>ERZ773246.48-NODE-48-length-65870-cov-5.43616_pt1 | contig 65870 bp, 62 predicted proteins | sample MGYA00580519_ERZ773246 | MGnify/ENA primary metagenome ERZ773246 (study PRJEB29015, sample SAMEA2738153) | human oral metagenome | biome: human oral; feature: human-associated habitat; material: saliva | place: China | collected 2246 ...
CGGTATCAAGCGCTCTCAGAAGGCTCTGAGCTATAATGTCCAGGAGATCAAGAACGATGCTCTGACGACGGTGAAGGATGCCAACTTTATGAATAGCCTCAACGGTAAGGTCGCTGGTGTGAACATCCAGCGTAGTGCCTCGGGCGTCGGTGGTAGCACGCGTGTCGTCATGCGTGGTAACAAGTCGATCTCAGGGGATAATAACGTGCTCTACGTGATCGACGGGGTTCCTGTCGGTAACAGTGCTGACCGTGGTGGTGACGGCTCTGGCTTTGGTGCAGGTCGTGCTTCGGGTGAAGGTATCTCGAATATCAACCCTGATGATATCGAATCAATTAGCGTCCTGACAGGTCCTTCGGCTGCTGCTCTCTATGGTGCAAGTGCTGCTAATGGGGTTATCCTCATCAATACGAAGAAGGGTGCTGCAGGTCAGCTGCGCGTGAACTTCTCTTCTTCTGTAGAGACGGCTTCGCCCTTCATCCTGCCTAAGTTCCAGAATACCTATGGCAATCAGGCTGGTCAGTACACCTCATGGGGTGATAAGCTCGCTACTCCTTCTGACTACAAGGTACGCGACTTCTACAATCGTGGTGTGACGTTCAATAACTCGTTCAACTTCTCGGTTGGTACGGATAAGAACCAGACCTACTTCTCTGCCTCTGCTATCAATGCTAAGGGGATCGTACCTAACAATAAGTACCATCGCTACAATGCTTCGATTCGCAATACGTCGAAGTTCCTCAATGATAAGCTGACGCTGGACGTCTCGGCTAACTATATCCGTGACTACGCGAACAACATGATCTCCTACGGGGCATACTTTAATCCTATCGTAGGTGCTTATCTCTATCCTCGTGGTGAGAACTTCGACCAAGAGAAGTACTTCGAGCGCTACGACGCAGAGCTGGGGTACAATGTACAGCAGTGGAAGCCTGGTAGCATGGGTATGGACGTGCAGAACCCTTACTGGGTAGCATACCGCAATCTGCACCCCGAGGTTAATGACCGCTACATGCTCTTCGGCTCTCTGAAGTATGAGCTGAACAAGAAGATTAACTTCACGGGTCGTGCTCGTCTGGACAACACCTTCACTGAGCGTGAGACGAAGCTCTATGCTTCTACCTCCAGCGTATTCTCTAAGCCTCTCGGTTACTTCTCCTCTGATGTCAGCTACTTCAAGCAGAAGTATGTAGACTTCATGGCGAACTACAATTCTCCTATTGCTCAGGACATCAATCTGACGGCTACCCTCGGTACGTCGTATGAAGAGTATGACAATAAGGGGCAGGGCTTTGGTGGACACCTCTTCCTTATCCCTAATAAGTTCATCTTCCCCAATACCAATCAGCTTCAGAGCGGTGGCTCGCAGTCCTCTACTCGTAAGAGTAACTTCGCAGTCTTCGCTTCTGCTGAACTTGCTTGGCGCAACGCGCTCTATCTGACGCTTACGGGTCGTACGGACAAGCCTTCGCAGCTCGTCGGTAGCGTAGATCCCTGGATCTTCTATCCCTCGATCGGTCTCTCTGCTGTCGTCACCGACCTTATCTCTGAGGACCTGCGCGCTAAGCTCCGTCCTACGCTCTCTTATCTGAAGGTACGTACCTCTTATACGGAGGTGGGTTCTCCTATCCCCTTCACTGGTCTGACCCCAGGTACTATCACGCACTCAATGAGCAGTGGTAAGGTAGAGCCCTTCGACTACTATCCTCTGCCTGACCTGAAGGCTGAGCGTACGCGCTCTATCGAGCTCGGTGTCGACTCTCGCTGGTTCGGTGGTGCTCTGACGTTTGGTGCTACGGTCTATCAGTCAAATACGCTCAACCAGCTCCTTGAGACCGACCTCGACCCAGGTACGGGCTATAAGAAGCTCTATGTACAGGCTGGTAACGTCCGTAACCGTGGTATCGAAATGACGCTTGGCTTCAATAAGAAGTTTGGTGGCTTTGAGTACAACTCAAGTGTTACGGCTACGGCTAACCGCAATAAGATCCTCAAGCTGGCTTCTGGTGTCACGAATCCTATCACGCACGAGGTCTTTGACCTGAAGGATATCGTCAAGGGTCGCTTCCGTCTGCGTGAAGGTGGTGAGCTCGGTGACGTCTACGCTAGCGAGCGCATCAAGCGTGATGCTAATGGCTATGTAGACTATACTCCAGGTCAGTCTCTGGTCACGGAGCCAACGACTCCTTATAAGCTCGGTTCGGTCAATGCTAAGTGGAACCTCGGCTGGAAGCACGGCTTCTCTTATAAGGGCTTCGACCTGAATATGCTCTTCACGGCTCGTCTTGGTGGTATCGTCATCTCGAAGACACAGGCTGCTCTCGATAAGTTTGGGGTTTCTCAGGCTTCTGCTGATGCACGCGATGCTGGTGGTATCAACATCGGCGAAGGTCTTACCATCGCTCCACAGCAGTTCTACGATGCTATCTACAACCTCGACTCCTACTACGTCTACTCGGCTACGAACGTTCGTCTGCAGGAGCTGAGCCTCTCTTACAGCCTGCCTAAGAACTTCCTTGGCAAGACCTTTAAGAATGTAGCTCTCTCTGTCTACGCTACGAACCTTTGGATGATCTATAATAAGGCTCCTTACGATCCTGAACTCACGGGGTCTACGGGTACGTTTGGTCAGGGCTATGACTACTTCATGCTCCCCAGCCAGCGCACTATCGGTGCCAGCATCAAGGTCGGCATCTAAGTCGAGTACTTATCTTATCAGATAAAGAAGAAACGAAATGAAGAACTTCAAGAAATTAGTCCTTCCCGCTTTGGCGATGGCCTCAGCGCTGGTCTTCGCCTCCTGCAATCAGGAAGATATCAATACCAGCCGTGTCGGTGTCACCGATGAGGAGCTCAACCAGGGTGGTCTTGCCTATGGCCTGGCTATGATGAGCCTTCAGCGCTCGGTCATGCCTATCGGTGTCGCTGGCGAAACGGGTCCTGGGAATAGCATGCAGGTCCTCGAGCTTATCTCTACGGGTAACTATGTAGGCTACTACGGGAATAATAACAACTGGAACTTTAACACGGAAGGTACCTGGACGTTCACCAATGGACGTATGAGCATCCTCTACGGTCTCCTCTACGGGGATGTAGCGAAGTCTTGGCTCCCCATCCACATCCAGGCAAGCCGTGCTAAGGATAACCTCCAGGCTCAGCAGGTCCTGGCGATGGCCAATATCGTGAAGGTTGTGGGTTGGCTACGTGCTACCGATGCCTTTGGTCCTATCGTATATACGAAGGCTGGTAGCGGTGACATCACGCCTACTCCTGACTCTCAGCAGGAGGTCTATAAGGGTATGCTTGCGGATCTGGAGAAGAGTGCAGCAGTCCTGCGCGAAGCTCGTGAGTCCGTCCTCTCCCGTAATGACCTCGTCTATAACGGTGATGCCAGCAAGTGGGTTAAGCTTGCTAACTCCCTGATGCTGCGTATGGCTGTCCGTGTCCACTTCAAGGATGCCGCACTGGCTAAGGAATACATCGCAAAGGCTTTGGATGCTTCCAATGGTGGCGTTATTGAGACTACGGCTGACGAGGCTAAGATCGGTAACTCCGATAAGCAGCCTCTGGCACACCCAGCACTCATCTCCGTAGATCAGTACAATGAGACGCGTATGGGTGCTACCATCTGGTCTTATCTCCAGGGCTACAATGACCCACGTCTTGAGAAGTACTTCACGAAGGGTACTTACCACAATATACCGGGTTACTACTTCCTCCCTCCGACCAACAATGAGCCGAAGAAGGAAGGTGCTAATACTGCTCAGTACGCTTCGAAGCCTAACTTCTCTACGGAAACACCTCTCTACTGGTTCCGTGCTTCGGAGACGTTCTTCCTCAAGGCTGAGGCCGCTCTTTACGGTCTGATCTCTACGGGGACGGCACAATCTTACTATGAACAGGGTGTCCGTCAGTCCTTCGCCGAAGCTGGCGCTGGAGATGCTACGGCTTATCTGGCTCAGACGGGGGTATTGCCCGCTGCAACTACTGTAGCTTACAATCCTTACCTTTCGAGCAGATATAGCGATAACATCTCCTCTGGTAATGTCTCTCCCAACTGGAATGATGTAGATGCTACTCGTAACCTGCAGGAAGTACAGCTTCAGAAGATCATCACGCAGAAGTACCTTGCGCTCTTCCCCAATGCTTATGAAGCATGGACGGAATATCGTCGTACGGGCTATCCCTTCATCATGAAGCCAGCTGATACCGGGGCTCCTTCGCGTATCGGTGGAGATGCCAGCATGCGTGCTCCTGAGCGCTTCTCCTTCCCTGCATCAGCTTACGATAGCAACCCCAACCTCAAAGTCATCCCCTCTCTCCTCGGTGGTGTAGACCTCGGTAAGACTCCGCTGTGGTGGGTGCGTGACAATCGTCCTAATCAGTAACTCTAAAACGAATCATCTATGAAGATGCTTAAATATGCGCTTGTCGCAGCTATGGCCCTCGCCTCTGTCGCTTGTAGCAAGTGGACTGATGATGAGCGCTTGACCTTCGACAATCAGAAGGACCTCAAGCGAGCCATTCCCTTCATTGAGTTGACGAGTGCCGATCAGCTCACCGCAGAGCAGCAGAAGTATTACAGCGAGCTCCGTGCATGGAAGCAGACGCCTCACGTACGTGGCTTCGGCTGGTTCGGTGGCTGGACGGCTAAGGGTACGGATCCACAGAAGTACCTCCGTATGCTTCCCGATAGCGTCGACATCGTATCTCTCTGGGGTACGCATGGCGAGCTGACCGAGGATCAGAAGACTGACCTCAAGCTCTTCCAAGACGTCAAGGGTGGTAAGGTCCTCCTTTGCTGGATTGTTTCTAATGTCGGTGACCAGCTTACTCCTAAGGGTAAGACCGCTACGGACTATTGGATCACGGAGAAGGGTGGTGGTGACTTCCTCGAAGGTGTCAAGGCTTATGCTAATGCTATCTGTGACACTATCGAGAAGTACAACCTCGACGGCTTCGATATCGACTATGAGCCCTATTATGGTGGTTCTGGTAATCTGGCTACTGCTCTTCAGTCTTATGAAGATGGCGGTGAGACCTATCACTATGACTGGAAGAAGTATCCCGCTGCTGACTATGTAGGTGCAGAGGCAGATATCATCGATGCCTCTTCGGAGCGCAATATCGGTATGTACACCTTCGTCAAGACGCTCTATGATCGTCTTCACCCCAAGGGCCGAATCATTCTCTTCGATGGTGAGCCTTATAAGCTCTCTACCGAAGCCTCTAAGATGATCAACTTCTATGTCTATCAGGCTTACGATGAGTCTACGACTTACGCAGCTCTGAATAAGGTCCGTCAGGGCTCGAAGCTCGATAACTGGGAGGGTAAGACCTTCCTCACACTGGAGTTCCAGAAGTACTCTAAGACGGGTGGTTTCCCTCGTTACACAAGCTCTAATCCTGAGATTCAGAAGCTTGATGCCGGTCGTCAGATCATGGACTATGCTACGATGCTCATGCCTAATGGCAAGCGTATCGCTGGTATCGGTACTTATCACATGGAGCTTGATACGGAGGGTGGCAGCTATCGCTTCCTTCGCCAGGCTCTCAATGCCGGTAATCGTGTCAGCGATACCCAGAAGGCAGACTTCCAATAATGGCTAACAGAGAAAACAAGAGTTTGATGAAAAGAATAGTATATGCGCTCCTCGCAGCAAGCCTTCTTGGTAGCTGTCAGAATGAGCTTTACAACGATCCCGCAAAGGAGCATCAGAGCGAGCAGGGGATCTATATCCACGGTCAGGAGCAGACGCAGATCTTCCTCCTTAGTGGTGCTTCGCAGGATGCAAGTGGCCCTCGTGTCAGCCTGGTCAAGCCTGCTACGTCTACCGTCACGGTGAACTTCTCCGTCGGCTCACAGGCACAGCTCGATGCTTATAATGCTAAGAATGGGACGAGCTACAAGCTCCTTCCTTCGACGATGTATGAGCTTCCTGCTTCGGTGACTATTCCTGCAGGTCAGACCTCGGCTTCGATTCCCGTCAAGCTGAAGTCAGTTACCTTCTCAAGTGGCGAAGTCTTCGCTCTTCCCATCCAGCTGCAGGGGAGCAATCCTCACGCTATCGGCGGGCAAAGCGAAGCGATCATCGTCGTCGACCAAGCTACCGAGACGAAGGCTCTCAGCATCAACACCGGCAATGAGATCGCTGTTTACTTCGCAGAGGACATCCTTGTTCCCCAGTGGACGATGGAAGTCATGGTCAAGCGTAGCAATATCAACGGTGCACTTGCTGGTACGAAGTTCGTCGGTGCGTCGGATGACAAGAGCGAAATCTACCCTGTCGTCGGTAAGGATGGTTCATTCTTCCGCACGGGTGGTACTGACCTCTCGCTCTCGAAGGATATCATGCCTCTCGAAGACAACAAGTGGTACATGTTCTCCTTCGTCTATGACGGGGCGAACGTCTCAGTCTACTGCAACGGTCGTCAGGTGCTTTCGCAGCCTGTACGCGATGGAGACTACAAGCTTGGTGGCTTCTGGCTCAGCACGACACGTGGTCTGATGCGCGAACTGCGATTCTACAAGGTCGCACGTACCCCAGCTCAGATCGCTGCTAACGTCTGGAAGACGGTTGATCCTAAGGATACGAACCTCGTAGCATACTATCCTATGAATGGTAAGAAGTATGACCACGCTACAGGTAAGATCACGGAGGATGAGACTCAGATCTGGGACTGGTCAAGCAATGGCCGTCACTTCTTGAACCTCCAGGGTGCAACCTTCGTTGACAATGCAGGTAAGCCCTTCCGCTTCCCCGTCACGGAGTAAGCCTCTTCGGTAATACTTCCCTTATGATCCGCCCTTCGAAGGTCCGTCCTTCGAGGGGCGGATTCTTTTTGGTAGGAGGAGACGTGGGAAGAAGAGTAGGGGAAAGCAAAGCCTCTCCAAGCTATTTCTTCGAGTGCGATGAGGTGTATGCTTCCCAAGGGTATATACCCTCCTTCCAAATGTTATATTACTTCTCACTGAATGTTATATTACTTTCAGTCGGATGTTATATTACTTTCAGTCGGATGTTATATTACTTTCCGATGGAAGTTATATTACTTCTCTCCGAATGTTACTCTACTTCCTCCAGAAAGTAGAGGTATTTTCATTGAAAAGTAGAGGTATTTCAGAGAGAAAGTAGAGGTGTTTTTGGGGGCGGGTCATTGAAGAGGATAGAGACGGGGCAATTGAAGGGCGAACGAACGGCTTTTGCTTCGCTCCGAAGGTGCTTCGAGGAGCGGGCGTGAGTAGTGTTTCTTCTGCTCGCTTGGTGAATGCCTTTGCACACGTGCTATACGGTGGAATTGCGCTATTTTTGTCGGGGCGATGTCCGCCCAACCTCAAGCTTACACAACAAGTAATGGCAAGAATAATGACCAAAACCGGAGACAAGGGAACCACCGGAATATTCGGTGGCGAGCGAGTCCCCAAAGATGATCCACGTATCGAAGCTAACGGTGCGATGGACGAACTCAATGCCCACCTTGGATTGATAAGAGCCCACATCCCTACGGAAGATCCCCGTCACCGCTTCTTCGGCGAAGTGCAGATGCGCATCATGCAAGCCATGAGCCTTATCGCTACACGTAGCGAGCGCCGCGAAGAGAATCCCAATCACTTCGACCTGCAGTGGGTCGAGGAGTTGGAGGCAGAGACGGCGCGCCTGATGGCTGAGATCCCAGAGAATGGCTTCTTCATCCTCCCGGGCGGCACGATCCTCTCGGCCGAAATGCAGCTGGCGCGCACCGTCGCACGACGTGCCGAGCGCCGCTTATGGACCTTGGAGCGACTGGATCCACTTCCCGAGGGGCTGATCCCTTGGGTCAATCGAATGAGCGACTGGCTCTTCGTCTCAGCCAAATGGGAGATGCATCAGCAGGGCTGGCCAGAAGATCGCTGGCAGGCCTTCAGCTACAAGCGCAAGAAAAAGCAGCCAACCCCTGCTGAATAATGGATAAGATCGAGAGCAAACGACTGGCACCACTGATGCTCGTCGGTACAGGAAGTGACGTGGGGAAGAGCATCCTCACGGCCGGATTTTGTCGCATCTTTAAGCAAGATGGCTACAGACCTGCACCGTTCAAAGCGCAGAACATGGCTCTGAACTCCTTCGTTACGCCCGAGGGATTAGAGTTGGGCCGCGCGCAAGCTGTGCAAGCTGAGGCCGCAGGTATCCCTTGTCATACGGACATGAATCCTGTGCTTCTCAAGCCCAGCTCAGATAAGACGTCCCAGGTCATCCTGCATGGGCGCCCCATCGGCAATAAAGATGCGTACCAATACTTCCGTACCGTGGGGCGCGGTGAGCTTCGTGGCGAAGTGCATGCTGCCTTTGATCGCTTGGCTTCTCGCTACAACCCCATCGTACTCGAAGGTGCAGGGAGTATCTCCGAGCTGAACCTCCAGGACTCGGACATTGTGAATATGCCGATGGCTGCGTATGCTGGCGCTCGGGTAATCCTTGTCGCCGACATCGATCGTGGAGGAGTCTTCGCCTCAGTCTATGGCTCGATCATGCTGCAGAAGCCTGAGTGGCGGGAGCTGATCGTAGGAGTCATCATCAATAAGTTCCGCGGTGACCTGCGCCTCTTCGACGAAGGGCGCCAGCTTCTGGAGTCACTTTGTGGCGTGCCTGTACTTGGAGTCGTCCCGTACATGAATGACGTGCACATCGAAGAAGAGGACTCCGTCGCGCTCTCCAAGCGTGCTTTCTCCGCTCAGCAGGGGAAGGTCAACGTGGCAGTCGTATTGCTTCGCTACATATCCAACTACACCGACTTCGCACGCCTCGAGCAAGATGAGCGCGTTCATCTCTTCTATACGAACAATGTAGAGGAGCTGCAGCAGGCAGATATCATCATTGTGCCTGGGAGCAAGAGCACCCTCTCGGACCTGTATGAGCTGCGCCGCAACGGAGTAGCTCAAGCTATCATCCGCGCTCATCGTGCAGGGAAGACGATCCTCGGTATTTGTGGTGGGTATCAGATCTTAGGCCAAGAGGTTTACGACCCAGATGGGGTAGAGGGTGACTTGACTCGTCTGCCAGGCTTAGGCTTGCTCCCGATCGCAACGGAGATGGCTGCCGAGAAGGTAACTACACAAGCGACCTTCACTCTTATAGGTAGCGACGTCCCCTGCAGTGGCTATGAGATCCATATGGGGAGAAGCCGTGTCGTAGATGGATTTGATGCTTCGCCCTTAGTCCAGATGTCTGATGGACGTCTTGAAGGCTACTGCGTTGGAGATCATTGCATGGGTACCTACCTGCATGGCATTCTCGACAATGAGATCTTTATCGAGCGGCTGCTTGCGCCCTTCGCTGAGCGCCTTCACGAGCAAGCTGCAGGGCAAGACTATGCTACCTTCAAGGAAACTCAGTACGACAAGCTCGCCGAACATCTCCGCAAGCACGTCGATCTGGAGCGAATCTATCAGCTACTTGAGCGATGAGAGACGGACACGGCGATGACCTCCACCGCTATGAGCGGATACGTGCGAACTTCAGCTCGAATGTAACGAGCCTCACGGACCCAACTTCGCTGCGGGAATACCTCAGAGGAGAGATCGATCGTATTGGTTCGTACCCCGAGCCTACAGCAGCTTCGCTTGGGAAATCGCTTGCGAAGCATCACGGATTAGCAGATGGCGAGGTGCTCGTGACAAGTGGTGCGACCGAAGGGATCTACCTCATCGCACAGGCTTATCGAGAGCTTGTACATTATTATAGCCCTGATCCGACCTTCAGTGAATACAGAGATGCGGGAAGACTCTTTGCACGTGAGCAGCGTGAGCTGGAGACTTTCGAGCCCGGTCAAGATACCCCTGCGGGAGTCTATTGGCTTTGCTCGCCGAATAACCCTACGGGGCAGGTCTATTCGCAGGACTTCTTAGAGTCACTTTGGAGTCGCTACCCGCAGATCTACTTCGTTATCGATAGCTCCTACAGCTACTTCACGGAGGCTGCTCTTCCTGATCCCCAAGAAACCATACGGCGTTTCCCCAACGTGATCTTTGTCGCTTCACTCACGAAGCGCTATGCTATGCCAGGATTGCGCTTGGGATACATGATGGCACACAGTGAGGTCATCGACCGACTAAGCGAATACGCTGCGCCGTGGTCGGTTGGATCGCTCGCCATCTCAGCAGGAGAATGGATCGTCCATAATGACTTCCCGCACCTACTGGACCGACGTCAGCTCTTTGTAGAGAGTGAGCGTCTATGGAATGCTATTAAGTCGCTCCCATACTTCGATCCTCAGCCGACGGATACGCACTTCTTCCTTGTGCGTTGTACTCATCCAGCGATAGAAAGTGGCGCTGAACTGAAAGAGATCTTAGCGCAGCGCTACGGGCTTTTGGTTCGTGATGCGACGAACTTTGGCTACTCTTCCCCCACGATACGTATTGCAGCACAGCGCCCTGAGGAGAATGATCTGCTCATCGCTGCACTCACCGAGCTCTCCTCTTCACTTAAGCTCCCTTTATGATCCGAGTAGAGGTCATCATCCCCTTAGCCTTAGATGGGCTCTTTAGCTACGCTGTTCCCGAGGCGCTTATTAGTGAAGCGCCTGGATTCAGTGTGGGTTGTCGAGTCGTCGTGCCCTTTGGTGGCAAGCGATACTATACGGGGGTGGTCTTCTCTATGGATAAGGAGGCGGAGGTAACAGCTTGTAAAGAGGTTGAGCAAATCCTCGATTCTGCTCCGATCATCCCCGAAGTTACGCTGAAGCAATGGGAATGGATGGCATACTATTATGCTTGTCCGCTAGGCTCCATCCTTCGAGATGCGCTTCCCTCAGGGCTACTTCCCGAGAGCAAGACGATGCTTTCGCTCATGGAAGGCTTTGAGGCGAAAGGCACACTTCCTCATGCGGAGCTACTCATCTTAGATACACTTTCCGAGAAGGGGGCGATGACGACGGAGCAACTGGAGCGACTTGTCGGGCGAAGACTCACCCGTCCGCTCCTCCAACTCATAGAGTTGGGAGCGGTACATACTGAGGAAGCGCTCCAGCCACGCTATCGTCCGAAGCTCGCCCGCTATCTTCGCCTTGCTCCCGAATATCAAGAAGATGAGGGAGCTCTATCCACTCTCTTCGATGGACTCTCTCGTGCGCCACGGCAAGCTGAGCTATTGATGGCCTTTCTTGAGGCGCTTCGAGAGACGGGACAAGATCATTCAGGCGCCTTACACCGCTCCGTCTTGCTCGAAGCCGTGCCAAAGAGCGAAGCACAACTACGTGCTCTCATTGAGAAAGGTGTCTTGGAGCAGGTCTTAGAGCCTGTAAGCCGACTGCGAGCAGTGGAACCTTCAAGTAGAGAATCCTCTATTGCAGATGTAGAGCCATTGACCCATCCCGTGACACTCTATTATGGGCATACGGCAGAGGATAAAGAACGCTATATCTTGGGGCAGATCGCTGCGACGCTAGCTCGTGGTGGTCAGGTGCTCTATCTAACTTCTTCGGTGCATTCGGTTCCTTCGGCAGCTGGCTTTATGCAGCGACTTGCCGAGATAGCAGGAGCCAATTACTATCCCTATCATAGTCTCATCGGTGAGGCTGTGCGAGTGGAGACGTACCTTCGGCTCTCTAAGCTCGACGGCCCTGCACTTGTCGTGGGGACACGTTCGGCTATATATGTCCCGCTTCCTCGCTTGTCGTTGGTTATCATTGACGAGGAGCAGGAATATCTTTATAAGCAACAGCTCGTAGCTCCACGCTATCATGCTCGCGACGTCGCTCTTTGGCGAGCGCACCAATCAGGGGCTCAAGTGCTCCTTACTTCCCTTACTCCTTCAGCTGAAGTACTCTTCCATGCCCTGCGTGGGAAGTACCAGCTGCTACGTCCCGAGTCTTTCCCAGCGGAGACCGCTTCGCAATCCCAGCAGGTATTACCCACCATAGAGCTCATTGATCTTAAGCGCCTACGGCAGCTACGTGAGGTCGAGTGGGGACATACGCTGACGCCCTACCTCCTTGAAGAGATTCGCTCCACGATAGCTCGAGGTAAGAAGGTCCTGCTCCTGCAGAATCGTCGTGGCTATGCTCCTTATGTGACGTGCGATGCCTGCCAAACCCGCCTGCTGTGCCCGAACTGTGACGTGAGTCTTACTTATCATCGCACTCGCGCAGCGCTACTCTGCCATTACTGTGGTTACACAGCTGCACTACCCGAGGCTTGTCCGAGCTGTGGAGCCATTGAAGTCACGACCAAGTCAGGTCTTCGTCCCGCGCTGCGTCAAGTAGGATATGGCATCGAGCGTGTGGAAGAGGAACTCAAGGAGAAGCTTCCCGCCTATGAAGTGCTACGTATCGACAGCGATACCTTTTCATCGCAGAAGAAGCGTATGGAGCTACTCGAGCAGATCGAGTCGGGAAGTGCTGAGATCCTCTTGGGTACTCAGCTTATACGCAACCAACCGATATGGGAGGGTATTGGCTTAATTGCTGTTGTACAGCTCGATGCCGTCCTGGGTGTGCCAGACTTTCGCTCGGAGGAGCGTGCCTATCAGCTACTCCATCAGCTTAGACTTCGCTCCCGTGCTCCTCGGGAAGACTGCCCTCGCTACTTGATCCAAACGAGTAGTACGGAGCAAGCCTTCATCAAGGCGCTGCAAGTCGGTGACTACGATATCTTCATCAACGAAGTTCTCGCAGAGCGTGAAGCGACGAACTTTCCGCCATTCACTCGCCTAACGCACCTTTGGCTAAGAGGAAAGGATGAGCGCTTGCTGGCTTCTGCAGCCTTAGTCCTCTCACAATATCTCAAGGGATTGCTCCCTGGCGAGCGCGTAACAGATCCACAGATTCCCGATTTGGCTCGCTTGGAAGGCTACTACCAGAGGCAGATCGTCATACGTCGTCCCTTCCAGCAGTCCTACCGAGAGGAGCGCGCAGCCTTTGCTTCAGCATTACAGCAGCTACGGCTCTCCATGCCTGAGAGCAAGCGTCTGCAGATCTACTTCGATGTAGACCCCCTCTAACTTCCTCGCGAAATGCTCCTATATAGCAAGGGCGAAGGCTTACGATAAGCCTTCGCCCTTGCCGCTTTGATGTGGGGCAGTTATCCTATGATCGTGCGCTCACCGAGGAGATCGGAGAGGCGACGCTTTTGGACATTGAGGCGCGTGATCTCGGTCATGCATTCGAGGATCTTTGTGCTGTCTCCTGCTCGCTGGGCTTGCTTGATCTCCTGATGTAGCCCGTCAATGAATCGCACTAAGAGCGCCATCTTATAGCTGTTGCAAGCTCGTAGGGCAAGTGAACCCAAGTAGCGAGCTTCTTTGCGGGCTTCTTCTTTGCGCTCTTCCTCTTCGCTGAGGATGCGGGAGGAGAAGGAGCTACCAGCCCCACCGATGTGGAGATCTTGGTCGGGGCGATATTCTAAGAGATCGCTCTCTGCAAGGAGAGCTGTCGTGATCTCTCGGAGTGGCGCCTCTGGATGGTTGGCAAAGTAGGTCGCAGGGGAGATCTGCTTCTCGAGGCACTCACTGCGAAGCTCAGTCATGAAGCGAGCAAAGAGTGGGGAATACTCTTGGTCTGCTCCGACCATGATGAGCTCACGCTCGATGAAGTAGCTGAGGATAAAAGTAGAGTCCTGCTCGGGATAAATCTCGTCTTCGAACTCTGGAGTACCTAAGCCCTGGGGGATGATGATCTCACGATCGCTGTAGAGTAGGAGCAGCTGCATGAGTTCGCGCTCAAAGGGCTTGATGCTTTCCTCGACGACCAGCGGGCTGAGGTATTCGTCAGCTGACGGAGCAGGCTCGGTGGGTGCCGGCTCCGTGAAGGACGGAGGGATAGGTGCAGATGAAGTAGGGGGAGCGACTGGTGCTGTACGTTGCGGGGAGGTGAAGCCTTGAGCTGTCACACCTTGACGTCGGAGCTTATTGACCTCGGACTGCAGGAGTTCTTCGCTCATCCTCAGAGTTGTCGAAGAGCTTTGTATCAGTACAGCACGCTGTATGGTGTCGGGGATGAGTGCGATGCTGCGCATGATGTCGGATATTAGCTCAGCTCGGCGCAGGGGATCCCGCTCCATCTCCTCGTGATAGAGGTCGATCTTGAAGTGAATGAAGTCCGTCTCGTGCTCATCCAAATAGGCTTGTAGCTCGGTATTGCTGTGGCTACGTGCGAAGGAGTCGGGGTCTTCGTCATCGGGCAGGAGTACGACCTTGATGCGGAAGCCTTCTTCCAGCAGGAGGTCAATACCGCGCAGGGCGGCCTTGATCCCCGCAGCATCGCCGTCGTAGAGCACGGTGATGGTCGTGGTGAAGCGACGGATAAGGCGTATCTGATCGATCGTGAGGGCTGTCCCCGAAGAGGAGACGACGTTCTCAATCCCCGCCTGATACATGGATAGGACGTCGGTGTAGCCTTCGACGAGATAGCACTTGCCGAGCTTGGAGATCGCGCTCTTTGCCCAATAGAGGCCGTAGAGCTCACGGCTCTTCGAGTAGATGAGGCTCTCGGGCGAGTTGACGTACTTGGCTGTCTTAGCCGTCTTACTCATCACGCGCCCACCGAAGGCTACATAGCGCCCACTGAGGTTGCGCACAGGGAAGATGACGCGCCCACGGAAGCGGTCGATAGCCTTGCCAGGGTGGTCTTCATATTCGATGGATAGTCCGACTTCGGCGAGGCGCTTCAGCGGGTAGCCCGACTTGATAGCTTGCTCTGTGAAGGCAGTCTTCGACTCGGGGGCGTAGCCGAGGCCGAAGCGCTCGATGGTCTCAGGGCGGATGCCCCGCTCGCGGAAGTAGGCAAGACCCACTGTACGCCCTTCCTCGGTCTCGGTAAGCTGTGTCTGGAAGTACTTCGCTGCGTAGTCATTGATGATGAAAAGGCTCTCACGCTCGCTATTGCGCTGCTTCTCCTCTTCGCTCTCCTCGCGCTCGACGACCTCGATGTTGTACTTCTTCGCCAGGTACTTGAGCGCATCCGAATAGGAGAGCTGCTCGTGCTTCATGATGAAGTTCAGCGGTGTACCGCCTTCGCCACAGGAGAAGCACTTACAGATATTCTTAGCAGGATTGACGTAGAAGGAGGGATTCCTATCGCTATGGAAGGGGCACAGCCCGACGTAGCTCACACCTTGGCGGCGTAGGCTGATGAAGTCGCTGACGACATCGAGGATCTGTGCGGAGTCAAGGATGCGCTGTCGGGTCTGCTGATCGATCACGGTCGGGAGGAGGCTATGGGGAGGGATTAGAGAGGAAGGCGCTTGAGGTCTTCGGGGGTATCAATGCCGATGGACTCTTGGTCAGAGAGCATGACGCGGATGCGCAGACCAGCCTCGAGCCAACGGAGCTGCTCGAGACGCTCGCTCTCCTCCAGCGGGGAGGCGGGAAGGCTCTGTATCGTCGGGAGGACGTGGGTGCGGAAGGCGTAGAGCCCGATGTGCTTGAGGAAGGTATGTTCCTTCGCCCAAGGCCCTTCGACTGAGCGGAGATAGGGGATGACGGAGCGACTGAAGTAGAGTGCATAGCCCGTGGAGGTGCTACGCACGAGCTTGACGGCGTTCGGGTTAGCCAGCTCTTCGTTGGTCGCCGTGGGGGGGAAAGGCTGGGCCAAGGTTGCTAGATCTACCGAGGGATCGTCGAAGGCCGAGATAAGGAGTCGGATCTGCTCGTCGGCGATGAAGGGCTCATCCCCCTGTAGATTGATTAAGATATCTGCGGGCTCTCCGAGGAGCTGGTAGGCTTCGAGGCAGCGCTCGGTGCCCGACTGGTGGTCGGGCGAAGTCATCACGGCGCGGTAGCCCCGCTCGGTGACCGTGGTGAAGATCCGCTCATCGTCGGTGGCGACGACGACATCGGGGCACACAGCGAGGGCACGCTCTACGACACGGATGATCATAGGCTTACCTCCGATATCTATGAGGGGCTTACCAGGGAATCGGGTCGAGGCGTAGCGGGCGGGTATGATGGTCAGGATGCGCATAGCTTGAAGTTGCTTGATTGTCTTGTAGTCGGTGAAGCCTCTGCGGACTCACTGTGCAAAGATACTATCATTCGCGGAGCATCTCGCAGTACAGGCTGCTGTCGTGCCGAGGCGACTGCGAAGCGAGCGCATGCCCGCCGCTTTATCGCGTGATAGAAGGTGAGGCGGAGTGCCCAAGGCTTGGAGACTGCCTGCTCTATATGCGGGCGGAAACATCTGTATATACGCAGGGAAATTTCCGTATATACGAAAATAAATTTCTGTATATATGAAAGAGAAAACGAAATGTAGTGGATAGGTGGTGCGGATGTCGTGGTGCATCAGGGAGTTAAGGGGTTCGGACGAGGAAAACGAAATGCGCTGAGAAGTTAAATCAGCTTCAATTTGGCTTCAACTTTAAACGAGATTTGAACGGCGGCAGATTGGGCTCGCTTTAATCGGAGGTAAACTGCGCTCAATAATGAGGGGCTGAGGGTGTCATACAGACGCTCTCAGCCCTTCTCTTTTGCGTCGGTGGAGTGTGGTGGCTGATGTGCCGTTAGGTCGCTTAGATAAAGGATTGTCGTGCGCCTGTGTGGGGCGCTGGCATAGTAGGCGATGTGGCAGATAAGGGCATCCTTGAGCCTCCCTTATCCGAAGTGTGTTGGATGGTGTGCCAGGTGATTAAGGACTGATTAATCACCCGCTCTCAAGCGGTCAGATTTCGTGTAAATACCCCCTCTTTGATCCCCTGCAAATAGCCCCATTTTCCACGGTAAAAACGGAATGGATTACCTATTGGATGGACAATGGAAGGACGTAGCTCCTTGCTAATGGAAGGACAAAATCTATGTATTTATATGCGATTGAGCGGGGGGATAGATGTAGTTTTTACCTGAAAAACGGCTATAAATTACAAACTCAAGGGGGGATAATAACACGATATTGCCTATTGAGAATGCTATAAGTAGTTATGTTCCAAACGCTTTTCCTTTTATTAGTCTAAATGTGGGCGCTATACTGCACGGGCAGACTCTTCGAAGGCCACATCGCCAGCAGATTTTGCGTGGCGATTAAGCTCTCTTTGAAGGGACTCTATTGTGCCATCAGCTCGCCCTATTCGCTCTCTCAGCTCTCCTATCTCTGCGTTCTTTTGGCGGAGCTCATTCATAAGCTCTTGTATAAGCCCTGTGAGCTGGGTAGGTGCTGCATCTTGTGGGGGATTGCTTTGTGGTGTATGAGACATAAGTACCTCTCCTTGGCCTGTTAGTAGCCAATGAGGGTTTACACCCACACAAATATTGTATATCTCTTCGTATGGAATCGTACCCCGACGAATCCAGTTCCCTATATTTTGAGGGGTAGTCCCCATCATTTGTGCAAATCGGCTTTTATTGCCATCTGCATATATATCAATTAGTTTATTCAGAATATAAGCCTTATCCATATTGGAGGAGTGCACATAATTTGGATTATTACAAGATTTGTGTATACCTTTGCAGTGTTGATGATACAAACCGATACGGTACGATATAACCAACGCCCCAAAGGTAGTGAATATCGGCGGGTACAGATAACACAAATAAAGGATACTAACTATGGTACAGAGTCATATCGACGAGGGAATGCTTCTCGATGCGATGGAAGAAGAGGTACGTGAGCGAGGTGTCGCTACCGTATATATGTGCCTCGAAGGCGCTGAGCTGATCAGCGGAGTATTATCAAAGGATATGTGCGGCTTCCGCTGGATGCTCACAGAGGATCTCACCTTCAAGGGCCTCGTCTCAGAGGCGGAGGTCTTCCCCTTCCTCCTCAGTAGCTTCAACTATCGCCCAGGCGTCCCGGTCTTCGGCTGGGAGACTGTCGAAGCAGTAGATGGAGAGCCCGATCGGGTCTACAGCTATCAAATACAGATTAACTACCCTGGGGCGATGATCCCCAGCCTATAAGAATGAGAACTATGATGCAGACACAGTATGGTCTCCTCGTCAAGCGTGATGAATTGGTGGAGATCTTCAGCGACTTCAACGAACGTCTATCAGCAGGTGACTTTGGTCAGGTTGAATTCTATCCCGACGTGGTAGATGCCCTGGTCTTCCGCTATGACAGTATGACTCCCGAAGTTCAGCGAATCATCCAAGCACAGTAATCACACATCAGAAGGGGCGTGCCCACCTTGAAGAAAGGCATCGCCAGCTAGGAAGGCGATCAGGTACGCCCCTTCTCATTCCCAAGGAAATGAAGAAACGCAAGAAACGTGTGAAGGTGAAGGAGCTTAAGAGAAGCATACAAGTCTCTATTGATATTACTGACATCTTCAAGCAGTTACTGAAGGACGCCGTCGAACAAGAATAATATGAAAGGTACAATGAAGGAAACACGAAGCTCAGTTAAGAAGAAGATCCGCATCAGCAATGCACTACGTCGCCAGCTGATCGAGGAGTTCGCCACCACGAGTAAGACCATCTATCAAGCGATTAACTACCTGGGGAACTCCGAACTCCTGGTGAACATCCGCAGAGCCGCTATAGAGAAAGGTGCGCAGGTCGTCGTTATGGCACCTGTTGACGCTGTCCTTGTGGATATGGGCGACAAGATGGTACGCTACTATCGTGGCGGCGCTCACCTTGACCTCGATAAGGCTACCGGTGATGCTCGCCTATATAATAAGGATGGCTCGCTCTGCAGCACCCATCACTCAGTAGCAAGCACACTGCTCCCTGTGATAGAATTTGGCAAGAGTTTGTAGTGCTATGCAACGAGTGAACGGAGTACTTTGCGCCACCAAGGACGAGCTTATAGCATCCTCCATTGTCAGTGACTCAAACCTTGAGAAGCTGGTTTCGAGGAAGGTCCTCCAGATCGTCGTCCGCGGTTGCCGTGGGCGTCAGGCTCAGTATGCCGTTGACACACTCCCCGAGAAGTACAAGGCCGAGGTTTACAAGCGCTTTGATATCCCTCCTATGGATAGAGTGAAGAGCCTCCTTGAGCAGCTCATCCGTCCCCTGCCCGAAGCTGTGAGCTACTACCACAGCTACCGTCTGGCCGATGGGCGCTGCCTACCCAGCGACAAGATCGCACAGTACACCGCCGAGGCTCAGATCTTAGAGGCTGTCAGCGCCTACAAGCAAGAGCACTACAGCAAGCGGGGTAAGGCAGGGCGTCGCCCGATGGGTAAGGGAGAGCTCTACGGCTGGCTGGCCGATATGATCCAGGCACTGCCTCAGGAGGAGTATCCCCACAAGCTCCCCAAGAGTCGCCTTCAGGAGAAGCACGAAGCCTACCAGCGTGACGGCTATGAGAGCCTTATCCATAAGGGCTATCAGAATCAGAACGCCAGCAAGACTTCTGCCGACGAGCAGTCCGCGCTCCTCCTGATGCTCCTTGGTCAGAAGAATAGCCTCAGTAATAGCCAGGTGGCACGACTCTACAACGAGACGGCGCGTCGTCTGGGGTGGGAAGAGCTTACGGCCTCAGCTGTCGGTAAGATCGCCAAGACGAATCACCTGCTCATCGACGCAGGACGCAAGGGGCAGACGGAATACCGTGCTCGGGTCCATACGGCTATCCGCCGTACGAAGCCTACCCGTGCGATGAGCTACTGGGTGCACGACGGCTGGACGGTGGAACTCTACTACCAGCAGACGACCACCGATAAGCGTGGTACGACGAAGACGGTCTATGACTGCCGACTTGTCGTGGTGGTGATCCTTGATGCCTCCTGCTCTTACCCCATCGGCTACGCTATCGGTGAGCGCGAATGCCCCCAGCTGATCGCACAGGCGCTACGCAATGCAGCCCATCACACAAAGGAGCTCTTTGGCGTGATGTGCCACCCCCGAGAAATGCAATACGACCACTATCAGATCGGCGCACTTAGCCCGCTCTACAAGGCTATGAGCAATAAGCTCAGCCCAGCGAGAGCGAAGAACGCCCGCGCCAAGCTTATCGAGCCGTACTTCTCAAGACTCAATAAGACCTACTGTCAGCTACTACCGAATTGGAGTGGTTACGGGGTATCCAGCAAGTCGGGGAAGGGGACAAACAAGGATGCCCTGAATGCCCTCCGCCACACTACCCCCACCCGTGCCGAAGTCGAGGGACAGATCCATACGATCATCGCCCAAGAGCGGGCGCTAAAGTATGAGGAATACATGAGCCTCTTCGACGGAGATGTGACGGATATCCAGCTGGAGCGATCCCTTTACCTCGAGTATTGGGGCGAAACCTCGGGACGCTTCGTCGGGCAAAGCATCTACGGGCTGGCGACGACGATCTATGGTGAGCAGCTCTACTACGAGAGCTTCGAGCAAGGCTTCAAGGCACAGGCGCATCAGCGCTGGCAGGTCTATTACGACCCGAGCGACCTCACGAGTGTCCTTGCCGTCAGCGAAGATGGACGATACAAGTTCCTCCTGGAGCGGAAGCACCTCCAGCCTATGGCCAACGAAGATCAAAGCCCCGAAGATGTGGCACACCTGGCTCGCGTACGCACTCACCAGCGGGAGATAGAAGACTGGGTAGACGAGAAGTGGCGTGAAATGCTCCCCAAGGCCCTTGAGGTCGCCAAAGGTGATACGGTCGCTCAGCGCCTGCTCGAGGGTAGCCCCGTCCCCTTCCGAAAGAAGAAGCGTGCTATTGATGACGACACTACTGTAGATGTAGAGCCCTTCGGCAGGGACGAAGATCCGCTTATCGCAGATAGTCTCGGACAGTGTAAGGATAACAGATACGACCGCAAGCTCCAGCGAGAAGGAGCCGAAGATAATAACAATGGGCCCGCCCCTCAGCCCAAGAAGAGGAGCATCTTAGAGAGAGTATAGTCGTTCCGCCGAACGAGTAGGACAACACAAAACAGCACAACAATGGAACAGACCAGTAGCAAGACGTATCAGATCAGGATCGAACGCATCACAGCCTCCACCCTGGACGAGCTAACGACCAAGATAGAGGCTGTGAACCTGGAGCAAGGGGAGTCAGCCTGTAGCTACGAGCTGATCATCCCGATAATGAAGGAGCTATAACAGTAGCCTGCTCGATTGACAAATAGTAAAAGCAAATAAGAAGCACAACAATGGAACTGAAGGAAAAAGAACTCATCGCCACCCGCCTACGTGACTACTGCACAAAGCAGGGGGGACAGAACAAGGCAGCTAACAGCCTCAAGGGCGTCAGCGCTGCCACCATCAGCAAGATCCTTAACAGCGATTGGGAGACGATCGCCGAGGGGATGTGGCACAACGTCAGCAAGCAGATCGGGCTCTCTGCCGAGGGGTGGTCCATCGTCCAGACGAATGTCTACGAAGAGCTGACGGAGCTGCTCGACTGCGCCCAGCGTGATAGTCAGGTGATGGCTATTGTCGGCAGTGCCGGCTGTGGCAAGAGCTCTACTATTCGCCAGTATGCGGCGACACACAAGGAGGTCTACAGCATCACTTGCTCCGAGTATCAGAATCGAGGGAGCTGGCTGTCGGCCGTGATGGAGGCGATGGGCTTGGATCCCCGAGGGCTGAGCGTAGCAGAGAAGATCGGCGCTGTGGTGCGCCGTCTCAAGCGCTTCGACCGCCCCCTCTTGATCCTCGACGAAGCGGACAAGATGAGCGACACCGTGCTTTATTTTTTTATCACGTTGTACAACGAGCTGGAGGACCACTGCGGTATCGTACTTAGCGCCACGCAGCATCTGGAAAAGCGTCTGCAGAAGGGGTTACGCATCGGGCGCAAGGGCTACGAAGAGGTCTACAGTCGTATCGGCCGTCAGTGCATCAGCCTCAGCGTGCTCTCTCCCGAAGATATCTCCCTCGTATGCACCGCCAATGGGCTGACCGATAGCCGACGCGTGCGACGCATCGCCGACGAAGCACAGTGCGACCTCCGCCGTGTCAAGCGTGCCGTCTGGCGCGAACATCAGCTATCCAAGGAGGACTAAGCTATGGCACGAGCATACTCCAGCGCTAATATCCGATCAGCCCGCTTCAAGACCGTCGACTTTGATGGGGCGTGGCTGGCGAGTATCGGGATGCCTGTGCTGCGTGGCACGTGGCTCATCTACGGGGGTAGTGGCTCGGGTAAGACGTCCTTCTGCCTCCAGCTGGCTAAGTATCTCAGCCAGTTCGGGAGGGTCCTCTACAACTCACTGGAGCAAGGGCTAAGCCCCACGATGCAGGCGGCTTGGATAGCAGGCGGTATGGATGAGGCAGGACGACGCGTCAAGCTCCTCGATAGAGAGGGGTATGATGAGCTCTTCGAGCGCCTCGGCAAGCGCCAAAGCCCCGAGATCGTCATCATCGACAGTATCAACTACCTCCGAGGTCTTCGCCTCAGCGACTACCAGCGCCTCAGTCAGCGCTACCGCAAGAAGCTCTTCATCATCGTCGCCCATGAGAGAGGCGGTGAGCCGAAGGGAGCTCTTGCCCAAGCCATCCGCTACGATGCCGACGTGAAGATTCGGGTTGAGGGCTACCGAGCTATGGTGACCTCCCGCTATGCTACAGGCGAGGTCGGTGGAGACGACTACATCATCTGGGAGGACGGCGCCGATGCCTACTGGGGCACCACCGCCACCGACCCTACCCAACGAGACCGACGTAAACAACGAAAAGAAATAGAAATCAATGAGAGCTAAAGGCACTAACGAGATGGACAAGCTCCACCTGCAAGCCATCCGAAGATATCACACCCTCTGCACTCAGCTGCAGCTCACCTCCGAGGATAGGGAAGCGCTCCTATCACCCTACGGCTGCACCTCCTCTAAGGATATGGAGACCCACGACCTCATCGACGTATGTGCAGTGCTGGCTGGCGAGCTTGACCGACGCACCGAGGGCTCCGACATCAGTAAGCTGCGCAAGCGGACGATGGCAGCGATAGGCGCTTACCTCCGCAGTGAAGGCAAGTTCGAAAACCCCTCCATCATCAAGGGCATCGCCTGCAGGGCTACGGGCTACCGCTCCTTCAACAAGATACCCAAGGAGCGCCTGCGTAACCTCATCGGGCTCTTCAACGACAAGGTCAAGGACAAGCGCGCCGTAGAGGCTATCACCGCCGAAGAGCTCGCCCTTCAATCACCCTACTTCCACCCCTCAACACTCGCAAACTAACTCACCACATAAATAACTACGATAATGAAACGTGAAACTATCTTCCTCGGCTTCGTAAGCCTGCTCCTGGCTCTTGGCATGGATGCTCTCACGGATAGCCGTACCTGGGTGACCCTCTGGATAGCCTTTGTTGCCCTCTGGGGCGTGTGCACAACGATGACGCTCAGCGAGCGCCTCGAGAACCAAGAGAAGGAGCGACTCTCTGACCTCCAGGAACCCCAAACACCTCAAGAAAATGGTTGACTACAGGGACGCTGATGACCTCTGGATGAAGTTAGCCCAAGAGGTAAACATCCAGTTTTGCGATCAAGAATTTGTCTCCTGTGAGCATCATGAGGAAGACTGTATCATGCTCATCCTAAAAGATGTCATCGGTGCTATAGAGGCAAAAGAGCTAAAGCAGACCATACACATCCCCCAAGGTATAGAGGATATGGAGGCAGATGCTTTTTGGGATGCCTTTGAGAACTCTATCAAGGACACCTTCGAGGATAGACTTGCGAAGATAGGGATGAGGATGCTTGACCTCTTGGTAGTACATGGCAAGCATTGCCGAGATTATATTGGGGGATTTGTCTATCTCGATCATCCTGGAGATACCTCACGAGTGATGTATAGTATTATGCGTGACCTCACCTCTGATGCCCGGCTAAGCCTCAAACTCCGTCACGGTATGCAGACACTGCTTGGATTGGCTCATCACCTAGGAGTCGATCTCTATAAGCTCATCCAGCTCAAGCTGAGATATAACAAGCAGCGCCCCCAGCATCATGATAAAAGATACTAACAACACAACTCTAAACAAGACTATGCAACTAAGAAGTAACGGCACGCTCTGGACTCTCACCGAGGAGGAGCGCATCAAGGTAGCCGAGAGCGCTCACACCAGTATCAATGTCCTTGAGGAGCTCGCCCACGATGACTCCCTCTATGTGCGCTACTCAGTGGCTGAGAACTCCAAGACCCCGCCAGAAATCCTCTTTGAGCTGGCGAAGGAGGATAACGACTTGATGAAGCACTTGATAGCGCAGAACAAGAGCTGCCCCGCTAAGCTCCTCGAGGATATCAGCCATACCACCGACCCCGACATTCTGGAAGCTATCAGCATCCACCCCAGCGCATCCGCCAACCTCGCCCACGTCTGCGCTGAGCGCCTTCGCAAGATCATGCGCACCAAGAGATACTAAGCATTTAATCACCCTTTAATCACAGATAGAAATGGATACTGTAAAAGTAGAGATGACTCCAGAGGAGTTCGCTCGCTACAAACAAGCAATGGAAGAGCAGAGTCGCCGTGACCTCGCCCAGCGCGCCAAGGAAGAGCGCGAAGCCTATCGCTCCCTTGCTGCAACCACCGTTGACGAGTTCTTTCCAAGGCTCGAGAGTACCAGCAATACCCTTTCTAAGATGAAGCGGTTGCTCTATGACTCCTTCTCGCAAGTTGTCGAGACAAAGAGGGAGGTTATGGGTGCCGAAACCCAAGGGCAACGCTCACATAGCTTCCTTTCCACCGACGGGACGAAGCGGATCATCATAGGTTATTACCAGCGCGACGGCTGGGATGAGACGGTAGAGGATGGTATAGCTAAGGTACGCGACTACATCTCTTCGCTGGCTGGAGACGAAGAGACCCGCAAGCTCGTGGATATCATCCTTGACCTCCTCTCCCGTGACGGAAAGGGCAACCTCAAGGCCGACAAGGTCCTCCAGCTTGATAAGTACGCTGAGAGCATCCAGGATGCCCGCTTCAGCGAAGGTGTGGCGATCATCAAGGAGGCCTACCGCCCTGTCAGAACGAAGGACTTTGTCCGCGCACAGACTAAGAACGCTATGGGTGGCTGGGATGATCTCCCCCTCGGAATGACCGAAGCATAAAAAAGGACCCCCGTCAGTAGGGTTCAGCTACTGACGGGGGTAATGGATGAAGGAAACGGCGTTATGAACCGCATCGCCACAAAGGTACAATAAATACTTCAGGCGATGATCAGAACAAACAGATTAGAGATGGCGCGCAATGTCTACGCTATTATCAACAGATATCACGAGCCGGGCAACCACCGACGCTCGCTGCGAAAGGTGTGGCAGCACTATGTCTATCCTATCTATCCTATGTCTCTCAGGACGATGATGGAGCTCCTTCGCATCGCCCGTGAGCATCAGTCGCCTGGGGAGATACCTCCTGGCCTCTACCCCCTCTTCGAGGAGTGGGATAAGCAGAGGACGCCGTACACGACTTAATCCAACCTGTAAACCAAAGCCAGCAGGGCGGTCACTGTCACCAGTGGCCGCCCTGCTCTGTATATAGGCTACTCCCGTAGGAGGACTCCCCTTGGGGTCTGTCGGTATCGCTGATGCTCCTGCGCCCCTTGAACAAGGGAGGGGTAGCCTACACCTGTGATGAACGTAGCCCAGTGGTGCATCAGCTCGCCGTGCTGGTGGTCCAGGTCAGAGGAGATGAGCTGTAGCCCTGAGAAGCCATCACCCGCCAGCCCGATAGGTGCGCTCTCCACCTGCTCGATGAGGTCAAGGTAAGCCAGCGGGTCATCCTCCAGGCATCGGCGCTCGTCCGAGAGCTCCAGTGACTCGTGAGGCTCCTCGGGGGTGTACTTGTGCACAAGGTGTAGGACGATCTCCATAGGGACACGCGGGGTGCCTTGCCCTGCCGAGGTGTAGGAGATGGGGGCGAACTCCACGAAGACGGCGGGTGTCTCGAAAAGCATACCGCTGGGGAGGTCCTCCATATTTTCGTTCCACAGCCCGATGTGCTTCAAGTCTGTGACCTTCTCTTGTAGGCGTTCCTTCAGCGCCTGGTAAATCTCACGTCTCATGCTTAATGTCTATTTAATCAGTGATTGATGTGGACGCTCGGCTCGACGTAGTCGGGCATTCATCTCCTCACGCCACAGGTCGACGTGCTTGGTCACGATCCTCTGGATGAGCTCCTCGACCTTGGGGTGGTTGCCGACGAAGCGACGCTGTGGCATACGAAGCCGTCGCTTGAAGGAGCGGACCCTATGGCTGCGCACCTTGACACGCTTGCGCTTCATGCCTCGCTTACCTTTGACCAGGCGTATAGCCGTCGTCTCCTTACGGGTGTGCTGAGGGACGGTGACCTCGCCATCGAAGCCCTCATTGTGTAGCGAAGCGTAGGGCATCGCCGAGGTGAAGGACACACCCGATGGCATGACCTGCCCCTTCAGTGAGCGTCGTAGCTTGCCTGTGACGAGGAGGAGTGACCCGCACTGTGCTCGCTTCCTGGACGACTTCCATCCACCTTCTCCACGTGGCTTCCATGGGCGGTCGAAGAAAGCCTTGCGGCGGAAGTTTTCGTGAAACTCCGAAGTTAGCCCGACACGCACCTCCTGCTTGATGTCCTCGAAGACCTGTCTACTGCTGTGCATTGTGATTATGAAATTATGTTGTATATTTGCAGTGAGATAACCCTCGGAAGTATCTTAATCCTGACTGTAGTTCGGGTACGGATACTTCTGGGGGTTATCTCTTTTTTAGAGCTACGTGAGGACTATCGGAGATGCTGTGGAGAAGAACTTCTCCCTGCTTGTTTTCCAGTGCGATAATCCAGCTCTTCTCTCCTTCTATCTCTGTCTCGAATAGGTGGGTCTGTACGACCCACTCCTTCTTCCCTTCATCTTCATACGCTCCTAAGTACTTGGCTTCTTTGATGAGCTTGGGTAGATCAAGTAGAAGTTCGTTTTTGGCGAGATAGTGTTCGTGTGGCTGGTTAAGCATCTCCTTAATGCCTGTCCCTGTTATTTCTACACGCACACCATTATCGACCGATACACCTACAAATCTTTCCTTTGCGAGTCTCTGTATCTCTTTGCGGTGTTCCTTCTGCTCGGGGGTAAGGGAGATCTTCTTTGCTCCCTCTTTGGCTTTGATGACTTCACCAAGCACCACACACTCGTCGCCCTTGCCCCCCTTGGTGATGTCGCAGTGGGAGATACCGCGCTTGCCGTAGTAGGGATGCTTATCAGGGAAGAGGCGCAGGTCTCGCCCAGGGTTGCCACGGAAGAGCTCTTGCTTGTTTCCACGGAGCGCAGCATCGCCACGCTCCCACGCTGAGCGGGGATCGGATAGCGGTGTTTCGGGGAGAACCTCCACGGCGTCACATCGACACCCCCAGCCGTTGGGCGGGAAGTAGTCTTGCCAGAATTTATCCTCCTTGGGGAGGCATGTGCGGTCGAGCGCCTCGTGAGCGGGGCGCACCTTGCCGTCGCCAGCAGTGCGGTACTCGAGGATGCTCTTCGGAGCGGAGGAGTGCCAGCGATCAGCCATGAGGGCAGAGCCTACAGCATGGTCGTACTCACTCTCCAGGTAGCGGACATTGTAGCGGTCGTGGATAGCTTTGACCTCTTCGGAGAACTCAGCGAAGGGCTTGATAGACCCGTCATCCTTCGTCAGCGACAAGCCCAGCTCACGCATCGTGTGGTAGGTCTTGAAGCCAGAGAATACGAAGGCATTATTGTCCAGCGCGTCACGCACGACCTGTGGTGTGGAGTGACTGATGTGGTCCAGTGATGGCTGTAAGCACTCGTAGGTCTCCCGGATGGCAGCGACTATGGGGGCATCTCGGAGCATCTTGCGCTCAAAGTGCCCCTTCCTATATACATAGCGTGCCGCCCTCATGAATACCTCGGAGCGGTAGGTGCGCTTCGTCGGGGTGTTACGCCTTGATAGCTGACACGAAGGGCAGCTGCATGGAGTGTATAGCTCGTCGAGCTCCTTATGTAGCTGGAGGTATCTCTTGGGGAGAGGTAGCTGAAGCTCCGCCCCTCCCCCTAAGCGAAAAAATCGTCAGCTCGTGAGAGTTGCTTGCTCGCTTCACCCTCCTGCTTTAAAGAGCTGTCACGCTCGCCGATGATGGGGATATTGTACTTCTCGGCGAAGTACGCTGGGTCGATCTTGTAGTATTGGAGGATGCTGCGCTCTTCTTCGCGCATCTCCGCGTCGGTCATTTCATCACTGTAGTCCCACTCGAATGTGAGGCCCTTGAGGGGGAAGCCCGAGGCGATCATCAGAGGGAGGAGGCGGTCATTGATGATGTAGGAGAGGCGACGGGCGTCTGAGGCGCAGACGTTCTCGAAGATCTCCAGGTGCACCTCCGACTGAGAGAGGGAGGAGCCGTTGTCGATGGTCATCGTCTGGTTGAGGATGATCTTAGAGAGCTCCTTGTCGCATCGCTCCAGACGCTTGTCATAGACGTTGTAGGCATCGCCTCGACTCGTTTCCTCGAAGGAGATGGTAGTGCCCTCGGGGAAGACCCCGTAAGAGGCAGCCCCCATCGAAGCCATGATGCGCTCGATCTCATCGAGGTCAGCTCTGGTGGTTGCGGTCGTGTTGGCGACACGCATAGGCATGCCGAAGATTTCCCCGAAGGTATCCCAGTAAGCCCCCATGTTCTTCTTAGAAATATAGTAGGGAGCGCACTTGAGCAGTAGGCCTAAGTCGTGAGGCTTGCCTACCTCGATGAGCCAGCGGGAGAAGTCTCCTTCCCGGAAGGGGATGCCACGCTTGATGTCGTCGGTAGGCTCACGCAGGATCACACCATACTCAGGGATGACGTGCTTTCGGGGAATGAGGTCAGCAGATGCAAAGCGCATGCCTCGCTCGTCCTTGACGACCTCTCCCAGCTCGATAAGGCTATGCCCCCAGAAGGTAGCATCGAGGGCGAGGTCTAAGAAGTCACGAAACCACTCACGACGAAACAGCTCAGATGCATCGTCGCTCTCCGCTCCATCCTTGTCGATGAGCTTGAAGGGTCGAGAAAGCGTCTTGCTCTTTCGTTGTTCGATAGCCCCTGTGATGTGTCCATCGACGAGGGTGTCCGTATAGATATCGTAGAGCGCCAAGCGGCGGGGGTTGTCAACAGAGAGCGCCATCTGCCAGGCGCGTCGCCAGGTGGCGATGTCCTTGCGGGTAAGGGCGTCAGCCTTGCGTATGAGTTCGGCCGTGACGCGCCCTCCTGTGCCGGTGATCTGTCGAGCGAAGCGCATCAGTCGTGCTTCGCGTTCCTCTAAAGTCAATTCAGCCATAGTCTAATAGTGATAGGTGCTCTTATCAATACTTCCAAATCTCAGGATACCACCACTGGGGGCGCTCCCTCCAGTGTTGGGGTCAGTGAGGGGCGGGAGATCGGGGTCATTTTTGCCCGCTTGCACCGCCTTGAGCCAGTTGATGGACTCCTCATACCGGTCTTTCCATCGCTCCAGCCCCATCGACTGAGGGAGGCGATGTGCCATCTGGTAGATGGCTATATGTACGATAGCTTGTACCAGCTGAGGGTTACGATCATCACCCGTCTTGTTGTAGGTCTCCTTGACATTGTAGCGGACTCTCAGATAACTAGCCGCCACCTCAAGGGCATACGCCTCTGCTTGCATCCACTCTTGAGGATGTTGGCTGATGATAGCTTGCTCACGCTCGGTGATAGCCATCCGATAGTCTTGCTCGTCGATGTACATAGTGGTCAGGCGTTAGGGTGAGTGTCGTAGACGGCGCGCTGCAGAGCCACCTCGCGCAGGTCTGGCTTGATGTCAGCGTAGCAGTAGATGTGGGGTATGGGCGTCCGCTCGTCTCCCTCAACTTCGGGGATGATTAGCATGCGCTCGCTTGCAAGCTTTGCGAGACGCTTTGCGCGATAGGCGGCTATAAGGCATCGGATACTGAATGCGATGAGACGAAGGGCGCGATAGCCATAGCGCCAAGATGTGACTAACATATTACCATTGATTTTTGATGCTGGTGGTGCGTCTGCCCACCTTCGGAGTGACGCCGAGGGTGCGGGAGGAGCGCTGGAGGAGCCAGATAGCCCCCTCGTCAGCGTCGGGGCCGTCATCGTGGCCACGCATGCCCTTCTCCATTGACAGGGTCTGCTCGACGGATACAAGCATATCGGGCGACGACTTCTCCTCCTCATTATAGTAGACCTTGCCCCGCTCCCAGAGAGGAGAGACCGCTTCGATGCGGGCAAACTTGTTCTCCTTCTTCCTTCGGTCTGGGCTGATGGGGAGCTGGTAGCCTCGGGCGTTGCCTTCGGTGGCGAAGTCGTCAAGGAGGCTGTCCTGCATAAATCCCGCCTCGAGGTAGATGCGTAGGCTGGCACCTTCGCCTCTGACCCATTCGTAGCAGTCGTAGACCCAGCGAACCAGCTCGGAGATGGAGCACTGACGCAGGAAGGCTTTGATATGGTGTAGCTCGCCCGAAGGGAGGGAGCCCCAGAGCTTGGCTGCCTTGTAGTCGTTCTTCGTCGTGCCTTTCCACGAGGGGTCGATATATAGGACCAGCCCACTATAGGAGGTCAGCCGTGGGAGCTTCTTGTATTGGATCCACTCGGATCGGAAGACGCTCCCAGCGGTGATAGGATTGTTCATGTACTCCTTTTGGAATGCACGGTACCCCGAGAAGGCTTCAAGCGCTGCTACCTCCTCCCGTGTCCATTTCGCCCCCCAGGTGACCTCGCCCTTTGGGGTGAGGATGTTGACTCGGGAGACGTGGACGGTGGGAGTGTGGGAGATGTTGTAGAGGACGCTGGTCTTACTGATGAGGTTGCCGACCATGATGAAGCGCCCACGCCCCCCATCAAGCGCACCGAAGAGGGCTTCGCGCACCCAGTCGGTGAGCTTATTGATGCGGTCTTGGTTCTGCACGATCTCGTCATCATCAAGGTCGTCGATGACGATGTAGTCGGGGCGATGGGAGCGGTGGCGCAGACCACGAGGGGACTGCCCACGCCCCAGAGCGAAGAAGGCGACGCCGTCCGAGGTGACGAAGCGCCCGACCTCCCAGGACCCTGTAGAGACCTGCTGACCGAAGTCGGCGATATAGCGCTGGTTGTACTCCAGCTCAGCCTGCACGTCCGAGAGCAGCGTCTGTGCGTTGGTCTCGCTCTTGCCTACTAATACCATCACATTCAGCTCCCGCTTGCCGAGGTAAGCGTGCGCCTTCAGCCAAAGGGGTATAAATACATCCATGTGGGTGCTCTTGGCGTGGCCACGCGCCCACTGAAAGACCGCCTTGAGGTTAGGGGTATCGCGGATCTTCTTTGCGGCGGCGAGGTGGAAGGGGGCGCTGGGGATGCTGCGCCCGAGGACTTCATTATAGGTATAGTGGGGGAAGTAATACTCGACGAAGGCGTTGTAGTCCGACAGTAAGTGGATGATGCGCTTCTTCTGCTCGGTGGGGGTCTCCTTCGAGGCAAAGGCCGTCGCGCTCTTGACCTCCTCACAGCGCAGCTTCCAGCGCTCGAGTACTTCTTTATTCTTGATCGATGCCATGAGGGTGACGTATTGATTACGCTACAAAGGTCGTGCGCAAATAAGGGTTAATAAACTAATACTGAAAGACCTGCATCGTTTCTGTGCATCGGGGGATTGCTGTCCGATCTTTGCAGAGAAAACAGTCACAGACCCTATGAAGAAAGTAGTCATCAGCACCTCCGCCGTGAACTCCTACGGCTCTCGCGTGCTCACATCTGGTATCGACTTCGAACAGTACAAGCGTAACCCCGTCCTGCTATGGATGCACCGCAGAGGCGACCGTGAGGACGTGCCCATCGGGCGCATGGAGGACATCCACCTCGAGGGGGATAAGCTCATCGGTACGCCTGTCTTTGACCGCTCGGATGAGTTCGCCAAAAAGATCGCCGATAAGTGGGATAATGACTTCCTGCGCATGGCGTCGGCAGGGCTCAGCATCGTAGAGCTCTCGGATGACCCATCGCTTGTCCTACCAGGGCAGACACGTATGACCATCACACGCAGTAAGCTCGAGGAGGTGTCCATCGTCGACATCGGCGCCAACGATGACGCTATGGCCGTCTCACTCTACACCGCTGGAGGCGAAGTGCTCTCTCTGTCGCAGATGGAGCTTGCCAGCGACCTCCCACTCCTTACCCCAGATCCTGATAGTACACTTAATATCCCTAATGAAATGAACGAAAAGATTGCCCTCGCTCTCGGCCTCTCTGCCGACGCTACCGATGAGCAGGCTGTGTCTGCCATTGCTCAGCTCAAGTCCGAGGCAGACCAAGCTAAGCAGCTGAAGCTCTCCCTCATCAATGAGCAGCTCGCCTCGGCTGTCCAGTCTGGCAAGCTCACCAAGGAGCAGGAAGAGACCTACCGACAGATCGGCCTCACCATGGGCGCCGAGACCCTGCGTATCACGCTCTCCACGCTCTCAGCCCCGCAGCGTGCCTCATCCATCATCCGCCCCTCTTCTCAGATGGAGCAGACGAAGTTCGCCAAGTTCACGGACATCCCCACCGATCGCCTTGAGGCCTTCAAGTCGGAGAACCCCGACGAGTATGCCCGCCTCTACACCGATCACTTCGGCTTCCCACCTCCCTCACTCTCACGCTAATCACTAATCACCTATTAACTACCGATTAACTATGTGGAAATTCATCCGATCACTCCTGATCGCACTGCCGGTGCTGCTTGCAGTGGTCTTCTTCAATGCCGCCATCGGCGCGGGTATCGCTGCGCTCCTGGGGCTGCCCCTGTGGACGGGTGCCGTCGCCCTCAACGTCCTGGCTCTGGCAGTAGGCCCCTTCGTCTCCCGTAATGTAGCCCGAGCGGGTGTCAATCAGGAGGTGTGGACGGGGGTAATGATCAAAGCCCTGCGCGAAGCCCTCGAGAATATCGGGTGGTTCAAGCTCATCCGCTCCTATGATGAATATGTGGACAACGACACCATCCACTTCGTCGAGCTGGGCGGTGACCCGAAGGTGCTGGTCAATAACACTACCTACCCTCTGAATGTCTCCACCGTCACAGATGCCGACAAGCCCGTCTCCCTCGACAACTTCGAGACCGAAGCCACTGCCATCGGGGATAAGGAGCTCGACACCATCAGCTACGACAAGCTCGGCAGCGTCAAGGAGCGACACAAGGAGACCGTAGCGGCGAAGATTCTCGCCAAGTCCCTGCACGCCCTCGCTCCGCAGTCCCACACGGAGACCTCTCCTGTCCTACTGACCACTGGGGCAACCGCTGCCGAAGGGGGACGAAAGAGACTCTCCCTGGATGACCTGCTCCTCCTGAAGAAGACCTTTGACACCTTCCGAATCCCTCAGGGTGAGCGTGTCCTGGTCCTCTGTCCTGACCACGTCCAAGACCTCCTCTCGGTGAGTGAGCAGTTCGTCCGTCAGTACAATCTCGACACTACTAATGGCCGTGTCGGTCGCCTATTCGGCTTCGAGCTCTATGAGTATACCGAGACCCCTGCCTACACCGTAGCCTCGAAGACGAAGCTCGCCTTCGGTGCCGTAGCTGGCGCTGGGACGCGACAGGCTTCTGTAGCCTTCCACTCGGGGGGCTGTATGCGTGCTATGGGCTCGCTGGTCACCTACCAGAGCGATGCCAAGAACGACCCGCTGCATCACCGCAGTCTCTTCAACGTTCGCCAACGTGCTATCTGCGCCCCACTCCGCTCTAAGGAGTGCCTCGCGGCGATCATCTCAGCTAACGCCTAACCTATGGCACAGCTGAAGTACCTCGTACTACACTGCACCGCCACCCCCGAGGGGCGCGCTGTCTCCAGCGATGAGATCCGTCGCTGGCACACCGCCCCTCCCTCGCAGGGTGGGCGAGGCTGGAAGCAAGTCGGCTACACCGATATGATCCACCTCGACGGCCGTGTGGAGCGCCTCGTGAAGAACAATGAGGACGCCCAGGTAGACCCTTGGGAGGTAACCAACGGTGCCACGGGCTACAACTCCGTCTCCCGCCACGTCGTCTATGTCGGTGGCTGCGCCCGTGACGGCAAGACTCCAAAGGACACCCGCACGCCCCTCCAGCTGGAGGCGATGAAGAAGTACGTCCTTGACTTCCACCGCCGCTATCCAAGCGTCAAGATCATCGGGCACAACCAAGTGGCCCAGAAGGCGTGCCCCTCCTTCGACGTGCCTAAGTGGCTTAGGTCAATAGGCATCAACCAATAATTCACTCTCCACCGATGGATCAGCTCCTCACCCTCCTCCAGTGGCTGGTGCCTGCGGGAGGGATGGGAGCGATCCTGGGGTGGCTCACAAACTCCCGTCTCCGCGCTACTCGTACAGCCAAAGAGGTCCACGACACCTATAAGCAGATGTACGATGATCTGCACGACCAGCTACTCACTCTTAGCAATGAAAACAAGCATATCCGCGCAGACTTCTCCCGCCTCGAGCGCGCTGTCGCGATGGGCGCTACTTGCCGTCTTTGGCCTCAGTGCCCTATTCGGCGCGAGCTGCAGCGTCCGCCGCTCCCAGACGTCTCAGTCTCATCGCCTCGACAGCGTCAGCGAAAGGGTAGAGATCCGACCGACGCCCGTAGCTCTTCCCGAGACGAAGGCGACACTTCGCCTCCCCCTGTCGACCCTCCTTGATCTCCCCGAGGGCGCTGGCTACCATAGCCGCCAAGGGGTGACACGCATAGCACTCACCCGACGTGGCGACTCACTCGAGGCGACGGCTACCACCGATAGTCAGACCGTCTTGCCCTCCATAGAGGAGCGTGCTGCCAAGCACATCACTCAGGCGACGACCACTGCCCTCACGAAGAGCGATGTCAAGGCGGGCTTAGCCGACACCCTCCCGTGGACCATCATCGCAATCCTTATCACCATAGCAAGTATCATCTTATGGCAAAGAAGAAAGTAACGCCCACCGAGGGCGAAGAACTCCAGCCCACCGACCCCATCACCCCCACCTCCCCCGAGGAGACGGGGAGCGAGCCTACCCCCACCGAGGAGGCTCCCAACGAAGAAGCAGCGGAAGAGCCCGTAGAAGGCGCTGACACCCCACCAGCCACCGAAGAGACCCCCACCGAAGAGGAGGGCGCCCCCAAAGATGCTGAGCAGGGTGAAGCTGCCGAAGCTGAGGATACCCAAGAGGATGAAGCCCCCGAGGCAGAGGACGTAGCCCCTACGGCACTCTCAGACCTCGCCGCTCAGATCCTCCGAGACCACGACCTTAAAGTTGTCTTCCTCACCAGCGACGGCACCGCCTTCTACGGCTACTCCGATGCCCTGAACTATGCGCAGACGCTCGAGGTGAAGGACGTCTATCACTTCTTCGCCACCCCTCCTACGGATGACGAGCTTCGTGAGCTCCTCCCCCCATCACTCCGACCTAATCACCTGCAAGCCTCCTAACTATGAATAGTGTAAAGATCTTCCGACAGAATGGAGGTATCCCCGCCTCCCTGCCAGGAGAAGACCACATCTCGGGGATGCTCTTTTACCTCTCCACGCTTCCCACGGCGACCTCGGGTGTCACCGATGGCTTCACAGCCACCGAGCGCATCCGCCCCATCTCGACCATCGAGCGTGCGGAGGAGCTGGGTATCACCCCAGATAACGCCAGCTGGGAGATCCGCCTGCTGCACTACCAGCTCTCCGAGGTCTTCCGCACCAACCCCGGTATCATCCTCTATCTGGCAATCTACCCCAAGCCTGCGGGGGGTAACTACACCTTTGCTGAGCTCAAGACCCTCCAGCGCTACGCCTCGGGTAGTCTGCGTCAGGTAGGAATCTGGCTCGGTGATAAGGTGGCTGATGCATCACTCGTGACGACCCTCCAGGGCATCGCCGACACCCTCGATATCGAAGGGATGCCTCTGTCGGTCCTCCTTGCTCCCAAGGTCACCGCCCCTGTAGCCTCCCTGCCTACGAATCTCGCAGGAGGTGGCAAGCTCCGTGTATCTATCCTCATCGCCCAGGACGGCGAAGGCGTTGCCAAGACCCTCTACACCGATACGGCCAACAATGCGGCCAAGGCTTCGGTCTCCGCTCTGGGTACCTTCCTGGGTATCCTATCACGCGCTGCCGTCCATCACTCCATTGGCTGGGTGCAGAAGTACCCCCTCGGGCTGGCGCTCCCAGCCTTCGGCGATGGGACGCTCCTGCGTGCCCTGGACAAGGCCGTCGTCGAAACCCTCGATAAGGCGCGCTACATCTTCGCCGTCACCTACCCAGCTATCGGCGACTGCTACGCCTCCGACAGCCACACCCTCGATGAGCCTACCAGCGACTACAACGCTATCGAGCGTGTCCGTACGATGGATAAGGCCATGCGTGGAATGCGTAAGTACCTCACTCCCGAGCTCGGCGGCAACATCTACATCGACAAGGAGACGGGCAAGATGCGGGACTACACCATCAAGCACCTCAATGGGGTAGCCTCCCGAATCCTTGAGGAGATGGATCGTTCCGGCGAACTCTCAGGCTACATCGCCTACATCAACCCCGATCAGAACGTCTTGGCATCCTCCTCCATCGAGGTCGTCATCCGCAAAGTACCCACGGGTGTGCTACGCTTACTTCGTGTCAAGGATGGTTTCACCCCCAAACTCTAAATAACCTATGGCAACAGTAGATAGAAACGGTATCCCCTTAGTCAACGGCATCCTCTACGGATGGGCTGAGGTCCTTGTCGCCATCGCTGGCGTACCCCTCACGGGCATCACGTCCGTCGAGTACAGCGACAAGCAGGAGGTGACGAACAAGTACGGCGCAGGGCGCTACCCTGTAGGCCGTGGCCTCGGGCGTATCTCCTCCGAGGCGAAGATCACCCTCTACCTCGAGGAGGTCATGGCACTGCAAGCGAAGAGCTCCAACGGCCGTCTGCAAGACCTCGGTATGTTCGACGTCTCGGTGAGCTATCTGTCTCACGCTGGTGTCGTCGTCACCGACGTCATCAAGAACTGTCACTTTACGGAGACTTCCCGCAAGGCAAGCGAAGGGGACACAGATATCAAGGTAGATCTCACCCTTACCCCCTCACACATCGTGTGGGGCGCAAAGGGTGCTTAATCACTAATTAATCATTATGGAACAACAGAAGAAGCGCATCGGCGAAGCATCGCCCGAAGAGCTGCTCACGATGAAGGGGAAGTATGGTAAGGTCAAGGTAGTCGAAGTCGAGGACGACGGAGATACCTACTGCATCTACCTCAAGCGTCCCGACTTTGAGACGCTGAAGGCCGTCACGAAGGTCTCTAAGACTGACGAGCTCGAGGGGACGAAGGTCTTCATCCGTAACTGTCTGGTCGGAGGTGCTGCCGAAGTCCTCGACGATGCCGTACTCCTCGTGGCCGCCGCTTCAGCAGCCTCCTCTCTCCTCACCTCAGCCAAGGCCGTACTAAAAAACGTGTAGAGGCGCACGCCCTTGCCTCAGACGATGCCAGCGATGGCATCGTCAAGGGGTGCGCCCTCATCCGACACTACCTCCATCTCGACCCCGACGCCCTAAACGAAGAGGACTGGGTCAGCGCGCTGACCCAGTCCCTATGGCTGGAGAATAGATTGATGGAGCTTCACAAGGCGGCTATCGCCTCTGCTCTCAGCCCCAAGACGGATTAGTCGTCACTGCGATCACTGTGAGCTGACCAGAAGTTGATAAAGCTATCCGAGAGCGGGGTACCTGGCTTGCCTTTGATGGCATCGATGATGCTCCCAACTATATAGCAGGGAAGCATAATAAAGAGGAAGAACATCCCGAGTATCCAGGTCAGCAATACGCAGAGCTTGCAGAAGCCCATAAACAGGTCAAAAAAGAAACCGCCTTCCATTGTCTTATCGTCTTTAGTTCATCCGCTAAGATAGCTATTCCCTATGAATACGTCCTCCTTCAATTATCTTTTCGGCATTGACGGCAACTTTACCGTCAAGCTGGAGGAGATGAATCGAGCCACAGGCGAGTTTACCGCCGAGGTGCAGAAAGCCCAAGGCTGGGTCGACCGCTTCGTGGGGTTCGCTGGGAAGATAGATATCCTGAGTAACGGGATCGCACGGACAGCGGAAGCCTTCTCTGCCTTTGGTCAGTCAGGCATCGCCCTCAATACCTCGATGACCGACCTTCAGGCCGTCACGGGGGTCACGGGCGAGGGACTGCGACAGATAGAGGGCTATGCACGTGACACGGCTAAGGCCTTCGGCATCGACGCAGCTGGGGCAGTAGAGTCCTATAAACTCATCCTCGGGCAGCTCTCCCCAGAGCTGGCGAAGAGCCCCGTAGCCCTCAAGGCGATGGGCGAGCATGTTGCGACGCTCTCTAAGCTGATGGGTGGAGACGCCACGGCAGCCGCTGAGACGCTAAACACGGCGATGAACCAGTACGGCGTCGACCTCTCCGACCCCATAAAGGCAAGTGAGGAGATGGCGCGTATGATGAACGTCATGGCCGCTGCTGGCCAGGAAGGCTCTGCCGAGCTTCCTCAGATTAAGGAAGCTCTTGAGCAGGCTGGTATGGCCGCCAAGGGTGCAGGTGTCAGCTTCGAGGAAGCCAACGCCGCTATCCAGGTCCTTGACAAGGCGGGGAAGAAAGGTAGTGAGGGCGGTATCGCCCTTCGCAACGTTATAGCGACCCTCTCTCAAGGGCGCTTCCTGCCCAAAGATGTGCAGAAGGAGCTACGCGCTGCTGGCATCAATGTGACGGACCTTGCCGATCGTGGCAAGAGCCTCAAGGAACGCCTTGAACTCCTAAGACCCGTGATGACTGATGCTGCGCTCTTCGCCAAGCTCTTCGGCAAGGAGAATACCAACGCCGCTATGGCCTTGGTTGGTGGCACCGAAGAGGTCGGTCGCTACACTGAAGCTATCCAGGGCACGCAGTCAGCCAACGATCAGGCAGCTGTTGTGATGGAGGGCTTTGCCGAGCGACAAGCTCGCATCCGCCAGCAAATAGAGGACTTCAAAATCTCAGTATTCAATGCTACGGGCGACGTATATCTATGGGCTGGAGCTCTGTCTGACACGCTCATACCGCTCTCTCAGCTGATGCCTCTGCTGTCTGGAGCCTACCCCATAATAAAAGGCGTATCTATATGGATCTTCCAAGGCGCAAAGGGGCTCTTCCTCTTTGGTAAGGGTGCCCTCACCGCCCTTATCAATGTCGGTAAGCTGGCTGTGACTCTTCTGACCAAGGGGTTATCTGCATTGGCTTACTATATAGGATCGCTTGTGACGGGAGGATCAGCACAGTTGGGCTTTGCTGCGATGTCGCAGATAGCATTTAGCTCGTTCAAAGCGGCGGCAGTCACGGCTTGTCGTACCGTCAGCGCAGCCATTATGTCTATCCCTCTCATCGGGTGGATAGCTGCTGCGATCGCTGCAATCGTAGCCATCGGGGTGTACTTCTGGAACACATCTGCAAAGTTCCGTGCCACGCTCAAAGGCCTGTGGGCTTCATTCAAAGCTGTGTTTTCCAATATCTGGGATCTTGCAAAAGAGGTCTTCGGCAGTATTAGCGACCTAATTAAAGCGGCATTCAGTCTTGATGGCGCCGGTATTTCCGCAGCTATCAGCAAGATGACGGGTGCATTTTCTAAGTTCGGTAAGGAGACGGGCAATGCTTTCCAAGAGGCTTACGATCAAGAGATAAAAGACAGTCTTGCCAAAGCAAAGCAGCAGAAAGATGATGAGGGTGGGTCTGGTGACCTCTCAGATACAGCTGGCAATGTCGACCTCCCAGTGATAACTACTCCTGGCGGTGGTGGCGGAGGCTCAACTGACTCCTCCAGCAGGCATTCGGGTGGTGGTGGTGGTGCTGGCAAGGCGACCAACGTAACTATCCATATCGGCAAGCTCGTCGATAACCTCACCATCAAGTCTACCAACCTATCTACCGACCCATCCGAGGTCAAGGGCATCATCACCGAGCTCCTGATCTCCGCAGTCAATGACGCTAATCTCGCTATACAGTAACTATGCTCACAATCATCCAAGGTAACGACACGACCGTCTCGGCGCTGCTGCACAGCCAGTCGCTCACTCTCCCAGACAACGAGGGCGGGAGCTACGTCGAGCGGTCAAAGATAGATCTCAGTCAGGCGAAGGATATTTCTGTTCGCCTCATCCCTTACATGCGATGGCGACCTATCACACCTTCCTTCGAGGTCAAGGGTAGCACGATCAGCATCCACTATCCTGCGTCTGTACAGCGCCCAGGTAAGTGGGATGTAGAGATTACCTTCCTAACGCCCGATGGCGGAGGATACCGCCAAAACAGAGTGCGTCAGTCATTCGCCGAAGTCATCGCCTGCGCCAAGGGAGCTAACAGCCCTGAGGCCTACGTCATCACTGCCGATGTCGCTCAAGCTGTGCGAGGAGCCAAGGGGGATCCGGGTGACAAGGGAGACCCAGGGAAAAGCAGCTACGATCTGGCACAGGAAGAGGAAGGCTTTACAGGCACAAAGCAGGAATATCTAAAAAGCCTGCACGGAGCACCAGGCAAAGACCTCTATCAGGCAGCTGTCGAGCGTGGCTACAAGGGCTCCTTTGATGACTTCCTCGAGATGCAAAAGGGAGAGCCTGGTGCCCCAGGTAAAAGTAACTACGAGCGCGCAAAGGAGCTTAAGGGCTTCGAAGGCACGGAGGAAGAGTACCTCGACAGTCTCCACGGAGCACCAGGAGAGGGCATCTACAAGATGGCTGTGAGAAAAGGATTCGCCGGATCAGAGGAGGACTACCTCAAGAGCCAAAAGGGAAAAGATGCCTACGACGACTACCTGGAGACAACAACTGACAACCCAAAGAAGAGCAGAGGCGAGTGGGCGGCTATCAACGCTATCACCACACAACTGCTCTACCGCATAAACAAAGGAACAGGCGCACCGATGAACGAACAGACATTATCAGCGGACCAGCTTATGGAGCTTGACCGCCACCGACGCAGCATGATCAAAGCCCTACGAGATAAGGGTGTTCAGGTATCAGACGCCATCGGGCTTGATGCCATGCCCGAGAAGATCGGAAAGATTAAGAGTTTCGTTCTCACTGTATATCGATCACAGCAGTTCCTCGATTGGAAGGAGGTCTCCTTCCCACCTCTTAAGCTCAGCGACGATTACCGTCCTGCTGATATCAGCTGGTGCTTTGCTCGTAATCGGTTCCTCACGGAGCTCCCCGACTTCGCAAACCTCGTCGAAGCCTCCATTATGAGCTCCTTCGCCCGAGAATGCACTGCCCTCGCTACCGTCACGCTACCAGACCTTTCTAAGGCGAAAGCCATAGATAACGCCTTCAATGGCTGCTCTGCCCTCACTACGGCTACCCTGGGGTCTATGGCAAATGTATCTAATGCGTCGTGGTTGTTTGGCAGCTGCTCTGCCCTCACTACGGCTACCCTGGGGTCTATGGCTAAGACCGTATCCGCGCAAGGGGTATTCCACGATTGCAGAGCCTTAGGGAGCGTGACGCTTGACTTCACTGGGGGTGAGATGACGAATATATCGTACCTATTCAACCAGTGCAATCGACTGGAGATAGTAACAGGCGTAATCGACCTGAGCCGTGTGACTGATACAGGCTCCGCCTTTGCTGGTTGTGTGAGTCTCCGTGAGGTGCGCCTTAAGGGGCTTAAGGTCGATCTAAATATCACCGATTGCGCCAACCTATCCAACGAGAGCGTGAAGTATCTCGTTGATAACCTCCAGCAGGTCACGGGGAAGAGCATCACGCTCCCACGTTCGTGGCAACAGGCGCACGCCACAGAGGCGAGAGAGTACAGCCAAAAGGCATCTGCCAAGGGCTTCACACTTAACTTTAGATAGCTATGGATATGATAGAATTAATCGCTCCCGACGGCTTCGCCTATGTAAACCGAAGCCACCGACTAATCGGGTACTACCTCTACTGCCCAGACCAAGCGGCAGCCGACCTTTGGGCGCTCACCCCCGAGAATGAAGCACTCGCACTCGAAGCGCAGTGGAAGGCTGAGGACGAGCGAAAGAGACTGGAGGAGGAGCTGCGCCATAGTAAAACTTATACAAGTTAATATGACAGCACGAGAACGTGAAGAGAAGCGCGAGTTAGCACGCCTCCTCTACCTCCAAGGGAAAGAGCAGAAGAGCATAGCCGTGAGTGTCAACGTATCGGAGGCTACTATCTCGAAGTGGGTGCAGGCTGGTCAGTGGCAGTCGCTACGTGCTGCCCAGCATATTACCCGCCCCGAGCTGGTGAATAAGATCTTGCTCTCCATCGACAAGCTTCTCACCGATGCGCTCAATAGCAATGATCCAGCGGCGGCTGCAAGCCTCGGAAAGCAGCTCAAGGGATTCAGTGACGCCATTGAGAAGCTCGACAAAAAGGCCAACGTGGTCACGGCTATTGAGGTCTTCATCGCCTTCGGTAAATGGATGGAGCACCGTATGTCAATAGACACAGACCTCACACCAGAGCTCATCAAGACAATCACTAAGTATCAAGACCTGTACGTCACCCAGCTGATGGCGTCACCTAACCAATAGCAATGAGTACTCTATCGACAGTACTACCGATATCCATCACTGCAGGGAAGGTGATGCTTTACCGCTTCCCTGGCAGTGGTAAGGGTGCACACTCCTATAATAAAGAGGGGCGGGAGTTCGCTCCTTCGCCCGTCGGCGTGCCTATCACAGATGCTGCCGACTGGCTCGGAGCCTATACGCTTTGCCCCCTTCTCCTTCGTCTCGAGGATGGTACAGAGCTGAGCATCCCTGACGCTGTGGTGGCGATGACTCGCACCAAGAATATCGTTACGACCCAAGTGGTCGGGATGACAGGCACGGTGAAGGAATATATCTCAGATGGTGACTTCGATATCAACATAGCTGTCGGCAGCCAGGGTGTTGAGGATGGCAAGGTTGCCAATGTCTATCCCGAGGAGGGCCTTCGTGAACTCCGCAAGTTCCTTGAGGTAGACAAGCCTATCAGCGTGCAGAGTGCCTTCTTTGACCTCTTCGAGATTAACCGCCTTGTCGTCAAGAGCTACTCCCTTACCCAAGGCACTGAGAGCAACTACCAGGAGCTAAGCATCAGCGCACTCTCTGATAACGAGTACAACGTCTTCTCCACTGACTACTAAGCTATGTATCGCCTTACCGCCCGCGTCGAGATTGATTCCGAGCGCAAGTGGGTAATCGACAAGATCACCGCCTGCGAAATCGAGCGCTCAATAGATGACCTCACTGACACCTGCAAGCTCACGCTCCCTAAGCGTATGCTTTGGGATAGCAAGGAGGGTGCACCGCTCCGCCGTGGCGATAAGGTGCGCATCTCCCTTGGCTACGATGACGACCTACAGCTTGCCTTTGTAGGCTATATCCGCGAGGTCGGCTTCAAGACTCCCGTGGTCATCGAGTGCGAGGATGAGATGTACCAGCTCAAGAAGCAGGCGACGGTAAAGAAAGCCTATCACAATGCCTCTCTATCGCAGATCCTCTCCGACCAAGGGATCACCGACTTCAAAGTGCTCGGTGAACAGACCCTCGGGGCTTACCGTGTCAAGGCCGACAACGTGGCAGCCCTCCTCGGAGAGCTTAAAGAGCAGGGGGTGCGTAGCTTCTTTCGATATGAAGATGGCAAGCCCATCCTTTATGCGGGCGTAGTCTTTGACCGTGAGGCATCAGGAAAGGCGTCGCAGGTCATCGCCTCGGGAATCAACCTCATCAGCGACTCCTCCCTCAAGGAGCAACACGGAGACACCATGCGTCTCAAGGTCAAAGCCATCTCCTTCCAACCAACGGCTAAGAAGGGGAAGACGAAGAAGATCAAGCTCGAATTAGGCGATGCCGACGGAGAGCTCCGTACCCTCCATACCTATGGCAAGAGCGAATCAGAGCTTCGTGCCTGGGCTGAACAGGAGATGCAGCGCCTGAAGCGTGACGGCTTGGCTGGCAGCGTCACGACCTTTGGTGCTAAGCTCCTGGATAAGCTCGATACCGTAGGTATCATCATTGATGGAAAGAAGAAGGGTGTCTATCAGGTAAAGAAAGTAACTATCAAGTACGGCACTGAGGGTCTTCGCCAAGACGTGACTCTCGGCTTCCGTGTAGCAGACTAATATGAGCCAAATAGCAAAACTTATAGGACAACTCTCTGGTGGCGCTCCTGCCGTTCTTAAGGCATGCACCGTCACGTCAGTTGATCGTGATGCACGGGCTGTAGACTGCGAGCCTCTCGATGAGAGCGCTCCTATCCTCGGTTGCTCTCTCCAGGGAGACCAAGAGGGCGAAGATGGCTTCCTGCTCCTCCCCAAGGTAGGGAGCTACGTCATCGTCGGTCTCGTCGACGGACAAGATACTGGTGTCGTGCTTCTCACAGACGAGCTCGACGCTCTTGAGGTCAAGATAGGAGACAAGACCCTCCACTTCTCCTCCGAGGGCATCGTCTTCAATGGGGGGGAGCTCGGTGGCATCATCAAGATAGAGGTGCTGACCACGAAGCTCAACACCATCGAGCAGGACATCAACTTCCTCAAGCAATCCCTCTCCTCCTGGACACCTATCCCCTCCGATGGCGGTGCTGCCCTCAAGGCTGCCGTCACCTCGTGGGCAACCAAGCCGCTCCAGCAGAGCAAGCGCAGTGACTATGAGGACAAGCTCATCAAGCACTAACCCCCTTCATCCCTCCCCATTATGTTAGGCATCCTTCTCTCTATCGACACAGGCGACTTAGACCTCTCTAAGGGGCGTCTTTCCCTTGGTGAGGTGCGCGAGCAGACAGCCGCCTTCCTCCTTGAAGCGGTTCCGGGGGAGTTCGGCGAATATCCCACGCTGGGCATTGCCATCCGCAAGCATCTGGCTGGTCCTGGAGACCCGATGCTCCCAACCGCCACTATCAAGCAGATGCACTACTGCGGCATACCTGCTGACCAATTCATTCAGACGCCATCAGGGTACGAACTCACATTCAAATAAGTCACTATGCCTCGCTCTATCTCCGACATACGGCGCGAAATAGCCGCTGCCTACATAGCCGACCCGAACATCCAGCACGCCTACAAGCTTACCGCTGGCAAGACTTTCGAGGAGCAGTTCAGTAAGGTCTCGCTGGAGAGCATCCTCTTCTGGGCTTTCGCCTCAGCCGTCTACACCCTCGAGTCCCTCTTCTCCAAGCACCGCACCGAGGTCGCCCAGCTCGTCAGCGAAGCCGAACCCCACACCCTACGCTGGTATGCTCAGCGTGCCAAGGCTTACCTCCACGGCTATTCCTTGCCTCCCTACAAAGACCGCTACGACCTCTCCTCCATCTCCCCCGAGGAGCAGGAGCGTGCCGCCGTGGTGCGCTATGCCGTAGCCTCCGAATATAGAGGTGTCGTGCACATCAAGGTCGCTGGGGCTGCCGAGGATAAGAAGCCCATAGCCTTGCCCTCCACCACACTCACCGCCCTGACACGCTACCTCGAGGTCATCAAGGATGCTGGGGTGCAGCTACGTGTCTCCTCAGCCTCTGGGGACGAGCTGCGTCTGACCCTTAGCCTCTATCTGACCCCCTCCCTCCTAATTAATGGGAAGCCCTCGGACGACTTAGATAAGCGCATCCGCCATACTATCGCCAGCAATGTCGCTGACCTCCCCTTCGATGGTGTCTTCCGCCCCGCTGACCTCGTCATCGCCCTCTCCAAGCTCTCGGGGGTCGAAGCCTCCGAAGTGACTTACGCTGCCGCACGACCCTCCTCCTACGACTCCTTCACCCCCTTCACGGGCTATCACCGCCCTTCGGCTGGCTACTTCCTCCTCTCCGACTTGACCCTCAACTACAAGCCTTATGAACCCTACACCGACCGATAGAATAGACTGGAGAGCCCTCATCACTGATGCCCTGCCTTCCTTCCTGCGCTGTAGCCTCGTCATCGCCCTCCTGCTGGCGGTGACGGCTCCCCTGCGTAGCCTCTATGACCGCTTCCTCCTGCTCCGTGATGCCGACCGCTACCACGTCCAGCACAACGGACAGGTCTGCCACCTCCTCGGCATCTTGGAGGACAAATATCCCTCCGCCCAAGGCATCCACTACCGCATCGAGGATGTCCTTCCCTCGGGGCGCGTCGTGGATACCTTCCCCGAGAAGCGCCCCAACGTCCCCATAGCCAAGCCCAACGCTTCCCAGGGCGTCCTCGACACCATCCAAGAGGGCTTTCCCGACCGCTCCAGCTTCCGCGTCTTCGTCCCACGTGATGTCTACGATACTCACCTTCGGGAAGTGAGCTTCCTCGTCGAGCGGTATAAGCTCCTGACCCGAACGCCCATCTTCCTCCCCACTGACCGCTGATTAATCACCCTTTAATCCCTATTCAACCAATGGATATAGCTAACTACAAGACCACCGTCAACCGCGCTGGCCAGGTCGGTCACTACCCCCTCTCCACCGATACCCTCGACTTCATCCAGGAGCAAATCAAACTCCTGCAGAAACTCTCGGGGATGGCTGGATACCAGCATCCGTGGGTCATCCGTTCCCCTAACTCATCCTCCGACGGCATCCTGCTCTACAATGACGAGCTCCTCCCCATCGAGCCCATAAGTATCCCCTTGACCAAAGGGACTACTTATGACCTGTGTCTCCGAGAGCGCAAGCAAGAGGTGCAGACGCTCGAGGATACTTACCGAGATGCACGCCTCTACAGGACTGCCTACATCGTCGCAAAGGGGACGGATGGAGCTATCGGCTCGGTCGAAGCTACGACGTCCTCCAGCGTCCATACCCCCGGCACCTTCACCTTGGCCCAGCTGGCCGACTCCGTCACCTCAGTAAAGAACTTAGAAGTAAGTACTGAGCCAGGGAAGGCGATGCTGACAACGACCGATATCGACTCCAGCTGGCTGGGGAGAAAGCGTTTATACCTTGCCTCCAGCCGATGGGCTGGGGATTTTATCTCATCATATGAGTTAGATGGAGCTCAACTTACGACCCAACTCTTAGAAGGAACAAGCAAAAGCTTTATCCAAGAGTTAGAAACGAAGGATGGGGTACGCTATAGACGAAAATATAAGCATCCATATGAGGAGGAGGAAATCAACGACGAGGAGACTGGTGGTACAAATGATTCTCGATGGAAGTGCTTATCAAATCAAATTATAGGGTCTTGTCATCTTGAAATTGATCCTGAAGGCAAGTCGGTTCAGATAAGCCACGCTCGAGGAATCCTTAGTAGACCCAAGGTGTCGGTAGCTTCTCCCAGCAGCATTAGTATCCATCCTGGAGTAGAATTGGAGATGAATGGCCCTCGACATTCGAGGGTAGAATGTCGTCCTTTACACAATCTGGGTGGATCGTTGTCGCCAGTGCCTGTCGGGGCTTCTTATGTGCAGACGGGTGGCATGATTAACATTTCATTCGATCGGACTAAGGTTTCAGGTTATTTACATCTCTTGCTCACGATTGTGTCGTTATAAAGTTATCGGGTGAAACACACAGATGTTTCACCCGATAAACTTATAGTTCGTGATGTTTTTTTTGTAGCGTTTCGTTTTCCCACCTTGCTGCAATTCGTTTGCGAAAATCGCCGCATTTCGTTTTCTGCATTATATATATACGAAAAAATATTTCCGCATATGCGAAAATTTATCGCCGTGCGCACGGAGATTTATCGCCGCATATTCAGCGCCTTTTCAGTGGGTATGCCCGAGGCTTTTTAGCCTTCCTCTTCCCGGTCAGAAAGACCATCCCCCTGAAGCGCTCTGAGGAGCCTCCAGGGGGATGAGCTATTAGGGAGAGCCTTGCGCTTACTTGTACTCGGCCCAGCTCTTGATCTGCAGATCCTCGATGGGGAGCGTGCAGAAGGCGGTGATGAAGGCCGAAGCCAGACGAGCGTTGGTCAGCAGCGGGATATTGAGGTCTATGGCCGCGCGACGCAGACGGTACCCGTTGGTGAGCTCGCCAGCGGTGAGATTCTTATTGATGTTCACCACCATGTCGATCTTGCGCTCATGCAGGAGGTCGAGGGCTTGGGGCTGCTTCCCTTCGTCGGTAGGCCAGAAGACCAGCGTGGAGGGGATGCCGTTCTCTGCCAGCATGTCGTGCGTACCCTGCGTAGCGTAGAGCGCATAGCCCTTGTTGTGCAGGAGCTGGGCTGCATCGAGCATGTCGACCTTCTGCTTGTAGCCACCCGTGGAGAGGAGGACGGAGCGCTCGGGGATGCGGTAGCCGACGGAGAGCATTGACTTCAGTACAGCCTCGTTGGTGTCGTCACCGAGGCAACCGACTTCACCCGTACTCATCATGTCGACACCGAGTACAGGGTCGGCCTTCTGCAGGCGAGCGAAGGAGAACTGCGATGCCTTAATCCCTACATAGTCGAGATCGAAGGCGCTCTTATTAGGCTTCTCGACTCGCTGCCCGAGCATGATGCGCGTGGCCAGCTCGATGAAGTTAATCTTCAGCACCTTGCTCACGAAGGGGAAGCTGCGTGAGGCGCGGAGGTTACATTCGATGACCTTGATCTCGTTGCCCTTAGCGAGGAACTGGATGTTGAATGGCCCTGAGATGTGCAGCGCTTCGGCGATCTGGCGGCTGATGCGCTTGATGCGGCGTACCGTCTCGACGTAGAGCTTCTGACCTGGGAACTGAATCGTCGCGTCACCCGAATGTACCCCAGCGAACTCGATATGCTCGCTGATGGCGTAGGCGACGATCTCGCCGCGCTGGGCTACGGCGTCGATCTCGACTTCCTTAGCGTGCTCAATGAACTGGCTCACCACGACGGGGTGCTCCTTAGAGACATCAGCAGCCAGCTCGAGGAAGCGGTAGAGCTCTTCTTGGTTGGAGCAGACATTCATCGCTGCCCCCGAGAGGACGTAGCTGGGACGCACCAGCACGGGGAAGCCAACCCCGGAGATGAACTGGTCGATATCCGAGAGGCTCGTCAACTCCTGCCAGCGGGGCTGGTCGATGCCGAGCTCGTCGAGCATGGCGGAGAACTTGTGGCGGTCCTCTGCATTATCGATGTCTTCGGCCTGCGTCCCGAGGATGGGGATGCGCTGCGAGTGGAGCTTGAGAGCGAGGTTATTGGGGATCTGTCCGCCCGTAGAGAGGATGACACCGCGTGGGGTCTCCAGATCAAGGATGTCAAGTACACGCTCGAAGGTCAGCTCATCGAAGTACAGACGGTCGGTGATATCGTAGTCCGTGCTGACGGTCTCGGGATTATAGTTGATCATCACCGAGCGGTAGCCTTGCTCGCGGATCGTCTGCAGGGCGTTGACGCCACACCAGTCGAATTCTACCGAGCTCCCGATGCGGTAGGCACCTGAGCCGAGGACGACGACGGAGCGTCCGTCTCCCTCATAGTTGATATCGCTGTGCGTGCCGCTATAGGTGAGATAGAGGTAGTTCGTCTCTGCAGGATATTCGGCGGCAAGCGTATCGATCTGCTTGACGACGGGGATGATGCCCAGCTGCTTGCGTTGGGAGCGCACGGCAAGGGCTTCCTTGTCCCCAGCCTTCAAGCCCTTATCTGCGAGGACGAAGCGTGCGATCTGGAAGTCGGAGAAGCCCTGACGTTTGGCACGAAGCAGGAGTTCGTAAGGGAGCTTATCGATAGTGGCTACTTCGCCGAGGCGCTGGGAGGTGCGGACGATGCTCTGGAGCTTGTCGAGGAACCAGCAGTCGATCTTCGTCAGCGCATGGATTTGCTCGATAGTATATCCTGCGTGCAGTGCCTGACTGATGGCGAAGACACGCGTGTCGGTGGGTGCCTTGAGAGCCTTATCCAGCTCGTCAGCGGGGATCTCCTTCGTGTTGTTGCCTACGAAGCCGTGCATGCCTTGCCCGATCATACGCAGACCCTTCTGCATCGCTTCCTCGAAGGTGCGGCCGATAGCCATGACTTCCCCGACGGACTTCATACTACTGCCGAGCTCGCGAGATACGCCGTGGAACTTCCCTAAGTCCCAGCGAGGGATCTTGCACACGACATAGTCCAGTGCGGGCTCGAAGAAGGCAGGGGTGGTGCGCGTCACGGAGTTCTTCAGCTCAAAGAGGCCGTAGCCTAAGCCAAGCTTAGCAGCGACGAAGGCCAGCGGATAGCCCGTAGCCTTAGAGGCCAAGGCCGAGGAGCGCGATAGGCGTGCATTGACCTCGATGACACGATAGTCTTCGCTCTCGGGGTCGAGGGCGTACTGCACGTTACACTCCCCGACGATGCCGATGTGGCGCACGATACGGATGGCGATCTCACGGAGCTTGTGGTATTCATTATTTGTCAGCGTCTGCGAGGGAGCGACGACGATACTCTCACCGGTATGGATACCGAGCGGGTCAAAGTTCTCCATATTACAGACGGTGATACAGTTGTCGTAGCAGTCACGGACGACTTCGTACTCGACTTCCTTCCAGCCCTTGAGGCTCTTCTCTACGAGGACCTGAGGGGAGAAGGCGAAGGCCTTGCTACACAGTTCGTCAAGCTCAGCTTCGTTGTCGCAGAAGCCGCTTCCCAAGCCACCGAGAGCGTAGGCGGCACGGATGATAACGGGGTAGCCCAGCTCTTGGGCCGCACGGCGTGCATCTTCGGTCGTCTCTACGGCGTGGCTCTGGATCGTCTTGACGCTGATCTCATCGAGCTTGCGAGCGAAGAGGTCACGGTCTTCGGTATTCATGATAGCCTCGACGGGCGTACCCAGTACCTCGACGTTATACTTCTCGAGGACACCACTCTGGTGGAGCGCTACACCGCAGTTGAGAGCCGTCTGTCCACCGAAGGCAAGGAGGATCCCCTGAGGGCGCTCCTTCTCGATGACCTTCTCGATGAAGAAGGGGGTGACGGGGAGGAAGTAGATCTCGTCAGCGATGCCTTCGGAGGTCTGTACCGTGGCGATGTTGGGGTTGACGAGTACGGTGCGTATCCCCTCTTCGCGCATGGCCTTGAGTGCCTGTGAGCCGGAGTAGTCAAACTCGCCAGCTTCACCGATCTTCAGTGCCCCCGATCCGAGGAGCAGTACCTTCTGTATCTTATTCTTGTCGATCATTGTCTCGTGCTATTGGGAGGGGTAATTAAAGCAGGTTGAAGAACTCCTCGAAGATGAAGAGCGTATCGGTCGGGCCACTGCAGGCCTCGGGGTGGAACTGAGCAGAGAAGAAGGGTAGGTGCTCGTGGCAGATCCCTTCGTTCGTGCCGTCATTGAGGTTGATATACTTCTCACGCCAGCCCTCACCGAGGGTGGAGGCATCTACGGCATAGCCGTGATTTTGGCTGGTGATGAAGCAGCGGTTCGTACCTACCTCGCGCACAGGCTGGTTATGGCTACGGTGTCCGTACTTCATCTTGCTGATCTTTGCTCCTGCAGCTGCGGCGAGGAGCTGATTGCCCATGCAGATCCCGCAGATAGGCTTCTCCTTAGCGAAGGCCTTGCGGATATGCTCGACGGTGACGCTGCACTTATTGGGGTCGCCAGGGCCATTTGAGAGGAAGAGCCCGTCGAAGTCGATCTGATTGAAATCATAGTCCCAGGGTACGCGGTAGAGCGTGATCTCTGGGCGGATGAGGTTGCGGACAATATTGTTCTTCGCGCCGCAGTCTACGAGCACGACCTTCTTAGGCCCATTGCCATAGATCGTGACTTCCTTGGGGGAAGCTTCAGCTACGAGGTTACGTGCGTTGGGGTCATCAAATGGGATATCTTCGCAGCCCTCGAGAAGAATCTTCCCTTTCATCGAGCCCTTTTCGCGAAGAGTCTTAGCCAGCTCACGCGTATCAATCCCCGTGAGGCCGAAGACCTTCTCACGGCGGAGCCAGTCACCGAGCGAGCCCTCGGAGTTCCAGTGGCTATGCTCCTCGGAGTAGTCGGAGACGATGATCCCCAAGGGATGTATCTCATCGCTCTCGCGGAAGAAGGCTATACCATTTTCATCGTGCTTGGGAGAGGGGACGCCGTAATTACCCACCAGAGGGTAGGTCATCACGAGGATCTGGCCTCGGTAGCTGGGGTCCGTAAAGCTCTCAGTGTAGCCCGTCATGGCGGTGTTGAAGACGACCTCGCCTGCTACGGGGGCTTCGTAGCCGAAGGAATACCCCTCGAAGCGACTGCCGTCATCGAGGATTAGGGTAGCTCTCTTGTAGTCTTGCATAGGATGGATACTTTGTGAGAATGGAGTGTAGAAGGGATTGCTCGAGGCTTTTATAAAGAGAAAAGCCGTCTACCAAGCAGAGCTTGACATACGGCTTTCCTATATCTTGTGTCGCTCGTGGGGAGCGAAGACCTCAGTATCATTGACGTGATTAGTGATGCTACGCAGGGCCTCTTTAGCTCTGCTTTGCACGCAAAGATAGCTAAAAAAGCGGAACCGCCTCGCCCCTTGCTCCACGATCGAAGTGGTAGCGAGGGGGGCGAGGCGGTTCCGGTCGGGGGGATTAGAGACCGAAGCGCTGGCGGAGTGTGTCTACGTAGTCCAGCTTCTCCCAGGTGAAGAGCTCAACTTCGTGGGCGATATTGCCACGGCTATTCGTCGAGAAGTACTTCGTGACCTTGCGAGGCTCACGGCCGAAGTGCCCGTAGCTGGCTGTCTCACGATAGATAGGAGCACGGAGCTTGAGGCGCTGCTCGATAGCATAGGGGCGGAGGTCAAAGACTTCGTCTACGAGCTTGGCGATCTCGGCATCGCTGAGAGAGACATGGCTCGTCCCATTGGTGTTGACGAAGATGCTGATCGGCTCAGCGACCCCGATAGCATAGGCGAGCTGTACGAGTACTTCGTCAGCGACGCCAGCAGCGACGAGGTTCTTCGCTATGTGGCGAGCTGCATAGGCTGCAGAGCGGTCTACCTTAGAGGGGTCCTTGCCAGAGAAGGCACCACCACCATGGGCAGCCTTACCTCCGTAGGTGTCGACGATGATCTTACGCCCCGTGAGACCAGTATCTCCGTGAGGACCGCCGATGACGAACTTACCCGTGGGGTTGACTAAGAGCTTCGTCTCGCTGTCGAAGGCACGCTGTACATCCTCGGGGTAGCGCGCTAAGACACGAGGCAGGAGTACGCGACGGATATCCTCCGTGATACGTGCCTGCATCTCTGCATCAGCGATAGCCTGCGCTTCGGCAGTCGCATCAGTAGGCTGGATGAAGTCGTCGTGCTGGGTGCTGATGACGATCGTGTCGATACGCAGGGGCTTACCTTCCTCAGAGTACTCTACCGTCACCTGGCTCTTAGCGTCGGGGCGGAGGTAGGGCATGAGGTGAAGCTCCTCCTTGCGAATGTGAGCGAGCTCCTCAAGGAGGGCATGGGAGAGATCGAGGGTAAGAGGCATCAGAGAGGGAGTCTCACGGCAAGCATAGCCGAACATGATACCCTGGTCCCCTGCGCCCTGCTCTTCGGGAGCGGTGCGCTCGACCCCACGGTTGATGTCGGCACTCTGACCATGGATGGCTGAGAGTACGCCGCAGCTATCGGCATCGAAGCAGTAAGTGCTCTTGTTGTAGCCGATCTCGCGGATGACGTCACGCGCGATGTCCTGCAGCTCTACATAGGCGTCGCTCTTGACTTCGCCTGCCAGCACGACCTGCCCCGTCGTGACGAGCGTCTCGCACGCTACCTTGGAGTGCGGGTCGAGCGCCATGAAGTGGTCAAGGATGGCGTCCGAGATCTGGTCGGCTACTTTGTCGGGATGTCCTTCTGAGACGGACTCAGAGGTGAAGAGATAACTCATCTTATATTGATTGAATGGGTTGGTTAAATATGTCCCGTGCCCTTGGGTGGATGCGAAAAGACCCCAGCTGCTCTATGGTGGCAACCAAGGTCGAAGCGCTAAGTCTGTCGTAAGGGATGGGAGCTAAGGTATTGGCTCTATCTGGACGACGGGTTTAGCATTTTTTCTCGTGGTTGCAAGCATCTCAAATCTATCCACGTCCCACTGATGGGGCACTATTTTCAGCTGCAAAGTTAACCTTTTTCTTGTTATTTCACCTACGCAGTATAAAAAGAGTATAGCGGCTCCGTATCAAAATGAGAGGGGTATATCGTGCCTGTTTCTACCACGAAAAAGTAGATCCTTCGGTGAGATAGCCCCCTAAGGAGATTGTTGCACAGAGTCCTGTTTCCTATTTAGAGTGCTAAGGCATCGTGTGCCCAGCTCCCCGATACACCTCTCCGAAGTGACCGAGCAAGCCCTTCGCCTTATCACATATATTCCTCTTATCCTGCGAAGGGAAAAGTGTCCTTCTCGTGAAGAAAAAAGCGCCTTCACGTAGTGGTTTTTCAGTATCTATGCACGTAGTCTTAAAGACTAGGTACGTAAATCCAAATGTCCACGTACGTAGATATTAGAGCCACGTACGTAGCCCAAACTTATTTGCCACTCGTCCACAACTTTTATCCCTACGCGGAGCAACAGTCTCCTAAGGAGCTGCATATCGCTCCTATCTGACATTCTTCCCCTTGTACTTGCAGTGGTGTGAACCTATATTGCTTGCTGCTCCGACCTATATAGGTCGACGCTGTGACCTATATAGCTTCGCAGGCTGACCTATATTGGTCAGCCCATCGACCAATATAGGTTGATACGACCCCTTCAGGGATGTGCTTCAGAATAGCCTATAGGAGAGGGCTGATGCCAAGCTCTTGCCCGATTCCAAAAGGAAACGCCCTGCCCGCACAGATGTGCAGACAGGGCGCCGTCCTCTTCTTAGAAGAGATAGATCTGTGGAAGTGATTTACTTCTTCTTACAGCAAGACTTCGTAGAGTCTTGAGTCTTAGGGTGGCATACAGGGCAAGCCTTATCGGTGCAGTTGGCGTGGTCGCTTTTACTCTTGCAGGCTGACTTCGTGGAGTCTTGTGCCGTCTTAGCGTGGCACTTAGAGCAAGATTTTTTGCTGTCCTTCGAGTGCTTGCCTTCAGCTTTGCAGCAGGACTTTGTCGAGTCTTGGACTGCTGCGTGATGTGCTTCGCATGCCTTGGCTCCTTCGGGTGTCGAGCAGGCTGCACCTGCTTTGCAGTCACACTGCTTGCTCTTGCCTGAGCAACATTTGGCTACAGCTTCCTTCTTTACTGAGTCCGTCTTGGCGGGGCTTTGGGCGGAGAGACTGGTGCCTAGCGCGAAGATGCACGCTGCAGCGAGGATGAACTTCTTCATTATTCTTGGTAATGGATTAGATGTAATGAGTGATTAGAAATTATCTAAGGGCAAAGGTAGTGAAATTGCTTAGCCGTGTTATCCTATTGGTAAATGGAGCTATTGATGCTATGTATATTATGTATAATGGTGCTATAGAAAAAAGAGGGAGCGGGTGACCTTCTTCCCTCGGAGAAGAAGGTCACCCGCTCCCTGTGTATGGTATGCTTTTTAGTGCAAATTGAAGCTAAAAGATGAGTGAGATGAGCTGGTAGACTACAGCTCCTGAGATATAGCCGGCAAGAGCAAGCAGACTGAAGCGCTTGAAGTAGTAGCCGAAGCTGATTCCCTCGAGCCCCATCACTGTGACCCCAGTAGCAGAGCCGATGATCAGCAGGCTACCACCTGTGACGGCACAGTAAGCGAGGAAGACCCAGAAGGAGCCGTTGACGACAAAGGGCGTGATAGCACCCGAGGTCTCCAGCGGATACATACCGAGGACAGCGGCCACGAGGGCGACGTTGTCCAGCATGGAGGAGAGTACCCCGATGATAGCAGCGAGCAGACCCGTATTGGGAATGAGGGCTGTGACGCGAGTGGAGGCTGCGGCGAGTTGTCCACCTTCGATCAGTGCTGCTACGGACATCAGGATGCCGAGGAAGTAGAAGATCGTAGTGAGGTCAGCGTGATTAAGGAGGGTTGTGACACGGAGCTCAGTTGCATTCTCAAGGCGCTTCTTGAAGCGGAAGAACATCAGCTCAGTGTAGATCCACACGATGACCAGACCAAAGATAACCCCCATGAAGGCGGGTACATCGAAGAAGGTCTGCCAGATAGGTACGAGCATCAGCGAGACGATCCCCAGGACGAGGACGATGATACGCGCGTGTTGAGGAAGGATATCATCCAGTGAGTCTTCGGGGACATCTGGTAGGGCACGTAGCTGAGCATTCTTTTTGAAGAGGAAGTAGTGCGCCAGGAGGGTGGGGACCACCATGTTCACGAAGGCGGGGATGACGAGGTGGAAGATCTGGTAGTATGGTGTGATACGACTGTTGTTCCACAGCAAGAGGGTCGTCACGTCACCGATAGGAGACCAAGAGCCCCCTGCATTACAGGCGATGATGCTGATACAGGCATACTTCATTCGGTCCGTGGTGTCGGGGACAAGGCGACGCAGGATAGCGATGATGACGATCGCAGCAGCGAGGTTGTCAAGGAACGCCGAAAAGAAGAACGAGGCGATAGCTACACGCCACAGCAGCGCACGCTTATTCGTCGTAGCGACGATCTTAGCCACGGACTTGAAGCCCCCATAGGTATCGATCGTATTCACAAGGACCATCGAGCTGAGGACGAAGATGAGTGTGCTCGAGACGTCACCGAGGTGCTCTGTGAGCTTAAAGGATAGGTAGTCCGATACGCCTAAGTCCTCTGCTGGAGCATGAGGGAAGGAGGCAACGAACTGACGGAAGCCTGCAGTCACTGCAGCGATATCCGTGTCGATGAGGAGGATCGCCCAGAGGACAACGGAGGTAAGGAGTGCTGTCGCGGTCTTGTTGATCTTGATCTGCTCCTCCAGAGCAATACCGATGATCCCTAAGACAAAGATCACGGGCATGAGGTAATACCAACTCATAGAATAATAGGATTGTAAGTGAGTAAAGGGCGAGGAGGGATCAGAGGTAGACCTCCAGCGCCGTGCCCCCATAGAACGAGACGGGACTGAGTCCGTAGGTCCGCTGAGGGGTAGTCAGGTGATAGGATGAAGGGTAGTAGTCCAGCCCGAGGGGTAGGCGCAGACCAAGCTCCTTCGTGAAGCGCCAGCGAGGCGCCAGTTCGATACCCATGCCCACCGAGCTCGCTGGCATATACAGCGCAGGCTCATAGGCTGGGAATGTAGTAGCCCGCCCTACGTGCTTGCGAAGTGTAGCCGAGGCGGATGCCGAGATATGAAAGCCTCGCCATAGGCGTAGGTCACGCCCGAGGCCTAAGCGTAGGGATAGGTAGCGATCCTGGGCACTGCGTCCCAGACCATCGCCCCCCTCCTGACCGCGGAAGGTAGATAGACCCACATTCCCCTTTAGGTATAGAGGCCACTGCGGGGGAGTGTACTCGACGCCCAGCGCAGCATGTCGCCCCTGGAGGCTCCATGTACCTTCACCCTGCGAAGGGGTAGCGCTTAGCGTAATGGGGGCATAGAGACGGAGGTGAGGAGTAGGCTCCTCATTGTAGTACTTCAGTTGACGTCCTGTGCTACCGAAGAGACGATCGCTTATCCAGTAGCCGATGTGCCCTGAGAGGATACCAAGTCCAGCCCCCGTGACGACATCACCGATCCAGTGGCGGTTATTGAGGATTCGCCCCAGCCCCGTGATAGAGGCGAGTCCGTAGCTTACGGGAGGAAGCCATGGATAGCGATCGCCATACTCCAAGCTCAGTAGCGTCGCTGAGGTGAAGGCCATAGCGGTATGCCCAGAGGGGAAGGAGTTTCGAGACGAGCCGTCAGGGCGTCTTACACGGGCGGTGTACTTAATAGCCGAGGTGACTGCGAGCATCGTAGCCGTTGCAGCGACATCAGCAGTGAGCACTTGCCAGGGTGATTTACTTGTACCCTCTACACCCGCAAAGCGTAGCCCAAGTTGGGCTGCTAATTGAGCGAACTGGAGGTAGTCATCGTAGTGGTGACGGAAGTGAGGATAGTGCCCGTAGCGTATCGTGCGTATCTGCTCGTTGTGAATATTCTGCATCACTCCTATACCTACGAGTGGCGCTGCACTGAGCGCTCCCTGTAGGAGGAGTTGATTCGTTTTCTGTGCATTGCTCAGTGTGTCGGGGCGATATGTAGCTGCCGTCGTGTAGCTGAGCGTATCGGCTACACTCTGCGCTTCAGAGGGGAGAGCCGTGAGGAGGGATAGTAGAGCGAGTGGATAGGCTTTTTTATTCATAGAGTCTATTCGAAGCGTCCGAGGGTAAGGGTCTGCCAGTACTCGGATTTGGCCTGGTGGAGGTCGTGGGTGACCATAAGCATTGTCGTCTCGGGACGTACGACTTGCTCCAGTAGCGACTCGAAGCTTTCCTTATAAGACTTGTCTAGGAAGCTGAGTGGCTCGTCGAGGATCAGAAGCTCGGGATTAGATGCCAGCGCACGACCGAGCAGAGCTCGCTGGAGCTGACCACCGCTGAGCTGACCGATGGGTTGCTGGAGGAGGTGCGTGAGCCCGATGGCTTCTGCGAGCTTCTCTACCTGCTCTCTACGCACACCGCGCCCCGTGGTGCCTTTTGGGAGGCCAGAGTCAATAACCTCGTAGACGTGGATGGGGAAGTGGCGATCAATCTGATTGATCTGTGGAAGGTAGCTGGCGACCAGCTGGTCGGTAGTATGACCCTCACGGTCGTAGCGGAGGAGCTGTCCAGCTTGTAGCGGGATGAGCCCTAGCAGGGTGCGCATGAGGGTGGTCTTACCACTGCCATTCGGTCCCGTGATAGCCCAACGCTCACCACGACGCACGCACCAGTTGAGGTGCTCAAGTACGACCTTGTCGGGATAGCCGAGGGTCGCATTATGTAGCTCTAAGAGTGGTTGCATAGGGGAGGTCATCGTGTAGGGATAGATGAGGTGGTATCGCTCAGTGCACGAGTGATGAGTAGAAGTTGCTCCTCCCAGTTTCCTCCCAGCGGGTTGATGACGACCATACGGGCACCGAGCTCTTTCGCAATGCTCTCGATGAGCTTGGAGTCAAACTCCTGCTGGATGAAGACCACGCGTACCCCCAGCTTCTTAGCTTCTTCGATGAGTGCTTGTATATGCTGAGGCGTAGGCTCCTTGCCATCTTGCTCAATGACGAGCTGCTTGAGACCATACTCCTCTGCAAACTCAGAGAGGGACGGATGGTAGATGACGAAGGCACGCGAGGGAATATCGGAGAGTTGCTCTTTTATCGTACGATCTACGTGCTCCAGGCGCTGTGTGAAGCGCTGGTAACCCACATCATATTGTGCTCGGTGCATCGTATCAATACGACAGAGAGAGCTGTATATACTCTTACCCATGGACTGAAGCCCGCGAACACTTGTCCAGTAGTGTGGATCGTGAAGGGTGGTGGGGGTACCGTTGTGGAGATGTGCCGGTCCCACTAAGTCCTGATCGAGACGTACGAGCTGTAGGGCTGGCTGCATCGTATGGATACGCTCCACCCAGCTACGCTCAAAGCCCAGATCGCCCATGTAGAAATAGGCTGCGCTTGAGGCGAGTGCTTGGATGGCCTGTGGTGTAGGCTCGTAGTTCTCAGGATTATTCCCCTGGGGGAGTAGTGTTGTCACCGCGACCAAGCTATCAGCGATCTCCGTGATGACCTGAGCTGCTGGTGCTATCGTCGTGGCTATCTGGAGTCGGGTAGACCGCTGCTGGCCCTGCTGACAAGAGGAGGCGAGAAGCCCTATCCCCAAGAGAAGGGTACACAGGGGGCGGTGGAGTGAACTACATATCATCGGAGTAGGAACTGCAATCTGCTTACTTATGCACGAAGCCGTCCAGTGAGGCGGGTGATGAGACGCCCCAACTCACCGATCCAGAGTACTGGGCTAGTGGCTATGAGAAGTGCGATCCAGTAGCTGAATGGGAGTGGAGCTATCTGGAAGAAATCGTATGCAAAGGTAGTAATTAAGAACTGCCCTACGAGGATGACAGCTGTGATCAGCAGGAAGTAGCGTGCTCGATCCATGCCAGCGAATGCACTACGACCCGAGTGGAATGCCTTTGCGTTAAACATATTCCACAGCTGAAGAAAGACGAATGTGGTGAAGAATACGGATAGGTCGAGTGCCGTAAGTTGATCCTTCCCTTCGATCCACTGTCCCGTCGTGAGGTCCAAGTGCTCCAATATATAATGTAGCGCAAAGAGCAGAAGGAGGAACAGGCCACCGACTCCAAATATCCGTCGTGCGAGCTGCGGTGTGATGATCCCCGCAGAGGCCTTGCGTGGACGCTCCTTCATGAGATGAGGGCTGGGTGGGAGGGAGGCCAGCGCCAGTGACGCGAAGGTATCCATGATGAGGTTCACCCAGAGCATCTGTGTCACGGTGAGGGGAGACTCCTTGCCGAGGAAGGCACCTATAAGGACGGTGAGGCATGCCACGACATTGATCGTCATCTGGAATAGGATGAAGCGCTGGATATTCAGGTACAGTGAGCGCCCCCATAGTACGGCCTGCGCGATGCTGGCAAACGAGCTGTCGAGGATGGTGATATCGCTGGCTTCCTTAGCTACCGCCGTACCGTCGCCCATCGACAGCCCGACATGTGCTCTATTGAGGGCTGGGGCATCGTTGGTCCCATCTCCGGTGACTGCCACGACTTCGCCCAACTCTTGGAGCAGGCGTACGAGGCGCTCCTTGTCCATAGGACGTGCGCGTGCCATGATCTTCAGATGGGTAAGTCGTGCCTTGGCTTCGTCATCTGTGAGAGCCTCAAAGTCTGCTCCTGTGATGATCTCATCGGTCGTAGAACGATCCGTCCAAAGACCGATCTGTCGGGCAATCTCTTTAGCCGTGCCAGAGGTATCCCCTGTGATGATCTTTACGCCAATACCAGCCTCTCGGCACTGCTGGATAGCCACGGGCACTTCGCTGCGCACGGGGTCCATGATGCCGAAGATGCCTTGTAGCTGTAGCCCTTCTTTGATCAGCTCATCAAGAGGCTTCTCTTGATCTGCCGGACTCTCGACTATGTGGTAGCCAAGAGCGAGCGTTCGCATAGCGCGTGACTGATACTGCTGTAGTTGGGCTTCGTAGCGAGTACGTATCTCCGTAGGAAGATTACATAGGCTGAGCAGAATCTCTGGCGCCCCCTTGACATAGAGTACGGCCTTCCCTTCCAGCATTGCAGACTGAACTAAAGTCGCCATATACTTACGCTCTGTAGAGAAGGGGAGCTGTCGGATGATAGGGGCGGAGTCACGAAGGGTGAGGTAGTCGTACGCTTGCTCTCGTATCCAAAGAAGGAGGGCTCCTTCGGTCGGATTGCCCATGACCTCGGGGTGCTGTCGGTCGTGTGTGTTGAGGAAGGCGGTTGCGTTGGCTGCTATGGCTTCGGGGAGAAGGCTTTCTGCCTCGGTGGAGGCTTCGCTGAAGAAGCTCTCGACGCGCATCCGATTCTCAGTGAGCGTCCCCGTCTTGTCGGTGCAGATGACGGTGATAGCACCCATCGTCTCGCAGGCGTGCATACGGCGAACGAGGTTGTTGCTACGCATCATGCTGCGCATGCTATAGGCAAGTGAGAGACTCACACTCATTGGTAGCCCCTCGGGGACAGCGACGACGATGACCGTCACGGCGAGCATGATCTTGCCGAGGAAGTAGGAGAGTGTAGTATCCCATGGAGCTGCAAAGCCCCCATCGAGAGCATAGATTAGGGTGCTGCCTACGAGGACGAGTGCTGCGAGGATATAGCTGATACGAGCTATGAGACTGCCGAGGTGATCAAGCTGACGATTCAGCGGCGTCTCTACGGAGGCATCTATCTGGATGCCTTCGAAGATCTTCCCCTGTTCGGTAGCATCTCCGACGACCTGTACGCGACAGACGGCATGTCCCTCGAGGATGGTCGTGCCACGACATATATAATTGGTAGGGTAAGTGGCTTCGCTGTCTTGATCTTCAGGGCGTACGCTCTTGGTCGTCATCGGCTCACCCGTGAGGGTTGACTCATCTACCGAGAGTGTGACAGCCTCAAGGAGCTCGGCATCGGCTGGGATCTCCTCCCCCGTCTCCAGATAGAGCAGGTCGCCGACGACGATCTCGCGCTTCGGGATCTGTATGATCTCGCCATCGCGCATGACCTTGTAGCGCACCTCGTCGCCTACCTGGCTCAGAAGCTCGAACTCCTTCTCGCTCTTTAGCTCGAAATAGAAAGCTATGCCTGTGGAAAGTAGTATCGCTAAGAAGACTCCGACAGGCTCAAAGAATCCAGCTCCAGTGGGATCAGTCTTGGTGACAAAATACTCATAGCTGGCCGAGAGGAGGGAGAGGACCATGGCGATGAGCAGGATGATGATGATGGGATCCTCGAATTTCTCGAGGAAAAGCTTCCAGCGCGAGGTGCGTGGGCGGGGTGTTAGCTCATTGCAGCCGTGTTGTAGCCGGCTCTCATGTGCCTGCTCTGAGGTTAGTCCTATATGCGGAGTAGGGATCTTGTCCATATATATAATGTATAGGGGTAGGGATGAGTGGTCAAAGTAGGGACCTCTCCTGCCATCTCCTTCGCCTGCAAAAATAGTGGAAGACCACCACATGATCATCCGATCACTTCTTAGACGGATTCAGAGGCTTTCTCATACTCCTCAGATGTACCAGTACTGGTCGCTGAGTGAACCAGTACTGGTACACCTTATTGACCAGTACTGGTTCGCGCCCTGACCAGTACTGGTCAACTTGCGAACCAGTACTGGTTGATTTTACTCTCTCAGAAAGGCTGATTCTGTAAGGGGAGTAGAGAGGGGTATATGGTGACGGAAAAGGGTAGGGGGATAGGATAGGTGTGATGAAGGTCTGGCTCTTATATGTTCGTCGAGTGGAAACGTTTAGTGATTTGGAGGCTAAAAAAACTTATACTATCTTTGCAACGCAAATCAGCAAGCACGGTGTGGTAGTTCAGCTGGTTAGAATACCTGCCTGTCACGCAGGGGGTCGCGGGTTCGAGTCCCGTCCATACCGCCAGAGAAGAGAGCATAGCGAAAGCCGTGCTCTCTTTTTGTATAGATGCCTATCACATCTTGATAACCTTAGATGCCATCTACTCCAAGTATATAGTAGCCTCCTATTCACACAAAAGGATGTACGGGATAGTGGTGTTTGATGGGATAACAAGCTAACACTAAGGCGGTAGACTTTGTAAGATATTTTTGTAAGTCATTGCGGTACAACGAGCCTGCAAAATACCTACCTTTGGTACGCTGTAGATAGATCAGCGTACGACTACTATAACAATACTTAAGCTAACGTTCGCCAATGAACACCAATGACTTTTCCATCCGCCACATAGGCGTGGGGCAGCACGATGCCGATGAGATGCTTCGTACTATCGGGGTGAAGACCTTAGATGAGCTCATCAACCAGACTCTACCCTCCAACATCCGATTGGACAAGCCTCTGGAGCTCCCCGAGCCTATGACTGAGCGGGAGTTTGCTGAGCATATCGCAGACCTTGCATCTAAGAACGAAGTCTATACCTCCTACATCGGCCAAGGCTGGTACGATACCGTACTCCCCCCCGTCGTCCAGCGTAATGTACTGGAGAATCCCGTCTGGTACACATCCTATACTCCTTATCAAGCAGAGATTTCTCAGGGTCGCCTTGAGGCGCTCTTCAACTTCCAGTCGGTCATCACGGATCTGACGGCACTCCCCTTGAGTAACTGCTCTCTCCTTGATGAAGCAACGGCTGGGGCTGAAACCGCCTTCCTCCTCTTCAATGAGCGCTCTAAGGCTAAGGTGAAGCTCGGTGCACGCAAGCTCTTCGTCGACAAGGACGTCTTTGCTTCCACTCGTGATGTCATCCTCACGCGCTGTATCCCACAGGGGATCGAGGTAGTCCTCGGCAAGTGGAACGAGTTCGACTTCGGTGACGAGTTCTTCGGAGCAATCGTACAGTACCCAGGCTCACTCGGTGGTGTCAATGACTACTCTGAGTTTGTAGCTAAGGCTCACGATGCCGATATCAAGGTTGGGGTCGCTGCTGACCTCCTCGGTCTTGTCCTGCTGACGCCTCCAGGAGAATGGGGTGCTGATGTTGTCTTCGGCTCAGCTCAGCGCTTCGGTGTACCCATGTACTTCGGTGGTCCTTCTGCTGGCTACATCGCTTGTCGCATGGAGTACAAGCGTACGCTACCAGGGCGTATCATCGGTCTGAGTAAGGACCGCCTGGGCAAGGAGTCCTATCGCCTCGCACTGCAGACTCGCGAGCAGCATATCAAGCGCGAGCGTGCTACGAGTAATATCTGTACCGCTCAGGCTCTGCTGGCTTCTATGAGTGGCTTCTATGCCGTCTACCATGGTCCCGAAGGGCTGAAGAATATTGCACGCCGTGTCCATTCTTACACAGGCTTCCTCGCAAAGAAGCTTCAGGATCTCGGCTATCGCCTCCTGCATGAGAACTTCTTCGATACACTCTGCGTCATCCTCCCCGAGGAAGCAGGCTTTGCAGCTAAACTCCGTGAGATCGCAGAGGAGTGTCGTGTGAACCTCTTCTATGCTCCCTGTGGTACGGTCGCTCTGCTTAGCATTGACGAAACGACACTGCCCGAAGACCTCAGCGTCCTCTGCTACATCTTCGCTTCTGCCCTTGGCAAGGAGAGCAACTTCAATGACGAAGTCGGCGAACACACGATCCACATTGATCGCAAGTTCGTACGTACCTCGCCCTTCCTCTCCTACGAAGTCTTCAACAAGTACCATACGGAGACCGAGATGATGCGCTATATCAAGCGTCTTGAGCGTAAGGATATCTCCCTGACGCACTCGATGATCTCTCTCGGCTCATGTACGATGAAGCTCAATGCTGCTACGGAAGTCATTCCTCTCAGCAACCCTGCCTTCTGCAACATCCATCCCTATGCTCCTGCTGAGCAGGTACAGGGCTCTCTTGAACTGCTGGAGAACCTCAAGGGGCTCTTGGCTACAATCACGGGGCTACCCGTCGTATCGCTTCAGCCTAACTCGGGTGCTGCTGGTGAATATGCCGGTCTGCGTGCGATCCGCTCTTATCACGAAGCTCATGGAGGTGGTCACCGCAGTAAGATCCTTCTGCCCGCTTCTGCTCATGGTACGAACCCTGCTTCGGCTTCGCAGTGCGGCTACCAGTGCGTCATCGTAGCATGCGATGCGCATGGTAATGTCGACTGGGAAGACTTCATGAAGAAGACCGAGGAGCATAAGGATGACCTCGCTGCGATGATGATCACTTATCCCAGTACGCACGGGATCTTCGAGACGAATATTATCGACCTCTGTAAGCGCATCCATGATTGCGGAGCCCTCGTCTACATGGATGGTGCGAACATGAATGCTCAGGTAGGTCTTACTAACCCTGGCTTCATCGGTGCAGACGTCTGTCACCTCAACCTGCATAAGACCTTCGCTATCCCTCACGGTGGTGGTGGTCCTGGTAGTGGTCCTATCTGCATGACCGAGGCTCTCGCTCCTTACCAGCCTACGCATGGCTATGGCGTCGACTACGAGCCCATCGAAGGGAACGTCGTCTCTGCTGCTCCTCTCGGTAGCGCTGGTATCGATGTCGTCTCCTACGCTTACATCCGCCTGCTGGGTACGAAGGGGCTTGAGCGTGCTACTCGCACGGCAATCCTCAACGCCAACTACATGGCTGTCCGTCTCAAGGACACCTATGGCATCGTCTACACGGGGGCGACGGGCCGCGTCGGTCACGAGCTGATCCTCGACTGCCGCAAGCTCAAGGAAACCTATGGCGTCGATGAGAGTGATATCGCTAAGCGCCTCATGGACTTCGGCTACCATGCTCCTACACTTTCCTTCCCTGTACATGGCACGCTGATGATCGAGCCAACCGAAAGTGAAAGTAAGGCTGAGTTGGATCGCTTCCTCGAAGTGATGCAGTGTATCTGGGGTGAAATGCAGGAAATCAAGGATGGCCGTGCTGATGCCGAAGACAACGTGCTGAAGAATGCTCCTCACCCTGAGTACGAAGTGGTCTCTGACTCTTGGTCACACAGCTACCCCCGTGAGAAGGCTGCTTATCCACTGCCTTACCTGCGTGAGAATAAGTTCTGGATCAATGTCGCTCGCGTAGACAATGGCTTCGGTGACCGCAATCTGATCCCCGCCTTCTGTGCTTGTATTGCTCCCACTTCGGAAGAATAAGCACTAAGCTCATAAGTAAGTAATGCCCCTCCCTTCATACCTATCGGGATGAAGGGAGGGGCTTCTTTTTGCTCCGAACTTAGCTGCAGGCCCGTGAATATTACATTGCGATAGTGCCCCCTTCCCATTATGGCTCTTTCCCAATAGGGTGGGGTAG
>ERZ773246.51-NODE-51-length-64831-cov-12.5402_pt1 | contig 64831 bp, 56 predicted proteins | sample MGYA00580519_ERZ773246 | MGnify/ENA primary metagenome ERZ773246 (study PRJEB29015, sample SAMEA2738153) | human oral metagenome | biome: human oral; feature: human-associated habitat; material: saliva | place: China | collected 2246 ...
CCGCCGCATGGCGGGCGCCCCCCTTTTTCTAAGCTGCCAGGCCACCTTGCCCAGAGCAGGCGTCATCATAGCACGAGAGCGCAAAGCAGACTATCAACCGTTAAGACGGTATTAGCCAAAGGCGTATTTGGGGAGAAATCACGATGACCACAATCTCTAACGCAACACTAGCCTTTTATGTAAGCGATGTTTTATTCAGGAGGCAATAGTATGTGGCAAGATATCGCAGTAATAATTATGGGCCCTCTCATCATTTATTCATGGTGGGTGCAGACCTACACTGATTCGTGGGTGGTAGACTTATGGAGAGGCATTTTACGCGAGCGTCTGACCAAAAACATGGCGGCAGTAACCTATCCCTGCATGGGCATTGCGTCTACCTTAGCTGGAATCAACATGCTCTCCGACAGGTTTGGAGCCCCCGAATTCATTATGGTTTCCATCTCGTTCATTGCACTGTTCTTTATTTTTATTGGCGCCTTATATATTCTGCCGTTTCCGTTACCTCGTCTCATTGATTCACGTTACCAGTTCATGAAACGTAACGGCCTGCTTGACGACAATGGTGATCCGCTGCCTGATGAAGAGGCGGAACGTATCCTCGCCCAACACGAAGAAAACGAATAACTTTTGTTGCCAGGGCTCTAAGGTTGAAATCTGTTACCTAGTCACAACATTGTGATTTCTTAACCTAAGCCACAGGTCGGGGTAATATCTGCCTTAGTATCTGACCCCGACGACAGCTGTAAGCCAATGATTGACCACCAGCGCCCCAGCTCCCACCACAACGCCGCCCAGGCCAGCTCTCTGCGCGAAAGCAAGCTAAACACGCTTGGTAACACCCAAGCTAGCTTGTATACGCCCTGGGGCTCAGCCTGGCGCGTGTCGCTGGTTACCTTCGCGGTGCTGGGTATCTTTGCCATGGTTGGGGGCATCCTTTTCTACGCCCACCAAGCCTCCCAGCAAAGCCAGCCGGGCGCCGTCGTCGTTACCACCACCCAAACCCAGAGCCCCGAAAGCACCCCCAGCCCTACTCCCAGCAGCACGCCACTACCTAGCACTGCGCCGCTACCCACCAGCAAGCCGCTAGGGACAGCTACACCCACACCACTGTCCTCAAGCCCAGAGCCCTCCACGGGCTTAAACCTGCCCAACTTGACCACCATCTCCCCCACTGAGGCACCCCCCACCCCCGCCGCAGACAACTCAAGTGCAAACAACTCCAGTTCAGATGTGGTTTTAACGGCCTGGCAATGCTCTAGCTCGCGCAAGCTCGTATTTCGTGCCAGCAACGGCTGGGACCGCAACAAGGCCATCGAAGTTGCCCGCAGCGAAAGCTGCGCCCGCTGGGAATAGTCCCTGGGCCGCGAGCGCAGACCCAAGACCGTGAGCGCAGACGCAGGACGCGAACATGAAGGCCCAAGCGCTGCCCCAGCCGCTAAAAACATGAGTGCCTGGCTGCATAAAATTGCAACCAGGCACTCGCTACGCCGTCGGACTAAACCGCAGGCGGGAAAAAGCTAGCAGGAAGCTATCAGGCCACCTCAACCTCAACGCCACTGACGTCAGCGGTAGCCAGCTCAACCTTAGGCTCCTTGGTAACCAGCTTGTGGATACCCCAAATCGCCAAGAACACCGGCAAACCAATGTAGCTAGAAGCAATCTGGAACAGCTGGCCCCTAAACAGAGCCTCATAGTTTTGACCCACCAGCACAATCAGGCACATAGCAAAAGCCAGCATCGGGCCAAACGGGAACAGCGGAGCCTTGTAGGGCAGTTTCGCCAAGTCATTTCCCTGCAGCACATAGGCCCTGCGGAAACGCAGGTGGCACCAGGAAATACCCAGCCACACAATGAAGCCTGAAAGACCAGATACGTTAAGCAGCCAAGTGTAGGCAGCGCCCTCACCCACAATAGCGGTCACGAAACCAACCGCACCCACAGCAGCCGTAACCGCCATAGCGTAGATCGGCACGCCGCGCCGGTTAACCCGGGAGAACAGCTTGGGGGCGTGACCATCAAGGGCCATCGAGTGCAGCATACGGGTAGAGGCATACAGGCCAGAGTTACCAGCAGACAAAATCGCGGTCAAAATAACGGCATTCATCACCGCAGCCGCGCCGGCCACGCCCGCCCGCTCAAACACCAAGGTGAAAGGCGAGTAAGCCACATCAGTCTCACCGTTACGCAGCAAGTTGGGGTCGGTGTAAGGAATCAGGAAACCAATAACCGAAATAGCACCCACATAGAACAGCATGATCCGCCAGAACACGCTCTTAATAGCCCGGGGCACATCCCTGCGGGGGTTACGCGACTCGCCCGCAGCCACACCAACCAGCTCAGTACCCTGGAAAGAGAAACCAGCGATCATAAACACTGACACAATCGAGAGCCAGCCGCCGTGGAAGGGGGCCTCACCCTTAGTCCAGTTACTAAAGCCAGGCGAGTTACCACCCATAATTCCCAGGATCATGGCCACGCCGGCCACCAAAAACACCAGCACGGTAATCACCTTGATGGTGGCAAACCAGAATTCACCCTCACCATAGGCGCGTGCAGAGAGCGCGTTAAGACCGGTTAGCAGCGCCAAGAACACTGCCGCCCACACCCAGTGGGGCACATCGGGCAGCCAGTAGCTCATCACAATACCTGCTGCCACCAGCTCAGCGGCCACCGTAATGGCCCAGTTAAACCAGTAGTTCCAGCCCATGGCAAAACCAAAGGAAGGGCTAACAAAACGCGTGGCGTAAGTCTGGAAAGAACCAGAAACGGGCATGTGCGCAGTCATTTCACCCAACGACTGCATCAACAACAGCACCATTAAACCAATTACCGAATAGGCCACCAGGGCGCCGCCCGGACCTGCGGTAGAAACGGTTGCGCCGGAGGCCACAAACAGGCCGGTTCCAATCGCGCCACCGATAGCAATCATCTGCATGTGACGGGCGGACAGGCCACGCTTAAGGTCAGTTCCTGGGTTGTCGTGTTCAGACACCTTAGCGTCACCACCTAGTGATGCGCTCGCGGCAGTTTCAGGCTCCTCCCCTGACGCAGATAGCTCGGGAGTAGTTAAAGCGGACATGTTCACCTCCGTTAAAGTTACTTAAATTGCCAAAGCGGCAATGGAGGTAAACATAGCAGACCGGATGCAACTTTATAAACGCTGTCTCATATTTTAATGGTGTGATTACGACGACGGGGCACCTCCGTTTGTTCGGAAGCGCCCCGTTTTGGCTTTATTGCTGGGACTTAATAAGACTTAAGCCCCAACACACTTAGCCGATGTGGAAATAAGTTTCCACCAAATCTTCCACTAGCACCCGCGCTGTGGCGATATCTTCACGCAAGTTCTCATCCCCTAGGCCTTCAAGGTAAGCCACCCAGGCGTCAATTAGCTTAGGCGGAAAGACCCCTTCAGCCTCGTAAAGGGCGCGCTGAGCCTGCAGGCGCTGGGCTGATTCGTAGCAGGAGGCGGGCAGCTGCTCTAGGTTTTCGAGCTTAGAAGCATCCCCTGAGACATATCGCTCATTGGCATATTCAAGCATTCCCGGCTCAGTCAGACCCACTCGCGCGGCCACCACAATTGCCGCTAGCAGCAGGTGGATGGCGGCTGAGCCGTCAGGTGAGCGCATTTCCACGGTTTGCAGGTCATTGGGGACCTGGCCAACTGCGGGCTCATTGGGGTTAGCGTCGCGGAACATGCGATCATCGAGGTTATTCCACCCTAACGGCACACGCACCAGCACTGAGCGGTTGCGGTCACCCCAGCAGATGGCGGTGGGGGCTTCCTGGTGGGGCACTAGGCGTAGGAAGGAAGTGGGCACGGTATTCCCAAAGGCGGTGATGGAGGCGGCCAGGGTGAGGTAGCCACCGATCACCTTGCGGGCTAGCTCGGTTAGGCCGGCGCCTTGGCTAAATAGGTTGTTGCCTTGCGGGTCTACTAGGCGGGTGTGGAAGTGCATGCCTGAGCCGGCTTGGCCGACGGCGATCTTGGGCGAGTAGGACACCTCAATGCCGTGGCGGTGGGCTACTTCGCGCACTACCCACTTGGCTAGGGTCATTTGGTCGGCGGCGTCGCAGGCATCTACCGGCAGGAATTCGATTTCCTGCTGGATCATTTGGCGCCCGTCGGCAACAAAGTTACCCACCTCTGCGTGGGCGTATTTAACTGCGCAACCCATTTGGGTCAGGTATTTGAGGGCTTCGGTGCGCACGTCGGCGAACTTAGAGAAGGGGGCAGCTTCGTGGTAACCGCGCTGTTCTTCTACCGGGAATAGGGTCTCGACGTCGGAGAACAGGTAGTACTCCAGCTCACCTAGGGCCTGCAGGCGGTTGCCGGTGGCTGCTTCGAGGGCGGTTTGGGCTCGGCGCAGCACGTGCTGAGGTGAGCTGACCAGGGGGTTACCGGCGACGTCGTAGAAGTAGCACAAAAAGTCGATGGTGGGCTCAGCAGCGAAGGGGTTCATAAAGGCGCTACGCAGCTGAGGCACCACATATAGGTCTGATGAGGTGGCGTCAACAAAGTTAAATAGGGAGGAGCCGTCCACGCGCTCACCCATGGTTAGGATCCGGTCTAGGTGAGCCACGGACTGGATGGCGAAGTTTAGGACCTTTAGGCGCCCGTCTCCGCCAATGTAGCGCAGTTCTAGGGCGTGAATATCGTTGTCAACGATGTAGCTGATGATGTCCGCTTTGGTGAAGTTGGCGGGCAGCTTCCCCAAGGCGCGTACCAGCGGGTTGGGGTTGAGAGTGATTTGGTCGTTTGAAAGCATTACAACTCCTCTTCGAGCGCTTAGGCGTTTAGTCCTATTTTTGCAGAAAGTTGGCTACACCGGTAGCTGTTTTTTTGAGGGAGACTTATCCCCATAGCTACCGTCAAGTCACAGGCCATAGCCTAGCTCAAAGGCTTAGTTTTCAGACATCTCTAACGATTAGCGTTTAGACTGGTTGAAAACTCATACCTGGAGGCGATTATGTGGCGCAAGGCTATACACATTCTGGCGGTAACAGCTTTAGTGGTTACCGGCCTAGGTCTGCCCACAGCCGCTTGGCCCAACGCAAGCGCAGCAGACGAACCCTACATAGCTGAAATGTTTGTGGTCCTAAACAACAACAAGATGCAGGACTACATTATGGTGGTTGACCCCAGCAACAACCTGACTAAGGCTCAATGCGAGAGCTTCAAGGGCACCACCAAAGACAAGACGCTTACCACCCAGTTTGAACAAAGAGATAAGGGTGCCACCTGCTCTATTTTGCAGACTTTCACCAGCTATAAGGCGTCTTCGCAGTTTTCGCGGCAAAACGGTAAGACTACTGTCACCGTTGACCCGCAGGCCACCATCAATGTTTCGGCTAAGCCCCTGGGGATCTCCTCAGCTACTTTTAGGGCTCTGATTGTGGGCGTTGAGGGCAAGGTGGTTAGCGCCCCGGGTAACGTCAAGCTTAAATACGAGGTTTTTAACAAACGTAATTTGCACATGGCTTACTGGAGTAACCCCTCTACTCCGGTGACCATGGAATTTACTTTGACCTCAGATGATGGCACCCAAAAGCAAGATCCTTTCTCTCTGCTGCCTGACAATAAAACTGCTAACCCGTCGCAGAGCCCTTCAAGCAGCCCTTCTGCTAGCGATTCGCCCACTTCTAACGCGAATCCTTTAGAGACTGCTGCCCCTACGCAAAGCGCGGCGGCGGCCAGCTCTGAGGGCGAGGAAGGCTCTAACACCACTGCCCTGTATGCCGCTTTGGGGGTAGGCATTGTGGTGCTGTTGGCTCTGTTGGCGCTGATCGTAATGGTTTTGCGTAAACCTCGTAAGGGCGCTAATGCTTCTAGGTCTTATCCCAATAACACCAGTGGGTATGTGCCCACGATGACCAGCGGACAGATTAATACTTCTGGCCCGCTTCAGGGTGTTCAGGGTGCTAGTGCCGCTTCGGCTGCTTATGCCAGCTCGACGGCGTCGGCGACTTATCCGCAGTCTGCGGCTTCCGCAGCCCCGGCCCCCACACAGTCCGCGCCCAGCTCTGGCTATCCCCACAGTGCGGCCTCTTCTAACTATCCGCAGTCTGCAGCGTCGGGCTATGCTCCCTCGGCGGCGTCGGCCCCTTACGCCCCCAGCGCACCCCAAGGCTACGGACAGAGCGCCGCACCCCAAGGCTACGGCCAGAGCACCCCGCAATACTCGGCTCCAAGCGCCGCTCAGGCCCCAAAGGGCTATGCGCAATCGGCAGCCTCAGGGTATGCACAGTCAGCAGCGTCGGGCTATGCCCCTTCGGCGTCGTCGGCTCCTTACGCCCCCAGCGCACCCCAAGGCTACGGACAGAGCGCCGCACCCCAGGGTTACGGCCAGAGCACCGCTCCCCAGGGTTACGGCCAGCAGAGCTACGGGCAACCGGCCGCTCCCCAGGGGCAGGGGCAACCGGCCGCGCAAGGCTACAGCCAACCCCAGGGCTACAACCAGGGTGCTGCGCAAACCTACGGGCAGAACTCTGGGCAGTCGGTGTTCCCAAGTTACGCCCAGGAAACAACCCTGGCCCCAACTCACCGCTACCCACAAGACACCATTGCGGCCCCAACCCCGAGCCCCGCACAAGACACGGTTCAGGCGCCCACCGCGCAAGAAACCGTGCAGGCGCCCACCTCACAGCCCTCGCAGGAGACGGTTCAGGCTCCAACGCAGGACTATGACCCTGCCGCTACCCAGATTTATGACGCGGATAGCGAGCAAAATCAGCAGCCCCGCACTGGCTGGAACAACCAGCCTTATGGCGGCTAATTAGGAGATAGGTATGAATACTGCCGTATGTAAACGTTTTTTTACTCGTTTTGTAGCTGCTGCGCTACTGGCCACGGGGGCTGGCACCCTGGCACCGTCGGCACTAGCTGCACCTAACGAAGCGAAAGCGCAAGAGTCGGTGGTATTTGCCAAAGCGGGGCAGATTATGTACACGGTTAGCATCGCTGACTACACCCAGACACTAACCAGCCAAAGCTGCGCTGACACGCTAGAAAGTGCCATGCCGAAGACTGAGGCAGGGATTACCCCAGTTTTTAAACAAAACGAGGGTTATAACTACTGCTCGGGCACGGTCACCTACAGTGCGCAGGCGGGGCATGAGTTTTATTCGCTCAACGGCGATAAGCTAACCGGCCATAACCGCGTTGACGCGCTGCTTGTTGCTCTAAAACCGCTTAAGGTTAGCTCCATTAACAGCAATGTCAGTGTGCATGATGCCAATGTCACCTCAGCCAGCGACGGCGTTAAAGTGAACCAGTCCGGTGGCGAGGGTAAGGGCTACTTCATGCAGTGGCGTAATTCCACTCATCAAAACAGCTTTACCGCGACTGTAAATAACCCAAGTTCTACTAGCCCGTCAGGTAGCTCAAGCTGGCTGGCTGGTGGTTCTCAGAGTGGCTCTGACGGCTCTGGTTCGCAAAGTGGAGCTCCCGACGGCGCCCAGCCCAGCGGCGGCGCCACTAGCGCAGCCCCCACGCCAGGGGCCAGTGGCTCAGCCACCGGTTCTGCTAGTGCTAGCAGCTCTGCCAAGGCTACTGACTACCGCGCGACTATAGCTGGCGCAGATAAATCGCAGGTGGCCACCGCCAAACAGGGTAATAGTGGGATAGTTACCGCCCTGTGGGTGGTTGGCGCCCTGGTGATAGCCAGCGCCGCTGGCCTGGGCTTTTTACTGCTAAAACGCCGCAAGCAGGAAGCTACAGGCGGTGACGCTAGCGAGGCCTAAAACTGACGCAGTGCCGGCCAGCCCAAGCGGCTAGGGTGGCGTCGTACCCTAATAAGCCGCATTAGAATGGCACTGCCCGGCACTGCCCGGTACTGCACACTAAGTTTCAAGGAGGAAAAATGCAGCGCATCGCTGCACGCTTTAAGCATGCTGGCGTGTTTGTGACATTAACCGCGCCATTCTTGACTCTTAGTGTGACCTCACCGGCTATGGCGGCTACTACTTTAACCGTCACTCCCCTGAGTGCTGCCCCTGGGGCCACTTCCCTGACCTCTACCTCCGGGACCACTCCCCTGAGCGCTACCCCTTTAGCCGCCGATTCTGCTAGCGACGACAATATTTGGCTCACTATCGCCATTGTTGCGGTTGGCGTGGCCCTGATGTCTTGTATTGCGTTGGCGTTGACTATGGCAAAAGCGCGTCGCAATCGTACCAAGCCAGCCCAGCCTTTGGTGGCGCCTGTTTTCCAGCAGATGCCCTCTGCGCCGTCGGCCCCCGTGCTAGGGACGCCAGGTTTCCCGCAGCAGATGGTTTCTGCGCCGTCGGCCCCCGCACTTGGTTACCACCCGCATATTGCCCCGACGCCGTCGCTGGCACCTACGGCCCCAGGTGGACTGCCGCTTACTGCACAGCCGGTTAATGAGGCTTATCCGCAACGATATGGGATGCCCAGTCAACCTGATTCGGGAGATTTGGCTACGCTTTCGCACCCGAATCAGAATGTCCAGCTAGCCCATGAACTAGCCACCCCGGAAGGTAACCAGACTCGCCTAGTTTCTACCGACGGCGTCGCCCACGCTTATCCTGTGGAAGAACCGACCTGGCAAATGTCACCTGCAGGCTCCAGCGATTAAAGGGGCAAACAATGAAACGCGCACTGGCAATCTTATTGACCTTTATTACCTTGGCGACTGGAGCCCTATTTGCCCCTGCCGCCACGGCTAACGAAAATTTAAAGACTGAACTCTGGTTCACACTTAACTCTGATGGTAGTATTAAAGAATTAGTTACTATCTCCAGCAGAGATAACACCATTAACACCAATAACTGTAAAGGCACCGAAACAGATATTGTAAGGTTTACTCGTATAGGCAAAGAAAATAGATGCGCCTTCATTAAATATTACAAAAAAGGCGAACCCGCCCCTAACTGGTCAGTATCCTCAGAAGATAACAGTATCAATTTTAGGTTTTTCAACGAATTCCATTATTCACTAGACAGAATCGTAAATACTTTAAACATTGATCGCTCTGATTTAAATGTCACTTTTACCATAGTGCAGCTTCCTGCAGATGCAATCATCACCTCTCAAACCTTGTCTCCAAACACAGGTAAGGGAGATAGCAAGTACAGCTACTACATCTGGTTTGGCGCTGAGGCTACTAGCGCAGAGATAGAACTAACAGGTAGTTTTTCATCCTCCGGTTCCACTAGCAGCCCTACTACCCCAGCCCTTAGCCCCACCCACAAACCTAGCCACACATCTGCACCCCTCAGCACGGCTAGCCCTAAACCCAGCCGTGACATTACCAGCAGACCAGCCACCGCCAGCCCAACCACTAACAGCTCCGCCGCTAACCCCGCGACAGGCGACAACAAGTCTGTAGCTACATCAATATCCAACTCTCGCAATTTTAATGGCTTACTTAATGAGTTTTTAATAATTGCCACCATAGCTTCTATTGCTATAATCGCAGGGACCTTCTTATTAGCCCGGATAAGTAAGAACTCCACTTCTGCATATACGCCACTTTCTGCTGCTACACTCTGTGATGATCAAAGTAGTTCTAGCGCGCAGCCACAGACCTATAAGAGCCATTCAAACAAATTGCAAAGCTATACAGAGACTTCTACACAGCCGAGCCACTCAGCTAGGCAACCCCAGGGCAATCAGCCACCCTGGCAAGGATAGCCAGACTGACTTGAATTCCACCCACAAGCTTTGCAATTACTTGTTCAAGGAGAGAGCAATGAAACGTATACTCGCCATAGCACTAGCTTTTCTCACGCTAGTGGCCGGGGCACTGTTAGCCCCGGCAGCCACCGCCGCCGAAAAAATTGAAACCAAGATATTATTTGCACTCAACGCTGACGGCAGCAGCGATGAATTAGTTGGAGTTTATAGCGACAGCGATACTGTTGTTAATGCTTCAAGTTGCAAAGACACTGGCGAATATGTGACGAAGTTTACCCAAAAAAATGGCACTAATCAGTGTTTTTTTGGAAAACACCACGAGAAGGGTGATTATGATATCGCTTGGATAGTATCTGAAAAAGATGGTGTCCTTGAGTTTGACTTTTTGAACCTTAGCGCTTCTTTACGTGTCGACATTGCATCCGCATTATCTATCTACTCCTCTGAGTTAAACGTTATTTCTACTGCGGCAGCATTGCCTTTAAATGCAACTGTCACCGATCAGACTCTGTCACCAACCACAGATAAAAGTGATAAGTTTATTTATTACATTTGGGAAGGCTCTAATGCCACTAAGTCAAGCGCAAGCTTAAAGGGTACTTTGCCGCTTTCTGGCGCCACCAGCAACCCAACTAGCAGTCCGACTAGCAGCTCCACCAATACACCCGCCCCAGTTTCCACTGTTACTCCTTCAGATAGCCCCAGCGCTACCGCGTTAGCTACGAGCAACAAGTCTAAAGATTCTAGTGCCACCTTATATGTGGTACTAGGGATTGTGGGCGTAGCTGCCGTAATCGGAATTGTGGTCACTGTTGTGCTGGTGAAGAAGCGTAAGAACCCGAGCCCGGCACCTGGGTTCTATCCACCGCTTTCCCCGACTATGCCTTATAACGGTCCTCGCCCTGGCCCACAGGATCAGCAAGGCTATCGGGGCCCGCAGCAGTCACAGGGTTACCCAGCCACACAACCCCAAAATTACCCTGGTCACGCTCCTACCCAGCAAGGTAACTTCAACCCTCAGCCTTATCCTGGCCCGCAACCTCAACCTACTCAGGGACAACCGGGGGCGCAGTCTCAAACTGGACCGGCCCAGCCAGGCACGCAGCCACAGCCCAGGCAAAACCAGCCCGAGGCAGGGCAGCCACCTTATGGCGCTAACCCAAACTACCCGCAAAACCGTAACTGACCCTTGCCAGGGCTAAAGTGTTGGCCAGCCATTTTAATGGCTGGCCAACACCCCTAGTATTTACAACACATTCAAGGAGGAAGCCGTGAAACACGCATTAGCAACCGCGCTAGCTTTTATCACATTGGCTGCCACAGCTCTTGTCACTCCCACCGCCACGGCTGCCACGCCTACTAGCAGTATCGAAACCACACTAATGTTCGTACTTGAAGCTGACGGCAGCACAGATCAGGGCGTTATTATCTCCAGCAGTGACGAAACCATAAATAAATCTAACTGCAAAGCTTTCGGAGATTTCGAAGCAGAATTTAAACAAAAAGACGGAAAAAATAAATGCCTACTTTCAACACACCGCACTATCGACGAATTATCTAGTTCATGGATAAAGAATGTCGAAGGCAATGAAATTAAGTTTTCATTTACAGGAATTTCATTTGATTTCGTCCACAAAGTAGCGACTCGTTTCGGATTCGACACAAATGCGCTTAACATAACTCAAAGCATTGCGGCAATTCCTTTAAATGCCACCGTCACTATTGAAAGGTTGCAACCCAAAGTAACTAAAGGTAGTAATTATGTTTACTACACATGGGAGGGAGATACTACTGAGACCATGGGGGCGGGGCTAGTGGGAACTATTCCAATCTCCAATCCTACTGCCACACCAGATGCTAGCTATGTCAAGGAACCTGCCCACACAGACAACCCCAGCGACAACTTTTCATCTAACGCAGCCTCCCCTACTGTTCTAGCCACAAAGCAGAATTTTAACAACTCTAATAACACTGCCCTCTATGTTGTGTTAGCGGTTGTATCGGTAGTTGCTTTGGGCGGCATCGTGCTAACTGTTCTACTAGTGCAAAAACGTAAAAAGCCAGCTTTCCCACCATATCAGCCTGGTTCTCCCATCCACCCTTATAACTCACAACCCTATTCATCATTGTCGCCACAATCAGAACAGACCTACCTACCTATGCAACCTCACCAAAATCAGCCAGAGCAACCTAATCAGCATCCTGATAATACAAAGCCAACTGCCTAACCAGAGTTAAAAGTTCTGAAAGTTTACCTTCAGGACAATAGACTAAAGTTACAGATCAAGCACAGCCCTGCAACGATTAGTAAGGAGAAGGCAATGAAATACATACTAGCAATCACACTAACCTTCATGACATTAGCTACAGCAGCCATACCCAGCCCAGCCGCAGTAGCTGACGAAAAGATTGACACAACATTAATGTTTGTACTTAACCCAGATGGAAGCAGTGATGATTTTATAATCGTCTATAGCAATGACGGCACAGTCAACACTTCCAACTGCAAGGACGGCAAACGCCATACCGCACGATTTAGTCAAGTAGAAGGCAGGAACAAATGCATCTTCGCTAGGCATAACGGGAAAAACGACCTTGTTAGCACTTGGTATAAGCAACAAGCAAAAAACGAAATTAACTTCACTTTCTCAAACACGCCCAACTACTCACTAGAACTTGCAAAAAAAGCATTAGGTATCAACTACACTACAACACTAAAAATAAATAATCTCGTAGCGGTAGTGCCAGCGAACGTAAATATTTCCGAGCAGACTTTATTACCAGAGGTAGAGAAAAGCAGTAAACATATTTACTACACTTGGAGGGCGAGCGCAGCTAGCAACCCAGATGCTGGCCTAAAAGGAAAAATGCCATTTCCTAACTCATCTATTAAGCCCACTAGTGAACCCACAAACACAACTACTCCAACAGCTACTGATGATGACTCTCTGCATACCGTTTCCGCTACCTCACTGAGCAAGGATAATGGCTCTGATATCGAGTTTTACATCGCATTAGCTATTGTCTGCACATCAGCTTTAATTGGAATTGCGACCATAGTTTTAATTGCGAAAAAGCGTGAAAAATCTCTACACATTTACTATAGTAAATCCTTGCCTGTAACCTCTAACAAGAGCCCACAGCAGTTTATACAACAGACTTATCCAGACAACCGATCACAACTAAGTCACTAGCAATAGATTCAAGGAGGAAGCCGTGAAACACGCACTAGCAATAGCGCTAGCTTTTATTGCATTAATGACTGCAGCGCTTGCCACCCCTGCTGCCACAGCTTCCGGGAACATTGAAACCACATTAATGTTCATACTCAACTACGATGGCAGTAGCGAGGAAGTAACTGCCGTATACAGTAAAGATAACACTATAAACTCTTCCAACTGCAAAAACACCAAAACATACACTGCGGAATTCAACCAGTCAGATGGTAAAAACGAATGCGTTTTCCGTAAACACTATGACAGAGATGAATACGGCCACGCCTGGTCTACACACCGTGTAGATAACAAGCTTGAATTTAACTTCATGAGCCTTTCAAGTTCTATGCAAATCGAAGTTGCAGACGCTCTGGGGCTGAAGAAAACTAATGACCTGAATGTGGTTTATACGGTAGCTGCACTGCCCTTAAATGCCACTGTCACCAGAGAAACACTATCCCCAAAGGTAGCCAAGGGTAGCAAAAACATCTACTACACCTGGAACGGTAACACAGCTGTTGATTCAACTGCAGAACTGAAAGGAACCATACCGTTTTCTAGCACTACCATCACTCCATCTATCGCCCCAGCCCCGGGAGACACCGGGGTCAGCAACGATAAGCCATCGGGCAATAACACTACTGTGCTAGCTGTCAGCCACAAGTCCAGCGATTCCAATACTGCGCTTTACGTGGTACTGGGCGTGGTTTCGGTAGTAGCCCTGACCAGTGTAGTAACCACTGTTCTGCTAGTACAAAAACGCAGAGAGCCAAGTCCCACTGTCTACTTTGCAGCCTCTACCAGGGTTTATAACGGCCACCCCCATTCAGGTCCACAGCCACAACACGCTAGCCACCCAATCCCGCAAACATCAGAGTCCCAGCCTCACCCAAGTCCACCATCTGCTATGCAGCAGAACCAGGGTGGCCAATAACCAGGCCGACTGCAATCATTCAAAGAGAAAACTAGGGCTACACAGGCAACCAGCCCCAAGCGGGCTACCTAACTCCCCGGAACCGGCATACCTAGGGAACCTGACTACTAGCCTGATACGGTTAAGACAGCTCCCCCTAAGCGACACACTCAAGGAGAAGCAGTGAAACGTGCACTTGTAACCGCACTAGCTTTTATCACATTAATAGCTGGAGCCATATGCGCGCCTAGTGCTGTCGCCGCAGGTAGCATCACCGCCAAGCTTATCTATATTCTTGAAAAAGACGGCACTGCCTACGAAGCAATATCTCTTAGTAGCACTGACGGCACTATCAATGACTCCAATTGCGACGATATTGATGATTACACTGCTGATTTCAGCCAATCAGGTAGTAAAAGCGAATGTATGTTCTATCAGTACTATGATGAGAACGAATACCTTGCAGCCCTGTTAAGAACCCCCAACGGTTCAAAAAATAATATCAATTTTATGTTTATACCAAACTCAGTTGCCATGCGCGTTAAAATCGCGGCTGGTCTTGAGATAAATGTCAACGATCTTAACGTTACTAGCACCGTACTCGCTATCCCACTAAGGGCAAAAGTAGTCACTAAAACACTTTCTCCAGTGGAAAGCAAAGATAATAAATATGCTTACTACACTTGGAATGGGAGCACCACCGACACCGGTGCAGCTACCGTAACAGGGACTATGGAACTGGCCGCCTCAGCAGATGGCGCCCCTACGATCAACTCTGGCGTAAGCCCACAAAGCACCCCGTCTGCTACTGACGAGACCACCACTGGCCTAACTAAACGCACTGGTAAGGCTTCGTCGGCTCCCCCAGTTTCAGCTGTTCCTACTGCACTGAGTGTCAAGAAAACCTCTAGGCAAGCCGACAACAGTCTCTTGCTTGCCATGATTGTGGGCGGCCTAGTTGCCACGATTGGGATCATGGCGACTGTTCTGCTTTCCAAGAGACACAAAAAGCCAGCTAAACCTCAATTTTCTTCCCCTGGTAGACCTAATACTCCACACCCCTATCCCAGCTCACCCCATAACGGACAAGCTCCTACAAGTCGAGAGCGGCCGCCATACAGCAGTGGCCCGAATTATCCACGTAGCTAAGTATCGGTATCTAGGCAACAAAATAGTCACTACCAGGTAAGGAAATAACATGCGTCGTAAATTGACAGCTTTAATGGCGCTTTTAATGCTGGCAGGCGCCGGTATGATCGCACCTACCGCCACCGCACAGGAATACGAGGGATCATATGTAACCCAGCTTTCTAGCGACGGCACAATCACGGAATTCATTGCCGTTATGGGAGTAACTGAAGAAAGCTGCCAATCCACGAAATACAAGCCTGTTTATGACGCTAAACGTAACGCTTGTTTGCTTGGACTGTCTTTTAAAGGCGAGCGGATCACCAAAGCTTTTACACTTAAGCTGACCTCAAATGGCGGCACCAGCTATTCCTTTGAGTTCAGCACTCTTTCTGTCAGCGACTACGAGGCACTTGCCCACGATATGTATCGAGGCGATACCATCAAGATCACCAAGATCACTTTATCTCTACCTGTAGGTAGTGTTATCACCAACGGTAAAGGTAATGCCACAAAATTAGACAACACCGATACTGACGCCTATCGCTGGACCGAATACAGTCCGTTAATGTCAGTAACGGGCACCACCACCCTCGATGCTTCCGTGGCAGGCTACTTAGCGGCTGGCACTCCCTCACCCACGCCTACTTCCGGCGCAACAACAGAGTCTGCAACCCCCACCCCTGCCACTTCAGCTACCCCCACTCAAAGCGCTAGCGTCTCAGCTCCAACTAAGGATTCAGGTTCCAACACTGGCTTGTATGTAGGTATCACCATTGCGGCAGTAGTAATTGCAGCGATCGCAATTGCCGCCGTCGTAATTATTAACAAGAAAAAGCAAGCCTCCACTGCTAACTACGGCCCCTACCCAGGCGTAGTCGCTCCAGGAATGAGTACCCCAATGGTTCCCAGCATGCCAGGCACCGCTGCTCCTGGAGCATTTAACCCTCCCGCATACCCGGACGCCAACCAAGCTACTGGTAGCCAGTACCAGAATGGAACTGGGACACCTCAGCCACCGTATCAGCCCGGCCAAGGCCAGCCGCCTTACGGATCAGGCCCAAACTATCCACAGGCGTAAAAAGTTAGGCACCTCGTGCGCTATGCTCTAAAACAATTAACCACCCAAGGAAGGGACATTATGCGTCGCAAACTGACAGCATTAATGGCACTCTTAACACTGGCCATTGCAGGCGTGATCGTACCCACTGCAGCCGCAGACGAATTGTCCGCTACGTATGGAGCAACTTTAGACTCAGATGGCACATTCTCAGAATTTGTCGTCGTCAAAAATGTTAGCGCCGACACCTGTAAACCAATTGAAACCTTTAAGCCAACATATGACGAAAAAACAAAGAATTGCATTATTGGATACACAAAAGACCCCAAAGATGTAACTAAATGGGAATCATTAAAGCTAACCGCCCTTGGTGACAATAAGTATTTTTTCAAATTTCAACCTGGCTATTTTCAAACAATAAAGCTTAGCGTTCAGAAGCTATATTCCAATTACTCCTTAAACTTCACGACTATCAACTTGATCATACCTAAGGGAACCACTTTCTTATCAGGACTAGAGCAGGCAACTCATGTCAATAATGATAACGTTTGGTATAAATGGAATGCAGATAATCCCTATATTTATGTCAAAGGGACCACTATCTTAGATGCTTCGGTAGCGCAATACATACCTAAAGGAAACAACCCCTATACCGGCGAGACATCCAAGCCTTTCCCATCAACCGAATCATCAGACTCTGCAGCAAACAGCAAGTCACCAACCCCTACAGCAACTACCAACGCGATAGCACTCAACGCTAAATCTAAACCTAACACCAGCCTATATATCGCCACAGCTATTTCCGTATCGATAATCGCGGCAGCAACAATTATTGCCATTGCACTAATGAATAAGAAAAGGCAGGTAGTTGTACAACACTCCCTTAACTCACATCCGAGACCTTTCCTGCCTGCAGAGCTTGACTCAGCCTCTGCTGCCTACCTGGATTCCCACCAACCTCACGTCATGCCACAAGGTGCACGCACCAACCAATCTTTGTCAGCTTCTTCTCCTATGAGGAATCAGATATCCTCAGCCAACCCCGCGCCAGGTTACCAAACACCATCAGCCCCAAGCACCCCTAGAGCATCGACTTCATCAGAACCCCATCAGCAGCCACCGTATCAGCCTGGCCAGGGTCAGCCGCCTTACGGATCAGGCTCAAACTATCCACAGGTCTAAAAGCTAGGCACCTTATGCGCTATGCTCTAAATAATCAATCATCCGAGGAGGGGGCATTATGCGTCGCAAACTGACAGCATTAATGGCACTCTTAACGCTGGCTGTCGCGGGCGCAATTGCACCCACCGCAGCTGCCCAAGAGCTAGAAGCAGAATATATAGCCGGTCTGCAATCAGACGGCACATTCCTAGAGGCAGTCTCTGTTTCAGGCGTCAGCGCCGAGGAGTGCAAGTCCTCAACATATCAGCCACTTTATGATGAAAAAGAGGGTACTTGCACGGTTGGCTACGAATATAAGCCAGAAAGACTTTATAGGGCGCTATCAATTAAGTTAACTCCCCTAGGAGATAACAAGTACTCCTTTAACTTCACTGCCCTGTCTTTTTACTCGCTTAAATCAGAAGCTAAGAACCTGCTTTCTGACCACACGCTAAACTTTACAAGCATGACCTTTGCCATGCCTAAAGGCACTACCTTCTCATCTGGAGTAGAAAAGGCAACAAACGACAGCAACGATAAATACGATATCTATAGGTGGGATGACGCTAGCACCTATATTTATGTCAAGGGGACCACTACCTTAGATGCTTCTGCAGCACAATACATCACTGGAGGTAGTGATCCTTCTACAAGCGAATCGCCCACGCCTACACCCACACCCACCACTGAGTCAGCCACCCCTAGCCCAACCAGCGAATCAGCCACTCCTAGCGCCACTGCCAACGCATTAGCCAGCAACAAATCAGATTCCAACACTGCTTTGTACATTGGGATCGGCGTTGCTGTAGTGGTACTCGCAGCCGGCGCAATCACTGCAATTGTGCTTGTAAACAAGAAGAAGCAGCCTACTGGCCCCACTTATCGCGGCCCTTACCCAGGGGCTTACCCCGGTGGTCCGGGTGGTCCTGGCGCAGGCTTTGGTTCAACCGGCCCGGGCGCTCCCGGCGCAGGCTTTGGCCCAACTGGCCCTGGAGCTGGCCCCGGCGCAGGCTCCGCCATGGGCGCAGGCGCTATGGGTGGACCACGCCCCGCAGGCCCCGGCTATCAGCAGCCCTACCAGGGTCAGCCACCCTCAGGCCAACCGCAGCCCTACCAGCCGCCGTCAGCCCCGTCAGCGCCAAGCAACCAGGCCCCTTACAACCCTGGCAACCAGCCGCCGTCGGCCCCTTACGGACCTGGTAACGCTACCGGCGCAAACCACTAAGGAAACCCCTAAGGGGAGTTATCCCCAGAAAAACTCAAGATATTCTTAGCCCTACGACACTAGGATAGAGCTGGGCCCGATCTATATAGAGATCTATAAGACCGGGTCCAGCTTTACTAGCCGCACCTGCGGCATACAGAAGAGGACACACAGATGCGCGCAAGATTGTCAGCATTAACAGGAGTATTGGCACTCATACTTGCCTGCTTACTTGCCCCTGCAGCAACTGCGGCAGACCGTTATGATGGCATTGCCGTCACTATAATGGACAAGCTAGGAAGCATTCATCAGGGAATTATGATCTCCGATGAAACTGGCACACTAACCAAATCTGATTGCCAGGCTAGCGGCGACTACCAAGCGAACTTTTCGTCCAAATCCTCAGGCTCTACCTGCTTAATTTACAAGAGCTACAGTACTAGCGCACCTCCTATCGGGGTCTATATCACCAATAAGACTTCTAGCTCTTATGACTTTACGTTTAAGGGCTATTCAAACATTCTTAACTCCACCGTAAAAGGCAAAAGCGGCTTGGATATCAAGCTAGCAGGAACCATGCTCGGGGTCCCCAAGGGCTCGAACGTTACGGCTGATGGAGCTGAAACAGGAAACACCCCTAGCGCTGATGTCTACGCTTGGGAAACAGGCGGTTCTATTCCTGAAGCTTCAGGTACCGTCAACTTCAACGGTTCTAGTGGCGGTGGCTCCAACGGTGGCGGTGGCTCCAGTAGCAACGGCGACCTTGGTATCGGCGATCTGAATGGCAACTCCGGCGGCTCTGGCGGTTCTAAGAACTCCACCACTTCCCCCGCCCCCAGCGACTCGCCTACCAGCGATCAGAAGGGTGCCACCCCTGCGCCTAGCGCCACCTCAACTGCGCAGACCTCCAGCAGCTCTAGCTCCAGCTCTGACGACGACAACACCACGCTTTACATCGTTGCTGCTGTTGTGGCCGTGATTGCGGTTATCGGCGTAATCGCCACTGTGTTGGTGGTCAAGAAGAACGGCAAGAAGAACGATCAGGCTAACTTCGGCCCCTACCCGGGTGCTCCCGGCACCGGCTTTGGCCCTAACGGCCCTGGTGGATTTGGCGGCCCGGCTGGCCCCAGTGGCCCTGGCTATGGTCCCAATAACTTTGGTGGTCCTGCTGGCCCCGGCGCCCCCGCTGGCGGTATGGCTCCTGGCGCTCCTAACTACGGCGGCCCCAACGGCCCTGTAGGCGGACCCAATGGTCCGGTAAGTGGCCCCAACTATGGCGCCCCCAACGGCCCTGTAGGCGGACCCAATGGTCCGGTAAGTGGCCCTAACTATGGCGGCCCTAACGGCCCTGCTGGCGGCCCTAACTATGGTGGTCCTAACGCTCCAGCCGGCAACTCTGCTCCGGTAGCTCCTAGCGCTCCTGCAGCCCCTGGCTACCCGCAAGGCGGCTACCAGGGTGGGCCCAGTGCTACTCAGGGTGGGCCTGCCCAAAACGGCGCTGCCCAGGGCGGCTATCAGTCCCCGAGCCCGTCAGCTCCGTCAGCGGGATACGCGGCAGCTCCCTCAGCTCAGTCTGCTGCGGCCGGCAGCCCCTTTGCTGGCCAGCCCAGCGCAACCCCGGCTCAGCCCGCAAGCCCCGCCCAGCCGCTTCCTTCCAGCTCAGCTGGTGACGACGTCGTCCTGCCCCCGCAGGTAACCCCTGCCCAGCCGCAGGATTACGACGCCGCGCCGGCAGCAGGTGGCGACGCTGAGGACTACTACCCCACCATCCGTCTGGGACAAGATGAGGGCCTGGCTCCTACTCGCCAGTACCCGAGCTTCAACCAGAACAACTAAAACCAGGATTCACAGTGAATATGAATGCGCGCGCAGCTGCAGCTAAAAGCCGCAAGCCGCTACGTAAACGCACGCTGCTAGCACTGTCTGTAGCTGCGGCCGCATGTCTGTGCGTTCCAAGCGCAGATGCAACTGCCGCGCACAGTTTCACTGACGCTCCGAGTGCCGCAGTTAGCTCAACCCAGTTAGCTTCTAGCCAGCTAGTTGCTAACGGGTTGAGCGAGACTGGGGTCTCTACTGGGGAGACTGAGCTCTCTACTGGGGTAGGCGAACGCGTCGATAATTCAACCGGGCGTTCCAACATTGAGGCCCGTCGCGGTGGCGGCAGGGGCCGGGGCAGCAGAAGCCGCTCTTCTCGCAGGCGTTCAGGCTATCGCTCAGGTAATCGCACGCGTTACCGCTACTACCACCACAACCACTACGGCTACAGAAGCTCAAACTCAACCCAGACAAGTCGTGTAGCCATGATCATCTTTGTATTAATCGCAGTGGTGCTCATTTTTGTACTTATCATGCGTGCTCGCCAAAACGCCTATGAGGCAGAGCAATACACCCCTTACGGCAACGGACCGAGCGACTATAACCCTAATGGCTATTCGCCTGATGGCGGCTATAACGCGGGTGGGTATTCTGCGGGAGATTACTCTCCCGGAGGCTACTCGACGGGAGACTACTCTGACGGAAATTACGCTGCGGGTAACTACGGCCAAACCGGTTACGGCCAAACCGGTTATGGGCAAACCGGTTACGGCCAAACTGGTTACGATCAGGGCGGTTATGGCACCGGTAACTACGACGCCGGCAGTTATGATGGTCAAAACGGTTACGCCTCTAGCGGCTATGGCCAGGGTGGTTACACCCCCAACTCATACGGCCAAGATAGCTACAACCAAGGTAACTATAGCCAAGATGGCTATTCCGGTTACGGACAGAACAATAACTACAACCAGAATAATGGTTGGCAAAACTATGATCCCAAGGATTATGGTTGGAACACTAAGTAAAGCGTTCTAGCAGGGCTGGCGGAGTATTTGAGACTTAATACCCGCTAGCCCTGCGCCGTTAATAGAATATACTGCACTCACAGTTGTTTGTAGTAACTCAATGAGGATGAGCAATGATGCGTCGTATACTCAATGCGCTAATGGCACTTAGCTTATTAGGCATATGTGCAGTTTTTATGCCAGTCGTATCTGCAGCAGATACGGAGCTAACTGTCGCCTACGTTTACAAGCTGTTTCCTGACGGTTATACCTTAGAAGGCGTGCAGGTGATCGGCTCTGGTGTAACCAAAGAAAACTGCACTAAAACTAACACTGCGAGCCTTTTCCAAGTTGAGTATGGCCAGGAGCAAGACCAGACTTTCTGCACTATTACCCGGGAAATTTTACCCAGCGACTCGCAAGCAATTAAGTTAACTCCGCTGGGTGATAATAAGTACTCTTTGTCTTTTAAGAGCCTAGATGTGCAGTATCTGGAAACGGCTAAAAAGTATTTCCCAGACTACACGCTTACCACTAAATATGTGACGCTAAGCCTGCCGCAAGGATCTAGTCTAGACACCAAAACCTATGACTATACGCGTCCAATCCTTAACAACACCTTCATCGAATACGACTGGGCTATCTCTACCCCTAATGTGGAGGCTTCGGGAACCGTAAAACTAGACGCTACCGCCGCCACCTACTTCCGCGTATATGGGGGTGACTCCCCAACACCTACCCCTAGCGCAAGCAGCTATGCTACAACTGAGTCTGCTACACCAACACTCACTACTAGCGCAGCACAGTCTACTTCTTCCACTAAAGACAACACTGTCATGTATGTGTTGATAGCCGTTGTTGCGATTGGGGTAATTGCTGCAGTGTTGTGCGCGGTTCTTATTGCGCGTAAAAACAAGGCAACCAAAGCGGTTACGCCGCCAACTGGTTACCCAAATTATCCGCCGCGCGTGTAGCCACTGACAGTTAGGTCGCGCCTGGCTATCTGGCCAGGCGCGACCTCTAACTAAATCACTACTACCTCAGGAATAGCCGTGAGCACATTTTTGCCCATATCTGCAGCTAAATTAAATAAGCCGCTTCGCAAACACGCTTTGCTAGCTTTAGCCACTGCTGCAGCCGTGTGCCTGTGTGTGCCTAGCGCCGGTGCCAGCGTTGTACGCACTGCTGTCAGCTCAATTTCAAGCGGCTCAGTAAGCAGTAGCCAGTCAAGTTCTAGCTTAACCACAGCAATTGGCCGTAGCGTGGCTCCGGCACGCCGTGGGGGCAGCAGTGGAGGTTCAAGCGGGCGCAGTTCCTCTAGTTCTTCTTCACGTCGCAGTTCCAGTTCTGGGCGTTCCAGCTCTCGCTCTAGCGGCTCGCGCTCTGGAAGTTCAAGTTCCGGACGCTCTAGCTCCAGAAGTTCTTCACGTCACAGCTCAAAAAGTTCCAGTTCAGGGTCTTCACGTCGCAGTTCCAGTTCTGGGCGCTCCAGCTCTCGCTCTAGCGGCTCGCGCTCAGGTAGCTCAAACTCCGGGGGTTCTAACTCCCGTAGTTACTCTGGAAATTCCAACTCGCGTGGATATTCAGGGTCCAACTCTGGCAGCTCCAGTTCACAGGGGCACTCCGGTAACTCCAGTTCACAAGGCTACTCCGGCAACTCAAATTCTCAGGGCTACTCAGGGTCTAGTTCTGGTAGCTCCAGCTCACGCGGCTATTCCGATCCTTACTCAAGCAACTCAGGATCTCAGGGTTACTCTGATTCTTATTCAGGTAATTCCAACTCGCAGGGTTATTCAAACTCGCGCTCAGGCAGTTCTAATTACTACAACCGCTACGGCAACAATTACTATAACAACTATTACTATGACGACTACGACGACTACTACAATTACCACCGCTATGACGACAGCGAGGGACTAGGAATCGAATTTTCAAAGCGCACGACTTTAATCATATTAGCTGTATTAGTAGGTTTAGTAGTAGTGGGTGGCATGCTTAAAGCAATGAGCGAAGCCTAACCATAATTTTTCGAGCGAAAATATCTACAGATAATTTAAATATGCAATTTCGCAAACATGCTTTGTTACCTTTGGCCACTGCCGCAGCCGTATGCCTGTGCGTTCCCAGCGCCGGCGCCAGCGTTGCCCGCACAGCCGTTAGCTCACGTACCTTAGTAAGTGGCAGCCAATCAACTTCTGTTGTGAGCATAGCTATTGGTCATAACAGGGTCCCCACGCGTGGCCATGGCGGCGGTCACGGCGGTGGCCACAGTGGTGGGCACAGCTCAGGGCACTCCAGATCAGGTTCTTCGCACCACAACTCTGGGCGACGGCACTCTAGCTCAGGCCACGTAGGCTCTAGTTACAGCAGCTACTCTGATGACGATAACTACAAAAAGACAAGAACCTGAAAATCGCACTTTTTGTCTTAGCTGGATTATCTTTGTATTCCCTCGTTAGGCAACTGAAACTGTGGCGGCGGGGATAATTCCCCGATGCCCACCTCTAGAGCAACGGTTATTCTGATTAGGAACTAGTTTTAACTACATCAGCACTACCTCAGGAATAACCGTGAGCGTGTTTTCACCCCTTTCTGCCACTAAATTAAATACGCACCTTCGCAAACATGCTTTACTAGCTTTGGCCACTATCGCAGCCGCATGCCTGTGCGCCCCTAGTGCTAGCGCCAGCGTTGCTCGCAGCTCTATTACCCCAATTTCAAGCAGCTCAGTGAGCGGTAGCCAGTCAACTTCTGGCGCAGCCACAACGGGGCGTAATGCGGTCCCGGCAGGCCGTGGAGGCAACAGCGGAGGTTCAAGCGGACGCAGTTCCTCTGGTTCTTCCTCGCGTCGTTCAAGTTCCAGCGGTTCTGGTTCTTCCTCGCGTCGTTCAAGTTCTGGGGGCTCTAATTCCAGCGGTTCTGGCTCTTCTTCACGACGTAACTCTTGGTGGGGGCGTTCTAACTCTCGTTCAGGAAGTTCTAATTACTACAACCGCTATTACAACAATTACGACAGCGATCACTCCTACGACGACCCTAACAATGACACCTACGAAGATCCGTCTTACGACGATTCGACCAGCGATAATAGTTACAGTAGCCAGTCTTACGATAATTCCGACTACAGCCAGGAACAGCAAGACATGGATTCTAGGTTCCTACCTCTTGCCGTAATTATAGTCTTCGTTGCAACAGGCATGTTTTTAATTATGATAGCTGGAAATTCGAAAGACTCAGCTCGTAAACCTCAGCCTAGGTTTAATGCATCACCCATGAGCTGGCTATCGGGCACGGACAACGTTAGCAACTACTACGACATTAGCGACGACGATACCAGCTACGATAGCGACGGCGGTGACTACGACAGCAACGACGATAATAGTTACGACTGCGATAGCGGCGACTACGACTATAGCGATGACAATAGTTACGATAGTGGCAGCGACAGCAGTTGCGACAATGATAATAGCTTCTTTGACTGGTGACATCACCGCAGGTAACTAACACTCGGCTATAGCAGCTATACTGCTGCTATAGCCGACTTTTCTATATTTACCGAGGATACTCATGCGCCGCTTATTTAGTGCACTCATGACCATAGCGCTACTAGGGGTAACAGCCGCCATAATGCCTCCCACAACCGCCTCTGAACACACACGAACCCCAAATTTTAGCTATGTGTTACTAGACAACGGCAGCACTATCGAGACCATAGGGGTCAGTGGAGAGCATGTCACTGAAGATAATTGCGTTCAGAAACATCGCAACTATAAAGCCTTATATTCATCGACTAAAGGATACGGTAGCGACACTGGAGGCATTTGCATAATCCAAGGGCATTTTAAGGCAAACCAATCTGCGGTATTCAAGCTAACCCCTAAGGGTAATAACCTATACTCGGTCCGTCTGGAAAACCCAACTTCGCACTCTCTAGAATTCCTGAAAAAATATTATCCGGATTTTAACCCCTCCGCAGAATGGATGAGGGTAGAGCTACCAGTCAAATCCACCGTTACTTTTGGCTTAACTACCGATAACGGGGCTCCAGGAACTGGATACAACAGAGAAAAAGAAGTCGACAAAGACAGAGTCACCTACCTCATGAAAGCCACTATGCCAGACGGTGTGGTGCAAGGGACTGTAGAGCTAAATAGCGAGGCTGCCAGCTACTTCCCTGGCGCAACCACCTCAAGTCCTGTATCAAGTCCCGCTAAGGCTGACACCATCCAGGATCTAGTAACCGCAGGCATTATTGTCATCATCGCAATTATTTTGGCTGCGGCAACGCTAGTGTTCATCTTGCTCAAACGCAAGACTGCCTCAGCCACTGCTGGCACCACCTCCACAGACTCGTCAGCTAGCCGCTAGAGTGATCCTCCAGACTTTGTGAGCTTACATCCTTGACGTACTCGCGTTATGCTTAAGACAATTAACGCGGTATTGGACGTAATTGGAGATAACTGTGACGCAAGTAGCTAGCTCAACCCGGGCGCTGATGTGCCCTGGCTTTGTGCTACCTACTCTTCGTTTCGCCGTCCTACCTCTACTACCCCTCATGGGACGAATGCCGAACGCTCGCTGAGCCGCATCTGCGTGCCTTGGCGAGCGTTATCGCATCTGTAATTTTGCGCCTCTGCGCGCCCAGATTTAGAAGGCATTCCCATGAACCACAACCGTCAGCTTCCGCCTGCCCCCGTATCCGGCGCTTGGAAAATCACCGACCCACGTGCTTGTCGTAGTTTCGCTAATGTGGGCGATTTGCGCCTCGAAAATGACTCTATTTTGCCGGCAATTACGCTCGCTTATGAGACTTGGGGCGAGCTTAACGAAGACCGCTCCAATGCCATTTTGATTGAGCATGCCCTCACCGGCGACGCCCATGTTATTGGCGAGACTGAGCCTGGTCAGCCTACTGCCGGTTGGTGGTCGCAGGTGGTGGGCCCGGATTTGGCTATCGACACTAAGCGCTACTTTGTGGTTGCCATTAACGTGCTGGGTGGCTGTCAGGGCTCTACCGGCCCGGCTTCTATCGCTCAGGACGGCACCCCTTACGGCTCGCGTTTCCCGGTGATTTCCACCCGCGATCAGGTGCGCGCTGAGGCTCGCCTGGCGGATCTGTTGGGGATTGAGCGTTGGAACACGGTTGTGGGGGCCTCGCTCGGAGGCCACCGCGCTATCGAGTGGGCCACCATGTATCCGAGGCGCGTGGAACGCCTGGTGATGGTTGCTTCAGGTGCCCAAACTACCGCTGAGCAGGCAGCTTGGGCTCACACTCAGATTCGTGCGGTGCAGCTTGATCCGCACTGGAATGGCGGGGATTATTACGACGACGCCGTCGGCCCGGTAGCGGGGCTGGCACTAGCCCGTCAGATCGCCCACACCACCTACCGTTGTCCCAATGAGCTCGATGAGCGTTTTGGGCGCCTGCCACAAAACGCTGAGGATCCGCTAACTGGCGGACGCCTGGCGGTGGAGTCTTACCTGGATTATCACGGCGAAAAGCTGGTGCGTCGTTTTGATGCAGGCTCTTATGTGGCCCTGTGTCGCACCATGATCAGTCACAATGTGGGGCGTGAACGCGGCGGGCTGCGTTCTGCGCTGCGCACGGTTACCGCTAAAACGCTGTGTATCGCGGTAGACAGTGACCGTCTTTTCTTCCCCGCCCAGGTCAAGCGCATGGCTGGTCTGATCCCTAACGCCAGCTACGCCCTAATTCACTCTGCTCACGGCCATGACGGCTTCTTGATCGAATTTGATCAGGTCAACGAGCTGCTTGCAGATTTTTTAGATTCCGGGGCTCGTCAGAATCTAAGTTACTGGGCTAGCTAGCTCCCGCTGGCCACGAAAGCCAACGGGAGCTTGCGCCGTCGAGCCCACAACAGAAGGGGCGGCGTAGAGCCTAACCGAGAGGCGGCGTCGCACTGCGTCGTCAACACTGCGACGTCAGCACTGCGCCGTCGGCACTTAATTACGCGGGCGGGTGAGCTTATCCTGGCCATAATCGAGCAGCTCACGGGCCACGGAGGGCACATAAACACTCAGGCCCCCGTCACTGACCGGGAAAGTAGCCCAACCTTCCTCATCCACCTGGACAGTGTCTTGCTCGCCAATCATGCACGTCCAGTAGGAGCCGGCGTGTGCCCGGCCTACATACATGTGCTTGGTGCCGGCCCGGCGATCTGAGAACAGCACGGCCACACCCGAGGCGGGGCGGTAGTCGTCACCTTCACGGGTAAAGCCCACCACGTCGGCGTCGTCGAAGTAGTCGTACTGGGGGCCGTACGCCAAGAAGTGGCGGATATTCATCAAAACCGGCAGCTCAGTAACCGCAGCCAGGTCCCCCGTTTCGGGAGTGCCAAACAGATCGCCCCAGAACACGCACGGCATCCCCTGTTCACGCAGCAAAATCAGCGCGTAAGCGGAGGGTTTAAACCAAGCCTGCACCGGCGACTCTAGCGACTGGCCCGGCTGAGTGTCATGGTTTTCCACGAAGGTAACCGCGCGCTCAGGATCCGCCGCCACCAAAGTGTCATTAAACAATGCACCCAAATCCACTTCACCATTAGAGCATGATGCATAAAATAGTTTAAAGTGCAAAGGCACATCAAACAGACTTATGTAGGGTACAGTAGCCAGGTATGAACGCAGCACGTTCACATCCCGCGACCAGTACTCCCCTACCGCCGGCAGCGCCTTGCCGGTCCGCTGGCGCAGCTTGGGTAGCCACAGCGCGAAGAAGTCAGCGCCCACGTGCTTAAGCGCATCTAGGCGCAGGCCGTCAATGCCGGTGGTTTGCACATACCAGCGCCCCCAGGTGTCGAGCTCTTCATGCACCTTAGGGTTGGATACGTGCACGTCGCAGCCCATTAGGTAGTCGTAGTTACCCAGCTCGTCATCAACGTTCTGGCTCCAGGACTTGCCTTCAAAGAGCCACAGGCCGGTTTGCTGGCGTGCATCATCCCAGTCCACAGCCTTAAAACAGGTGTGATCCCAGATGAAGTCAGAGTATTTGCCATTGCGCCCGGGGAAGGTGAAACGGGTCCATACCTGGATATCTTCAGGTCCACCAATGATCCGACGCCGGTCATAGGGGTCCACCTGCATGGCTTTTACGTTCTCTAGCTCATCTGCGCCCATGCGGTGGTTAAGTACGATGTCTGCCACCACTGAGATGCCGGCGCTGTGCAGGGAGTCGACGGCGGCCAGGTACTCATCCTTAGTGCCGTACTTGGTGGGGATGGAGCCTTTTTGATCAAATTCGCCCAGGTCATAGAGGTCATAGACCCCATAGCCGACGTCTTCTATGCCGGTGTGTCCTTTATAGGCGGGCGGCAGCCAGGCTGCAGTAACCCCGGAGTCTGCCAGTAGCTGCGCATTGTCAGCTAGCAGGCGCCAGTGACTGGCATCAGCGTTTAAGTCCCAGGCAAAAGCCTGTAACAAGACTGGATTAGCTGCGTCAGGATCTAGTTGATGCATAGGGTGATTTTACCTTTCGCTCTAGCTCAGCAGACTAAGCTTGCGGTTGTCTTTTAGCTAAGCGCGTCGGTTACGCGCAATTTCACTGGTTACTGCCCAGCGGGTGTATCGCTGTTCAGCAATAATGCGTTCTTGGTTGTTAAGCATGCGTAGCTGGTTGTTAAGCATGGCTCGGTTCTGGCTTTCAATGCGTTGGCGATGCATGTCGCCTTCATAAACATTAACCGCTTCTTGCAATGTGGAAGCGCGATAGTTATCAACTAACTGCCACATGTAGGCCACAGCATTTGCCAGCAAATAGGCTGCCGGGAATTTACCTTGGTAGTTATCCCGATACTCACCTACTAGCGAGTTAATCTCATCTACTACCGCTTTTTCACGCTCGTGAACCTGCTCATTATGGGCTTCGCGAGAGTTAGTGGCCGCATCTTCGCTGGCATTGTGGCGCTTAACTTTTGCATTATGCACCACGAGCATAATGGCACTGATCAGCACACCTAAAACCAGGTTGCCAAGTAGAAACAACAGTACCGTAATCAACATGGGCGTCGTGGGGGTTTTGGACCCGAGGAAAATTAACAAACCGAGCAGCGTCCAGGCCAGCAAGAATGGCACCAGGTGCGAGACAATTGCCAGCGAAACAAAGTGTTCCTTTTCGCAAGCTTTCAAGCGCGAGTAGTCTTTGACACCCTTAGTGGAGCCATCATGTTTAGCTACCAAGATTCTCCTGAATGCATGATGGAAAAGCTTTTGCAGGCCAATGTAGAAACCAATAGTCCATGGCCCGATTGTGAAAAGCATATACATAGCCGCTAGAAGACTTCCATTGGCAACCGCAATAAAAAGTACCACAAGGAGTACCAGGAACACCCACGAAACACAGCGGGCCGTATTGGCAATAAATTGGGGTCGCTTCCAGATCTGCAAATAGTCGGCGTAACGATATTGCTCGCGAATGCTATTGAGGTTCTCGTGTAGCTCATCGCTACGATGCAGGATATAGGACAAACGCCCCAACCAGTTTTTGAGCTCCTCGCGCTGAGTTAGCTGCTCAGACTCCCCCATGCCCAAATTCCTTTCCTATAATCAACACTTTCACAGTGACTGACGCCATAATCTACCACTGGCAGGACCTAGCAAACCAGCCCTTGCCAGCGGTTAAACCTGGCATTCAAGCTCCAGGCGTGGGCCTGAAACAAGACTTAAACGGCGGCGTCGGAACCTAAACGCCGTGCGCAACACGAACCTTAGCTTTTCTAGCCTTTTTTAGTGGTTCATGATCATGTTTGTTACTAGCACAGTGTTTGCGTACTGTTGCTGCGCAAGAATCTGATTTTGGCGATCGAGGATCGCGCGCTGCTGATCTGCCAGCTGCTGCTGACGTGCGTCAGCTTCATAAACGTTGATTGCTTCTTGAAGCGTAGAGGCACGATGGTTGGTGACTAGCTGCCACATGTAGTCAACCACTCCGGGCCTTAAGTAAGCGGCAGGGAAATTACCCAGGTAGGTGTCTGTAAATTCCCCAACTAGAGCGTTAATCTCATCCACCAGCTCTTTTTCGCTGTCATAAACGCGCTGGTTATGGATGTTTCTAGCCTCAGCGCCAGCAGTTTCAGCCATGTTATGAGCCTCAACCTTGTGGTTGTGCACCAGCAACGTTACCACACTAGCTACCGCCCCAACCAGCAGGTTTACAAAAAGCCCGATAGCCAGCATCAGCGTTTCGTTAGCCACGGTGGGCCCATTAGTCGAGGCTCCCGCCATCATCAGCCAGAGCAGCAAGAACGGCACCAGGTGCCCCACCGCCATCGGCAGAACCAAGCGTTCTTTACCGCGAATACGCATCCGCTCTTGTCGCTCTAGAGCTTCAGAGCTTAATTTTTTAACCAATACTCGCTCTGTCACAAAATACGTGAGCTTATACACCCCGTAATAAAGCAAGATTAAAATTAGAACAGCAACAATTACAAGCGGCTTAGCGGCACTAAACTGCTTGCCATCAGCTATAAATACCAGCGGTATCGAAACCACGGCAAAAAGCAGCAATAACGCAAATCCAGAGTACCTAATGGTGTTAGCCAAAAATTGGGCTAGTTTCCAGGGCTGCCAATAGTCAGGCTGCTTATACTGCTTCCTGACATACCCCAATTTTTGGTGCAGCTGATCGCTGCTGCGCAGAATATAGGATAACCGCCCCAGCCAGTCCCTTAATTCTTCGCGTTGAGTTGTTTCTACTTGCCCCACGGGCACGCTCCTTCATCATAGCCACACTTTCGCGGCGCTCAATACTCTTCACGGTACTCAGCACCTACAGTGTTTTGGCCGCTTAACACACTTCGCTAACTGGCTTTACCAGAGGCCAGTTTGCGGTAAACCAACTCCAGTCTACTAACACAATCGTTAATGTCATAGTGCGCGCCAACGTTTAAGTATTTTTGTGCCTCAGTTTGCCGTCGGTCATTATCGCTAAGCCAGTAGTCGATGGCGCGCGCCAAGGCTTTAGGATCGCGGGCCTTGAAGCGACTGTGGGCATCTAGAGCGAATTGGCTTGTGGCCGTAAGTGGCGAGTGTGCAATTACCGGCACCACCCCGTGGCGCAGCACTTCCAGGCAGGACAGACCTTCCACCTCGATGAATGCGGCGTGAATGTAGAGGTCGGCTTGCTCAGCTTGAGCATCCAACCCGGCAGCGTCGAAAAAGTCGAAGCTGGGGGCGTGTTTTAGCACCCCATCGCGCACTAGGCGGCTAGCTGCGCGTCGTAAGGATTTTTCTGTGGGCCCGCGACCGGCGAAAACCAACTGGATTTGGGAGGCGTAGCGGCTGTGGCGCATGGCTTTAAGAATGGTGGCTTGGTCTTTTTCGCGCGAGAAACGTCCCACCACCAGCAGCCGGTAAATCTGCTCACCCACTGGCTGCGCTTTTCCGGTCGCTTGCTTAGCCTCGGCTTGCTGCCTGCCTGGCTCACTGCGCTCAGTTTTTGCGCTTACTGCCGGTTTCGACGGCGCCAGGCCCACCCCGTTAGAAATGGTCACTAGCTTGCCCCCTAGCCCCCAGCGCTGCAGGCGCTGGTGCACCGAGTCTGAAGGGCACTGAACCACCTGCGCCAAGGCGTAGATACGCCGTCGCCAAGATGCCAGCAAAAGTGCATTGAGCGGCAAGACGCTGTCTAGGTGAATGGTGGCCGTGATGTTTTCAGGGTGGATGTGGTAGGTGGCCAGCACTGGCGTGCCTGCGCGTCTAGCGACGTGGGCAGTGCGGGCCTGCAATCCGAAGGGTTCTTCCAGGTGGACCACATCGGCCCAGTCCACAGCCTGTTTAATCACCTTACGCTTGGTTTTAGCGAAGGCGTAACCCTGGGCTGAGATGATAGCGTCAGCCAGCGGAAAACGCCTGGCAGGCAAGGCGAATTCCGGGGCGGTGAAGTTACAGGCCTGGGCTTGCTCAGCGGTGCCGGAGCTAAGTACCCGCACGTCATGACCGCGTTCGCGTAGCAGGGTGATGGTGCGCCGCGCCGAGGCAGACAGGCCATTGCCACGGGTGTAGAGATTATTGATAACAAACAGAAGCTTCAGCGGTTCGGTCCGTTCCATGGGCTAAGTGTGACACGCAACCCTTAAAACTAGCCGAGACTTGTAAAACCGTGCTGAACTAGTCCAACACAACTACGTTTTTGCCCGGTTTAACGCGACTAGCCGGTTTGGCGCGGCTTCCCTCACCTTACACAATTTGCCGGATTTGGTGCGGCTTGCCCTACCTGGCACAGCTTGCTGGGTTTGGCGCGGCTCACCCTGCCTGGCATGGTTTGTCCCACCCAGCATCGGCCCGCCTTACCCACTTCCCTACCTACGACCAAGAATTGACTTCAAGCCCAGGTCAAAGCAGTGATAGTGTGCGATTAACGTATTTTCACCGAAAGGAACAGAGAAAATGAAGCTGTCTGCACGCAACCAGTTCCCCGGCAAGGTTGTTGAGGTAACCGAGGGGGCCGTTAATGGTATCGTAAAGATTGAAATCGCCCCTGGCCTGGTAATTTCTTCTTCCATCACCAACGCCGCCATTGAGGAGCTAGGCCTGAAGGTTGGCGCCGAGGCCGTGGCGGTTATCAAGGCTTCCAACGTGATTGTTGGCGTCGAGGACTGACCCGCGCCGGCTACTTTGCCGCTTTGTGCCTAGTTCCAGGCCTGCACTCGTTAACGACGACGCCGCAGCACCTGGCCTAGGCGCTTAGTTTTTTGCGCTGCTTTGCCACCGGCTTTTTGGCGCCAAGTTTGTGGCGCCTTGCCATCAATGACGACGGACAGTCCATCTACCAAATGAAGCGCCGACTACAGCAACCACACTAAGCACAGCCGCAGCGGTTAGACACTGCGAGGTAGAAGTTTTTCCAGCTGCGGGTTGTTTTTCCGGGGAGGTAACCAGTTCCTGTACGCTAGCAGGTGACATGGATTCTGAGGCTGTTTCAGCAGGCAAGTCTTTATCGCCCGAAGCTGCTGGCAAATCAGAACTACTTGCGCTCTTTAGGAGCGAATCAACATAACTAAAGTAATTTTGCGCCCAGGAAGCACCCCTTGAAATTAAGAAACTAGCAAAGAATGTTAATGCTAAAGCTGACGCAAAAGAAATACTCAAGTCTCGGAAAAGAATTTCAGAATCGATAATAGTCTCTCTCGTCCGATAACATTTATCACTACCCTTACAGGCCCACAAAAGACCGTAGGATTCGATAAAACCTGGCAATAATATTCCAATTAACACCAACAGGCCCCCAACAATTTTCCGCCCCCACTCCCCGGTATGCTCATCACCCATAAGAGCCATACTAACCATCAGCCCAAACCAGGCCAGGACAACCAAAAAGTATGTTTCGGTGTTAGAAAATAAGCCGGTCACGTCTCCACCAACATAAAAAGCTGAAGCTCCAGCAGGAATAACATCGTGCACGAAAATGCAAGCTAGAAGAAAAATAGACGCTATCAGCAAATTAGCAAGCATCATAATGCGAACCGGCAACCGTTGTGCAACCATTCCAAAACCAAAGCCACAAGCAATAGTAGCAAACAAAATTGCTATAGCTTCTTTACCGAAAGAGCGATTACGGAACCAAACTCCGCGCGCTTCAAAATAAGCATAAATGGCTATTGAGATAAAAAGGATGCATAGCACCGAAAAAACGAGCAAATAAATCGTCAAATGGTGAAATTTCCGGAATTTAAGATAATTCCATAAGTTACCATTCTTAATATTTGAAGCCATAGCACCATATTATCAGCACCTGCGATTCGCATCATCCTATAGTCTGCTTAGGCCACATAACCGGTTAGCTACACAAATTACTAAATCCTTAACTAGCAAAAGCCTTAGTTTTCTTACCGCCAACCTCTGGGAGCGCTTGCAGCCACTAAAACTGGGTTGAGCCTCACCCAGCGAACCGCCAGCTGCGTGAGCACGTCACTGGCTTGCATCGCTTCAGCATAGTTAGTTGCAACTGCGCGGGTTTTCAGGCAGCCAAGGGCCTGACCCAGCCGGGCGACGTCGTCGTCAGCTAAAGCCACCTGAGAGGTGACAATCCGCCCAAACCGCTTGGCCAGGGCAGTAAAACCGCGACTCCAGTTGAGGCCGCCATTGTCGTAAAGCTCGTGGGAAATGCGGCCCGCAATACGGACAGCCTCTCCTTGCAAAGACCGCGCTGGCCCAGAGCTAGGCACCAGCTGCTCCCACAACTGCTGGAACTGGTCTTCAACCTTAAGTGAGCAGTCAATTTCGACTCGCTGCCCCGCCTGCAGGGCTTGGTGTGGCACGGCCTGCTCAACTTCGAAAATTTCGCACAGCTGAGCCAGCGCCTCCACGTTTGCCTCAAAAACTGCCGGGTCTGCGTTGTGCCCATGGGTGATTAGCCGGCAGCGCTGGTCATCCATGCCTCGCAGCGAGTCCTGTTCCTTCCCGCCAGGGCGCGCCCCATGTGCCAGCAGCACTCGGATCACTTCTAGCAGCTTGCGTGCGTCAAATAGACGCCGTCCAGCTAACGCATATTCGGTGAGCGTGTAGTTGCCGTACAACCCAGAATTCGCCTGGGCGTGCACATCTGCACCCAATTTGATCAGCTGCTCTATGTCGTCGCTGGCCAGGTGCGCCACAGCTGCAAACAGTGCGGTGCGATCTGCATAGTCGCGGGCGTTAATGTTGCCGCCACGCGAAATCAGGAACGGTACCTGCTCGCTATGACCGCCGCGCACGCGCCAGTGGATGGGGGTGCATTGGTAGCGGTCTAGGCTGTTGATATCCTCGCCGCGCTGCAGGAAAAACTCTGTTATTTCCTGGCTGGCAGGAAAATGCATGAGCTGAGGCTTGTATGCGTCCGTGCGCAAATATGCCCCCACCTGGCAGTTTTTGACGGCCCGCGCCACCGCCTCGACATCACCCGAGGCGATGATCTGCTCAATGTCTTCCGGCAGGGTTTTCCGCATCCGCGCGCCCACATTCGCTCCTTCTTTGGCTGCTTGGCTCAGTTTAGCGCGGCCTTGATTTTCTTCCCGACGACGCCGCTGCCAGTTCGACGCCGTCAACTTACGTACTTGGGAACCTACCAAGCTTCCTTTTTAAGTAGACGCAACCCTGTGCGTCGTCGACACTACAAGCTTTTTCGACCTGCGAGCTGCCAGATCAATTACCTGCCCGTCCTCATAAACAGCAGAGTTATCAGGGAGGCCAATCCAGGCAGAAATAAGCGCCCTGGGCACACCCGTGGCTTCTGCGATTCGCCTGGGCGAAAAACCAGGCCAAGCGCGCGACGCCGCCTGTGCAAAGAGCGTAGGACGTTCCACAGAAACCTCAACGGGTTCCTGATATCGCCAGCCGCGCGCATTGATCTGCCCATATAGGCTTTTTGCTCGCATTTCAGAGATTAAATGAAGTCGCTGAGCACGCGTAACAATTGCCATTAACGAGGTACCAAAGCGGGCTTTAACTCGCAATAAATCTGGCAGAGTAGAGCGCTCATTTACGCTTTCACGCATAGGCCCCTCCGGTAAAAGGAGAGCTCCAGCAAATTCGAAGGCCCTGCGTTCCTGCGGGGAACGAGAAGTTGGAGGGTTCTTTAGATCATTGTCATAGAGCAGATGCGCTAATTCGTGTGCAATGGTCATGCGCTGCACGTCGCCACGCTTGGGTGCCAAAGTGGCAATTACAGGGCGATCCTCGCTAGCAGAAGGGCGAGAAATTCCAACCATATCTGTTCCATATGAGCGTTGTGGATCCAAATTAGCCACAACAGCTATCCCCATACGTTCAACCATACGGGTCACTGAAGGTACAGGGGCATCAGCGCGCAAACCTGCCACTTCACGCAGCATTACAGCACTATCTTCAACATCCAGTTCATGCACATCAGGAGGCGTGAATGGGTAGTAGCCAGATTTTTGCGAGGCTTCACGCCACAGATCATTAGCTAATTGGCTGAGCACACCAACCCTACGTTCCTCAACAGAACGCGTTGTTGACTTCTTACGGAAGGTCACCGCAGCGCGGTCTGAGTCACGTGTAGGGCGGGCGAAAAATGAGCGAGGCACGCCAAACTCTAGAGCTAAGCGATTAACTAACTCTGCAGACAGCGGGTTCACTCCGTTAATTAGCTTTGAAACGGCCCCTTGTGACATTCCTAGGCGCGCTGCGGCCTCGGTCTGTGTGATCCCCTCTAGATGCAACAGGGCCTCTAAACGAGCACCATAAAGTTCAGCTGGCCGTGTCACTGTCCTCATTTGCCTCAACATCGATTTCAGCGAAGAAGTTTTCTTCTTGTGAGACTTCTTCAAAGCCCAGTTCTCTGATCTCTTGCACCTCTGCAAGCAATGGAATACTTGCATCAATCTTAGTGCTGCGCCCAACTGCGCCCGCATCAATCGTGTGCACTAAGCGCAGAGTAAAGCCTTCCTCTGCACTACCAGGGACACAGTAATCCCATAACAGCAACAGGTTAAGAAGCGGGAGCACTTCTTTCTCCTCCTCTTCTCCCTGAAGAAGTGAGGGTTGCCAAAACGCGCGTCGTGCCGCATTTTTTCCTGCTGCTGGTACTCCGGTAGGAAACACCAAAGCATTTTCTTTTAAGAATCTAACTTGAACCTCATCTGTACATAAGAGCAGTTGCTCCATACGCTGTGGCACTCCCCCAATTTGCCAGCCGTGTGGAAGTTTGCCGGAAGATTCAAGCAGATCACGTAACCGAGCACGCGCCACTAACGGTCGCAATACAGGATGCTTTCCATGATTTATATCTGAAAGCTGCATACTCGCATAGGCAAGTGCATCACTGAAGAGATCCCATAACACTGGAGCAAGCTGCACTGCCACATTTTGCACAGTTTCAAGCGTCTTATCTTTAGACATAGTACCCCTCCTAAGGATCACTAGGAATATTATGCAGCAAAAAAACATGTTCCTCTAGGCCGTGCGGGACAACACCAGCAGGGCGTTTGGATACTGGATAGTGCCCTTAAAATCACCGCGAACGCTGCTAGGGTTGAAGGTCTACAGCGGCCTAAGCGCCGAGACACTCTATCTAGCAAAGGAATGAATCATGCTGGTAGTTACCACCCCAACCGTTGAGGGTATGCCGGTTAAGCAATACATCGGGATGGTTTCTGGCGAGACCATTGCGGGCGTGAACATGTTTAAGGATTTTGCCGCTGGCCTGTCCAACATGTTTGGTGGCCGGGCAAGCAGCTACGAAAACGAAATCGCCAATGCCTCACGCACCGCAGTTAACGAGATGTGCACCCGGGCCCAATCGATGGGCGCGAACGCCGTCGTCGGCGTGCACGTAGATTACTTCACCGCAGGGGCAGACAACGGCATGCTGGCCGCAATCGCAACCGGTACCGCCGTCGTCCTATAAAAACTCTACGTAACTGCCGCCAAGCAGCCCCGCCAATCACGGCGGGCACAACTTTGCAGGCAAAGCAGACGCGAGCAAAGCAGTTCTATAGGCAAAAGCAGATCTGTGGAAAAACAGGCTACCTGGCTAGCCTGACTGATAACATACAAATATGTGGGCTGTATTACCTATTATCCTGGCGCTAGTTGGGCTAGCCGCTCTCCTCTATTTTGGGATGGGCAGCTACAAGTCCATCATGTGGTGGCTGCTGCTTTCGCCTGACTACTTGCTGTTCTTGGGCCTCACCTGGGTTTACACCCTTGATTACCTGTCTTGGCAGGGCATGGCCAAGCTTGGGCAGTACGCCTGGACAATTGACGCGATGCTGCTGGTGGGGATCATCTACTTCATCCTCAACTCGGTTTTGTATGGCAAATCCACCCGCCTGTACAAGATCGTCAGCGCCCTGGTGATCTTGGCGTGCAGCCTGTACATCATGCTGGTGCCGGTTACGGACTTCATTGAGGGAATCGGCCCCAGGCCAGCCAATAACCTTTCAATCAGCCAGATGGTTTACATCGGTATCGCCGTAGTTATCGCCGCAGTCACTTGGTTCATGCGCCAGTCCACCATGGCTAAGCTTGACCTAACCTTGCAGGACAAAGCGGCTTCCTAGGTTCTAGAGGCTGCTTCCTTGTCAAAATATAAGAACTTTTATTAAAGCTTATTGTCAGTCCAACTGTGCTGATAGGATAAAAACGTGTTTGAGGTATTTTTTATTTGTTTCGAGGTAACTATATTCTTCGCGCTTCTGCGCTTTATCGTTTGGTATTACACGTCAGTTGCGCTCTGGATCCTGTTCTCTCCTGACTACCTAGTTATCCTTATTGGATCTGGTGCCTTCGTTGGTGACCACATCGACTGGCTAACCTCTTCACTAGCCGGCAAGATCGCTTGGGCAATTATGGCCATGGTGGTTGCTTGGGCTGTCTACTTCACCTTCAACTCATTTTTGTATGGTTTCTCCAAGCGCATATATAGGATTGTTAGCTTCTTGCTTATTGTCGGCTGCAGCTTGTACATCATGCTTAGCTTGGTTTTGCGCCTTATGGAAAAGGTCGGCCCACAGCTGGCCAACGATTCTACAACCAACCACATGGTCTATGTATGTATCGCTGTTGTTATCGCCTTGGTTGCCTGGATCAGGCGCCAAGCCCTCATGTCTAAGTTAGACGAGGATGACAAACTGGTAATTGTCCGCGATAAGCGCTAGAGGGTTCTAGAGAGTTTAGGGCTCTAAAGCAGACTAGGACGCCGTCTCCACGAGCTGGGGGCGGCGCCGTCGTGTCTAGAGACGTAGCCGACGTCGTCGCCCCAGCTTGTTTAAAAGGCACCTAACGCGAGCTCTCACCCCAAAGCCAACACAGGCCTTGCCGCAGCCTCCTAGCCGCAGTAGCACTGGCACAGTGCTTGCGCAGTGCGTTACCGCAGGCAGGTGTGCTGGTCGATTGAGCGAGTCGCCCACAGCGCCATGACCAGCGCAAACAGCGGGATTAGCACGTAGGCGCCCAGACCAAAGACCGTGGGGGCAGCGCCAGTGTCGAGTGTGGCTTGGTAGGAGGACCACATAATTTCGCTGCTCAGGCGCCCAGAGAAGGTCATAGACAGCGGCAGGAAGAACGTACCCACCCCGCTGAGCACCTGATTGACCAGGTAAACCCCCACAAAGCCGATGAGCGGCGCCGCGAAACCCATGTGGTTAAAGCGTCCCTGGGCCCCAATGCTCATAGCCGCGCAGCATTGCACCACCCAGCAGAAGCAGGAAAACAGCTGAGCCGTCACCAAAGCCAGCAGCACCGACGTAGAGAAAGGCGCTAGCGCGCTGCGAATCGGGGCGGTGTACTGCGACAGGCTAAGCCCCTGCGTCCAGGCAGATGTGGCGGCCATGGCCACCAACCCACACACCATGAAAGGCAAAGCGGCCAGGCAGGCCAGGGCCATGCGGGTAATTTTTGCCCAGAAAATCTGTGCGCCACTGGCAGGCAGGCTCATGGTGAAGTAGCCGCGCTGGCCGTAGAGGGTTTTCCAGTAGTCAACCAGCCCCACAATCGCCACCACCACGGGCATCGCGACACAAAGCGCATAGGCCAGTATCTCAGTGCTGGCGCTCAGGCCAGGAATATCCAGGGCCCGCACGCCGATCGATGCGGCCACCACCGCTACCAGGGCAGCCAGGATGCGCACGTCTCTGCGGACTTGGGCGCGGATTTCGTATGTCAGCAGTTGCTTGTACATCAGCGGTACTCCTTTCGGAAAATGGCGTCGAGGCTGTCTGCGCGGGCGGCGCGCAGGTCATCAGCGTCGCCCTGGAGCAGAATGCGGCCTTCCTTCACGAACAGGGCGTAGTCAACGAAATGTTCAATGTCTGAGATCAGGTGGGTGGAGACGATCAGCAGCGACTGGGGGTCAAACTCGCGCAGGATACCTTCCAGGATCACGTCGCGCGTGGCCGGATCAACGCCGCTGATGGGTTCATCTAGCAAAAACACGCGGGCGCGGCGCGACATAACCAGGCTGATCTGCAGCTTCTCCCCCATACCCTTGCTCATTTCGCTAAGCGGGCGGTTAGTGGGCAGGTCGAAGAAATCCACCATGGAGGCGGCTTTTTCGGCATCAAAGTCTGCAAAGAAACGGTTGTAGACGCTGATGGCCTGCTTGGCGTCCCAGGTGGGGTTGAGGAAGTCCGCGTCGGGCAGGTAGGAGACGATCTTTTTGGTTGCTACCCCGGGGGCGTGGCCGTCAATGGCGACGACGCCGCTATAGTCGGCTAGGACGCCGGCCAGGATTTTTAGCAGCGTGGTTTTGCCGCAGCCGTTTGGGCCCATTAAACCCACAATGTGTCCGGCGGGCAGATCCAGGCTGAAATCACGCAGGGCGGTGGTGGTGCGGTAGCGCTTGGTCAGGTTTTCCACATGGACTAAAGCGTTTGCGGGTGTGTGGCCGGGGCTTGCTGCTGCGGTGCTGGGGCTTGCGGGTGCAGCGCTACCGCTTGTGGGTTTGCGGCCCGCACTTGCGGCTTGGGCACCCACCGTCGACGCCGGGTTGGGCCCCGCTTGAGGTGAGCTGGCCCTCGGCGCGGTGGAGGGAGGTTTTGCGGTCATTTTTGTCTCTCCTGGACTTAAGTGTCCGCGTCCCAACGCTCATCTATGAGGCTGTGGGCCTGTTCCCGTTCCACGCCAAGTGCACGGCAGGCGCTGATGTAGGCGTCTACTGCGGCTTGAGCATTGGCTTTACGTAGGGCGTGCAGGGCGACGTCGTTAGTGGCGACGAAGCGGCCGGCGGTCCGTTTGGGGACGGTGAGGCCTTCCTCGTCGAGGGCGGCGAGGGCACGCTGAACGGTGTTGGGGTTGGTGGAGGCCTCGATGGCGAGGTCGCGGACTGAAGGAATCTTTTGGCCGGGTTTCCAGGTGCCGTCAGTGATGCGGGCGCGGAAGATCTCAGCCAATTGGATCCAGATGGGGCGGGTGTCATCGATGCGCATCGATGCGTCCCTCCTGTCTTACTGTATTAATACACTAATACAGTAAGACTGACACCCAACTGTGTCAACCCCTTAATACAGTTGCTCGGTTTGGCGTGCTGGCGGCAACTTCAAGCCCGCACCCAGCACCCAGACATGAGTGCATGGCACAGAACTGCACACCCAACCATGAAGAAGCCGAAATAGAACGGAAAAATAGACCAGGATAACCAAACCTTTGGGTCAAGAAAAACCCATTCTTTGATTACTTCACAAGATTTTTTCCAGAAAGATTTCTCTTCGCAAACAAGTTCAGTATCTTCCGCGAGGTTTAAATCTGCATTTACAGGTAATACTACTTTATCTACACAGCATGGATTAAGGGAGAGCAATGGGATTTTTTTTGTTCCCTCAATAACAGCATTATAGAGCCTCCGGTAGGCTTGTTCTTGCCGCAGATAGCTGGCATCGATATAGCCAAAAAGGAGGACTGCAGCAATACCCAGAAGTGAGACACTTACGGATTTCTGAGTCAAAGCATAGCCATAGGTAGCAACCACAACCGGCAACAGTAAGCTCTTAGTTTGAACTGACGATTGTGCCATGCGAGCGACAATTGCTTGAATGAACTCAAGGTGCTTTAAGTACGCAGAGTCGTTAGCATTTTTGTGCCCCGACATTTTATTCTTAGACATAACTAAAGCTCCTCGTAGCGCAAAGAGCAGTGCGAATAAACTGAAATATTGATTTCATCCGTCACTAGTTCTTTCACCGATATACTCCAAGCCTCAAGCAAGGGTCTACCCACCGTTAACTATTCCACCTCAGCATCAGGGCCGAGGGGCGGAAGAGGGCCGTCAATCTCTACAGGAATCCGTTCAAGTTTTCCGTCAGGCAAGACAGCTAATCGCCCAAGCCACCGCCAGGCACCAGCGCTAGCGCCAATTACCTTGGTTTGGTCAGCACTTAAAACAACACGCTCACCTTCAGGCAAAGGAGTAATAAAGAAGTTCGCTTGTTCTCCAGAGGTCACATCCCAGATACGAATCTCATTCCTCCGAGTTTTAGTGAGAATACGTTTGCCATCAGGCGACCACGCAACCGAGTCAACCCGACTGCCGTGTTCCAGGCTAAACAGGCTCTCGCCAGTAACAGCATCCCAAACCCGAACACCACCAGCAGAACCGGTAGCGATACGGCTACCATCAGGCGACCACGCAACCGACTCAACCCGATGGTCGCGTTTGAGACTAAGCACGTTCTCCTCAGTAACAGCATCCCAAACCCAAACACCATCATCAGAACCGGTAGCAATACGCCTGCTATCAGGCGACCACGCAACCAACTTAACCAGGCGGTCGTGTTCGAGACTAAGCACGTTCTCCCCAGTAACAGCATCCCAAACCCAAACACCATCATCAGAACCGGTAGCAATACGCCTGCTATCAGGCGACCACGCAACCAACTTAACCAGGCGGTCGTGTTCGAGACTAAGCACGTTCTCCCCAGTAACAGCATCCCAAACCCAAACACCATCATCAGAACCGGTAGCAATACGCCTGCTATCAGGCGACCACGCAACTGCAGTAACATAATCGCATTCAAGGGTAAGCAGTTTCTCCCCAGTAACAGCATCCCAAACCTGAACATCATCAAAAGTAGAACTGGTAGCAATACGGCTGCCATCAGGCGACCACGCAACCGACTTAACCAGGCGGCTGTGTTTGAGACTAAACAGGCTCTCGCCAGTAACAGCATCCCAAACCCGAACACCACCAGCAGAACCGGTAGCGATACGGCTGCCATCAGGCGACCACACAACCGAGTCAACCAGGCGGCTGCGTTTGAGGCTAAACAGGCTCTCTCCAGTAACAGCATCCCAAACCCGAGCACCATCATCAGAACCGGTAGCAATACGCCTGCTATCAGGCGACCACGCAACCAACTTAACCAGGCGGTCGTGTTCGAGACTAAGCACGTTCTCCCCAGTAACAGCATCCCAAACCCGAGCACCATCATCAGAACCGGTAGCAATACGCCTGCTATCAGGCGACCACGCAACCAACTTAACCAGGCGGTCGTGTTCGAGACTAAGCACGTTCTCCCCAGTAACAGCATCCCAAACCCAAACACCATCATCAGAACCGGTAGCAATACGCCTGCTATCAGGCGACCACGCAACCAACTTAACCAGGCGGTCGTGTTCGAGACTAAGCACGTTCTCCCCAGTAACAGCATCCCAAACCCGAACACCATCAGAACCGGTAGCAATACGGCTGCCATCAGACAACCACACAACCAACTTAACCAGGCGGCTGTGTTTGAGACTAAGCACGTTCTCCCCAGTAACCTCCCCAGTAACAGCATCCCAAACCTGAACATCATCAAAAGTAGAACTGGTAGCAATACGGCTGCCATCAGGCGACCACACAACCAACCCAAGCCGATAGTCGTGTTTAAGACTAAGCACGTTCTCCCCAGTAACAGCATCCCAAACCCGAACACCATCAGAACCGGTAGCAATACGGCTGCCATCAGGCAACCACGCAACCGACCAAACCTTATGGCCGTGTTCTAGGCTAAGCACGTTCTCCCCAGTAACAGCATCCCAAACCCGAACACCATCATCAGAACCGGTAGCAACACGCCTGCTATCAGGCGACCACGCAACTGCAGTCACATAATCGACGGGACCACTGAAAATTTGGATCTCAGGGAAAATCTTAAGCTCAGATCGGTCTAATAATGGCGCTACAAGCACACCAGACAAACCTTGCTTATGCCCACTTGTATGCAAAAGCTGGGTACGGTGACGCTTAGCTTTCCTTAAAGAAGTCCTGGATAAATCACAATGGCGGAAAATAGCCCCAGATAAATCCGTACCATTGAAATCTACATTACTCAGTGCACAATACTCAAAGAGTGCCCGCTGCATAGAAGCTCTAGAGGCGTTAACGCGATCCAAACATACATGGTTAAAGCGAGTATCATCCAATCGCGCGCCCCTAAAGGACACGCCGCGCAAGTCTAAGGACGCTCGTTTAGAACCTATAGTCCACTTTCGCAAATCAGTACCTGACAGATCTAAAGTTCCTGGGCGAGGATACGGTAAACCTCGTTCTAAAGCCATCAATGTGTAAGTAAAAACGTTAGTTCGTGCGACAACAGTTCCTTGTTTACCGACTTGTTCAAGACAGCTTAGCGCTTGGCCGCGCTCAATATCAGAAAGCCTATCAATTAGCTCAGCTAGAAAGCCGAAAGTCTCAACACTTGGCTTAGTAATATTCCAAACTTCAAGCGCCTGATCTTCTTCCTCTTCAAACAAGCAATCACAAAGTCGCCTAGCTAAGAAAAACTCCAACAATGAGGAATGAGTAAAAGAAAAATCATCCCCGCGACGAGACAAAAACGTAGCAGTACGAAGATCCTGTTTCCATTGCGCTGGCATGCGCGGTTCATAATCAAGTTCCATCTCTTGATGGAGGTGAAGGAATTGGAGCATCCATTCTTCCATCCAACGCGCTGACCACGTCCTAGAACCCGAACACCATACTTGCCATGCCAGATGCATCATAAGTAAGGTTTTGTGCTCCGGAATCAGACTATGTTTCCCATCATCACGAGTTAACCATTGGTCAACGAAACGCTCATAAAGATCAACTGATCTAATGCGAACTCCCCTACTCAGATCATTTTCGATACTGGGCAAGACTTCACGAATCATGTCGAGCATAACCGGTTGAGCAGCCAGTGCCCTCAAATCATGCACTGAACGAATCATCTCAAAAAGCTGATCAGAGTCAGAGCCAGGAATATTACGAGCTAAATACTCACGAATCTGGTCTTCATCGAAAGGTAGCAAGGTAAAAACAATATAGTCTTCACCACATACACGTTCACGTCCTTGTCCATCAAAGAAAGCAAACTCTTCTTTAATGTTTCTGAAGTACTGTGTCCTGCAAGATAACAAAAGACGCGTTTGAGGAGCCGATTTCCCCTTATCAGTGTTAGTCAGCGTTAGGATTTCAAGTAGCGAGCGCGTCAAGCGTTGCCCATCGTTAGGCAATAGATGCACTAAAACTTCGTCCAAGCCATCAAAGATGACCAGGATATTCTCACTGCGGATAGTGTCTAACAGATCATCAACTTCCACAGGTGACACAGTGGAAACGCTAAGAAGACGGGCAAGTACCGTACGCAGACCAAAATCAGTTAGTGTCTTAGGAGACAAATTACGCAAGTCGAAATATATGGGCAGGGGAAGTTGCCTATCAGATTTTCTGAGCTCTAGAAGCTTACGAGTAAGTAGAATAGACGTAGTCGTCTTACCAATGCCCAAGTCACCCAAAAGAGCACAGAAAGTTAAGCCATCACCATCCGCCTTACATGCCCAAGTAACTAGGCTTTCTACAACATTATCAATTTTTTTTGAGTTAGCCTTGGTTTGCAATTGTTCTGCATGCGCAACTATAGTCTTAATTTTATTATCAAACTCCCCATAGCCATAGCTAATTAATTCATTTGCCAACGCTTCTGAAGATAGTTTAGACTTAAGGCCATTCATATGAATAAGTTCGCGCTCAATCATATTAAGCACACTGTTTGCAAACTTTTGTTCAGTCTTTTCTTTCCCTTTTACTTTGCTAAACGAATCCCCTTCGACAACATCACTTGCCAAAAAAGGATCGACTGCCACAGATTTATTAACATCCTCAAGCATCACAATGATGGGATGTTCGTGCCTGGCACACACTCGTTGGGACTCAATTTTATTATTTCGATAGTTATAACTAAAAAGGACAATAACCAGATCTGCACTCTCAACCCTCTCGTCAAGAGTTTCGCCAATACGCTCACCTACCGCAACATCATTGGTTTTGAAAAATTTGGCGTTATAGCGCCCGCTTAATCCACCCTTAATTGTGCGCTCTAATACTTTAACACACGTTTTTACTAACCTTATATCATCTTCATGAAAACTGATGTAAATATTTAAGTCAGGAAGCTCCTGCTCCATTTTAATACACCCTTCCAGCCAGCCTCAAGAACAAGCGCTACTTTCATAACCCATATAGGAAATAGAGAACAATAACCGATTTATCGATACCCTATTTTGTTCTCAACTCGCGCCACGACAGCTTCCCTAAAACCTTCAACAAACTTTTCTTTAGAATAATCGCTTTTACAGCTAATATAAGAAGATTTACCGGAGATGCCTCGATAAATTTGACGCTTATCAATCTGATGAAGCTCTATTGAGCCATCAAGAGACACATCTTTTATCATTACTGGTAACGTCTTCTTGAGGGGCGCTTCACCCACGCCAGGAATCTCGTATTTCCGAATGAACTCGGACGTAATGAAGGAGTAACTGATGAGCTGAACAATATAGTCAGACTCATTCAGCATTTCCATAATTGTAGGCTTCCATTCTTCGCCGGGAAGGATAAAAGTGTCTACCCACCAAGTAAACTTATAAGCTTGCACCGCTTCTAATCTTGGCTTAAGGAGCTTAAGAAAAGAGTTCTTTAACTTCTCATCCTCACGTGACCACGAAAGGAAAAGTTTAATTTCTGACATGCCGCCCCTCGCTTCCATTGGGAGAATAACTGCTATGAAGAGTTTAGGTAGACTATATCATGCATGTAGCTACAATCGCAGGATGGCCTAAAGTCATACTCAGCTCTCAAACCCAAGCACGTAAGCGCCCTGTATGGCCCTACCCAGATAAGCTATCCTTCCTTGAGTCATTTGTTGACAGCCACAGTACGGACACTCCATAAGAACCACAATTGAATCTTTTCAATCCATCAATGCCCGACCAATCGATCCCGCAACTATCTGCGCTAAGCGCACCGGCACAGCATTGCCTAGCTGGCGCATCGCCTCAGACCAGGGACCACTGAAACGATAACCGTCTGGGAAAGTCTGCAACCGCGCCGCCTCGCGCACAGAAAAATACCGTACTGACCCATCTACCCTGCGAAGCATATTCTCTCCCCCGGGTACGCCATGCACACCTGCTTTAAGAGCTTTAGCAGGTGAATCAATAAAAGAACCAGTATGTCCCGGATAAACTCTAGCTCCTGGTTGAAGCACATGGTCAAAGAAAAGCGGAGAAGCCTCCATAGTCGGCTCTGGCAAACCAACCAAAGCGTCACGAACAGTCAACCAAGGCAGCAGCTGCGGATCTCCACTGTTTCTGACCTCAATTTTCTGCTGCGATTTTGGGACACGATAACTGTCCCAGTATTCTCCCGATTCCTGAATTGCCCGCAATGCAGCACCCGAGTGAGTAGGTGAGGGGAAAGACCACTCGGCGTCGACGTCGTATCTAAAACCCACGAAAAATACTCGCCACCGCTGCTGGGGCACTCCATAATCGGCAGCATTCACTAGCTGAGTAACCACGTTGTATTGCAGATCTGTGTGCGCTGAAGTGTGTTCAGCTTGGAGACGTCCATAGTGATCTGCCCAAGATTCACCCTGACGAGGTGTGATATCAGGGTGGGCCAGTCGAAGCTGGATATAAGAAAAATAGTTAGTGAAAGCTGCGCGGGTAAGACCTCGAACATTTTCAATCATGAAAGCACGCGGCTGAAGCTGGCGAATCACCTCAGCAGTAGCTGGAAACATGTCACGGGGATCTTCAGCTGCCATAGCTTTGCCACCCAACGAAAACGGTTGGCAGGGGGGGCCACCACTTACCAGGTCAACTCCGGGCGCCACCCCACTCCAATCAATATTACGCACATCGCCTTCACAAACCTTCACCTGAGTAAAAGCCTGTTTGGAATCGTTGGCAGCATAGTTGGCACGCAGTGTCTGGCATGAGCGCGCATCCCATTCAGCAACAAGCTCCGTTGAAAAGCCAGCCAGATGGGTACCAAGGGCAAGCCCGCCCCCGCCCGCAAAAAGCTCAACACTACGCATGGCCTAAATTATGCCGCGCTCAAGCCCAGTACCTCAGCCCAGCCCTCCATGGCTTGCTGTTTTAGCAACTTCCTCCTAATTTTCTGGCAAATAACTCCTTATGCTTCTTAAAAGAATTGAAGACCTTAAACAGTCGTACAAGCAAGATCACAACAATAATGCCAACAGGGCCAGCCAACCAGAATGCCTTAACGTATACATCATAAACAAAAAGCAGCAGAAAAACGATAAGGGCAATAAGGTTAAACCAGATTTCCCTCCGCTCAACCTTCACTATAACTTCTTCCGCCAGTTGCCATTTAGTCCTCTCAAGGAACCCACTTGCCAGATCACGAGGTACGCGATTTACTTCAGCCTCATTTACGACATCAGACCCAAGAACCTTCGCATAGAGTTTATAAAGTTGTGGAGCTTCTTGCCTTAAAACTGCAAGTGCTTCAGTATCTGACAGAGTAGTCTTTCCGCAAAAACGAATCTTTTGAATAAAAGCAGAAATATTTTCAATTAGCTGAACGACATTATCATCATAAGGAGGTTCTAGAGTGTCTAAGTAGTCACTATCCTCAAGTATCCTAGTGACCATGGCGTTTTTCTTAGCACCTGGCCGTGTATCGCTTGACATCTGCTCGCCCTGGATAGATTGAAGATCGAGCGGATGCCCACTATAAGCAGACTTTAACAGTGACTCGGAAATCGCTAATCCATCTGTGCTTTTCCTCGTCCACTCATTTTCTTTACGACAAGACATTTGACGCAAGCACCCCTATCACCATCATAAATGTGGTTACCGACAGCCGTTGTAACCGTATATGTAATCCTACACCCTACCCCTTAGGCAAGTACGCTATTTAGCGCCTCCCGTATAAGTTGTTCCTCCCCCGAGCCGTTTGTTGGTAGCCGCAGCACTGGTATACCATAGGCGGCCATAATTGAGTCCTTTAAAGCATCACGCTTTTGCTGCTCATCGCTATATCCGTGGAAGTACCAGCCATCAACCTCAATCGCAAGGACTAGTTTTTCAGTTACGACGTCGTACACCCCAAAATCAAGCGCACTGTTAGTATAAACGAACGCACACTGAGCCTCATTAAGGCGGCGCACATTTGGTAGGGCATCCTTAAGGGGAACCTCATTGCGGTAGGCAAGCCGTTTGTATGCTGGATCTTTTAGTAGCTCCCGTAAGCAGTATTCCGCAACGTTTTCGGCAGGCGAACGTCGCTTAGTCGCCCATTTGGCATGCGAATACTTCTCAAGGCTCGCAGCGTAGGCCCCATAGAGAACATCAAAAATAGACACAATATCTGACTCAACAACATTACTCGGGTAATACATTTGGATGTAGTCAAGCAGAGACCTGATATTACGGCTATAGCGAACGCCGCCGTACGTAGTAACCACAATCAGGCGGTCTTTTGCACGTGAAACAATCACGTTCGTCATGGCGTCTGAATCATAAAAATCATTTGCCGCAAAGCGATCATTCGCGTTTAAAACAGTAGACAAGATAACGGTTCCCGCACCTCGCCCCTGGAACTTGTGTGCTGTTTCAGCAAGCCAGCGCGCCTGGTTGCCTTCACTTTGCTCAGCTTTGACTCGCTTTTGCAGTTCTGTAGCCTGCCCTCGAAATGGAGTAACGATCCCCAAAACAAAATCACCAGATGCGTCCTTATCTTGCGCCCCAATTCCCCGGTGAATAACTTCCATATCCTCAAGGCTGGCAATGATGTCGATCTCGCGTTGAGAGAATCGGCCGTCACTATTAGTCCTGCGTGCATGGTTACCTGGGGCCGCATAAACCACACACAGTGGATTGGGTTCGCCAGCACCGGGCTGACGCATGGGAATCAGCTCGCCGTCGTAATACATGCGGTTGCAAAACTCAATGATCGCCGGGTGGCATCTGTAGTGCTCTTTGAGCAGGGTGGAAGGCACCGCGCCCTGCGGCATTTTCTTAACCGAATCCAGCAGTGACAGCGAGCGCACATCAAACCGCTCTTCGGGTGGGTTAGTTTCACTCTCGTCCCAGCCGTTGAAAATTGGACCTATCTGTTTAACGTCCCCAACGATGACGGCGTTGCGCGCCTTACTCAATGCAGCCATGCCCTCTGGCAGTATGACCTGGGATGATTCATCAATAATGATCCAGTCGAGCAGCTTATCTTGGGCGAGGTTATTGCGAATTGAGAAGCAGGTGGATGCCACAACCGGGTAGGTATGCAGCAGGCTATCTGTCTGTTGATCCAGCCGCACCTGTGCTACAAGGCGGCTTGGGGGTACCTTGCCAAAGCGTGTCAGTAGGGCCGTATCAAACACTGCGCGCGAGTATTGACGGTATGCGGCAGAAACCTTTTCGAGGCCAAAAGCGGCCGCTCTCCCCTGCGCCATATTGATGCGCTGCGTAAGCTCGCGTTCACGGGCTTGGTAGAACGCAGCTTGAAGTGCGGATTGCACGTCCACATTGCCCAGATCAAGCCGCTTGAGAGGGCCGTAGGCGAAATAGCGGCGTACTGGCTCAACAAGTCCCCGGGGAGTGAACGCAGGTTTGGGAGCGCAGCGCGCCAGAGCAAGCAAGTCAGCGATAGTGTCTGAATCTCGATAGAAAATTTCCAGGTGGGAAATATTTGGCAGAAGACGGCGACTTTCCCGTATCTTCTCCTCAAACAGGTAACGTTCACGCTGGGTTGCGTTCAGTAGTGTCTGTAGCGCTGGAATCTCACGTGCGTCCCGCCACAGGGCAACCAGCTGTTCTTCCTGGGCACGTAGGGCGGCGTCGTTGATACTTACGGGAAAAGCAGGCAGGCCACGTACCGCGTTTTGACCCCAAGCCGCGCGCTTTTGTTCAAGATCGCCCTCGTGGTGCTGGAATTCCTTAACCCGCTCCGTGTTCCCGAGGTTGGCCACCAAAAAGCCGTAGCCTTCTTCTGTCAGTTTGTCGACCATGTTGTCTACTGCGGAGTTGGCACCAGCGACGACGCCGACTGTCTTACCCTGGGTGACTAGCGTGGCAATCAGGTTGAGGATTGTCTGGGTTTTACCGGTCCCGGGAGGGCCATCAATAACTGAGATCTGGTGCGTGAGCGCGGCGTGGATCGCATTGCGCTGATCGATGTTTGCACGGAAAGGCATAATGAGCTGGTCAGTTGCACCAGTCTGCGGGGAGGGTACACCCGAGATGAAAGCCTCAAGCGCAGAGCCAGCAGGAACCTGCGTAAGCCGTTCCCACAGGGTAGCCAGGACGGCGGCAGGTATCGTCTCCCCTTGGCCGCTCCACTTGGGGTATTTGGCATTCTCATCAAATGTTGCCCCAACGCGCCTGGCCTGAGAGCGGACTTCCTCACGGATGTAATTGAGGACAGATACGTTGTAGCGCTGCTGTGGCGTGGCCCAATTAATCTGTACGGTGTTCTCACCTAGTTGATAGAAGCAGAGTTCTTTTTTAGCGTTATGCCTAGTCAGGGTGTAACGCAGGCGATTTGGCTCTGTTTCGCTGGCGAGTACACAAACGCATTCCACGTCCGGCCACAACTCACCTTTGACGTAGACCTTATCTAGTTCACCAATTTGGTTGCACGCAACCTGGTAATAGATCTGCACTCTGTCGACGCCGTAGGCATATTCTTTTCCGTTCGCGTACGTAATAAGGGTGCGAGCCCCATCTCGCCGCACTCCTGCTACCTGCCGAGTCTTGTCATCCCACCTTTGGCTGTTCTGCGCGCGAACCAGTACGTGCATCAGCTGCGGATCTATAGTTCCCATACCTGCCCCCCAGTAAGTTTTAACGTTCAGGATAGGTGACTAATAATTTAGTCCACTAATACCCGCACAACCTAGCGCAGCTACAGCCCGCCCGCTATGCGCCCTCTTAGCGCAGCCCCGCCGGGTCAACTAGAGACAGGGCACGCGGTGCGCGTGAGACCTGCACGCTTTGGCCCCAGGTGAGGGTGAGTCGGTCGGATTCTATGCCGTCACCAAAGAGCACCAGGGATTCACTACTCACCACCAGGCTCAGTTCCTCCCCCTCACCTAGGATTCCTTCGGTGCAGTTGGTGCCGGTATGGGGCGAGGGCCAGGCTTCGCGCACAAACCAGGCCAGGGAGTGTGAGGTGGGCGCGGGCAGATCCCCCATGTGCCGCCCGCGTTTTAGGGAGGCGCCCCAGCCGGTGGCGCCGGTCCCGGTGGAAACAACGACGCCGGAGGAGGACTGGCGCTCTGCGCGGGAGCCCAAGGTGAGCTCGTAGCGGGCACTTTGGTGGCTTGGGTGCCCAATAAACACCTCATTGAGGGCGGTGAGTGTGCGCGAGTCGTCAGCAGCCGCGCGCACCATAGTCAGCTGGTCAACGCGCAGGTCAGAGCCCGCTTCCAGGCAGCGCAGCGCCCCCACCCCCTGCTCGGGCGTGCAGCGCACGAGCACGCCCGCATTGGCTTGGGGCACGGAATTAACTCCCACCACTACCTGCTCGCCCACGTATTTGGCCACGTTAGCCACCAGACCGTCAGGACCAACCACAACAATTACGTCCTCGGGCGCAAACAGGAAGCGAGACAGTGAGTCGCGTTCGACGTCGGCACTAGCCCAGCCGTCCGGGATCCCCGCCCGCACCCGCGCCAGGGCCGCCAGGTGGCACTCGTGCGCGCGCTCCACCTCCTCAAGGCTGCGCCCGCGTGAGCGCAGTACAAACTCAACCTGGCCGCGCGTGGAGTAGCGGTCCATGAGCTCGTCATATTCGGTGGGGCGGCGCACAATCACCGCGCGGCGTCGCATTACTTGCCTGCCTTGGCTGAGCCGGTGAAGGCCGACACCAGGTCGCTGAGCACGTCAGCGGTGATGGTGATATTGCCGAAGGAAGGCATGTGACCTGCCAGCTCCTTAAGTGCCAGGGCGCGCGCCACCTCAGGCCCGGCCTCGGCGACGGCCTGGATGTAGGCCGCGTCATTGGCGGTTCGAGCGCGCCCGGCGGTGTTCCAGTCGGTCTCGAAGGCCTTGGCTTTTTCTACGATTCGGCGTGATTCAGCCTCGACGGCGATCGCGTCAGCGGCGGCTTTCTCTTCAGCTTCACGCCTGGCGTTGTGGCCTTCCTGGTCAACCAGGTCGGCGCGCTTGCGGGCCAGGTCAAGCTTGGATTGCATCTCGTTTTCGGAGATTTGGGATTCACGCTCGACGGCGAGGGCGCGGCGCTCGTAGAGGGCACGGTCAGCCTCGGCACGCAGCTGCTCAAGCAGTGGGGCTCGCAGGGATGATTCAACCCCTTCATCGGGTCGCAGGGACAGCAATCGCACGTCAACAATGCCCACGCCGGTGGCCTGCAGCTGCTCGTTTGCGGCGAAAGCCTGGGTCAGGAGCCCGCTAACTCGCTCCAGGGAGCCGGAGATGGCTTCAGACAGGGCCATTGCGCCGATGGTTGAGGCCAGGGCGGAGTGGGCGATGCGGGTGACGGTTTCGTCGATTTGCCACAGGCCCTGGGCATCTTTCTTTGCTTCACGCGGGTAGAGACCAAAGTCGTAGTGCGCGGCGGCAGCCTCGGCGTTCTCGATGCAGTAGGTGACGGCCACCTGGGCGTTTACGTTCTGCTGGTCGCTGGAGGCTACCTGCACCAGGAAGCTGTGGGCGCGGTTAGCGGTGGGCACTTCCGCCAGCGCGCAGCGGCCTTTGCGCAGCCAGAAGGATTGGCCAACCCCGGAGCGGATGGTTTGTCCGGCGCTGATCTGGACGACGTGGTCGCCAGCGCCGCCCTGGTAGCGGATGAAGAAGGGGTGGTTGTGAAGGGTTCCCATGATGACTCCTTAGGTAGTTCCCATTTGTTTGTGTCACTATGACGATAAACCCCCTCAGGCTTTAATGTCAACTTGACGCAAATAGGTTAGGCTAGAGCCATGATTGAACCTGTCACCTTCCCGATCGCCGTCGACGTCGTCGCCCTGACAGTCATTGACCACACGCTTCACGCCCTCGTGGTGCGCCGAGGCATCGAACCTTTCCGTGGCCGTCTGGCCCTACCTGGCGGTTTTCTGCGCAGCGGCGAGCAGACGGACCAGGCCGCCGCGCGCGAACTTGAGGAGGAAACCGGCGTCACTCCCCCCGGTCACCTTGAGCAGCTGCGCACTTACGGCCCCCTTGGGCGTGACCCGCGCGGCCCGGTTCTTTCCGTGGCCTACCTGCTCCTGGCCCCTTCTTTCTCCCCCACTCATGCGGGGGGCGACGCCGCCGGGGCGCTGTGGCAGCCCGTTGAGGCCCTGCTTGGTCCCGACTCTCCCCTAGCTTTCGACCACGGCGCTATTCTGGCCGACGGCGTCGAACGCGCCCGCTCTAAGATTGAATACTCGCCTCTGGCCACCTCTTTTTGCTGGCCGCAGTTTACGATCACCCAGCTGCGCACCACCTATGAGGCTATTTGGGGCTCTGCCTTGGATCCGCGTAATTTCCATCGAAAAGCCACAAAAACGGCGTCGTTTATTGAGCCCACTGGAGACAGTGTGCGCGAAGGGGCCGGGCGCCCGGCCGCCCTCTACCGCCTGGTCCCGGGAGTTGATGCGACCGCTTTTGTCTTAGATCCGCCCCTGCGCCGGCCACCCGCCCAGGCCTAGGCGAAGCCAGCAGCCGGCCTGGGCTCAAGCAACGCCAGCCACCCTAGACACTGACAAGCGCTAGCGCGCCTAGTCCGCGAGCGCGTCAGCTGCAGCCTCGATCTGCTCGCGCGACGGGCAGGCAGCTGGTCCCACTAGGGTCGTGGAAAGAGCGCCTGCACAGTTAGCCAGTAAAAGCGCTCGCTCTAGGGGGATTGCCTGCGCTAAAGCCGCCGCCAACACGCCAGAGTGGGCGTCACCTGCGCCGTTAGTGTCGATAGCTGCAACGCGCGGCGTCGGAATGTAAGTCACATCTGCGGCATTTGCGCTAGCCGCCACCGGAGCCGCAGCTGCTCCCTTTGCTGAAGCCGCCGCCGGAGCCGCCGCCGAAACCGCTGGAACTGCGTCCGGCGCCATTGTCGGTGCCACCAAAACAGCTGCTGGCCTGGCGAAATAGGCGCCCTCAGCTCCTGCACGCATCACAACGGGGCGCCCCAGCAAGCTGGCCACCAAACTGGCCACCGAGCCGGCCTCGCGCGCCTGGCCGCACCGCTGGCTCTGCTCCCCGTCCTGCTCCTGGCAGCGCCCTTGCCCCTGCCCCTGGCCGCGTCCCTGCTCTCGGCTCAGCTCCTGGCCCTGCTCCAAGCCGCGCTCTGCGCTTTGGTTAATGATCTGCTGAGCTTCCCTATGGTTCATCGAGACAATTACGTCACGCGCAGGCAAGCCCTGCGGGATGCCAATAACAGGCGAGACATCCAAAATGACCTGCACGCCCTCAGGTAAAGCCTCCAGCGCCGCCTGCGCTGCCTGACGGTTAGCCGGGTGGTCCATAAGGTAGCCGTCAATGTAAAGCACATCCCCCGGGCGCATCGTTGCGGTGAAGTCCGCCCAAGCGCTTGCTGGCGCCCTCGTCTCAGCGCCCCGCGTGGAAATAAAGGTGCGCTCCCCGGATTGGTCAGTGAACGCAATACAAAAACCGTTATCGATACCGTCAATGTGGGGCCCGGCGTCCGTAATTTCCGCGCGTTGCAGGGCCTGCTGGATGAGTAAAGAGTAGGGCCCCTGGCCAATCGGGCTGAGCGAGACGGCTTGGGCTCCCATACGCCGCGCGGCCACCAGCGCGTTAAAGCCCCCACCCACGTGCATTCCTTCATCGCTGGCCCATACGTCGCCGCCAGGGGCCGGTAGCGCCTCGCCACGCACAGCCAGGTCTACAAGGATCTGGCCCATCAGCACCACGCGGCCCGCCGGGGCGCCTTTTTGTGGGGACGCGGCTGGGGTGAGCGCGGGTTTTTCTGGGTTGGGCGACGTCGTAGCTGCTGCGGGGGCAGCGCCGCCGCTCTCCCTATCACGCAGAGCCAGCAAATCTGTAGCGACGCTAGGCAGATCAAGCTGCGAAACCTGCTCCACCTGGGCCAGGCCGTAAGCATCAAAAACCTCAACACCCAAACTTGCACCCAAAATTGCGCCCGCTATCGCACCAATTGTGTCAGTGTCACCCCCCAAATTGGCGGCCTGCAGCAGGGCGCGCGGGGAGGGATCACGTGCCAGCAGCGCGAAAGCCATGGGGATTGCCTGCGCTGAGGCCACAGCCGTGCCGATCTGCCCAGCCAGCCACTCTAGGGACGACGCCGGCTGGGCGGCCAGTTTTAATGCCCGGTGCGTGGCTGCCACAACATCCGGCTCTGGGCTCCAGGCGCCGCGCTCAGGTAGTGAGCGCACAAAAGCCACAGCCTTCCACAGCAGGTCTGTCACATCCGCCGCGCCGGCGTCGATCCCGAGTGACACGGCGGCTGCCACTAGCGCCGCTGACTGAAAGCCCTGACGGGTGGCGTGCGTGACCTGGCATGAGGACCATACGGCGTCGGCGAAAAGCTGCCGGTCCGACGTCGACGCCGCAATCCCGATCGGTGTCACCCGCATTGCCGCCCCATTAGTGGTGCCCTCACCGCCCACACGCAACGGGTTCTCGCCTGCGCGTACACGCTCAAGTGCCGCCTTCGTGGAGGGCCCCAGCAGGTCCAGCGAGCCACGCTCAATCATGGAATCCTCCCAAGCCAGCAGGGCGTGGGAGAACTCGCTCGCATCTAAGTTCAGCCCAGAGCCGTGGCCTTTAAGCAGCAGGGAAGCGATCAATAATGCTTGCTCGGTGTCGTCAGTGACCGACCCGGCCGCCATACCCGGCGCATAGGGTTGGCTTTTATCCCCATCCACCAGGCCCGTGACCTGGCCGTAAACCGTTTGAATCTGCTGTGGAGACATTGCTTGCGTTGGCATACCCAGCGCATCGCCCAGCGCTAACCCAGCCAACGCGCCATATGCGCGCGAAAAACGAGGATCCATGAACTTTTCCTCCCTATGCAAGCCGTGAACACATCCAATATAGGCGAGCCAATATCGAGTCAGAAAAGAAAGCTCCTTTAAAACTGCCCCACTTCACCTTTTTAAGACGAAAGCCCTATAGACTGAGGCGGTAGGGATTCTTAGACAACCGCACCTTTTAGTGCGTTTATCGCGGCAATCATTACGGCAAGCAACGCCAACCCTGACGGCAAGCAACACCGTGCGCCGTCGGCCACCTACTCAGATCAAAGAAAGAGCCTTCCCATGAGCGACACCAGCAAGCAGTCCGAGCAGAACGAAAACACTGAAGCGGACAGCACCCCCAACACTCCTTTGCACACCTCCCACGGGGTAACCACCATCGACGAGAACGTCATCGCCAAGATCGCCGGCATGGCCACGCGCGAGGTGCCCGGGGTCTACAGCATGGGTAACGCCATGCGCCGCGCCTTCACCGCCATGACCGAGCGTATCCCCACCGCCCAGACCAACGTCACCGGCGGCATTAACGTACAGAAGGGCGAAACCCAGACCTCCATTGAAGTCACCGTGGTGGTTGACTACGGCGCCCCCATCATTGAGGTCACCGAGGCGATCCGTAACAACATCATTGAGCAGATCGAGACCAGCACCGGCCTGGAAGTAGTTGAGGTCAACATCCACGTCACCGACGTGCACCTGCCTGGCGACGAGTCTGAGACTAACAACCTCAAGTAATTTACGCCTTGATCTGAGGAGATCTCATGAAGACAACGCACCTGGCCCTCCTAGTAGGCCTATTCCTTGGAACCATTTTGGCTTTTGGCTCCTTCGCTGACTTTGTGCTGGTGTCACTGTGTGGCCTGGTTGGGTTGGGAGTGGGCCTGTACCTGGAGGGCCGGGTCGATGTCCGCAGCTTCCTTGAGCGGCTAAGGAAGTGACGATGGCGCCCCTCGCCTCATCTGCAGCCGCCCAGCGCGGCACCACCACCATTCCAGCTAAAGTCGTGGCCAAAATTGCCGCCGAAGCCGCCTATGAAACCGGCAATGTTGGCTCCAACGCCGGCGGGGTTTTAGGCATCGGCGCCCGCCGCAACTTTTCCTCCCGCCCCGAAGCCCAATGTGAGCTCTACGGGCAGGTAGCTGTCTTACACATGAACCTAGGCCTGGTTTTTCCCACGCCACTGGCAGACACAATCGAGGCCGTGCGCACACATGTACGCAGCCGGGTGGAGCACCTGACCGGGCTGAGCGTCGGCAAGATCAATATTGAGATCTCCTGGCTTAACCCCGCCGGCCCAGGCAGGAAGAACCTGAAATGAGAAAAGTTCCAAAACTCATTCGCCGCCCCTCACGCAGCGGCTCCAGCGTGGTTCTAGCCCTGTTGCTGCTTGCCGGCGGAAGCCTGGGGGCTTGGCTGACCGGCCAGCGGCTCATCACCGGCTACTGGCCGCGCCGCACCCTACACGCGCTTGAAGCCATCAAATCCACTTCGCTGGGTTCCACTGCAGCGCTTATTGCCGCCGGGGTTGTGGCGGCCTGCGGCCTAATCATGATTATTGCGGCGCTATGGCCCGGGCGGCCTGAGCGCGTCGAAATTCTCCCTGATGACATTCCTGGCCAGACCGCAGTTAGACGCCGTGACCTGGCCAAACTGGTGAGGCTACAGGTTGAGCAGCTGGGCGGCGCTAACTCCGTTTCGGCCACTGCCCGCCGCTCGCGGGTTAACGTCGTCGTCCACAGCGTCCTAGATGAGCTAGAGCCCGTGCAGCAGGCCGCCCAAAAGCAGACTGACCAGGCCCTACAAATGCTCGCCCCGGTGGGCATTAAAGGCAGCCGCGTGCGCGTCAAGCACGCGAGCTAAGGAGGCACGATTATGCGTTCAGTTTCCACCCCGCTAAACCGGTGCGTCCTGGCTATCTGTGGCTTTGTTTTGGTGGCCGCCTCTGCTTGGCTGCTGGCTTCGGGCCTGGGTTTGGCTCGTTTTTGGCCCGACGCCGCCCCCTACCTGGCTAGTAAGCAGGGGCGGGTGGGCGCCGTCGCCAGTCAAGCAAACTGGCTTTTACCTGTGCTTGCGCTGGCCTCAGGGCTTGCCATCATTGGTGGTCTGGCACTGCTTCTCATGCAGGTGCCGCGCCGGGTAGCGGCCTCACCTATGCGCCTGAGTGACTCTGAGGAGCTTTTACTCACTACCTTGGATCCTGAGGTTTTATCGCAGGCCCTATCTGAGCGGGCGCAGGGCGTGCCCGGGGTGGAGCGCTGCACAGTGTGGGTTAGCGGAACCTTAAGCCACCTGCAGATTCAGGCTGATGCCAGCGTGTCTCAAGAGTGCGAGATTGACTGGACTGTGTCCACGCTACGCAGCCGCCTTCAGCAGGATGTGAGCATCTCGCTGGGCTATGAACCTAAGCAAATTGACCTCTTGGTGCGCCTAGAGCGCCCCACCAGCTCTAAGGTTTTACGCACCGCTTCGAGCCAAGGCTCCCCGAAGCCCGCTAAAGACACCGACGCCGCCTAAGGGCCGCCGACGCCGCACCCCAAGGCCAGCGCCGCAGCCCAAGGCCAGCGCCGCACAGCCCAAGGCGCGTCGATCACCTTCACCACCACGCGCCCGTGGCCTTGAGCGATTCAGCCCAACCCCCAACCCCCGACCAACACCCGCTCCCCCACACTCAACCCTGAAGAGCCGGTTTAGGTGCTGTATGCTCACTCCCGATTAGTCGCAGCCACAATCGCTTGACACCGGGACACTATCGGGACATAATAGTCCTGCAAGCAGGAACGTTAGACACTTGGAGGGCGAAATGTCCACTTACCGGCTGTATGTTCTCAAGACACTTGAGGACCACAAGGACGCCGATAGCTTCCTCACGCTCGCCGAGCAGCGTCTAAAGACGATCAAAAGCCATAAATTCACCTGGTGGGACCCCTCACTTCTCCTGCCGGGTGATGATCGGGAAGCTGAGATCAACAAGTACCTGTCGGAGGCCAGCTATGTCATCCCACTTCTCAGCCCCAGTCTTCTCGCCGCCACGAAGGATGAGAAGGATCGGGAGGTCCCCAATATTGCCAAGATTCAGGACAAGCTTCTCCCCGTCATGCTGGTCAATGTACCGCTCGATGGCACGGTGGAGTGCTTCGGGATTGACGCTCGCAAGATCTACTGCGGAGACCAGCCCGAGCCTCGCTCCTACAACAGCCTTGACAGCGCCTACCAGCGCAACCGTTTCGTCGACGGCTTCGTGAGCCGGATGATCCGCCGCATTGAGGGAAGGGGCGGATGGCGGTAACCGGCGGCTTTGAGTGACTTCTCAGCGTCTCGGGCATGTAGCTTGTCGTCACACTCACGCCTCGGCAAGCGACTCACAGACTGCACCCGGAGACTAGAGCACCGGCGAGCGCATCACCTTGAACCGTATTCACACACGCTGTGCGGCACACTGCCGAGACACAGCATTCCCACTGGAATTAGTCCACTCACTCTGGAGGCTAACATGTCCGACATCCGATTGTTCCTCTCTTGGGCCCACAATGACGCCGAGGCTAAGGATTCCTTCCTCAAGCTGCTCAAGCCCCGCTTGTGGATTGCACAGAACCACGTCTTCACCTGGTGGATGGACTCACTCATCCTCCCTGGCGAGGAATGGAAGGAGGAGATTCGGGCGCATCTGGCGGAAGCCGACTACATCGTCCAGCTCATCAGCCCGTCCTTCCTGGCCTCGACCTTCATTCGCGACTACGAGATTCCCGGCGTGGGCGAGGCTCCCCTGAAGAAGACGCTGCCCGTTATGCTCGTCGACGTACCCCTTGATGGAACGGTAGAGTTCCACCAAATCGACCGCCGCCAGATCTATTGCGGCAACTCCATTGAGCCCCACTCCTACGTGAGCCGCGAGACCGACTACCAGCGCAACCAGTTCGTCGATGGCTTCTTCAGCCGAATCATCGATCGCGTCGAAGGCAAGGGCGGATACCGCTGATGTCCACTCCCTCACCCACGTCTCAACGGCCCCTTTCCGCAAGTACAGTCCGCCGAATCCTCGACAGCCTTGAGGATTTGACGCAGGGAAACGCAAAGATGGCTCGCGCGATCTGCGATCTTCTCGACGATGATGGTAAGACGACCATCGACGCAGTCCTGGCGACAATCACCAGTGACGACCCGCGCGAGTACCTGCGCAAGTTCAAGACACGCTTCAACCAGGACGCGGGCGGCGCTCTCACCGTCGTCTTTGACGGCAGGCGGGGACCCGAACTCTACTTCACCGGATCGGACCCCATCACTGAGGACATCGTCGAGTACTCGGAGCAGCAAACACGGCGCCATGCGCCCCTCGAGGAGCTCATCTGCGCTCGAGCCACGGATAACGTCCTGCGCATCTACATCAGCCTCGTTCCCGAGGATGGAGAGTCGGCGATCACATGCGCTGACCTGCTTGAGCGCACCATCGAGGCTGGACTGCGCGACCGCTACCGAGCCGTGTTTTTCCGCACTGACAGTGTTCCCGTAGGCGAGATCATAGATCAGAACCTCGACAAACGTATCGAGGAGTCAGATCTGGCGATCGTCCTCATCAGTTACAACTATCTCAACGAGCAAAACGAGGCTCAACGGGTCTATGCCACGCACTCTCACCCAATCCTCGTCCAGCTCCAAGAGATCATCCCTGGTGTGTCCATCGAACCGTTCGACTGCCATGACATCGTTTCCGGGAGTTCCTTCGACGGTGCGCAGAATTCCGGGCGCCACAGCGAGCAGGATTTTGCAAACCGTGTCCTCAATATCATCACACGCGCACTCACCACGGATTCGGAACACACCCCACGCACATGTGAACTACGGTCCGACGAGATGGCCGAAGCCCTGTCGAAGCGTGGAAACCTTGCCCCAGATACAGAAGTAGTACCCGCTCACGCCATTGTCGGGGCATTCGAGGCACTACTTGGAAACGATGATCCTGCGCGAGTGAACAGGGCTGCAGATACCCCGCACGCTGTCGAGCGCCTTGTGTCATGGGCCTGCGGTTCAGACGACGAACACTCGCCCATGTGCGCGCTCCTAGGGGATCTGGGGACAGGGAAGACCACGACAACGGTGCTAGCCACCCAACGCCTCCTAGAGCTCAGGAAGATCGGCGAGCAGGTCCCCCTGCCCATCTACTTCGACCTGCGCGATCTCTCCCCCACCGCTCTCAAGGACTTCGGGCTGCGCACGCTCCTGACTCAGCTCCTTGCGAACGCCTCACTATCCAACGTCACGGTTGACAACATCCTCACGACGATTCAGGATGAGCACACCCTGATCGTCTTCGACGGTCTCGACGAGGTCCTCGTCCACCTTACCCCCGGTGACGGACAACGCCTGACCCGATCTCTTCTGGAAGTTCTCGACCTTGACGACCGGGGCTCACAAGAGGAGAATCCTCGCACGCGTCTGCTGCTATCCTGCAGGACGCAGTACTTTAGGACCGTCGAGGAGGAGTTCTCTTTCTTCGACGGCCAGGGTCGCGAGAACAAGAGTGGCAGAGACTATCTGGTCCTGACGTTGCTGCCCTTCAACGAGGACCAGATCCGTGAATACCTGCGCCGCAACGTGCCCGAGGCCGACACCGACCGGCTCCTCGAGACGATTCGCTCAGTACACAACCTGCGCGAGCTCGCCTCGCAACCGGTCCTGCTCGATATGATCCGCGAGGTTCTCCTCACCATCGACGAGGACCTAAGCGCAGGGCACGAGGTACGTTCGGTCGACCTGTACGAACGTTTCGCAAATAAGTGGCTCAGGCGCGACGACGGCAAGCACACCCTGATTCCCGAGCACAAGATCCAGCTCATGGCCCACCTGGCCTGGCAGGTCTGGCGCTCAGGATCCAGAACATGGTCGGCGCGCTGGATGGAAACATGGATGCTCCAATTCCTTCACACCCACCCAGACATGGAATTGCACTACGCGGGACGTATGCCCGACCAGTGGAAGCAGGACTTCCGCACCGCGACCTTCCTGGCGCGCCGCGGGGATGTCTTCTCCTTCGCGCACTCCTCGCTCCTGGAGTATTTCCTGGCCGTTCGCCTCGCCGACTCCCTTGAGGCCGAGTCGGAGGATGAGACTCCGCCGGCCTGGGACATCACCCGTCCCAGCGACGAGACCTTCGCGTTCTTCGCGGAGCTCATTAACCGCCTTCCCGCGCCCGCGCAACGACAGAGGCTCGCCAGGCTCACGCACGTCGGCAGGCACGCAAACCCAAACGCACGAACAAACGTCTTCGCCTACACGCTGCGCGCGCTCGACAAGGGAGCGCCCCACCCGCGCACGGACGCCCTGAACCTGGCAGACACCGACCTGCGCGGCTGGACCATAGGATCCGAGAAGACACCCGTCAACCTGGCTGGGATCTCGCTCCGGGGTGCCCGCTTGGACGACGCCCGCATCCGCCACGCCCGCCTCGATGGCATCGACGCAACCGCAGCGTCCATGCGGCGCACGCTTCTCGAGCACTGCACCCTGAGCGACGCCAACCTCGAGGACGCTGACCTGGCTGGCACAGTCTTCCGCCACTGCGACCTGGACGGGGCTTCCCTCGATAAAGCCACGCGCTACCGCACACAACTCCTCCACACGAAGGGCTACCGGCGGGAACTCTCCGATATCCTCACCGCGCCCCTAACGGAAGACACCCCGCTTCGTGTGCTCCCCGAAGCACAGATCCTCGGCGGCCACTCTGGCTACGTGACGGCGGTGGCATGGTCGCCCGACGGCCACCACATCCTCACAGCATCCAGGGACCGCACAGCCCGTATCTGGGACGCCACCACAGGAGACAACACACTCACACTCACACACACCGATCCGGTGACCGCGGTGGCGTGGTCGCCCGACGGCCACCACATCCTCACAGCATCCAGGGACCGCACAGCCCGCATCTGGGAGGGCATAGCCCGCATCTGGGACGCCACCACCGGAGAAAACACACTCACACTCACACACACCGATCCGGTGACCGCGGTGGCGTGGTCGCCCGACGGCCACCACATCCTCACAGCATCCGAGGACGACACAGCCCGTATCTGGGACGCCACCACCGGAGAAAACACACTCACACTCACACTCACCGACTGGGTTAGGGCGGTGGCGTGGTCGCCTGACGGCCGCCACATCCTCACAGCATCCATGGACGACACAGCCCGCATCTGGGACGCCACCACAGGAGACAACACACTCACATTCACACTCACACGCACCATCTGGGTGACGGCGGTGGCGTGGTCGCCTGACGGCCGCCACATCCTCACAGCATCCGGGGACCGCACAGCCCGCGTCTGGGAGGGCATAGCCTGCATCTGGGACGCCACCACCGGAGAAAACACACTCACACTCACACACACCGATCCGGTGACCGCGGTGGCGTGGTCGCCCGACGGCCACCACATCCTCACAGCATCCAGGGACGACACAGCCCGCATCTGGGACGCCACCACCGGAGACAACACACTCACACTCACAACCAACAGTGTTATCGAAGCGGTGGCGTGGTCGCCCGACGGCCACCACATCCTTACAGGATGCCAGGACGGCATAGCCCGCATCTGGGACGCCACCACCGGAGACAACACACTCACACTCACACGCACCGATCCGGTGACCGCGGTGGCGTGGTCGCCCGACGGCCGCCACATCCTCACAGCATCCAGGGACCGCACAGCCCGCATCTGGGACGCCACCACCGGAGAAAACACACTCACACACACCGATAGGGTTAGGGCGGTGGCGTGGTCGCCTGACGGCCACCACATCCTCACAGCATCCGGGGACCGCACAGCCCGCATCTGGGACGCCACCACCGGAGAAAACACACTCACATTCACACTCACCATCTGGGTTAGGGCGGTGGCGTGGTCGCCTGACGGCCACCACATCCTCACCGGATCCATGGACGGCACAGCCCGCATCTGGGACGCCACCACCGGAGAAAACACACTCACACTCACACACACC
>ERZ773246.54-NODE-54-length-62082-cov-30.6091_pt1 | contig 62082 bp, 55 predicted proteins | sample MGYA00580519_ERZ773246 | MGnify/ENA primary metagenome ERZ773246 (study PRJEB29015, sample SAMEA2738153) | human oral metagenome | biome: human oral; feature: human-associated habitat; material: saliva | place: China | collected 2246 ...
GTTAGTATCAAAATACTTAAGTAAAATGGACTGGATGTCGAAGTTTGTTGGTACAAATAAATCGTAGCCAAAAGTAAAGCCAGCAATTCCATATAAGAAATTTTTTTACCACGAAACATCAGATAGCTACACAGTGCAAAAAACAATCTCTGTGAGGCGAATGAAACATAGTTAAAACCTAAACTAAAACGATAGCCACCATCCGCTCTCATAAACATATTCGAAATCACGCCCTTATTGCTAGCAAAAATCGTCAAAATAAGGACTAGAAATGTAGCAAAAGAAAAAGTTCCTAGTAGCTTTCTATAATCTATATCTCTGGCAGAAAAAACTAGTAATAAAACGTTTATGTCAAGTAAACCATCACGATTTTTTGAAACTATCAACATTGAAAAGAGGAAGGCCAGTGCTATCAACAGCGATTTCCAGTGAAATCTAAAGTAATACAAGGTCTTCGGAAGAGTGATAAACTCTTTTATCAAAATCATGATAATAGTAAAATAGAGAAGCATCCTATACAGGGATAGAAAACCATCTAATCGAATGAAATAAGTAGTTGTGGCTAATGAAGCAACAACTACCCACACAAACAGTGTAGATAAGTATATTTTTTCTGAGATAAAACGATTGTTCATCACAATAGTCATCCAAACCTTTCAATCATAATAATAAAGTCTTATTACTGGTATCTATAAAAAACCTTTCACAACTAAATAGCGAATTTCCCTATTTTATCAAGGTTTGCAGTTTCTTTAAAAAAATTACTGTCAGATACATTCTGAAATGTAGTAACCGTCTAACTAGAGGGTGGAGTGGAGAAGTAGCTTTTTTTAACAAGGCAATCATCTCTTGATTTCTACACAAGACCTCAACATAGTGTCGTTTTTTAGAAAGAGACATCTTTTGCTTTGATATGTTCTGAATATTACTCATCAGGATGCGCGCCTTTATTTGATCTATAAATTGTTCATCATGGCTATTCCAGCTTATCATCAACTGATCAACTTTTCCTAGTTCTTCCAATTGATAGTTCATCCGATTAGGATTATACTGTCCCATCGCAGAATCTATTCTTCCTGAAATATAGACATAATAACAAGATTTCACCAGGAGAACTGCATTGACATGCTGATAAACATTCAAATTGAAACGAACATCTTCTCCCAATTCATAGGATTCAAAAACAATTTGATGTTCCTCCAGAAATTCTTTACGGTAAATTTTATTCCAAACAGTATACATCATGTCTGTTAACCATAATTCTTGAAAAAGCGCAATAAAATCACTCTTGTCTTTTTTTCCTTCAGTAGGAAGTATTTTTGCCGATCGATCTATTTCTGATAAGTTCTTTTCAATCGAATTATAGTAACTAAACACCAATAAGTCTAATTGTGAATCTAATTGACTTTCCACATCTGAAAATAGATTTCCCACAAGATAGTCATCCGCATCCACAAAACAAATGAACTCGCCTTTCGCTTTGGATAAGCCAAAGTTACGGGCTGAACCGACCCCCTTATTTGGAATATGATAGGCTGTAATATTTGAAAACTGAGTCGCGTAATCCTCACAGATTTGACCACTCTGATCTCCGGAGCCATTATCAATCAACAAAATTTCCAAATCCACATAATTTTGAGCAAGTAGACTATCGATACAACGAGACAGATAATTCTCTACATTGTATACCGGTATAATGACTGAATACTTCAACAGAGTCCCCTAAATTTTTCTCACTTCATCCCTTGTATAGCGAAAGCCAGCTTCAATAAATGCAAACGGTACAACAAATATTTGTTTCTATTTGGAATAGATTTCATTTCACTACACGTCATTTTATTTTTTTCTAATTCCTGTTTCACTTCACTTGTAATCTCACTATAATGTTTATGCAATTTGGCTTTATATAAACTGGCTAGTATGTGCGTCAAACCATTTACATAATAAAGCTGTGAGATGTGTAACTCCTCTTGGTTCAATTGAGAACGAACAAAATCAGAATAAAAAACTTCTTTGTAGAACCCAAACATATCTCTAAACTTCTTCTCATTCCAAGACTGTGTAATGGAATCCGGGTTATCGATTAAGTAGTGATAGTACTTCTGATTTGTCGCATAAACCTTCTTTGCTGACAGAAAAAGCTTGTAATTTGTTCCAAGATCCTCATAGTATTTACCAATTGGAAACTGAACGTTATGATCAGTGAATAAGGATTTTCGATAGATTTTGTCATTAGCGAAACCAGTAATATAACTATGCTTCAGCATTTTCACAAAAGCATCTTTACCTTCAAAGACTTGAGTCTCTACTGGATCTGAAATGATCACATCTTCTTCACCCTTGACAAACTCACGATTAAAAGAAATAATATCAAATTTTTGAGATTCTAGCGCTTCTGCCAAGGCTATAAAGGTATCTGGCTCAATCCAATCATCGGAATCAGGAAAATAAACATATTCTCCTTTAGCCTGAGAAAGACCCGTATTACGAGCATCTGAAAGTCCACCATTCTCTTTATGAATGACTGAAATAAAGTCATACGCTTTAACATAGTCATCACAGATTTGAGGAGAACGATCCGTACTTCCATCATCAACCAGTATGATGTCATAGTTTTTCCACCCTTGAATAAGGATGCTCTCAAGACAACGGTTTAAATACTTTTCGACATTATAAACTGGAATAACAACAGTTAAAAGTGGTTTCATATATTTTTCACCTAAACTTTTATTTTAGTCTGTATTTTCATAATCTGTTTTACTGACTTTACAACATTTAATAATAATAATGGTAATTCTTTAAAGCAGACAGGAAATAGTTCTATTTTTCAACCAATTTTTTTAGTATTTCCTATACAACTCCGAAAAATTCCGAATATAACTTTGTAAGGAGAAGAGTTCTTTTTGACGTTTGACTGATGCCTTGCCAAATTGCTCTCTCTTCTCAGTGTTCTCGGCTAAATCTTGAATAGCCTTCGACAATTCTGCTGGCTGATTTGGAGTGGCTAGGAGACCGTTTTCACCCTCCTTAACCATTTCACAGACACCACCATGACGATAACCAACTACAGGTTTACCACAAGCCATGGCTTCGAGGACGACTGTTGGGAGAGGATCTGGATTGGTACTTGGCAAGACAAAGATATCAAACATATTATAGAGTTCTGTCGTCTTACTATAATAGTCAATTCGCTTGATTTGACCAGCTACCGGTGAGCCTGAGATTGCTTTTTCCAACTCATCAACACGCCACTCTTCACCCTCAAATGCACTACCTGCCAAAAAGGCAACTGCTCTTGGATTAGCCTTCAAGATCGGAGTCACAGCTTCTAAAAAGTCACCTTGCCCTTTCCAGGCATTCACTCGACCAACCATACCGATAACAAGCGCATCTTGTACGATCCCAAATTGGTCACGGACAGAGCTAGCATCGATTTCATGATAGACGGCATTGTCGACCCCATTATAGATCACTTGAACCTGATCGTCTTTCACATAACGAGACTGTTTCACGTGGTTGGCTACAGCATTTGAAACTGTCACAATCGTATCCGCATAGCGCCCCATCAAAAAGTTGATGAAATCTGAAATTGCTTTTGGTTTGACGATAATTTCGTGCACATGCCAAATCAAAGGAAGTTTCAACTTCCGCTTGAGGTAAATTCCTTCAAGAACCGCTGTCGTGTTGTTGTGAACAAGGGTAATCCCATTTACTTTAGCATATTGAGCAATTTGCTTTGAATAACGATTATAGGAGCCAAAATACTCAAGAATTCCCTTAGGATTAAAATATTTACGGCGTAAGATTGGGTAATCAATGACTTTAACCTTAGCACCAACCTCTTCCAATGCACTGACTAAGACACCATCATTGGGTAAGATAACATGTGCCTCAAAAGCATCTTGATCCAATCCTTTAATAAGCTCCAACAAAACCTTGTCAGCGCCATACATTTCGGCACCAGCATGGAGATATAAAATTTTCTGCATTTCTATCCTTTAAATACTTTTTCGTAGTCTGTAACAATCTTTTCCCAAGTAAAGGCTTCAGAGATACGTTTACTTGATTTTTGATTGAAGTCTTCGATAGTTTGAGCATCCAATTGTTCAGCCTGATCAATAACGCTTGCCAATTGGTCTTTCTTCCAATAAAGCGCCCCTTCTTCACCAACTTCACGGTTAAAGCCAACATCTAACAAGAGGTTGAGTTTAGTAGACTCGAGCGCCTCAAGAAGTGAGGGATTGGTCCCGCCTACCTCATGACCATGGAAATAAGCAAAAGCATTCTCACGAATGTATTTGAGTAATTCTTGATCATAGACAGTTCCTACAAACTTCACTCGAGTATCTTGATCAAATCCAGTATCTTTACGCAACTGTTCATAGAACTTGTTTTGTTCCACATTGGTAATAAGGACAAAATCTTTCTGGGAGTTTGACCGCATAAAACCACGAATCATGGCCTCGTAGTTATTTTCAGGTACAAAACGTCCCACGACAAGATAGTAGTTTCCTTCTGAGACTTGCTTATCTGCAAACCAAGTCCGTACTTTCTCGTCCTCTTTGCTCAAGCTAGACTTGCTTGTATCCGTTCCATAGGCAATATAGATCGTCTTAGGTTGATACTTAGCGTAGTCCTTTTGAATATAGGCTTCGATGTTCTTGCTATCACAGATCAAAAGATCAGCGTGTTTAACCATGAGTTGCTCAGAAAACTTCCAGTACTTACGGACTGGAAGACTCCATTTCGCGCGAAGCCATTCATGACCATCTGGATTGACCATCAGAGTCCCTCCGATCGCCTTTATTTTCTTCTTGATTCCAGCGATGAAAGGTCCGATACGGCACGCTAGGACATAAAAGATAGGAGCTTGATCCTTGTTTTCTTTAGCCATTTCAATGGCCTTATTGAGAGCCGCAATATCATAAGCAATGGCACGCGCAGGACCGATATTAGGGACATCAATGTTGTAACAGATTGCTCCATTATGCTCGAAAGTATCTGCAGTAATCCCTGATTTTGCAGAATTCTCCCGCATACAAGCTACATAGTATTGAATCTCTCGGTCTTGTTGGCACTCTGTCAGCTTTTCGACAAAGGTTTCAAAACCACCATATTTCGCTGGAATTCCCTTAGAACCCACGATATAAACTGACTGTTTCATTTTTCTCCTTACATGGAAAGGACGAAGCAGGAATTTCCTACTTCGCTCCATCTCGTTTAAATACCACTTTGATCGTTTTCAGCAAGATTTTAATATCTGACCAAATGGTCCAATCATCAATATACGATACATCCAAGCGAACCACTTCGTCAAAGTCTGTAATTTCGCTACGGCCACTCACCTGCCAGAGTCCTGTAATACCAGGCTTAAAGCTCAAGCGGCGTTTTTGTTCTGGAGTGTATTTCTCATACTCATCCACTGTTGGCGGACGGGTTCCTACTAGACTCATGTCTCCTTTTAGGACATTAAAGAATTGTGGTAACTCATCCAGACTGGTCTTCCGGATAAAGCGCCCAATCGGCGTAATCCGAGGGTCATTGTCCATTTTGAACATGCCACCGGTCATGGTGTTTTGATCCATCAATTCTTTTTTCCGCTCCTCTGCATCGACATACATCGAACGGAATTTATAAAATTTGAAATAGCGCCCATTTTTGCCGACCCGTTTCTGGGCAAAAATAGCAGGGCCCCCATCCTTGCGAATCAAAGGTACCAATACGATCGCTACCAAGCCACAGATAACCAAGCCCACCAAGGAACCGCAGATATCGATCACACGTTTCGCAGTCACGTGGCTAGGTTTGTAAAAGTTGGTCGAGAAGGTGACGACATTGAGCCCAGCCACTTCTCGAATCCGTTTGTTGCCAGCAAAGTTCAAATCAAAAGCATTGAGGTTAACGGTGACGTCTATCCCCATAGTCTCAAATTGTGAGACATACTCTCCAATGTCATACTCTTCACTTGGAAGATTGAGAAAGACTTCGTCTACCACTTCATAGGTCGCAAAGGTTAACAGGTCTTCCTTCGGAACAACCCGAACAGTTGGGTGTTGAAAGTTTGGGCGGTCTAATACTGTGACAGCTACTACTTCTCCACCGCTATCATTTGACGAAAGAAGCCGATCAAGAACCTTATCTAGACGAGAATTAGCCGTAATCAAGAGAATCTTGTGACTTCCTTTGAGGCTGTAATAGAAGCGACGCCAATAGCGTTTGATGAGGTAGTTCATCAAATAAAGAACAAGAGTATGAATCACCAAAAAGTAAATCATCCCCCGACGGGAGAGGGAGAACTTCTCCTCTAAAAAGAAGCTCGAAAAACTGATTGCAAGCGCGAAACACAAGCTATATTTTAAGGTTTGTAAGAAATCGACCAGATAACCCCGCTTGAAATAATCTTGGTTATAATCGCTGACGTAAAAGGCTACGTAATGCAACAAATACAGATAGAAAATTGTATTAGAGTGGATTTCTGTCTCTGTCACAAAACTAAACAAATAAGCCACAACTAAGACTGGTAAACTTTGAACAAAGGCCAAAGCAAATTTGTGAAATCCCCTTCCTTCTGTCATAATATCCCTATCCTATTCCTTATCTTTTTTTCCCATAATTTCCATAGTTCCCGTAATTTCCATAGGAACCATATTTTTCTATTTGAACATCAAATTTATTGAGGACCACCCCTAGGAATGGTGTCCCCGTCTGCTCCAGTTGCTCTTTGGCCTTTTGCACAGCCTTGCGACTCACAGCTCCTGCCGCCGTCACAATCAAGCTACCATCACAGCGTTGAGCAATAATCGCTGCATCAATCACCATCCCAATTGGAGGTGTATCGACAATAATGTAGTCATAATGATTGCGAAGCGCCTCAAGGATGACCTCGAAATTTTTACTTTGCAAGAGACCTGTCGGGTTTGGAGAAATCTGACCTGACAAGAGAACGTCCAGTTTTGGATAGTCTGTTGTCGCAATCGCTTGGGAAATCTCAGTCTTCCCAGAAAGTACTTCTGTCAATCCAGAGACACGACCTTGGCTCTTGAAGACACCTGTCATGACCGAGTTACGGATATCCGCATCAATCAACAAGGTACGATAGCCCGCACGCGCAAAGGCTGTCGCCAAATTCGTAGAGATGGTTGATTTTCCTTCGTTTGGTTGTACAGATGAGATGGCAACGACCTTGATATTGGTCCCACTCAACTGAATATTGGTACTCAAGGCATTAAAATACTCTTCAGCCTGAGTCATCGCTGCTAATTTGCTTTTTACAATTTCTAAGGTTGCCATGAATTCTCCCTCTTACAGTTTCTTCACATTAGGGATCACACCTAATAATGTGATGCCCATCACTTCTTCGATATCTTCTGGTTTCTTCACACGGTCATCCAATACCTCTGACAAGATCACCAGAATGGAAATCAAGACACCACCAAGGACAAAGCCAATGACAACATTTCGTTTGATATTTGGTGAAGAAGGATTTTGCGGGACAACTGCCTCATCCAATGTTGTCACGTCAGACACCTTGGTTACTGCAATAATTTTTTCTGCCGCTACATCTTTCAAGCCATTCGCGATGCGAGCCGCTTCTTGTGGATCTGGGTCTGATGCTGTGATGGACAAAATCCGAGTATCCGCTGGTACTGCCACTGAGACTTTCTTAGCAAGCTCTGCCGGAGTCATTTCCAACTTCAACTCTTCGATGGCTTGGTTCAAGACATTTTGAGAAAGGATAATCTCGCGATAGTCTTTAACCAAGTAGGATCCTGCTTGAAGATCTTGGTTAGTCAAGGCATTGTTTTCTTGGTTCTGACGGCTGACCACGTAGATACGGCTGGTACTTTGGTAGATCTTTTTCGCTACAAAAGCGCTGTACCCTAGGGCTCCAATCGCAAACAGCAAGGCCGTAATGATAATTGAGAATTTACGACGCCATAAGGTTTTAAAGAGGGAGACCACATCCAATTCGATCTCTTTGCTCTCTTGGTTTTTCATATTCACTTTCTCCTTTTCAATCTCCGTGATGGAACTTGATTGTTAAAATAATTCGTTATCCAATAATGTTTGTTGATTTTCAACAAAGAGGGCACGTGCCCGGTCACTTCCGTAGCGTTTTTCAATCAACTGATAAGCTTTTTCCATGTATGGAGGGCGCTGATCGACATTGTGCATATCGCTTGCAACAAAATGGACCAAGTCCTTGTCCAAGAAATATTGGGCACGATGTTTCATGAACTTGTAGCGATCACCAAACAGTTTAGGCTTGAGGACACTAGAACTATTGATCTGGGTATAGCATCCCATTCGGATCAATTCCCGTACCCGTTTTTCATTCTTTTCCAAACAGTGGTACCGTTCAATATGGGCAACCACCGGAGTCACTCCTAAGCGCAAGACTGCACTTAAGGCTTGGTGAATCTCCTTGTAAGGCGTCGCCATACTAAATTCAATCAAGGCAAAGCTGGTCTCAGCCAGCGTTGGAATGGTCCCAGCTTCTAACTTTTCTAAGATATCTCGCGTATAGTAGATTTCTGCTCCGAAATGCAAGGTCATTTCTGGCAGATAGGTCTCCACCATCTCTTTTACTGCCAAGTAGTTTTGATAGATCTTTTCTTCTGGGGTTTCAAACATCCCTTTTCGACGATGAGATGTCGAAACGATGGTACGAACCCCCTGACGGTAGCTTTCCTCGATGAGGAGCTTGCTATCCTCAATCGTCTTTGGTCCATCATCCACATCAAAGACAATGTGTGAATGAATATCAATCATTGTTTTTTCCTTCCATGATTTGGTTTATCTTTTCTTTGGCTTGTGCCACACTATCAGCATTCAGCTCCATCATGTAGAGGGCGGATCCTGGCATAGCATATGAAGGCAAATCATTTCGTCCTTGTCCAGTGACAGCTTGTGAAGTCACCTTGTAACTTCCGCCAGTCTCCAACTGGGTATTCACCAAATTCATAATCGTTGGCAAGGGCATATTGGTTTGCAAGGAATCTTGTAAACCAGAAATGATTTCATTGTAATTGCTCAATGCTTTGGTCGATGTTAATTTATGGATAATGGCTGCGATCACTTTTTCTTGGTTCTTCCCACGATCGTTGTCTCCACCTTCGAGAGAGTAACGTTCACGGACAAAGCCAAGGGCCTGTTCCGAATCCAAGTGGACTTTTCCTACAGGGAAGTGGTAGTTCCCGTGTAGACTTGTAAATTCTTGATCATTTTCTACATCAATCCCTCCGACTAAGTCGACAAGCTTCAAGAAGGAGGTGAAGTTCAAACGGACATAGTAGTCAATCTTGATGCCATACAGATTTTCTAGGGTATGAATAGATGCATCTACTCCATAAATCCCAGCGTGGGTCAATTTATCCCCTTGGTTGTTTCCGCCATCGGCGATCGGTACATAGGCATCACGCGGAGTGGTGGTCAACAAGACTTGCTTGGTCTTTCGGTTGACCGTCATAATAATATTGACATCAGATCGAGAAACCGAAGTGACTGGACCGTAAGTATCAATCCCACTGACATAGATGTTAAAGGTGTCCGCATTCGCATCTGCCTTGGCTTTGGTTTCAACTTGACGGCGAATCTTGTAAGAGTAAATTTTCTTCAATTTTTTCGCATAGTCAGCATCCACACTTGCAATGGTATCTTCAAAGGTACTATTCAAGGCAATGGCTTTTGTCTTGTCTTCTTGTAGGGCCTGGTAAGCTGCCACATAAGATTCCACATCTTCAATCGTCAAGTCATGCTGGCGCGTTTTCTTCACTTCCTCTACCAAGGCTTGAAGATCGTCTGCATTGTTATTCCCCGTAGGTGCCGCTACACTACTAATTTCTTTGATATCTTGGATTGGACTATCCGCTTTGACATAGACAGCCATTTCAAATTCCGTATAGTTGGCATTTCGGTTCACATTTCCAGCGACATCGACCAATTGCTGGGTAACATAGGTCCCCACGGAGGTCCCTAGCAAGCCCAGAACCAATAAAAATAGCGTCGTCTTTTTAGCCTTGCCTGCAAGGATCAAACCCAAGGTTAAAAAAAGTCCGCCAACTAGCAAGGCCGTCACAAGGATATTCAAATAACGGAAAGCTAGGATATTGTAGCTAAAGATATTATAAAGAAAGAGTCCAGCCACAAGTAGCGTTAAGACCCAGAGACCACTATTGACAATACGTAGCTGATCCCAACTGCTCGTTCTGGTTGAACGTTTGTTTTTTCTACTTCGATTCATTTCATCCCCCATACTATTTTCTTAAATATTATAACATAAAATCATCCTAAAAATCGGAATCTAGGCCCAATTCTCCACTATTAATTTTATACTATTCTGAGCTCTCTGTACAGCAATATGGGACAAAGAAATGAGTAAATAAAAAAGGTGAGGAAACTCACCTTTTTGAATGTAGATAAACTATTATTTTACATAAAACAGCTAGTTACTCTTCAAAAATGATTTATTTTGCCATTTAAGAAGATTAAAAACTTTCCGCTGTGAGAAAAGTGCCTGAAACACAATAATTTCAGGCACTCGGGAGTTTTGAGACCCTAGGCTCAAAACTAAGTCATGGAACTTCTTCGAAGTTCGCTGACGTCCGCACTCACCTAAGGAAAGTTTTTCGGAAGACTTTATCTTCAATCTGAAGGTGAGAAAACTCACCTTTTGTATAGATTTATACTTTATCTTTTGAGGTTGAACTTGTATCTGAATCCTTGCTAGTTGAAGAATCACTCTTTGAGGTATTACTTCCTTTACGAGTTTCAGCTCCATCAGCAGAGTATTCGTTTACAAAGATTTCCTTACGCAATTCAAGGAAGCTTTCATCACTAAGGATGTAACGTCCTTCTTTGGTTTTCGTCAATTCCAAAGTGTACTCGCGTGGTTCGATGTAACCAAAGTCTTCATTCAAGCGGTCAAAGGCATAATAGAACAAGAAGTTGTTCAATAGAGACAAGCGTTTTTCTAGATCTGGATCTGTGTTGTCTTCTAATTTTTTAACATCTTCAATTCCGTTTTCAAAAAGACTAGATTTTGCACGGTTGATCAAGTTAGCCAAGTCACGTGTTGCAATGGCACGAGATTTGAACGTAACTGTCGCAGTATCTCCTTCGTCTTCAACCTTAGTGATTTCATAGTCATCACCAATAGTTGCTAGCACTTTGAAACGAGCTTGGTCAAACAATTCTAAGATTTTTTCTGGCGTGAATGTTTCAGTTGAGAGTTCAAGTGTGAAGTCTTCTGCAGGTAGATATTTTGAGGCATTTTCATCAACAAATTTTTCGGTAATTTGTTTTTTCCACTTGTCAACTGACGTTCCCATCAAGGTTGTGAAACCAGAAGAATGGTCAGTGAAGATGGCACGAAGAATGATATCTCCATCTTTCTCAATTTGTTTTTTTGTTTTTTCCTCTTTTGACTCACTAGATTGTTCTACTTTATCCTCTTTGGCTGCTTTTTTCTCAGTAGCTGGCTTTGACGAACAAGCTGCCAACAACAACAAGCAGGCTGGTAAGACACCATATTTTACGAGCTTTTTCATAAGTTCTCCTTATTTTTTATAGATTATGTTCATTATACCAAAAATAGCCTCCCTGAACATTCTTAGACAAGCCTACGTAAATAAATTGTAATATTTTGTCTCTACTTCGTAATAAAAAAGACCCCTTCTCTTGCGGAGGGATCTCATCGCCTATAGCATGGGCGCAAATAACTGCATAATCTCTTTGATCAAATACTGGTACCAGGTGATTCGGAAAGTGTCCAATTTGATCTGCTGAGACACGGAGAAAATCTCTTCAAAATCAGTTCGGATCTTGGTCAATTCTGGGCTTCGATACATCCAGACAGCATTCTCATAGTGATGGACTAGACTCCGATAGTCAAAATTGATGGTCCCGACTACTGCGACTTCATCATCGGCCAATACTTGCTTGCTATGGATAAAGCCTGGAGTGTACTCATAGATTTTTACCCCTGCTTCCATCAGGTCTGGATAAGCCCCTCGTGTAACGATTTGGATCAACTTTTTATCCGGAATGGAGGGGGTCACGATGCGTACGTCAACGCCTCGGAGTGCCGCATTTCGAATATCTTCTGTCAAATCATAATCAATGATTAAATAAGGGGTCGTAATATAGACATAGTCCGTTGCCTGATTGATGATATTCTGATACACAGCCTTACCAACCTGGGACTTATAGATCGGTTTCGGTCCACTACCAAAGGGGATATAGAAACCTTCACCATCTACCGCTTGGTTTTCCATATGGTATTTATCAAAATCTTCAATTTCTCCCTGGTTAATGTACCAGTTCATGAGAAAAAGTCGCGTCAAGGCCTTGACGGCTCGACCGTCCAAGCGCACTGCACTATCCTTCCAATGGCCGAAGCGTTCTCTCTGGTTGATATACTCATCCGCTAGGTTGGCCCCACCTGTATAGCCAATCTGACCATCAATGACCAATATCTTTCTGTGGTCTCGGTTGTTATAGGACACCGTTAATCGTGGCACCACCTTGTTAAACTTATGGGCATCAATCCCTAACTTGCGCAAGCGTTTGGAATAGTTTCCCTTGAGGGTCGCCATACAGCCAATATCATCGTATAACAGCTTCACTTCGACCCCTTCTTTAACTTTCTCAAGTAGGATATCTAGGATGCTGTTCCACATCAGACCTTCCTCGATGATATAAAATTCGAGAAAGATAAATTTCTTGGCTGAGCGCAAATCCTCCAACAATTGTGGAAACATCTGATCCCCTAGTGGGAAAAAGGTCGAAGCTGTCCCGTTGTAGAGGTCTGCATTGTGGTCCATGGATAGAATAGACTTGACCACCCCATAAACGGCCTTACTCTCTTCCTTTAACTGGAGGCGAAGCTCGCGGCTGTTGTCCTCACGGAAATTCATGGACTCCATATTTTCCAACTGAACCATTTCTTTTTTGGACAGACGACGCTCCCCAAACATGAGGTAAAGAAGGGAACCAAAGACGGGGATGACGGCAATCAAGAGCCAGGTCACCTTGCTCTCTGGAGGCATATTGCGGTTGACGATCGCCAAAATGGTCGAGATATACAAGAGGACCATGATAGTGACAGACATCCAATTTGGGAACCATTCATTAAGCCAAAAGAAGGCCGCAAAAGACAGCCAGAGTTCGAACCCCATAAAGAGGATACTGAACCCATATTTGGACATTAACAATCGAATCTTTCGAAAACTCACCCTCATTCTCCTTCTTTTATAATCCCTACTAGTATACCAGTTCTAAGAAGGGAGCGCAAACCCGATAAAATGAAAAAGAGAGTGGGACAGAAATCGGTCATTCGTTAGAATTCGATTTCGTCGTCCCACCTCCGCACAGTTGAGTAGGGCTGTAAAAGCTGATGAAATCAGCCTAGTAGAGCCCACTCAACCACTGCGTCTTGCTCGACAATCCAAAGACAATTGAGAGGCTAGGACTTTTGTCCCAGCCTCTCTTCTGCTATTTTATTGCTTGGTCAGAACGATTGTATCCTGATCATCCAAGTCTTGGTCCGCTTCTTTCAGGGTCAATTGTTGCCCCTCCAATTGATAGCGGTAACCATCATCTCCGATAAAAATGATCTGGTTGGCAGCATCTAGCTTGACCTGTTTCAGCTCTTGCTCTCCATCTGCCTCTACAGCTGTCCAAGTCCCTGAATCACCAGTGATGACGAGAGTCACTTGATCACTTTCATCCATTCCCATATAGGTTCCGTCAAGACCAGTTTGGTTCACCTGCGGACTGGTTGTTGTCTGTTTAGAAGAAGTCGCCGTTGTTGTCGTCACACTTGATGGAGTATTCGTTTGCGATGGTGTTTGCTGATTTGAACACGCTCCAAGTAGGAGGACTGTAGCTGTTGCTAATAAAACAGTCATTTTCTTTGCCATGGATGGTCTCCTTTCGCGCCAACTTTTTTAACGGACTTCCCCGTTCATTTGTGGCTCACCTTTAGTATACGATAGAGGTAGTTTTCGGTCAATCTTTATGACTGACCGATGAGGGTTACTGCCTATAAAGGATTCTTTCCTTGCTCTAGTAGATAAGCGCGTACTTCTGAAATGAAGTAGAGTGAGCCAGTGACAAATAGCACCTCTTGGCCATCTTGTCGGCTATAAAAATCCTGTAAGTAATCTCTGAAATCAGCTACATAAGGATAGCCTAAGCCATCCGCCTCTTGGACAACTTCCCCATAAGCAAAGGTCGTCACCGTTAAGTCCGCCTCCGGCAAGTCTCTTGAAAAGATCTCCAACATCCCCTTGTAATCTTTGCGCTTTAACGCACCAAAGAGGATTTTCACCCGTTTATCTGAAAAGGTGCGCGCATATTCGACCAATCGATGGATAGCATGAGGGTTGTGAGCGCCATCTAGATAGACTCCTTGGCCAAAGCTTTCCAGACGACCCGGCCAGCTAGTCGTTTGCAAAGCCTCCCGAACACAGTTTTCATCGACCAGCTTCCCTCTCTGCTCCATAAAGAGGAGAAAGGCTTCGAGAGCCACCGTAGCATTCTCTTCCTGGTAAGCTCCATTGAGCCCCACTTTTAGTGAATCAAACCGATGCCGGGCATCTTGGAAGACACCCTTTACCAGTTGGAAATCTTCTCCATAGCGAGCTAGCGGACAGCCTGTTGCTTTGGCCTTTTCTATGCAGACTTGCTCAGCCTCTTCAGCCAGTGGACCAATAACAGCCGGCTTCCCTGCTTTAAAGATTCCAGCTTTTTGAGCAGCTATGGCCTCTAGACTTCCTCCCAGGGTCTCTTGATGATCCAGACCTACTGAGGTAATCACTGCTACTTCTCCTGTGATGACATTGGTTGTATCGAGAAGCCCTCCGATCCCAACCTCAATCAAGGCCAAGTCTACTTCTTGCTCATGAAAATACAAAAAGGCTAAGAGGGTGACAATCTCAAAGTAGGAGAGTTGGTCGTGAGTCTCGAGAAGCTGAGACTCCATTGCTTGGATTCTCTGACCCAAGCGAATCAGATCCTGATCCGAAATCGGTTGCCCATTTATACAAATCCGATCATGCATACTAACGATATGCGGAGAAGTAAAGGTCCCGACTTTCAGACCATGCTGCTGGAATAGTTGGCGCATAAAAGCAATGGTTGATCCCTTCCCGTTTGTCCCTGTCACATGGATCATCGGAACGGCTTCATGAGGGTTCCCTAAGAGCTTTACAGCCTGTTGCATGCGCCCCAAGCCTGAACGAAAATTGAGTCCAATCCGACTATTCATCCATTCTTCAATTTGATTCATTTCTTTCTCCTAAAAGAAAAGAGCGATCAAACCATATTACTGGCTCACGCTCCGCTATTTCTTTGATCGCTATTCCGCCGCTTCAAGTGTTTTTTGAAGCAAGGCTAAAAACATCCACTGGATGTTCCTGCGGTTTGTATTTCTTGCGCAGGGGTGATACAGTCTCCCAGACTTGCTTGCGTTTTTTGTTTCTAGCGCAAGGGTAAAAACGTCCCCCGGACGTTCCAACTCTTCTAATTTCTAGGAGTTGGGGTAAAAACATCCACTGGATTTACTTGCGGTCTGCATTTTCAACGCAAGGGTAAAAATGTTCACTGAACATTTTTACTCCTCCATAAAGCTGTTGAAGACTTCTTCAATCATATTCCATTCATCATCTGAATCTTCTGGGATTGGTTGAAGGTCGCCTTCTGTTCCGTCTTCGTTTTCAGTAAATGAATATGCTTGGATTTCTACTTCACCATTTTCATCTTCTTCTGCATTTGCAGGGATCAAAAGAACATAGTTTTTACCAAACTCTTCTTTTCCATCAATGGTCAAAAGAATTTCAAACAAGGTTTCATTTCCTTGCTCATCCACCAATGTAATCAATTCGCGTTCGTCATGGTTGTGATCATGATCATGATTGTGTGCCATCTTATTTCCTCTTTTTTCTAAAATTTTCGATCTAAATAATTTTGTAAAATCAACTGGGCAGCCAATTTATCAATGACTTTTTTACGCTTATTTCGGCTGATATCTGCTTGCTCAATCAGCATTCGCTCCGCCGCAACGGTCGTCAAACGCTCATCCTGATACTCAACCGGCAAGTTGAATAACTCTTCAAGACGCTTCCCATAAGCTTGACTCGCTTCCACGCGAGGGCCGCTTGTGTTGTTCATGTTTTTGGGTAAACCAACGACAAAGCGATCAACCCGGTATTCCTTCACCAGTTCAGAGAGACGGTCAAAGCCAAACTCTCCTTTCTCCTCATTAATCTGAATAATCTCCAGACCTTGAGCAGTAAAACCTAATGGATCACTGATGGCTACTCCGACTGTCTTCGAGCCAACGTCTAGTCCCATAATTCTCATTAGAGATCGATCCCTTGCCCTTTCAAGTAGTAACGAACCAATTCTTCAACAATTTCATCTCGTTCGTACTTACGAATTTGGTTGCGAGCGTTGTTATAACGAGGTACATAAGCAGGATCACCACTGAGTACATAACCAACGATTTGATTGATTGGATTGTAGCCCTTCTCATCCAAAGATAAGTAGACATCCTTTAATGTATCACTAATTTCTTTACGGTTTGAATCGTCAAGATTAAAACGTACTGTTTCGTCTGTAAATCCCACAATACCACCCTCTTTCTTTATATTAGTACTATTATACCATAATTTCCATACCTTTTCAAACGAAAAATATTGATTTTACGGGCTTTCTTGGACTTTTTATCACTTATTTTTGAAAGCAATCTTCTGCATTTTTCAATGACATTATTTTACTTCTTTAAAGCCATTTTTTTCCATGTTTTTGATGAAGAGCGTTGGAGAGTAAGTCTTGATCATTTTGCAAATTTCTCCTAAGTCTTCACTGTTTTTAATGTCATCGAAGTCTACTTTATCAGGATCAATCTCAATCTCAGAGACCATTGCTTCACCTGTCCAATCTGATGTCACGGTGATCCCATCGTAGTCTCTTAGTTCATCAATGCCCCCTTCGCCTTCGTAGCCCTCAATCAAGGCTTGCTTGGCACCTTCTTTATCATCCTCAGCATCGATCAACTTCTTGATCTCGGCTTTGAATTCATCCGACACATGAGTCGCTAGTTTGATTGAAACTTTCTTGTATTTCTTTCCTTGGTAGGATACTGTCACTGTAATTTCCTGTTTACCTACCTCGTCAACCTCATCGACATCTCTATCGATCTTAAAGGTACGAGTGACGACGCTATCTTTCGATAAGGACTTGCCACCTTTTGATTGAGAATTCCCACAACCTACCAAGACAAGCAATCCTGCAACGACTAGTAATAGAAATTTTTTCACGTTTTTCTCCTTATTCTTCTTTTGCTCCATTACGGAGTAGATTATTCATATATTCTGTTGGTGTCAACTTCAACAAATCTGCAACATTGGCTGTTTTGAAGTACTCTAACTCCACCGCTTTTTTCGTATCCAACTGGGTGAAATCATAAGTGATGACCGTTTGGTATTCATTTTCATTTGGTAGGGTCAGTTCAATTGTAAAACCTGGAAGGGCCCGCGCCTGTCGGAGTTGTTCATCCTTGTCCATCGACTCTACCATCAATCGTTGGGCTTCTTCGAGACCGACCTCTTGAATGGCTTTTTTCAATTCATCACTGGCAGGAGTGGTATTGGTCATGACCAATTTTTGTAATTGTTCCCCTTGATAGGTGATGGTCTGTTCTTGGCGAATACCTTTCTCATCTGTTGGAAGAACAAAGTGTTTGGTAAAGACTTGTTGCTCTTCTGCCTTCTCTAACAAATTTCGATTTTCTTTATTGAACGATTCGATTTTAGCACTGTTGGATTTTTGAACACTGGAAGAGTCGGTTTTCCCTTGTTTCTTCTGTCCACAAGCTGTCAGCGTCAGGAGCAAGACTCCGAGACAAATAAGCTTCTTTTTCATGTTTTCTCCTTTGATAAGCTTCTATAAAAGGGATTTTCCCCACAGAAGTATTGTACCATAGAATGCCCCGCAAAAACATTCTTACAAGCATTTTTTGTGGATTCTTTGGCCAGATACAAAAGAAAAAGTCGAGATCTTGACATCTCGACTCTTCTCAGTAGCTCAATGTTTGGCTACTTGTTCTTATAGGGCTGCTCTTAAGCGAGCCTCCGCATTTTCAACATTTCGTACAGAACGTGGTAAAAAGGCCCGAATATCATCTTCCTTATAACCAACTTGAAGTCGCTTGTTATCCACTAGGATAGGACTTTTCAAGATTCGTGGTGTTTCTAAGATGATATCGATAACTTCATTCATGCTGAGGTCTTCAATATCGACCCCTAGATTCTTAGCATATCGATTTTTTGAAGAAACGATACTTGCAATGCCATTTTCTGTTTTGGTCAAAATATCGAGTAATTCTTCTTTTGTAATCCCTTCTTTACCAAGGTTTTGTTCTTTATAGATCAACTGATGAGCATTTAGCCAAGTTTTGGCTTTTTTACAACTCGTGCAACTTGAAACTGTGTAAATTTTAATCATGCATGCACTCCTTTCGCCACACGATAATAACATTGTAGTATATTATACCATAAAAACCATCAGTCTTTCGACCTATTTTAAAAAAAATTACTCTTCAATCTCAATGGCATCATCAAGATCTAGTGTTACTTCTTCAAGAAGTGGGCTTTCAGCTACTTCATCTTGTGCAACTACAGCAGTGTCATCATCGATCAAACCGAAGCGCACGCGCACTTGGTGGTCAATCTCATCAAAAATTTCTGGATGGTCTGCCAAGTACTTCTTAGCATTTTCAGAACCTTGGCCGATCTTCTCACCGTTATAAGAATACCAAGCCCCAGCTTTTTGGATCAAATCAAGATCTGTCGCGATTTTCAGCAATTCGCCTGTACGTGAAATTCCTTCTCCGTACATGATTTCAACCATAGCTTCCTTGAACGGTGGAGCTACCTTGTTTTTCACAACCTTGATCTTGGTTTCTTTACCAACGTTGGTATCTTTTTGATCACCTGTTCCCTTGATCTGGGTATTCCCACGAACATCTAGACGAACAGAAGCGTAGAATTTAAGGGCACGACCACCAGGAGTTGTTTCAGGGTTCCCAAACATGACCCCAACTTTTTCACGCAATTGGTTGATAAAGATGGCAATGGTCTTGGTCTTATTGATCGAAGCTCCGAGTTTGCGCATGGCTTGGCTCATCATCCGTGCTTGCAAACCAACGTGGCTATCACCGATATCTCCATCGATTTCTGCGCGTGGTACTAAAGCAGCAACAGAGTCGATCACGACCAAATCAACAGCACCTGAGTCGATCAATTTACCCGCGATTTCAAGTCCTTGTTCCCCTGAGTCTGGTTGAGACAAGAGGAGCTCATCAATATTGACCCCGAGAGCTGCTGCATAAGATGGGTCCAAGGCATGCTCGGCATCGATAAAGGCAGCAATGCCTCCTTCTTTTTGTGCTTGCGCTACTGCATGAAGGGCAACGGTTGTTTTACCTGATGATTCTGGACCATAGATTTCGATGATCCGACCCTTTGGATAACCACCAGCACCCAAGGCAATATCAAGAGCCAAGGAACCAGAGCTCATGACTTGTACTTTTTGTTCTGCGCGTTCGCCCAGACGCATGATGGATCCCTTACCAAAGTCTTTTTCAATCAACTTCAGGGCATCATTGAGGGCTTTTTCACGCTCATCTCCAAATTTCTTTGAGATATCATCTAATTTTTTCTGTTTTTTCGCCATTCTTTTCTCCTATATTCAAAGCGTAGTGTTTTACACCTTCTTTTTATTATAGCAAATTTTCATCTAATAATACAGTCTTGCGTACCAGATTAAAAGCATGGAGGACTGCGACTTTACGAACATCCATACGACTCCGGCCAGCGATATTGACCTTGATCGATTGGACTCCTTTAGGACCCGCAATTCCAATAAAGACAGTTCCCGCTGGGTGCCCTTCCAGGCTATCTGGACCGGCAACACCTGTCAGACTGACTCCATAGTCAGCCCCTGTTAAGAGACGGGCTTGTGCCGCCATCCGCTCAGCTGTATGGGCAGAGACCACTCCATGTGCTTGCAACTCAGTTAGGGGAATTTGGAGCATTTTGCTCTTTTCCTCTATGCTGTAGGTAACGAAACCTCCCGGTAAGACCGCTGAGGCTCCTGAGAAATTAGCCAGAGTCGACTGGAACATCCCGGCCGTCAAGCTCTCCGCTGCAGTCAGGGTCAAGCCCCGCTCGCGCAAGAGTTTAAAAGCCACCTCAGCTAGGGAATTGTCATCTCCATAGCCATAGAAGAGCTGGCTCAAGGATTGGGCATCCAAGGTCTCATGACGGAGAATCACTTGCTCTAGATGATCCAATTTCTGATCTGCCTGTTCTTGTGACGAAGCCTTGGTCGACAAGCGCAAGGTGACTTCTCCGGTCTTGGCATAAGGGGCTAGGGTTGGGTCCGTTTGACCATCAATCACATCTGCTAAGACGGTTACCAGCTGACTTTCCCCAATCCCAAAGAAGCGCAAGACACGTGAGTATAGCTTCTCTCCTGTCGCTAGAAGAGGCACCAACTCATCCGTAACCATGGGTTTCAATTCACTCGGAGGACCAGGCAAGACCACATAGCTAACACCTTCTACTTCGATAAGCCCTCCCACTGCCAAACCGGTTAGGTTTTGAAGGGGCGTAGAGCCCGTTACTATTTGAGCCTGTCTCAGATTATTGGGTGTTCGGACATGGTCTGGCCGACTGGCAAAGAAGCGATCCAACTTGGCCATTGCTTCGGGATCAAAGGTCAAGTCTCTATCCAAGAATTGGGCCAGGGTTTGCTTGGTCAGATCGTCTTCGGTCGGTCCGAGACCTCCTGTGAGGATGACGAGATCACTTCGATCACGCGCAATCGCAAGAACAGACAAGAGACGATCGGCATTATCTCCAACTGCAGTTTGGAAATAAACGTCGATCCCTAGACCGGCCAACTTTTCTGATAAGAATTGCGCATTGGTATTGACAATTTGTCCAGTGAGAATTTCGGTTCCCACTGCAATGATCTCTGCTTTCATAACGCCTCCACTTATACTATTCGTAATTTTTCTTCATTGTAACACAAAAATAGAAAAATCGTAGAAAAAAGAGAGCCTCTCAGCTCTTCTTTCATTTTTTAAGTTCACGAATAATCATAACAGGAATGGTGATAATTCCGAAAAAAACATACAGTATAGTCCATTTGATTAACATTAATAAGGTCTTCATAATTTTCCCCTGGTTAGTTGTTTTGATAGTAGCTATAGATACTTTGATTAATCCAGTAGCTTTACATATCATATTATAAATTATTTGTTATAGTTTTGCAATAAATATTTTTCTCTGTAATACAGTATAATTCAATTTCTAATTAAATTTGGAATTACACGAAAAATCATTTTTCTTTTATGGATTTTCCCTTCCATTCACAATCATTCTCGTGGTCATTGACGAGACCTGCTGCTTGTAGGAAGGATAGGATCGCGACGGGGCCTGTAAACTTAAAGCCTCGTTTTTTGAGATCTTTGGATAATTTCTCAGATAGAGCTGTTTTGGCAGGCGCCTGCTGGTAATCCGGGACATCATTCACGATGGTTTTCCCCTCAACAAAAGACCAGAGATAGCTATCAAAAGAGCCGAATTCTGCTTGGACTTGTAAAAAGGCCTGGGCGTTAGCCCGTGTCGCAAAGATCTTAGCTCGATTTCGAATGATAGCTGGATTGTCTAATAAAGCTTCCAGCTCCTCATCCGACATCTCTGCGACACCTTGAAGGTGATAGCCATGAAAAGCCTCACGAAAAGCTTGACGTTTATTGAGCACCGTCTCCCAAGACAAACCAGCCTGATAGGTCTCCATACAGAGCAACTCAAAAAGGGCTTGTTCATCATGGAGGGGTTGGCCCCACTCCTCATCGTGGTAGGCTACATATAGTGGGTTATTCATTTTAACCCAGCCACAGCGTTTTGGCATATAAATCTCCTATTTCACCAACATCTTGAGAGCAGACTTGATATAGTTCTCTGCTGTATCGGCCGTACCTTCAAAGAATTTCTTGATTTTCTTGAGTTCCGTCGCCTTGTAGCCCAAAGCCAACATGGCTTCCATAGCTTCCTCAAGGGCTTGGTTTTCTTCTGTTGCCTGAGTTTTAGATTGAGCCGGTGCATCCTCTAGGTCAAGGTTGATCTTACCTTCTAGATCCAAGACCATCTGTTGGGCTGTTTTCTTACCAATCTTCGGAAACTTGGTCAAGTAGGTGATGTTCTTACTTTCGATGGCTTGGACAAGGCCTGCATTGTCATCCGCAGCGATGATGGCTAGAGCTGAGACTGGGCCAATTCCAGAGACCGAGATCAAGTTCAAAAAAAGCTTTTTCTCTTCTTCGGTCGCAAAGCCATAGAGAAGATGAGCGTCTTCACGGACTACTTGATGGAGATAGACTTGCACCTCTTGGTTCATTTTGCCAGAGTAGGCATAGGGATTGGCCACATGCAAGAGATAGCCGATCCCAGCTGTCTCCACCACAATGTATTTGGCGGTGATTTTCGTTAAGATTCCTTTAATGTATTCGTACATAAGATTCCTTTATTCTTTATTTAATATTTGCCCAATTCCCGCAGGCTGGTGTGGTTTTCCTGAATACGTCGGAACATTTTTTCCATGTCGGACTTGGTGAAGTTGACCAAGACCGGACGGCCATGAGGGCAGTTATAAGGGTTATCACATTGGGACAGTTGGTAGATGAGGTCGCGCGCGGAGTAATCATCCAGGGTGTGATTGGCCTTAATGGAGCGTTTGCAGGACATCATGATGGCCAACTCCGCCCGGTACTTCTTGATGGACACTTCCTTGGTCAAGAGGAGCATGTCACACATCTCATAGATGCCCGACTCGATCTCTTCTTCCTTCATCCAGATCGGATGCTCCCGCAAGATCAACTGGTTGGCTCCGTATTCTTCTAAGTAGACGCCCACTTCTTCTAGAAGGTGCTTGCGCTGTCGCAGGCGGATTAGATCGTCTGTAGGGAACTCAAAGATATAAGGCACCAGTAGTTGTTGCTGACTGCCGTCTACGTCCCCGATGCTCTCTCGGTATTCTTCGTATTTGACCCGCTCTTGGGCTGCATGCTGGTCAATGATGTAGAGGCCCCCATTGCCTTGAGCAAAGAGATAGGTCCCATGCATCTGACCAAAATATTCCAACTCTGGGAAAGTTGATGTCTCTTCCCCTTCCAACTTATCATAAGCCTTGTCTAGACTAGCCAGATCCAACTCTGGGTGATCCAGTTGGTCGTACTGAGGTGCCTTTCGCTCTGCAAACTTGATGGCTGTCGGTTTGACCTCCTTTCCTTCATCTTGTGAAAAGAGAAGCGTTTGCTCTGGGAACATTTCACCATTTGGCTGGGATTCCCCGACCTCTGGGCGGACAAAGAAATCTCCCTTGTCTCGGTCGTAATAGAGGCTATTTTCTTTTAGGGGGAGACTGGTCTGAACTGGCTTTTCTGTTCGACGAAGCGTCGATTTGGCCAGATTTTCCAAAGCATCTGGAATCAGATCTTGCTCTTTCAAAGCGGAAACAATCGCTTGGGAGATCAAGCCCATCAGTTCTCGTTCTTTAGAAATACGTACCTCTTGCTTGGTCGGGTGGACATTGACATCAGCTAGATAGGGGTCAATTTGAATATTGATCACTGCTATCGGGAAGCGTCCGACCATGAGTTTACTGCCGTAGCCGTCCAAGATAGCCCGGTTAAGCAAGAAATTCTTGATGTAACGGCCGTTGATAAAGAGGCTAATATAGTTGCGATTGGCCCGGGTCAGTTCTGGCAAAGAGACGAAGCCGGACACTTCGAAGTCCAAATCACCTGTCTCGATGGCAACCATTTTCTTGGCTGTAGCGAGGCCGTAGACTCCTGCGATGGCTTGGCGGAGATTTCCCGTCCCTGCCGTCCGTGTCATTTCATGCCCGTCATTGATTAAGGTGAAGGCAATCTCTGGATGGGCCAGACTCAGGCGGTTGAGAATGTCGACGATATGGGACAACTCTGCCTGTTGGCTCTTCATATATTTGAGGCGGGCTGGTGTATTGAAAAAGAGGTCCTCGACCTTAATTTTGGTCCCCACTGGACTAGTCGCTGGCTCAAGAGATGTGATCTCGCCCCCTTTAGCCTCTAGCTTGGTTCCATGACTAGCTCCTTCCTGAGCTGTTAGGATGGTCATAACACTGACAGAGGCAATGGAGGGTAAGGCCTCACCACGGAAGCCTAGGGTACGAATCCGAAAGAGATCCGCTTGACTCTTGATCTTACTAGTCGCATGGCGACGAAGGGCTAATTCTACTTCCCCATGGGCAATCCCCTGTCCATTATCCGTGATTTGAATGGTCTTTAAGCCAGCTTCTTCAATCTCTACGACAATCTGGTTGGCACCTGCATCGATGGAGTTTTCGACCAGTTCCTTGACCACACTAGCAGGGCGCTCGATGACCTCACCGGCAGCGATCTGATTGGCTAGAATTTCTGGTAATTCGATAATCTGTGACATAGCTTCCCCTCTTATCTTTTATACGCGCATAGGTAGAACTATTATACCATATCTCCAGGGAAGGCCTCCGTTTATAAAACCTTGTACCCTAACTCCACGAAAGATACTGGCCTTCTACCAGATAAACAGACAAAATGACCGAATATGCAAAAAACCTTGTCTTGATGCCTGAAAAAGTGTTTAATAGAATTGTAAGCAAGAGGTCCTGCTAGCGGATTGCTTACCTGACGTCAATCAGTTAGAAGGGATTTGTATGAAAGTAACAGTTACCATTGACCCCCATTTTCAAGAAGAAGGCGTAGCTATCACAGCGCCACAACCTAGCGAACGCATCCAGAAAGTCCAACAATTCATAGAGGAATTGGACCAGAAAGAACGCTTGCGAGCGAAAAAGGATGGGGAAACCTATCTTGTAGAGACCCACTTGTTTCATCGTTTCTATATTGAAAATCGGCAAGTGGTTGGGGAAACAAAGGATGACCGCTTCATCCTCACAGGTCCTCTCTACCAACTCTCTGAAGACTTGCCCATCTACTTTTTAAAAATTTCCCAATCTGAAATTATCAATACCAAAGAAATCGATCACCTGCATTTTACCGGTAGCGGATCGGTTCAAATCTATCTCAAAAACGGAAAGATGACTTACTCCTCTCGCCGTTATTTAAAAGCTATTAAGGAGAAACTCTCATGATGAAAAACCATTTTACCAACGCTCTGAAAGGGATCTTGATCGGTCTCATCCTCTCTATCCTCTTTTCTTTTTTAAACTCCCCTTCCACTTATACGCCTCTCAGTCCTAGCTCAGCTGTCGGCCAATGGATGCAAGCCCACGAAGTTCATGGATCCCTTGTTATGCTCTATTGTACCCTTATCTGGGCTGGCATCGGACTCCTCTTCAGCTTGGGGAGTGTCCTTTTCAACAAAGATTGGAGTTTGTTGCGCGCGACCGTCAGCCACTACCTCTTAATGCTCTTTGGTTTCCTACCTTTAGCAACCTTGGGTGGCTGGTTCCCAATGCAAATCAGTTTTTATCTCTCTGTCATTCTTGAGTTTAGCTTCGTCTATCTCATTGTCTGGGCTGTCTCTTACTACCTCAATAAAAAGAAAGTGGATGACATCAACCGTCAGTTACAAGGGAAAGTCTGATAAATAAAAAGAGGCTGGGGCAAAAGTCCTAGCCTCTCAATTGTCTTTGGATTGTCGAGCAAGACGCAGTAGTTGAGTGGGCTCTACTAGGCTGATTTCATCAGCTTTTACAGCCCTACTCAACTGTGCGGAGGTGGGACGACGAAATCGAATTCTAACGAATGACCGATTTCTGTCCCACTCTCTTTTATATTCTCTTTTTCATCTCGGTAACTGCCATCATGACTTCCATCGGGGTCATGTTGTAGATATCGAGATTGTTTAATTCTTCTAGTACTGGGTGAGTGGTGTCTGCTGCAAACAGAGATAACTGCTCTCCAAGCTCTTGAGAGGGTTGCTTGGTTGGAGCTGCTACCGGCACTTCTTGGATTTGGCCTTCTAGTTGACTCAGGATGGCATCTGCCCGCTTCAATAGATCGCTTGGCAGGCCTGCAATCTTGGCCACATGGATCCCGTAGGACTTATCAGCAGGTCCCTCTTCGATCCGGTGCAAGAAGGTCACTTGGCCATCCTTCTCCAAGGTAGCGACGTGGACATTGCGCAAGCGAGATAGGGTCTGCTCCAAGTCGGTTAGCTCATGGTAGTGGGTGGCAAAGAGTGTCTTGGCCCCTGTCCGGTCATGAATGTATTCGATGATGGCTTGGGCCAAAGCCATGCCATCATAGGTCGCCGTTCCCCGCCCCAACTCATCAAACAAGATAAGAGAGGCTGGAGTCGCTTGGCGAATGGCATTGTTGGCCTCCATCATCTCAACCATAAAGGTCGACTGGCCGGACACCAAGTCATCTGCCGCCCCAATCCGAGTGTAAATGGCATCAAAGAGAGGGAGGGTCGCCGCTTGAGCTGGTACAAAGGAGCCAATCTGGGCCATAATGACAATGATAGCCAATTGACGCATATAGGTGGACTTACCGCTCATATTGGGCCCCGTAATCAACTGGATATCACAGGTCTCATCCATGAGGATACTATTGGGAATGTAGCTTTGAGCTCCCATTACCTTCTCAACAACCGGATGACGGCCCTTTTCAATCCGGATATCACGCGCCTCTTGGAAGACTGGACGGGTCAGTTGTTGCCTTTCAGCCACACAGGCCAGCCCCTGCAAAACGTCCACCGTCGCTAGAGCTTGGGCTAGTGACTGCAAGCGCTGAATGTACTTGCCGACTTCCTCTCTGATTCGTAGGAAAATCGCATACTCCAGACTGGTTGATTGTTCCCGAGCTTCTAGCATCTCCCCTTCGATCCGAGCCAATTCTTCTGTCCCAAAGCGCTCGGAGTTTTTCAAGGTCGCCTTGCGGAAGAAATGAGCTGGCACACGGGATAATTGGGAGTTGGTCACATGGAAATAGTAACCGTCTTTTTTGTTGTAGTCAATTTTAAGACCGGTAATACCACTGGCTTCGCGTTCCTTGGCTTCAATTTCTGCAATCCAGCCGGTCCCTTCTCGGAGGACGACACGGTACTGATCCAGAGTTGGATCAAAGCCGGTACGGATGATATTGCCTTCTGTCAGAACGATAGGGGCATCCGGATCAATAGCCGCTTCTATGAGACGGCAAAGCTCTGGTAGCTCATCTAACTGAGCAATGAGGAGGTCTAGAATAGGCTCTCCCATCTCGACCAAGAGCGACTTGATCAAGGGAACGTGGCGCAGCGTTTCGCCCAATTGCAAGAGGTCCTTGGGAGTAATCTTACCAAAGGAGACCCGACTGGCCAAACGCTCGATGTCATACACACCCTTGAGACGATCTGCCAGATCACTTCGCTCAAAGAAATGGTCCAAGAAGACTTGGATAATCTCTTGGCGCTCTTCGATCCGATGGCGATCCATTAAGGGTTTCTGGATCCAAGCCCGCAGGAGACGTCCTCCCATGGCTGTCTTGCTTTCATCTAGGAGCCAGTAGAGGCTACCGTGTTTTTTACCTGTCCGGGCATTCTCTGTCAAGTCCAAACTCGCCTTGGTCGCATAATCCATCTGCAAGAAATCACGGACCTCATAGTGATGGGCAGGCTTGATATGGTGGAGCTCACGCTTCTGGGTTTCCTGTACGTATTGGAGCAGACCTCCAGCCGCTATTCTCTCCAAATGAGTCAACTCAGCCCCTAGAAGTTGAACATCCTCCGCCACTTCTGAGATAGGGGAGAGTAAGAGGTTCATTTGGCCAAGAAGGACTCTTTCTTCCATTTCTGACAAGGAGTAGGTCAAGACAATTTCACGCGCCCGCAGGTTTCGTATCTCCCCACAGACCATGGCAAAATCATTCAAACTAGTGACCTGAAACTCTCCAGTCACCAAGTCCATATAGGCAAGGCCATAATCCGTCTCATCATGAGACAAGGCTACCAAGAAGTTGTTGGCGCTGTCTGGCTTGGTCGAATCGACAACGGTCCCTGGAGTAATGACTTGGACCACTTCCCGCTTGACCACACCGACGGCTTGCTTAGGATCTTCCATCTGCTCTGCAATAGCCACCTTATAGCCTTTTTCGATCAAAACATCGATGTACTGCTGGGCCGAATGATAAGGTACTCCAGCCATGGGAATCGGATTTTCTGCATTTTTATTCCTTGAAGTCAAGGAAATCTCTAAAATCTGTGCGGCATTAACGGCATCTTCATAAAAGAGCTCGTAAAAATCCCCCATCCGAAAGAGCAAAAAAGCATCCGGATAGTCTTTTTTGATATCTAGGTATTGCTGCATGCCAGGTGATATTTTTTCTGCTGCCATATCGCTCCTTTTCTCTATCATTTCATTCATTCTGAGAACTTGCTCCAACACTAAACTGACATAAAAGGAGGGCCGATCCCTTTCTGGACTGGTCCCTCGCCCTTGACTAGTGACTAGAATGTTGGAGAATGGTCTGCTGGACTGTTTGTGCGACTTCTTGGTCCTTGCAAACAATTAAGAGGGTATTGGCCCCTGCGACGGTTCCAAGGATTTGATCATCCAAAATTTCATCGACTGCATTGGCTAAAATCGCCGCCTCTCCAAGCTCCGTCCGAACAACCAGTGTGAACTCTGCTCTCGAGACCACTTGTGCATATTGAGCAATCAGTCTAAAAATATCTGTTCGATCAGGTTCATCGGCTAATTTATAATAGAGACCACCCTTCTCTTTTACTTTGATCAGACCAATTTCTCGTAGGTCTCTGGATAGGGTTGTCTGGGTCACTCCCGCCCCTCTCTGATCTAAACGGTCTTGAATTTCTTTTTGCGTCGATAACTTCTCATTTTGGATAATTTCTCGAATCAAAAGCTGACGTTCATCTTTTTTCATTTTTGCTCCACTTTTGAATAATTATACTTTGATTATACCAAAAAGTTTGAAGAAAGGCCGAATTTTGTGATAGAATAGTAACAAAAGACCAAAGGAGCTACTATGAATCATAAAGAACTTATTGCAAGTGAATTGGCAAAAGTCATCGAAGGCTTAGACCAAGAAACTATCTTAAATTTACTAGAGCAACCAAAATCTTCAGACCTCGGAGATATCGCCTTTCCTGCCTTTTCTTTGGCTAAAATCGAACGCAAAGCTCCTCAAGCGATTGCTGCTGATATTGCGGAAAAAATCGATGCCTCTCACTTTGAAAAAGTCGTTGCTACTGGTCCTTACGTAAACTTCTTCTTAGATAAATCACAAATCTCTGACCAAGTCATCAAATCTGTTATCCAAGCGGGTGCTGACTATGGACAACAAGAAGAAGGGCAAGGAGCGAACGTTACCATCGACCTTTCTAGTCCAAACATCGCAAAACCATTCTCAGTTGGTCACTTACGTTCAACCGTTATCGGGGATGCTATTTCAAATATCTATAAAAAAATGGGCTACAATACCATTAAAATCAACCACTTGGGAGACTGGGGTAAACAGTTCGGTCTCTTAATGGTGGCTTACAAAAAATGGGGTAGCAAGGAAGCTGTCGAAGCCAATCCAATCGACGAATTGTTGAAACTTTATGTTCGCATCAATGCCGAAATCGAAAACAATCCTGCTTTGGACGATGAAGGACGTCTCTGGTTCAAGAAATTGGAAGATGGAGATCCAGAAGCAACTGAATTGTGGCAATGGTTCCGTGACGAGAGCTTGGTAGAATTCAACCGTATCTACAAACTCCTCGGTGTTGAATTTGATAGCTTAAACGGAGAAGCCTTCTACAATGACAAGATGGATGAAGCTGTTCAAATCCTTGAAGAAAAAGGCTTGTTGAAAGAGTCTAAAGGGGCTAGCATCGTTGAGTTGGATGATGTCAACCTACCACCAGCTATGATTAAAAAATCAGATGGTGCCACTCTTTATATTACTCGTGATATCGCAACCGCTATCTACCGTGCACGGACTTACAACTTTGTGAAAAACATCTATGTTGTGGGCCAAGAACAATCCAACCACTTCCGTCAGTTGAAAGCTGTTTTGAAGAAGATGGGATTTGAATGGAGCGACGATATGATCCACGTTGACTTTGGTTTGGTGACAAAGAACCGCCAAAAATTGTCAACTCGTAAAGGAAATATCATCCTGCTCGAACCAACCCTTCAAGAAGCTATCTCTCGTGCTAAAGCTCAGATCGAAGAAAAGAATCCTGAACTAGAAAACAAGGAAGAAGTAGCACATGCAGTCGGTGTTGGTGCGGTTAAATTCTATGACTTGAAGACAGACCGTCGAAACGGGTATGACTTTGACCTTGAAGCCATGGTATCCTTCGAAGGAGAAACTGGACCATACGTTCAATACGCTTATGCTCGTATCCAATCCATCCTTCGCAAAGCCAACTTCACACCATCTGCAGATGCGACTTATAGCTTGAGCGATTCTGAAAGCTGGGAAATCATCAAGCTTCTCCAAGACTTCTCTCGTGTTGTCAAACGTGCTGCTGAAAACTATGATCCATCCTTGATTGCCAAATATGCCATCAACTTGGCTCAAGCCTTCAACAAGTACTATGCTCACACTCGGATCTTGGATGAAAGCCCAGAACGTGATAGCCGTCTTGCTCTTAGCTACTCAACAGCAGTTGTTTTGAAAGAAGCGCTTCGTCTATTGGGTGTGGATGCGCCTGATAAGATGTAATATCTTTCTTACTTTTTGATAGGAAACCGTCTTTTTTAGGGGTGAGAGGAATAGCTAAATAAGCCTTATTTAGTTCCATCTCACTCCTTTTCTCATGTTACATACACCTATATTTTTAGAGATTAGCGCTTCCCTTATCTATTATCTTATCTTCTGGAGAACCCTATGAACCAAACTGTTTACATTCTTATTTTAGTTAGCCTGCTCATTCTCTTTTTAATCAATAAATACGAGAGAGAAAAACTGCAAAAGATTTTACAAGAGCAACTCTTAAAAGATGAAACCTTCAAAGCAGGCATCAAGGAGCAAATCCAAACGACGGAAAACATCAACGATGTCATCCACGCTATCAACAAGGACTATCACCTCGGCCTCTTACTTTCGAAAGAAATCACAGATCACTTAAAATAAGCAACAACAGAGGAGGCGAGAAAATAAATCTCGCCTCCTCTTCTCTGCTAATCATGCAACCTCCTCCCATAAAAAGAAACCCCAAGCCTAGGCTTGGGGTTTCCAATTTTAAAAGTGATACAAGTCTTCGATAATACCAGCTACTTTTTTGATATCCCCTAGCATCCCTCGCATCTCAAAGTCTGCTAGCATAGGGAAGCCAAAGCGTTGACTGTACTGCTTGGCCGTTAGGCAATATTGATTATTGAAGTTGCGGTTCCCAGATCCCACAACTCCCAAGCATTTAGTGGCATTGTCTCCGTAGGCAATAAAGTCTGCTACATCGGTCGTTAGAATCTCCACATCCCCATTATCAACACCATTTCCTCCTTCAAGATAGGTAGGTAGAAAGGCGATAAAAGGAGTATCGACTTCAAAGAAGGGCTTCCCTTCTTTGACCAGGTCTTTGACATGGATCTTTTCAATGACCAAGTCAGGATACTGCTCCCATAGATAGTCACTGAGGCGACGGACAAAACTTTCAGTGTTTCCACTTAAACTGATATAGACAAAACATACTTTCATTTTTTTCTCCAATCAGACCAGTTCCTCTTTTTTGTCCAAAATTAGAGGAGCTTTTACATGCTATAATCTAAGCTTGAAGGTCGCTAGCTGGTCTATTTTTCAATTTGTAGAGGAGGATTCCCAAGTAAACAAGGGCTACAACTACACTCAAGACAAGTGCATATAAGCTAGAAGCCTGTAACAAAGTCCGCAATTTATCTGTTGTGATCACCGACATGGAAGAACGATAAGACCAGAAATTGTGCAAGCTTATTAAGAGGAAGGCTCCAATTTGACCCATATAGGCATAGGTTGCCTTGACAATATCCTTTTTAGATAGGAAGAAATAGCCAACAGCAATCAAGCCCCCAATCAAAAGAGATATCAATAACCAAGCAATCGGTCCGCGTAGTGCTACGATTAATTTTTCAAGGAAGGCTTTGTATTCTTCCCGTTCAAGAGCAGTGGTTAAGTTCAAAGAAGCTGCCATTTCATCTGTGACCTCCACTTTAGCCAATCCAAAGAAGGACTGAGCAGTTAATAGAGTTCCCATCGTTGACAGGGCTAGTAAGACATACATATAAATCGGATTTTTCTTCATTGTATTTCCTCGTTTCTAATATCCATACTATTTATTATAACGTGAACCGAAGGGAAGCGCAAGTTTAGATTTTCCCAGTTATCCTATACAAAAAAGCTCCCTCTAAATCAGGATATGATCCAAAAGGAGCTCCTCTTTTATGAGTATATTGCTTCTAATATACTGAAAGCAAATTAGTTCAAGTGCCAGATATCTTCGTTGTACTGAGCGATGGTACGGTCAGATGAGAAGAATCCTGCTTTAGCAATGTTGACGATGACTTTATCCAACCATGCGTCACGGTCTTCATAGTCAGCAAGCATTTGCTCTTTCACTTTGATGTAGTCTTCCAAGTCAAGAAGAGTCATGAACCAGTCTTTGTTGATCAATTCGTTGTAAAGACGTTCCAAGCGTTCTTTCTTACCAACTGCAAGAACAGCGTCGCTGACGATGAAGTCAACCAATGGTTTGATAGCTTCACGAGCGTAGAATTCGCTTGATTTGTAAGCTGCTTTTGCGTAAAGGTCGATAACAGTTTCTGAATCTTCACCAAAGATGTAGATGTTTTCGTCTCCAACCAACTCAGCGATTTCCACGTTAGCACCGTCCATAGTACCAAGAGTCAAAGCTCCGTTCAACATGAATTTCATGTTACCAGTACCTGAAGCTTCTTTAGAAGCAAGTGAGATTTGTTCTGAGATATCACATGCTGGGATGAGGAAGCTTGCTGCAGTAACGTTGTAGTTTTCAACCATTACGACTTGCAAGTGTGGAGCTACTGCTGGGTCGTTAGCAATCACTTCTGACAAGCAAAGGATCAAGTGGATGATGTCTTGAGCGATTGTGTAGGCAGGAGCTGCTTTACCACCAAAGAATACTGTGATTGGACGAGCAGGGATGTTACCAGCCTTGATGTCCAAGTATTTGTGAATCACATACAAAGCGTTCATTTGTTGACGTTTGTACTCGTGAAGACGTTTGATTTGGATATCAAAGATAGAGTTTGTATTGATTTCCACACCTTGGTGTTCTTTCAAGTGACGAGCCAATTTACGCTTGTTATGAGCCTTGATGCTTTCCAATTTTTCTTTAACAGCAGCCTTGTCTTCGTATGACAAGAGTTTTTCAAGCTCATCAGCTTCGTGGTGCCAATCGCGTCCAAGAATCTCATCCAAGTAGTGAGACAAGCTTGGGTTCGCATGCATGAGCCAACGACGGAATGTGATACCGTTTGTTTTGTTGTTGAATTTTTCTGGGTAGATGTCGTAGAAGGCTTTCAACTCAGAGTTCTTCAAGATTTCTGTGTGGAGTGCTGCTACCCCGTTAACACTGTATCCGTAGTGGATATCCATGTGAGCCATGTGTACACGGTCGTTTTCATCAATGATTTGAACAGCTGGGTCTTTGTATTCTGCTTTAACACGGCTGTCCAATTCTTTGATGATTGGTACCAAGTGAGGAACCACTTCTTCCAAAAATTCAAGAGGCCATTTTTCAAGAGCTTCAGCAAGGATGGTGTGGTTGGTGTAAGCAATCATGCTACGAACGATAGAAATTGCTTCATCAAGTTCGATACCACGTTCAGTCAAAAGACGGATCAATTCAGGGATAACCATTGATGGGTGAGTATCGTTGATTTGTACAACTGCGTAGTCAGCAAGGTCATGCAAGTTGCTTCCTTTTTCGATTGCTTCATCGATGATCAATTGAGCACCGTTTGAAACCATGAAGTATTGTTGGAAGATACGGAGCAATTCACCTTGACGGTCGCTATCATCTGGATACAAGAAGAGAGTCAAGTTGCGAGCAATGTCTGTCTTGTCAAAGTTGATACCATCTTTGATGATTGAAGAATCAACTGAGTCCAAGTCAAACAAACGCAAGCGGTTTTTAGTCGCTGTTTTGTAACCAGGTACATCGATATCGTAAAGAGTAGATGTCAATGTAAAGTGTGCAAATGGCACTTGGTAGCTACGGCTTGAACGCACCAACCAGTTTTGGTCAGTCAACCATGCATTTGGAATTGTTTCTTGTTGGTTGTTTTTAAGGACTTGTTGGAAAAGACCGTAGTGGTAGTTCAAACCAACACCGTCACCGTTCAAACCAAGGGTAGAGATTGAGTCGATAAAGCAGGCTGCCAATCGTCCCAAACCACCGTTACCAAGTGATGGTTCCAATTCTACTTCTTCGATTTCGATCAACTCTTTACCTGCATCAGCAAGTTCTTTCTTAACTTCGTCATAAAGACCAAGGTTAATCAAGTTGTTTGACAAGAGTTTACCAATCAAGAACTCAGCTGAGATGTAGTAAACTTTTTTCTTACCAGTGTTGACTGGTTTTTGGCTACTTGCAAGTTTGCTGTAGTTAAGAAGAGCAAGGTAAAGCTCTTCGTTGCTACATTCTGCGATAGATTTATTGTAACGATTTTGTACAAATTCTTTTAATGGTAACATTTTTGTGTCTCCTGAAATTTTCTATTGATTTGAATCCACCAAATTTTCATTGATTCGGCGATAAATGGTTGTCAAGTCAAGTAAGTTTTCCTCGACAGCTGGTGTCAATTGATCTGCTGTCATTCGCCATGACCAGTTTCCACCAAGGGTGGATGGGAAGTTCATCCGAGCTGAACCATCCAACTCTAGCAAGTCTTGCATAGTGGCGATAGCCATAAAGCTTACTGATGAGAATACTGTACGAAGCATCGCATGCACGACTGTTTCATATTCCTTGCGGTTTGTATAACGTGCCATGTACTCACGAGTTGGATCGTCAATTTCATTGCGATACCAACCAAGAACAGTGTTGTTGTCGTGTGTTCCTGTGTACATGACAGAGTTGTTTGGTGCCAAGTGAGGGCTATCGATACTTTCATCGTCAGGATTGAAGGCAAATTGAAGAATCTTCATTCCTGGGAATCCTGTACGCTCGCGAAGTTCGATGACTTCGTCTGTCATAAAGCCAAGGTCTTCTGCGATGATGTTCAAGTCACCAAGTTCTTCCTTCACAGCGGCAAAGAGTTTGTAGCCAGGACCTTTGACCCATTTACCTGGTGCTGCTGTATCAGAACCAGCAGGGATTTCCCAATAAGACTCAAATCCACGGAAGTGGTCAATCCGAACGATATCGTAGATTTTAAAGCTTTCACGCAAGCGTTCAATCCACCATTTGTATCCATCTTGGTCCATTGCTTCCCAGTCATAGATTGGGTTCCCCCAAAGTTGACCAGTTGCTGAGAATTCATCTGGTGGGCATCCTGCAATGCAGGTTGCTTTCCCATTTTCATCTGTTTTAAAGAGATGTGGATTTGCCCACATATCGCTTGAGTCTTCCGCTACGTAGATTGGCATATCTCCTACAATTTCGATGTGGTTATCGTTAGCGTATGCTTTCAATTTCAACCATTGTTTGAAGAAGAAATACTGTGTCACTCGATGGTAAGTCAATTTATCTTCCAATTGAGCGCGGTAGGAAGCAAGAGCTTCTGGTTGACGAGCGCGAATCGCTGCATCTGGCCACTCTGTCCATGCTTTTAATTCAAAATGTTCTTTAATGGCCATGTATTCAGCGAACAATTCCAACCAAGCTGCATTTTGCTCTGCAAATCGGCTGAAGTCATCCCAATCACCTGTTTTGATAAAAGCTTGCACCGCTTTTTCTAGAAGAGGACGACGTTGCTCGAAGATCTTGGCATAGTCTACTTCAGTTGGATCTTGACCAAAATCAATACCTTCTACATCAGATGCATCCAAGAGCCCTTGTTCAATTAAAAGATCAAAGTCAATAAAATGGGTGTTGCCTGCAAAAGCCGAGAAGGATTGGTAAGGAGAATCACCGTAGCTTGTTGTTCCGAGAGGCAAAATTTGCCAATACCGTTGCTTGGTACGAACGAGAAAATCCACAAAATCGTAGGCTGCTTGGCCAAACGAACCGATTCCATACTTCCCAGGCAAGGATGAAATGTGCATCAAGACACCACTTTGGCGTTTTTTCATTGGGGGTACCACCTTTAGTTTAATATATTTTTGTTTTAAGAAAATAGACGAACCTTCTATACTGTTTCTGATCCACTCCAACTCTCAGAAAGAATAGAAGAAGGGCAGTCATCAGACATAGAACTGAATTTAACCTATTTATAAATGACCCTAGATCATCTTTATGCAACGTTCAAGGAAAACGTTTGCGTTATTATCCATTATAAAGTAATCCTGTGGTTTATGCAAGAGGTTTCCTAAACTTTTATGTTTTTTCTGCAGGCTAACCCTATGCCTAGTGTATCCCTTTCTCATTTTCTTGTCAACTATTTGTGTGTATAATAGAAGATAAAAAAATTTTAAAAATTTTTGCACAAATACTTGCAAACGTTTTCTCCCTGTGATATACTATTCGTGTTAAGGAAAACGTTTGTCTAAAACGTTTTCAACTAATAATCTTATTTTTATTCTTTAGGAGGAATAAATCATGAAACGCACAATTCTTCGAAGCGCTGCTGTACTTGGTACAGTCGGATTCGCATCACTTCTTTTGGTAGCTTGTGGAGGCAAAAAAGAAGATTCTTCTTCTGCTACTAAAAACGAGTTGACTGTCTACGTCGATAATGGTTACAAATCTTACATGGAAGAAGCTGCGAAAGCTTTTGAAAAAGAAAGTGGTACAAAAGTAAACATCAAGACTGGTGACGCTCTTGGTGGTTTGGACAAATTGTCTCTTGACAACCAATCTGGTAAAGCTCCAGACGTTATGATGGCACCATACGACCGCGTAGGTGGTCTTGGTAACGACGGTCAATTGGCTGAAGTTACATTGAACAAAGATAGCAAGACTGACAAAACAACTGAATCACTTGTAACAAACGGTGGTAAAGTGTATGGAGCACCAGCAGTTATCGAAACATTGGTTCTTTACTACAACAAAGACCTCCTACAAGAAGCTCCAAAAACATTTGGTGAACTTGAAGAATTAGCAAAAGACAGCAAGTATAACTTCGCTGGTGAAGAAGGTAAAAACACTGCCTTCCTTGCTGACTGGACAAACTTCTACTATGCATACGGACTCCTTTCAGGTAACGGTGGATATGTCTTCGGTAAAGATGGTACAGATCCAAAAGATATTGGTTTGAACAACCAAGGTGCTATCGACGGTATCGAATACGCGAAAACTTGGTACGCTAAATGGCCTAAAGGATTGCAAGACACTAAAGGTGCTGCAAACTTCATCCAAACTCAATTCCAAGAAGGTAAGACAGCTGCTATCATCGATGGACCATGGAAAGCATCTTCATTGAAAGAAGCAAAAGTAAACTACGGTGTAGCAACTATCCCTACCCTTCCAAACGGAAAAGCATACTCTGCCTTCGGTGGTGGTAAAGCTTGGGTTATCCCTGCAGGTGCTAACAACCCTGAAGCAGCTCAAAAATTTGTTGACTTCTTGACTTCAACTGATCAACAAAAAGCCTTCTACGACAAGACTAACGAAGTGCCAGCTAACACAGAAGCTCGTGAATACGCTGTTGGTAAAAACGATGAGTTAACAACTGCCGTTGTTAAACAGTTTGAAAATGCACAACCAATGCCAAACATCTCTGAAATGAGTACTGTTTGGGATCCAGCTGCAACTATGCTCTTCGACGCTGTAAGTGGTAAGAAATCTGCTAAAGATGCTGCTGACGATGCTGTTAAATTAATCAAAGAAACTATCGAACAAAAATTCGGTGGCAAGTAAAACAGTTCCCAAGGGGCTGGGAATCTTTCCCAGCCTTTCGCTGTGATGTGGCCTCTGGCCGCTCACATATAAGGAGTCGATATGGAAACAAAACAAAATCCAAAAAAGGCAATGTGGCTATCCCTCATTCCTGGTTTGGGACAAATCTATAACAAACAGAAAGCAAAAGGATACATCTTTCTCGGTGTAACGATTGTCTTTCTCGCTTACTTTTTCGGGCTTGGTTTGGGGGAATTGTCCAAACTCATCACCCTCGGTACCGTCCGTGGGCAAGATAACTCTCTTTTTATCTTAATCCGTGGTGCCTTCCACTTAATTATCACAGTCGTTTATTTGATGTTCTACGCTTTGAATATCAAAGATGCGGGTACTGTAGCCAAGCGGATTAATAATGGCATTCGAGTACCGATGACCCTAAAAGAGATGGTCAATGCTATCTATGAAAATGGCTTCCCATATCTTTTGATCATCCCTTCTTATATTGCCATGACCTTTGCAATCATCTTCCCCGTTTTGGTTACCTTGATGATTGCCTTTACTAACTACGACTTTAAGCATACAGCTCGCTTTACGCTACTTGATTGGATCGGACTTCAAAACTTCACCAACATGTGGACTTTGAGTACCTTCCGTTCTGCCTTTACATCTGTATTGGGCTGGACCTTGATCTGGGCCTTGGCAGCTTCAACACTTCAAATCGTTCTTGGTATCTTGACAGCCATTATTTCTAACCAACCATTCATTAAAGGAAAACGCATCTTTGGTGTCATCTTCCTTCTTCCATGGGCGGTTCCTGCCTTCATCACTATCTTGACCTTCTCAAACATGTTCAACGATAGTATCGGGGCAATCAATGCTCAAGTCATCCCTCTCTTTGCAAAGATTTTCCCATTCTTAGATGGGGTTCTCATTCCTTGGAAAACGGACCCTACCTGGACAAAAATTGCTTTGATTATGATGCAAGGTTGGCTCGGCTTCCCTTACATTTACGTCTTGACACTGGGAATCTTGCAATCTATTCCAAACGATCTTTATGAAGCAGCCTATATCGATGGGGCAAACGCTTGGCAAAAATTCCGCAACATTACCTTCCCAATGATTTTGGCTGTTGCGGCACCAACGCTCATTAGCCAATACACCTTCAACTTTAACAACTTCTCCATTATCTACCTCTTTAACGATGGTGGACCTGGATCTGTTGGAGGAAATGCTGGTTCGACAGATATCTTGATTTCTTGGATCTATAAATTGACAACGAACTCATCACCTCAATACTCAATGGCTGCTGCGGTTACGTTGATTATCTCTCTGATTGTGATCTCTATCTCGATGATTGCTTTCAAGAAACTGCACGCATTTGATATGGAGGATGTGTAAAATGAAAAACTCAGTTCAATTTAAACGCCGCCTTAATCATTTCTTGACTTACCTCTACTTGGTTGTCCTATCCATCGTCATCATCTATCCCTTGTTGATTACGGTTCTTTCAGCCTTCAAAACTGGTAACGTCAGTGCCTTTACGCTTGATTTCAGTGGCAGCCTCAGCTTTGATAACTTCCAAAAGCTCTTTACGGATACCCTCTATGGCACTTGGTATCTCAATACCTTGATTATCGCCATTATTACCATGGTTGCTCAAACATCCATCATTACTCTAGCAGGGTACGCCTACAGCCGTTACAACTTCTTGGCTCGTAAGCAAAGTTTGGTCTTCTTCTTGATTATCCAAATGGTGCCTACCATGGCTGCTTTGACTGCCTTCTTCGTTATGGCCTTGATGTTGAACGCCTTGAACCACAGTTGGTTCCTGATCTTCCTCTATGTCGGTGGAGGAATTCCAATGAATGCTTGGTTGATGAAGGGTTACTTCGATACAGTCCCAATTTCACTTGATGAATCTGCAAAATTAGATGGTGCTGGACACTTCCGTCGCTTCTGGCAAATCGTCCTTCCATTGGTTCGTCCAATGATTGCGGTCCAAGCACTTTGGGCCTTCATGGGACCTTTTGGAGACTACATCTTGTCTAAATTCTTGCTTCGTGACGAAATCAACTACACGGTAGCGGTTGGTCTTCAAACCTTTATCAGTGACCAAAAAAATCAAAAGATTGCCTTCTTTGCGGCAGGTGCGATTCTGATTGCAGTCCCAATCTGTGTGCTCTTCTTCTTCCTCCAAAAGAACTTTGTTTCAGGCTTGACAGCTGGTGGGGATAAAGGATAAAATAAGGTTTTCTATCAGAAGTTTGTCACCTTCCATGAATAGGTACAACTTCCATCATTGAAAAAAAGAAGGAGAATTTTTCTCAGTCACATAAATTTTATCTTTAAGGAAAGGATGGGAGTGGGACAAGTATAGCAAATTGCTTGATTTGCTACCGGTCTCTCTCCCATCTTTGGTTAAGGATAAAATCTTGTTATGCTCTCCACCATTTCGGAGATTAGAAAGGTCAATTCATGCCCTATCCATTTAATTATTTTTCCAGCCTTTTTAAGGTTAGAAAAGCATTTGCAAACCGCAAACAACTCAGTTGGTTCCAAATGATTTTTACCTCACTCTTTCTTCTATCCTTGACCCTCATTCCTGTCGCCTTTCAAAATGCGGAACTCCAGACCTACCCCTTAACTACCTTCGTTAGCGATGTCTTTGATCCCTTAACGGAGGATGTTATGAAGGACTTGAAAGAAAATGTCCGTATTGACCAGCATGAACTAATCTATAACAGTCATTTTGGAGTTCACAAGAACAAAGCTGGCCATGTTATCATCGGTCATCACGAAGGGACTTCATTAGGTGAAAAATTAACCCTCTATTTCGATAAGACCCAACTAGTAATTAGCAGAGAAAATAAAGAACTTGCAAGCATTCCTTATCAGGCAATCAATCAAAAGAGTCTTGAAAACAAAGATGCTTTAAGCCAAGCCATCTCCAAAGATTGGTTCCAAGCCAATCGATTGGCCGTTAGCCTCTTCCTCGTCCTCTTCTCAGGTTTCTTATCTGCTGTGAATTTTGCAATTTTAGTATTTGGAGCTTCCTTCTTCCTCTTCTTGACACGGAAGTCACGTCTCTTCTCTCTCAAGACCTTCAAAGAATGCTTCAACTTCACTCTCAACTGTCTTGGATTGCCTATTCTTGCCAGCGTCCTGGTCAGTTTATTGTTCCACCAAGTCTTCACCACAACCATCTTGATCCAAAATATCCTATTTGTCTTGTTCCTAGCGCTTGCCTTCTATAAGACTCATTTCCGGGATCCAGATTACAAACCTTAGGGAGGTCCTTTATGCGTGTCACCATCAAAGATGTCGCCAAACTAGCTGGCGTTGCACCATCTACCGTTACACGAGTGATTCAAAATAAATCTACCATCAGTGAAGCCACTAAAAAGCGGGTTCGTTCTGCCATGAAAGAACTGGATTACCATCCAAACCTAAATGCTCGTAGCTTAGTGAGCCAGTCCAGTCAGGTGATTGCCCTTGTCTTGCCCGATGAAAGTGATGTGTTCTTCCAAAACCCCTTCTTCCCTACGGTCCTCCGTGGGATTAGCCAGGTCGCCTCTGATCATGGCTATGCGATTCAGATTTGTACAGGGGCTAATGAACCCCACCGCCTCGCTCAACTCAAACAAATGATTTATGGTAAGCGGGTGGATGGACTCATCTTCCTCTATTCCAAATTGAATGATCCTCTGGTTGACTTCTGTATTGAAGATAAATTTCCTTTCTTGATTTTAGGGAAAGCAACTTCCCCTTTTGTATCATTAGTCGATAACGACAATGTTAAAGCAGCCTTTGATGCGACCGAATATTTTATCAACAAGGGATACCAACATATCGCTTTCCTTGGAGGAAATAAGGAATTGGCTGTTTCTCAAGACCGCTACAAGGGTTATCAAGAAGCTCTGGCCAGTCATCAAATCCCTCTTCGTGAAGAATTGGTCAAGTTCTCCTTTGGTTTCTTGCTCGAAGAAAATTCATACCAAATCATGGATACCCTGCCTTTTGAAGAACTCGAAGCTCTCATGACAACGGATATTCTCGTTGCCGAAGGGGTCCGGCGATACCTGAGCGACAAACAAGTCGATCTTCCGATTATTTCCTTCGACTCCATTAAACCACGGATTCCAATTGACGCCTATATTGATATCAATACGGTTGAATTAGGACGTGAATCTGTTAGAACCTTACTCCAAATTATTAAGGACAACAAGGAAAACAAAACTGTTTGCTACAGACAGCTTATTGAACATTCGATTATTGAACTTTAGGAGAACCTATGATAACTCATTTTTCAGCTTATTTAGATGACCAAGACTTGATTCGCGTGGAAGGAGGAGAGAGCGTAATGGCCTCTCTTCCTTTTACATTGACGTCTGGTTCGAAAACGATTGAACTCCTGCCGACGGAGGAAGAAAAAACTCTTCGAAGCCTCCTTCCCATCGACATGAGTCAAAGCTATACTCTTTCAAATAGTAAAGGAGAGTCCTGCCTCCTCCACTTCCGGGATATCGTCCGTCAACCCATCTTTGATCAGCTTTATGCTTATGATGGAGAGGATTTAGGAGCTCATTACTCAAAAGAAAAAACGATCTTTGCCTTCTGGGCTCCTATCTCTCAAGAGGTTGAGCTCTTGATCAACCAAACTGCCTACCCGATGGAGCGGACAGAAAAAGGAGTTTGGCGTCTAGTACTCGAGGGAGATTGGGAAAAAGCCTCTTATTACTACCAGCATCAGGTCAATGGTGTAACCCATACCGTTCATGACCCTTATGCCCTTTCTTCTGAAGCTAATTCAGGAGCTAGCTATGTCATCGACCGCCACAAGATTGAGCGCCCCATTCAGCGTGCAACGACACAACTGGATCCGACTCAGGCCGTCATTTATGAACTGAGTGTCCGGGACTTCTCCATGCAAAAAGAAGCAGGATTCCAACACCCTGGGACCTTCCCAGCCTTATTAGAATCTCCTAAACATGGAAACCAGACCTTTGGCTTTGACTACTTGAAATCCCTGGGCATTACTCATGTTCAGTTCATGCCCCTCTATGATTTTGGAAGCGTGGATGAAACCAACCCTGTCGCTGGCTACAATTGGGGCTATGACCCTGTCCAATACAATGTCCCTGAAGGAAGTTTTAGCACCCAGTCAAATGATCCTTACCAACGGATCCTTGAGCTACAACAAGTGATTGATGCCTACCATCAGGCCGATCTCAGCCTCATCATGGACGTCGTCTATAACCACGTTTACCTCTCTGACGATTTTGCCTTTGAGCGGATTGTCCCAGGCTACTTTTATCGCTATGACCAAGACCACCAACGAACCAACGGAACCTTCTGTGGCAATGATGTAGCGAGCGAGAGAGCTATGGTTCGCAACTATATCAAACAATCTGTCAAACAATGGGTTCAACTCTACGGATTTGATGGCTTCCGCTTTGACCTGATGGGCATTCTTGATCGCCAAACCATGATGGAAATTCAAGAAGAATTAAGCGCTATTTACCCCAACATTTACCTTTATGGGGAAGGGTGGAAGATGGATACCGGACTGGATCCTGAACTCCTGGCTCATCAATACAATGCCCGTCACCTTCGTCCTTATGGCTTTTTCAGTGACAACTTCCGAGATACCGTTAAACGAAGCATCTTGAAAGAAGGACGTATAGAAAGTCGCTATCAGGCCAATGATCTTGCCAATATTTTGACTGGCAATGTCGGACTCAAAGGAGCACCCCACTTTGTGCGTCCTCAACAGGCGATTAACTATGTGGAATGCCACGATAACGCAACCTTCTTTGACTATCTCAAGGTTGAAGATCCAAACATTTCAGAGGAGAAGCGACAGGCTAAAGCCCGTCTCGGCTTGCACCTCGTCCTCTTGTCTCAAGGCGTTCCCTTCCTACATGCTGGCCAAGAGTTCTATCGCAGCAAAGGCTTAGAAGAAAATACTTACAATCTTCCAGATGCTCTAAATCAACTAGACTGGCTTTCTTCTACAGCCTATGAAAGAGATATTCAGTTCCTTCGTGAATTGATTGCCTATCGTAAAGAGGAAGACCTCCTCCACCTAGAGAAGGCCCAAGACATTCGAGACTACTGTCAAGTCACCTGGACTTCGGAAAACACTTTCTCTTACAGCATCGAAAAAGATGGACGCAAACTTCTTATCTTGGTCAACCTGGGGGATCAAGAGTGGACTTATTCACTCAAACAGCCTGCTAGATTAGCAATTGCTCACCCCCATGTTTATACTAGAGAGCAACAAATTTCTCAAAGAGAATTCACCATTCCAGCCTATAGTTGGATTTTGGTAGAACAAGCATAAAAAAATTCCTGCAAGCCTATCTTGCAGGAATTTTTTAATCCTCCACTTCGACAAAACGTCCAATAATATGAACATTTTCTGATATGGTAATAAAAGCTTCAGGATCCTCTTTTTTCATTAAAAATTTAAACTCATTAAACTCTGCTCTGGTAATAACGGTGAGCAAGACCGCTTTTTCCTGATGATTATAAGTCCCTTCCGCATTGTGGATAATGGTTGCTCCACGATGCAAACGCTTATGAATTTTCTCAATTATCTTATCCGGTTGGCTAGTGACAATCATAGCCTGCATCCGCTTCTGCTTGGTAAAGACTGCATCTGTCACTCGACTGGACACAAAAATGGTAATCATCGAATAGAGGGCATATTTCCAACCAAAGGTCATCCCTGCTATCAACATGATGGTCCCATTGACGATGAGAGAAATTTTTCCGACGTTCTTGCCCGTTCGCTTTCGAATGGTCAAGCTAACAATATCGGTTCCCCCACTGGAGATATTGTTGCGAAGCGCAAATCCAATCCCTGTCCCCATTACAACTCCCCCAAAGAGAGCATTCATAATAGGATCATTGGTCAGGGTAACCACTGGCATAAATTGGATAAAGAAGGAACTCATAGACACCGTGATAAAGGTGAAAATAGTAAACTTATGACCAATTTGATACCAAGCGATGATCATCAATGGCAGATTGATGACATAGAATGACAAAGAGACCGGAATGGTAAAGCCTAAAAATCGATCACTAAGGGCGGATATAATCTGGGCCAATCCTGTCGCACCACTGGAATACACACGTCCCGGCTGGAAAAAGAAGTTCACAGCAACAGCAGATAGGAAGCCATAGACCAAAGAAGCCGAGATCTTTTCATCGTACTTCTCTCGGGAAATACTTTTTAAGACCCGTAGTAATTTAAAGTTATAGGCCAATCTTCGTATATAATAACGCAAGATCTTGCCTAAGCGAGTTTTTTTCATGTTTATCTCTCAATTTATAAATAAAGGGAAAATCCCACAAGTTGCTTATGGTAATTTTCCGCTTTTTCTATCCTTATTCCTCAGTTTTTACTTCTACTTGTAGGCTCAACTCTTCCAGTTGTTTATCAGCTACTGTAGAAGGGGCTTGGGTCATTGGATCCGTTGCCTTATTGTTCTTAGGAAAGGCAATCACTTCACGGATATTCTCCTCACCAGCTAACAGCATGACAAAACGGTCCAAACCAAGAGCTAATCCACCATGTGGAGGGAAACCATAATCCATGGCTTCTAGCAAGAAACCAAATTGCTCTGTCGCGTCTTCTTTTGAGAAACCGAGAGCGGTAAACATCCGTTCTTGCAATTCTTTTTGGTTGATCCGAAGACTACCACCACCAAGCTCGTAACCATTGAGCACAATATCATAGGCAATGGCCCGTACCTTGGCAAGATCGCCCTCTAATTCATGAGCTGTATCTGCTTGCGGAAGTGTAAATGGATGGTGGGCACTCATGTAACGACCTTCTTCTTCAGACCACTCAAACATTGGCCAATCGACCACCCATAGGAAGTTGAATTGACTATTGTCAATGAGGTCCAATTCCTTGGCAATTCTACAACGAAGGGCACCTAGAGTTGCATTGGCCACTTCTAGTGTATCTGCTACAAAGAGAACCAAATCCTTTTCTTCCAACTGTAAAGCACTTGTCAACTCTGTTGTCACACCTGTCAAGAACTTAGCTACTGGACCGTTTAAAGCACCATCAACTACCTTGACCCACGCTAGACCTTTTGCTCCATATTGCTTGGCTACTTCGGTCATCTTATCGATGTCTTTACGAGAGTAATTGTCTGCTGCGCCTTTAACAACGATGGCTTTAACGGCAGGTGCTTCTGAGAAGACCTTGAAGTCTACACCCTTTACAACTTCTGTCAAGTCTGTCAAGAGCATCTCAAAACGAGTATCTGGTTTGTCAGATCCATAAAGAGCCATAGCATCATCGTACTTCATCCGTGGGAAAGGAAGTTTCACTTCGATTCCCTTAGTTTCTTTCATAACACGTGCGATTAAACCTTCCGTAATATCTTGAATTTCTTGCTCTGTCAAGAAGGAAGTTTCTAAATCGACCTGTGTGAACTCTGGTTGACGGTCGCCACGTAAATCTTCATCACGGAAACATTTGACGATTTGATAATAACGGTCAAAGCCAGCATTCATCAACAATTGTTTGGTGATTTGAGGGCTTTGAGGCAAGGCATAAAAGTGACCCTTGTTAACGCGAGATGGTACGAGGTAGTCACGCGCCCCTTCTGGAGTTGATTTAGAAAGGAATGGTGTTTCCACATCAATAAATTCCAACTCATCCAAGTAATTACGGATAGAATGGGTTACCTTGGCACGCAATTTTAAGTTTTCCAACATTTCTGGACGGCGCAAGTCCAAATATCGATAGCGTAGACGAGTATCGTCGTTGGCTTCAATGCCGTCCTTGATCTCAAATGGCGTGGTTTTTGCAGTATTGAGGACAGTTAAGGAAGAAACATGCATTTCAACCTGACCTGTTGCAATTTTATCATTCGCTTGCTGTCTGGCAGCAACTTGACCTGTCACTTCGATAACATATTCGCTACGAAGACTCTCGGCCGTTGCCATGACTTCCGAACGAACAGTTTCCGGATTGATGACCAATTGCATAATCCCTTCACGGTCCCGCAAATCAATAAAGATCAAGCCACCCAAATCACGGCGTCGACTCACCCATCCTTTGAGGGTTAGTTCTTGTCCAATGTGTTCCTCGCGAACACGCCCAGCATACATGGAACGTTTCATTGTATTTTTACTCTCCAAACTAATATTCTTCCTTCTATTTTACCATAAAGCCTGTTAGATAAGTGCTTTCCCAGAGATTTTTCCAGAAAAAACAATTTTTTTATTCAGCTTCTTTCTTGGTAGGAGCTTTCTCTTGTTTTACCTCTTCATCGTATAACGTTGGGGCCAACATTTTCATCAGACTAGCTGTTCCAAAACGCATGACAGCTGCCAAGACTCCAAATATTGGGGCCAAGCTACGGAAAAAGAAATCTCCTCTGACTAATTGGGTGATGAGGCCCGTAATGAGAAAGATCACTATTCCTTGAAGAATCGCATAAAAGGCTATTTTCTTCATTGTTTTCATCTTGTACCAGTTCCTCTCTTTGTATTAGACAGACTTATCCACAAGTTTGTGGATAAGTCTGTGAATATGGGGATAAGTTCATTCAAAACCATAGGAAAAAAGGTTGAGACCGGGTATTCTCAACCTCTTCGCATCTTACTTAAATTGATCCGGCTGACCTTTATAGTTAGCCCAGTCCTGACTTAAGAAACGATTGTTAATCTTGTATTCAGGGGCAGGTTGAGGGTTGGAGACAAAAGGATCAACTGCTTTATCAAATGCCAACCATCCATTCCAGCCCATATGAATGGTATCTTGCATAAAGTAGGGTTTATCACCATCTTTAGAAAAATCAGCAATATGGGTAAAGCCTTGACTTTCTAATTGGTAACGGATTTTTTCAACTGTCCGTTGATACATTTCTTTACTCAAACCTGTATAGGCCATCCATTTAGAGTTAACTGGAGGGATGACAAATATCACATTGGTTTTCGATTGAGCAAACTGATCCAAGACCAGTTGTAAATCATTGTATTCTGGAGATTGCTCATAGGATTCATTCTTTTGGAATCCTTTGAGTTTCTTTAACTTACTTGCAAGTCGATGGTTGTAAAAGCTATTACTAATGCCTAGTTTGTTATTATTGGTTTTCTTTTTGGCTTCCGCAGTCGCTACCTCTTCCAAAGCTTCGTAAGAAAATGTATCTGGCAAGTCATTTAAGCGAGAGAGAACTTTCTTCTCATAGTTGCTATTGTTCATTGCCGTAAAGGTGCTAAAGAAGGCATCCTCCCGACGAACAAAGCGCATGAGGGTCTGATTGAGACCTTTTTCAAAACCAGATAGGTTTTGACCTTTCGCTAGCTTCTGAACTTCTCCCTGCATAGCAACATTAGGATACTGTTGCAAAAGACGAGACGCCGCATACTGGCTTGCTGGGCCAGCTTCTTGGTTGGCCAAAAAGCTAGTTAATTGATCGCTGTTAAAGTATTGATGAAAGGCCGACGAATCATAGCCATCCTTCGTAAACCACTGGGGCGATACCACATAGACAGCGGTTTTTCCTTCTAGTTGAGGAAGAATTTGCTGCATCCCAAAATATTGGTTCAAGGACGCTGCTCCTCGTTGCCCTAGAAAATACGGGCGATAAGAACGATCATACTTCTCAGCTAGTACTGCTGGGTGGACGATATCAAACCGCAACCATTCGCTGGAACCAAAGAAGGGTACAAAACGATAGTTGGGATCCCCGAGCGCTTCTTCTTTACGGGCACGACTTTTAAAGCCTTCTGCTGTCAAGCTCACTGCGGCCTTTTTCTCCTCTGTCAGATTATGTTTATGGTTAATCGGATAGAAAAAGAGAAGAGTGGCGACAAGAGCCATGGCACAAAAGACCGGACCCAGAATCAGCCACAATCGTTTAAGCATTCTGAAGCTCCATGACACCTTCTACGATTTTGTTGGCTGTGTTCCAGTCATCACGACCAAATTCAGATACTGGAACCCGAATATCGAAGCGGTTTTCCAATTCAACAATCAACTCAACGGTTCCCATGCTATCAAGAACACCCGCATCAAAGAGATCCTCATCCATCATATCTGAGACATCTTCCATAAACAATTCATCAATAATTTCAATTACTTGTGATTTTACATCCATTTTTCATTTTTCCTTTTCTTATTTCATTTTTGGAAACCATTGCTGATCCAAGAAACCTGAGAAAATCAGGAAGGACAGCATAACGGTATTGAAAGTAATAAAGATACCAAGAGCCTGGGTCCAGCGATTGTCTGGTAGGGGCTCCAGTCCTTTTGCCTTGCGTTCTTTATTGATTGTCTTTTTCTTCCGCAACCAAGCGTCGTTGATTACAAGACCCAGACCGTGGAAGAGACCATAGGCTACATAATACCAGGTAACCCCATGCCAAAAGCCCATGACCAACATGTTAATGATATAGGCAACGTTTGACGTTGTAATCCGACTCTGAAAGACCTTGTTGCGCATCAAAACCATGACTAGACGCATAAAGACAAAGTCCCGGAACCAGAAGGACAAACTCATGTGCCAACGATTCCAAAATTCCTTTAAGTCACGTGACTTAAAAGGGAGATTAAAGTTGATTGGGCTCTTAATTCCCATCAAATTAGATGCCGCAAGGGCAAACATAGAATAGCCTGCAAAGTCAAAGAAGAGATCCAAACCAAAGACATACATGACCCCTAAGGTGCCTAGGTTAAAGATTCCCCCTTGAAGAAGGGCATAGGTCTTGACATGTCCTAGTAAGAGATGGCCAAAGATATGAGCTAGAATAAACTTATAGAGGAAGCCAAGCATGATATACTTGACGCTCTGCTCCAACATATCTAGAAGCTCATCTCGATCCGGAATCGTCAGATAATCTTCATTGAAGCGTTTGAAGCGGTCGATCGGCCCACTTGAAAAAGTCGGCATAAAGAGCAAGAAACGCAAGAATTCCCAGAGACTAAAGTCTTTGAGGGTTCCGTCTCGCATCTCGATAATCATGCCCACTGCTCGGAAGGTCAGATAAGAGATCCCAAGGAAGCCCATCCAGGACTGGGTGCCATCAATGGCTGGTTGCACCTTCACAAAAACCAAGGGCAAAACGACCAAGAAAGAGTGGAGGTAAAAGACCCACTTGTTGTCACGCTGACTTCGATAGAATTTATAGGAGTAGACCCAAAGGATTTGCCAAAAGAGGTAGAAAAGAACCGCATAGATTTGTTTCAAATCCGTCCCTGTCAGCATTAGAACAATAAATGCGAGACTGACCAAGGCTTCATAGACTGGGAATCGTTTTTTAAAGAAGAGGCCAACAAAGATGGGCAATAAGGCCCCAATCAGATAAATAAAGTAGACCGGGGTTCCATAGGGTTCTAAATGAGGGAGCTGTTTCAAAAACTCGATCATCGGTTGTTAACCTCACTAATCAACCCTTTGATGTCGATTTTCCCGTTTGGAGTTAGCGGTAAACTATCACGGTAAAGGAATTTTGAAGGCATCATATAAGACATCATGATGTGTTCCAAATCTTCCTTGATGGCTTTCGTAATATCAATCTCGCGTTCAAATTGCTCTTTGACGCCATCTTTTAAGATGACATAGGCCAAGAGATTTTGAACCTTATGATCTTTGTTGTAGCGTGGCACTGCAACAGCCGAGTCGATGTACTGAGATTTGTTCAAGTTTTGAGAAACATCTTCTAGTTCAATACGATAGCCATTAAACTTGATCTGGAAGTCCATCCGACCACCATAGAGAAGAAGACCTTCATCTGTCATGGTTCCAACATCTCCCGTATGGTAGGCTGGAAGTCCTTCAAATTCGAAGAAAGCTTCTGCTGTTTTCTCTGGATTATTCATATAACCTTTTGAAACAGCCGGTCCAGACACGATGATCTCTCCTTGCTCTCCATTTGGCAATTTGTTTCCTTCTTCATCAATGATGAAGGTTGGAGAATCTTCTTTGGTATAACCAATTGGCAAGCGTTTAAGAGTCGCTAGCATCTCATCTGTGATAGCAACTGCCGACAAAGCTACCGTCGCTTCTGTTGGTCCGTAAGCGTTGATGATGCGCGCATTTGGGAAACGCTCGCGCAGTTTTTGAGCCGTTTTAACCGTTAACTCTTCCCCATCAAAGTAGAAATGAGTAATGCCTGGCATCTTTTCAGCATTGAAATCTTCAGACAACATGGCCATATCTGCAAAAGATGGCGTTGAAGTCCAGATAGCAATCGGAAGAGAAAAGATAGTCGCAAAGAGTTGTTTAAAGTCTTGAGTGATAGCTGATGGAAGGGCAAAGAGGGTCCCTCCAAGAGCTAAGGTTGGTGCCCAGTACATGACAGACAAGTCAAAGGAATAGGGTGGTTGCGCCAACATTTGCGGACGCTCTGGTGTTGCAAACTCCTTATCTGTGATCATCCAGTTGGTGAAGCTGAGCAAGTTATCATGTGAAATCTGCACCCCTTTTGGTTTCCCAGTTGTCCCCGAAGTAAAGATGATGTAGTAGTTATCATCCCCTTTGACCGGATGTTGCAAGTCATACGCATTCTGAGCCGCATAAGCTTCACGCACTTGCTCCAAGGACATGACTGGAGCAGCTGGGTTTTCAATTGGAAACTCATTGATGGCGATAATTAAGCTTGGCTCAGCCACTTCAACAATAGCAGACACGCGCTCTAAGGCAGAGTGGCTGTCAATTGGGATATAGGCGTGGCCAGACTTGGTCAGGGCCACAAAGGTTGCCAACATTTCATATTCTTGTCCACCAAAGACCACAACAGGTGACTTTTCAGGAAGTCCCATTTGGTCAATGTGGGCCGCTAAGCTATCTGAATCAGCCTTCAATTGGCCATAGGTATGCTCTTCTCCAAGGACATTGTAAACAGGATAGTCTGGTTGTAGTTGGGCGTAACGTTCAATCGCCTCAATCATATCAGTAATTGGTTGGTTTGACACGGTAGGGATCTCCTTTAGAATTCATTGTAAATAAAGCCACCTTGACCTTGACCAAGGTAACTAAAGAAATAGAGTAGGGCTAAGAAAATAGCGAAATACAAGATTGTTTGCCCTATAAATTTATAAAGTGTTTTATGTTTCATCTTTTTCACTCTTCATTTTGATTATCACTGACTATTTTACCATTTTTTGTTCAGTCATAGCAATCCAAACACAAGGAAAAAATACTAGAAAACGTTACCATAAGAGACAATTGAGATCTGCCCTTAAATTGATTGCTTTTCTGATTTAAGTCAACCATCATCTAATCTAAGCCTTATTTTGCCGTTCCGCGACTCTGACGAATCAATTCCAAACACTTGTCTACTTCTACGTCTCTTTCAAAATGAGCTGGAGTCCAGGGAATTTCTATATCCGGTTCAACACCTTTATCCGTCATTCCTCTACCTTGATCTACGCTTAGACAGCGAGAAGTAGGAAACATCAATCGATAATCACCATAATCAACGGTACAACAATTGGAATAGTCTAAAATTCCGAGAGTTGGTCTACCTACCACCGTTACCTTCTTAAACTGCTTCATCATCTGGACAAAATTGTCCCCAGATGAAGCACAATAGATATCTGATAAGATAAAGATCTGTTCGGGATATTGGCCGCCTCTAACCTCTGGGAAGAATTCCTCGTTTTCTTGCTGGTACAGCACATAGCCTTTGCCCCGATAGCGGAGTAGATCCTCTTTCATCTCTTCAAGGAGTTTAATTGTTTCGGAACTAATCTCTTCCTGTTGCATCCAGTCCTCAAAATCCTTCAAGCGTAAGTCGACATTGCGTTCCGTGTAGAGAATTTCCATGCCATCATCATCCCAGTCAAGCGAATCATAGCCCTGACCCTTCTCTAAGCCTAGATGTAATAGAGGGAAATATAAAGAATCTGTCCCTCCACCGTTCTGTCGGACATCAATGAGAAGGAACTTGACTTCCGTCATCATCGGTAAACACTCTTGGTATAAGCGACTAATAGCTCCTTCATCCATAAAGTTATCCAGACAAAGATAAAGAATCTCATCGTCTAACCGTTTCCAAAAAATCTGATCTTGGATCGGCTCTCGACTGGGCGCTACTTCAATGGTCTTTTCTACCCCTTCTCGAAGCAGGGTGACTCTTTTGGACTGAGAGACCAAATCCGCCCATTCTCGGTAGTGTCTTTCGGGGGTCTTACTTATAAAATAGTCCTTATGAAGAGACGCCACCTGCTCCAAGTCACTTCCATCCAGACCTAGGATCTGATCCCCTGCCTGGAGACCAGTGTCTGCATGCGCCTTTTCAACATAAAGTTGATGGTCCATTACACGTAAGAGAAAGCCTTTCTGACCAGCTTTTTTATTCTGAAAGGAGATGTGCCCAATAATACCAAAACTGGCTAGGTAGGACCTGACTTGATAAAGAAAGGCATCATCCGCCATATCATCTGTTATTTTTTCCCGAAAAGGCTCTGGATCACATCCTTTTCGATCTTTGATAGTAGATGAATCGTGAGTCATAATGGAGACGATATCTTCAAAAATAGCTCTCTTTCTCATGCAAGACTCCTTAATTTTTTTAGAAACAGTATACCACTTTTCCTTAAAAAGTTCTTAAACCCCTAAAAAGAGGCTGGGACAAAAGTCCTAGCCTCCTCGCTTCAAATAAGATCACAACGAGCTGTCCCTTACAGGAGAGAAAGATTGTATGAAATAAATACCTACTTCGTACAGCTTCTCTCCTATTTTTTCGTGCTTTTCAATCTTTTATAGTGTACAATAGAAGAAATGATGATCTATGATTAGAAAGGGATTTACATTATGTCTAAAAAAATCACTCTCCTTGCAACTCTCTTTTTGAGTCTTTTCTTCTTGACAGCCTGTATGTCTGATTTTCAATCATATTTCAAACCGGAAGAAACAAGCACTGGTTCCTCCTCTAAAAAACAAGAGAAAAGTGAAAAAGAAGCCTCATCTTCTAAAAAATCATCTAAAGCTAGCTCTTCGAACAAAGAAAAGAAAGAGTCTAAGACAAAAACCAGCTCAAGCAAAAAAATGGAGGTGTTCCCTGCCAATGCTAGCGAAGCCCCCAAGGACAAGATCTATGCAACTGGTGATTCTGTCGTTTACTATAAAAAATATGACGGTGGATTAAAAGTGCATACACCTGATTTCGAAGGCTATACAACAAAAATAGTCAAAAAAATTCTTGGTAAACCTGAAAAAACCCATGTTGATTCAAATTATATGCTCGAGACCTTTTCAGAAAAGGAAAAAGAAAACCTTGTTAATCTCTATCAAGAGGGCCTTTTAACTGACGAGCAACTCCATGCTTTTTGGGCTGGTGTAGTCGATCTAGCTCAAACGGCTCAATTAGAGCAAACTTTTACAGTCTTTACCTACAAAGAAGGACAAGTTCAACTTGTCTTTAAGGGTGACAACCTTGTCTATGTTACTCCAGATCCTGAAGTGCTTTATTTTAACTAAGAAAAATCCCCTTTCTCTTCAGAGAAGGGGATTTGTTTCACATGAAACTATGGATAGAGGTAGTTTAGTCTTCTTCCATCTTTTGAGGTTGATAGGCCAGCATTCCTAAACCAATACACAGCATCAAAACCAGGGTAAGGAAGGTGACTTGCCCGCCTATCTGACCAGACAAGGAAATGGTTTCCCTTAGTCCCGATACGGTATAGCTCATCGGCAACAGCGGATGAACGGTTTGGAAGAAACGATTAGTGAGGGCAAGCGGATAAGTTCCTGCACTAGAAGCCAGTTGAAGGAGCAAGAGAATCAAAGAGATAAAAGCTCCTACCTTGTTGTTCCATGTCGTTAAGGCCGTCACCATGGACATGAAGGTCACACTTCCTAGCACACAGAGGAAAAGTGTCAAAGCTTCATGGTTTGCTGCCATCCCTAGCAGATGAACAGCTCCGTAGACCAGGACACCAGCCAAGACAGCAATTATCCCGTTCACTTCCAATCTCGATTTCAGCCAAGCCCAACGACTTTCTGGATGACGCCCAGATGGCAATTTGGCAAAAATCATATTGGTAGAAAGAGCAGCGACGAAAAGGGCAACTGATATCATATAAGGCGCCATTCCCACTCCATTCACTGAAACATTATCATGGTCTGTCTTTGAAAGGGTAATTGGATCTGACAATACGCTGGCATTTTCTTTTTTAGTGCTAGCGCTATTTAATTGGTCCTTAGCCGAACTCAAGCCTTGACTGAGATTCTGACTACCTGTTTGGAGATCCCCCAAGCCCCCGACAAGAACTTGGCCTCCTGTCGCTAATTGACCAGAGCCATCAGCTATTTTACTTGCACCATCCGCCAATTGATAAGAACCTGATAGTAACTGAGCTGATTTATCCGATAACTGATCGACTCCTGATACGAGTTGATCAACACCGCTAGCTAAAACTGGTGTTTGAGTGTTTAATTGACCAATCCCACTGGCCAGTTGTCCAGCACCTGTTGTTAATTCGCTAGACTTACTAGTCAATTGGTTGGCCCCTGAAACTAATTGGTCCATTCCCATAATCAGAGTTGGCATCTTTCCATTTAGTTCTCCCAATCCTGTTGCTAGTTGACTGCTTCCAGATACCAAATCCGCAGATTTCTGCTCCAGTTGACTGGTCCCCGCACTCAATTGAGTAGCGCCTGCTATCAAGGTGCTACTATTATCATTAAGCTGACTAGCTCCGCCAGCTAACTGGTCCACCCCTGTCGTATAGAGTTGCACTCCTTGGTTGAGAGTTTGGCTAGCTGGTAGAAGTTGCTCTGTCACTGCTATCTGCACGGAGCTCAAGCTAGTTGAAAGAGTATTCAAGGTAGACGAAGCTGTTGGCAAGATCTGATTGGCACTTTCTTTTACTGTGGCCAAGGGACTCTCGGTCGTTAAGCCTTCTTGCAAACCTTGAACGGTAGTTAAAATCGCTTGAGCAGCAGTCTCCGTCGTACTTGAAGCAGCAGACACAGCAGCCGTCAGTTCTGCCTGTTGTTCGGCTGTCATCGATTGATAGGCAGCAGTAGCTTGAAGATTGGCTAGTACTGAATTGCGGTCAGCCTGTGCTGCAGCTGAAATCCCTTGAGCAGAGGTGGCAATGGTTGCCAATGCTGTGCTGAGTTGACTAGTATCTCCGCTCGTGTTCTGAATAGCTTCATTTAATCGGGTGAGGCCTGCTGTTAATTGGGCAAGCTGCTCTTGTTGACTTGGTGACGGAGAAAGTTGTGTAGATAAGGTTTGAATTCCTGTTTCTAACTGAGACACTCCATTTCTCAATGCTTCCGATTGACCACTTAATTGACTAGCTCCACCACTGAGAGTAGCAAGCCCTGTGCTATAGTTTGTTAGACCATTCGTCAAATTGCTAGCACCAACATTCAACTGACTGACTCCTTTTGTGTAGGTATCCAGTCCTGTTGTGAGAGTGTTCATTCCTGTATGCAATTGGCCAATTCCAGAGGCTAACTGAGGCGTTTGACTAGCCATTTGGTTCAAACCATCTCCAAGTTGTCCAACACCAGACGTATAGGCCGTCAGTCCACTACTAAAGGAGGTAAAACCATTATGAAGTTGCCCAACTCCCGATACGAGGGTCGGAACTTTCTCCTTCATTTGGTGAAGACCTGTCGCTAATTGACCAACTCCATTGGTGTAGGCCAAGAGTCCTGTGCTAAGAGTCTGTGCCCCATTTGAAAAAGACAGACTAGAATTGGACAAGGTTGTCAAATGGTCTGTCAGGGTTTGCCCACCCTCTTTTAACTGACCAGCACCGGTTGCCAGCTTTTGACTTCCTTCAGCTGCTGTTCCCATCCCTGTCTTCAAACTCCCCATCTTTTCAAAAAGAGCGTTTGTATAGGTTTTGGTTACATTACTAGCAACGGTTTGCTGAATTTTTATCATGGCTGAATCACTCATCTTACCAGCAATAAAGCTATGGCCACTAGATGTTTGGTAGGCAATGGTCATTTGTTCGGGATGATTGGTTAAGATAGATGCCGCTTTAGCGGATAGATCTTGGGGCAAGGTCACCACCATATAATAATCACCCTTTTTCAGTCCTTCTTTAGCTGCTGTTTCATCTACAATATGAAAATCCAGGGCATCACTCTTCTCAAAATTGGACACCATGTCTTTTCCAATTGTTAATTCTTGTTCTTGATAACGAGCTGGCTGATCTTGATTGACAACTGCTACCGGCAAGTCCGAAACCTTGCCATAAGGATCCCACATAGAAGATAGAAAGATCACATTATAGAGAGCTGGTATCAAAGCAACCCCTAACATCACAACCATAACGGTCGGTTTTCTAAAAATCACTTTCCATTCCTTAAACATTTTTTGTCTCCTTTTTATACACAATGTCTAATTTTTTGATATAATTGATTATACAGTTCTTTTGAAAAACCGCAAGTTAAAAAGGAAATTTTTGGACACTGTGTATAATTTTGTATATAAAAGAAAGGGACTAGAATGGTTACCGAAAGCAACAAGCGAATAAAAACAAAACGGATCATCCAGGAAGCCATGGTTGACCTGCTTCATAGAGAGTCCTTTGATGAGATTTCAACCGTTCAGTTGGCAAAAGAGGCTGGTATCAGCCGGAGTAGCTTCTATACCCACTACCGCGATAAGTACGATATGATTGAGCGCTACCAACAGGAATTTTTCCACAAAGTCGAATACATCTTCGACAAACAGCAAGATGATAAACACCAAGCTGTTACCGAAGTTTTCGAATTTCTCACAAAGGAGCCCCTCTTTGCTGTCCTTCTAACCGAGAATGGGACAAAAGAAATTCAATCCTTCTTGCGGCATAAGCTACAAGTTCTACTAGTTGATAGCTTGCAAGAGCGTTATGGCCATCGATCTTTGACCGAAATCGAGAGAGACTATAGTTCTGTCTACCTCACCAATGCTTTCTTTGGAGTCTGTCAAATGTGGGTGGCGCGAGGCCAAAAAGAAAGCCCGCAACAAATGGCTGACTTCCTATTAAAAATGCTGGAATAAAAAAGAGACCTCGGTCTCTTTTTCTATTATCCTTCTTTAGTTCCCCGCTCCTAAAAATTGATCTACAAAGAAACTGAAGTAAGATTTTTCTCCTGTGATCAGAACACACTTCCCTTCCAAACCGTAACGTAGAAGTTTAGCCTCATGATCCTTGAGACGAAGGACTCCCTCTATTTTGAAAAAGTTCCCCTGTTCTGTCCGAGTTGCACTCGAAGCAATTGAGCTAATACGGACTTCTAACGTAATTGGTTTTTGTTTACTTCCCTGTGTGCTAAAGCGAACCCGATCTCCCACATGAATCGTGGCTATATCTTTTGAAGGAATATAGGTGACAATCTTGACTTCTTTTTCTTTCTGAATGAGAGGATAAACTACAGCCAGAGGAGTCCCTTCCGCTACAATACTCGCTCCTTTTGTTTCATCATTCAAATGAAGCACCCCTTCATCCTTCGCTAGAATCCGAGTCTTCTGAAGAAGAGTTTCTTGTGTTTTTACCTTACTTTCTAGATCTGCGATTTGCTGAGAAAGAAGCAGAAGATCTTGTCCAACTTTACTCAATTGTTGAGCTTTCAGGGAGGCTATTTGACTATCTAAACTGGTCGAAAAAGCTTGTTGGCTCCCGGATCCCGCATATTGGATTCGATAATTAGAAATACTCGCCTCTAACTGCTGGATTTGACTATCCAACTGGCCAATAAAAGAAGCTTGTGCTTGAGCGTTTTCCTCTCCGTGTGCTTGCTGAGCGTAACTCTGGTAGAAAGAGTAAAGTGGATGAGTCGCATCCAGACTTCTCCCCTCTAGTAGAGCTGATTTTAGACTATGGTAATCAGCTAAGCGCTTCTCTTGGTCTTGGATAACTTGGCCAATTTCTGCTTGACTGGAACTTGCACTGGCATTTTGAGAAGCAATGGTTGCATTTTGTTGATGGGCTTGAGCTTGGAGAATCGCTATCTGTTGCTGGTAATCCTTAAACAGCTGGTCATAACCAAAATGCTCATTTCCTGTAAACTGGCTCTCCCCTGTCTCAATGCTCGTTTTCAACAATTTTAATTGTTCCTCCTGTTTCTTTAAGAGGTCTAGCTGTTGCGTTAAGCTCATTCCTTGTTGTTTTTCCTGGTCCTCTTGGTATTCTACCAAGATTTCTCCCTTCTTAATCTCTTTATTTTCCTTTAGATGGTTGACTTGAATGGGAGAATTACTGGTTGATTGGATTTGATCAATCACGCGCGTAGCTTCAATTGTCCCTCGACTAGACAAGGTCACTTCCTTCTTGGCAAAGACAGAGAATCCCACAACAAAAAGTAGTAAAAGAAAACAAGGGACTACCCATAAACTAGCAAAATTATGGAAACGTTTCTGATAGAATTCTGCACTTTCAAAATATTTTTCGTTCATCATACTCTCTTTTTTCTCCTAGTCCTCTCTTAACAAGTAACTAAATGGCTGTAATAGCCATTCTTTTTCAGTAGTTCTTCATGGCTTCCCTCTTCCTTAAGACGACCTTGGTCCATGAGGAAGACTTTTTCAGACCGTTCTGCAATCGTTAACCGATGGGCGATAAAGATAATGGTCTTATCTAAGGCCATCAAGCGGTCCACAATTTTCTTCTCCGTCAAGATATCTAGGCTGCTGGTCGCTTCATCCAGAATCAGAATAGGAGCATCCGTTAACAAAGCACGCGCCAAAGCAATCCGCTGCCGTTGTCCACCAGAAATTCCCATACCATCCGTTGTTAATTCCGTTTGGTAATTGAGGGGCATGCGCTCAATATCTTCTCGAATTCCTGCGATTTCAACAGCGCGCAAGATATCTTCCTGACTAGTTCCTTCCCGCGCTCCTAGTAACAAGTTCTCTAATATTGTGCCATTAAAGACATAGGGCTGCTGGGGTAAATAATTGATTTGCTGGCGGAGCAAGGTTTTATCCACTTGCTGGATATCCCTTCCTCCCAGACGAATCGTTCCTTTAGTGGGTTGGTAGAAATTCACCATCATTTTAGCTAGCGTTGTTTTTCCAGAACCTGAAATACCGACAAAACTTACCTTGCTCCCTCTTTTGATTCTTAAGTTAATATCTGTTAGAACATTGGCCCCGAAACCGTACTTGTAATCTACTCCCTCAAATACTAGATCACCATCGAGAGCCTCACGCTCTTGAAGGGGCTTCTTCTCTGCGAACTCAGAGTCTATCAGATAGACTTCATTCAGACGGGTATTAGCTACTCGGGCGGCTTGAAGTTTGGTTTGGAGGTTGATCAAATTCTCTAGAGGCCCTGTGAAATAAACAAGGAGAGTATTGTAAGTAATCAGCTGACCCAAACTCAATTCTTGCTTCATGACCAAATGAGCTCCCATCCACAAGACCAAAACATTCAAAATCAACTGAGCCAAGTGCTTGAGCCCCTTTTGAAGACTTTCCGCCTTGCTCATGGCAAAGGACTTCTTCAGATAATCCACAAATTCTGAGTCAATCTTTTGATAACGACTACGCTCACTGGTAAGAGACTTGATGGTTTCAATCCCATTGATATCTTCGATAATAGAAGAAGACAAGACACTATTGGCTTCCATAGTTTCATTATTTAAGCGCTCAAAAGGCTTCATAAAGGCAAAAATAATGACTGCATAAATCGGCAGCAAGAGAATGGTCAAGAAAAAGAGATGAGCATTTTGACTAAACAGGACTACTGATAAAATCAGGACGATGGATAGATCCAAAAAGATTGAAAGCAAGGTACTAGCCAGAGCATCGATAATGCGGTTGGCATCTGTAAAACGCGACACCACTTCCCCTGTCCGTCGAGTTGCAAAGAAACTCATAGGCAACCGAAAAACATGCTTAATATAGGACAGAATGACATCAATAGACAAGCGTTGGCCTAAAACAAGGAGCAAGTAATCTTGCGCGTAGGTGAGGATTTGCTGTAAGATGTAAACCACAATCAAACCTAGTGAAATCACAGTCAAGGTCTGCTTCATCTGATCAGGCACATAGGTATCAATAATTGATTGTAGGTAGTAAGAACCAACAATATTGATAAGGGTTACCAATAAAGTTGCAAGAACAATATGAAGGACCAATTGTCGCTGTTTAAACAAAAGAGGGACAAAGTCTAGGAGCCCATTTTTCTTTTCCTTACTAGGTTGATAGGCCGGAGTCGGGGCCAAGGCAATGACAATCCCTGTCCATTCCTTTTCAAACTCTTCGATCGTCAATTTGGTCATCTTTACTTTTGGATCTGGATCTGCTACGTAAAGATGTTTTTTATCTTTCTTATACACTACGTAATAATGAGGGAGACGCCCATCCTTGATCACGTGGACAATCAATGGATAGGTCACTCCTTCTAAGTCAAAAAGAGTGCGGTCTGCTCGGAAGGCGCGTGTCTCAAAGCCCAACTCTTCAGCTACCTTGACCAAACCTAAGGCGGTCGTTCCATCTGCAGTCGTTTTTGCCTTCTCCCGCAGACTAGCTAAAGAATAGTATGATCCATAGTAGCCAAAGACCATGGCTAAAGCTGCAACACCACAGTCTCTCATGTCAACTTGTTGGCGATAATGTTTTTTCTTAAATCCCATAAGAACCCTTTCCAATCGTTTGTTTTATCTTAACAAAAAGAACTACCGGAGAAGAAAAAATCGCTATTTGGTTTATTATTTTAGGTATTTGGTCATAAAAATCTCCAAATCAGGAGAATGATCATTTATTTTGAAAAAGAAAAACCGCCTATTTTTACAGGCGGTCATTTCTTTCTATGAAGCAAGCATAGGGAACAAATATCTAAGCAAACCCAGAAATCAACAGTTTAAGACAAAGCAAAAAGCCCACAACCATGGGCTTTTCGTAAGATATATCTTAAAATTAAAGCATTTTGTTGTAGAATTCAACGACAAGTGCTTCGTTGATTTCTGGGTTGATTTCATCGCGTTCTGGCAAGCGAGTCAATGAACCTTCCAATTTTTCAGCATCGAATGATACGAATGCTGGACGTCCAAGAGTTGCTTCAACAGCTTCAAGGATAGCTGGAACTTTAGCTGATTTTTCGCGAACTGAGATCACTTGACCTGGAGTTACACGGTATGAAGGGATA
>ERZ773246.56-NODE-56-length-60486-cov-304.126_pt1 | contig 60486 bp, 39 predicted proteins | sample MGYA00580519_ERZ773246 | MGnify/ENA primary metagenome ERZ773246 (study PRJEB29015, sample SAMEA2738153) | human oral metagenome | biome: human oral; feature: human-associated habitat; material: saliva | place: China | collected 2246 ...
AGTCGTAGCCGGAGGCGGTCACCCCCTGCTCGCGCACCTCAAAGGTCATGCCGTATTCAATTTCGAGCGGGCCGCTCTCACAGTCGAAACCACCGATGGGCCAACCGCCCTCGTCCCAGTCAACGTTGGGGAACGGGGCATCCGGGTTCGGCTCACCCAGAGTCTCGTAGTAGATAACGCGGAAGTTCTTCTGCGAGGTTGGGTTCTCATAATCAAAACCCCACAAGCATTCTTCGTCGTTCGGGTCCATCCAGAACTGCAGCAGACCGGTGGCGGGGTAGAAATCGTTCTCGGGCAGCTCAGCGCAGTTAATCTGCGCAATCATGCCCAGCGGCTCACCCTTCTCGTTGGTCGGCGCAGACTCCCCGGCAGGCAGGTAGGGGCGGCCACCAAACTTGGAGGCAGTCTGCGGCAAAGGTTCGGCGGGAACGAAGGGCTTCAGCGCGATAGCCTTCTTGCGGGCGCCTTCCTGGTTGAGCAGGTCGATAACGTGCTTCGCCTGCTTCTCGATGTCCTTGAACGGCTTGTTGTCGAGCATCTTAGAATCTCCTCATTGATGATGTGAAAGTAGTACGGTGCCTAGCCGCAAGCCCACTCAAAGACGACCTGCGAGAAATCGCGGGCGGCAAGCGCCTCCGGGGTAATCAGCCAGTTCGCCGCACCGGCATCACCCCACATCACGTACACGCCCTCATCAGCGTCCTCGCCCCACTCCGACTCGATGGTCAGCAGGTTCACCGTGTGGTCGCGCAGCTCCTCGAACTCGTCGCGCGGGTCGTCCTGCACAAACGAAGGGTAGCCGCCGATATGCGAGTAATCCCTCTCCTCCGATTCGAAGGGCTCCAGCAGGTTGTAGGAGGCGTTATCGCGTGCGTTCGGTTCCTCGGGAAGCTTCTGGTCCGGGTACATTTCGTCCCAGGCGTCAGCGAACTGGTCGTAGATTTCGAAGCCGCCGTCCAGGAAGCCCTGCTCCCAGGGCTCAAAAGCAAGTGCGTACTCAACAACTTCCTCAGCGGTACCCTTGCCGTCACGACCAAAGGGCCAGCCGTAGTCATCCCAGTTCACGGTCGGGAACGGAGCATCCGGGTTCGGTTCATCCAGTGTCTCGTAGTAGACAACACGGTGATTCTTCTGCGAGAGCGGGTTCTCGTAGTCATAACCCCACATGCACTCTTCGTCGTTGGGGTTAATCCAGAACTGCAGCAGACCGGTCGCCGGGTACAGGTCATTCTCGGGCAGGTCGGCACAGTTAATCTGCGCAATCATGCCCAGCGGCTCACCCTTCTCATTGGTCGGCGCAGACTCCCCGGCGGGCAGGTACGGGCGACCACCAAACTTGGAGGCAGTCTGCGGCAGCGGCGCGTCGGGGCGGGTCACCTTCAGGCGGATTGCTTGCTTACGGGCGCCACGATCGTTGAGTGCGTCGATGACGCGGCGTACCTGCGCCAGGGTCTCTTCGGAGGGGTTATTCATCGGCATGATGTGCTCGTTTCGTCGGTGAATTAATCGGTGTGAAAGGTTCGGTGTGAAGGCGCGAGGCAACGGTACCGCGGCGCCTTCTACCCCCATTAGACCCTATTTCGGGCAGGCGCGCACCGGTTTCGGTCACGAGTGCATCCGGCAGGCAGAAACGCTGGTGCAGAGCGTGCAGAAAGCCCCGCCTCCTCACCCTCACGCGCAGGACGTGAAAGATACAGATGCGGGGCTTCCAGCGAAAACGAATCTCTACACGAGACGAGAAAGGCTTAGAGCGCCTTCTCGATGGTCTCTAGAACACCGAGCGCAGCAGCCGGGCCAGCGTTCAGGAAGAACATGTCGGGATCCACGCTGTGTGCGTGCTTCTCGGTGACAGCCTTGAGGGTGCTCCACAGGGCTTCCTTGGTCAGCTTGGACTCGTCGCCACCCTGCACGCCGTAGAACAGGTAGTCTGCGTCAGCCTGGTCGAGCTGCTCGGCGCTCAGGTCCACGGAGGTCTTCTCAACCTGCGCAGCCGCGGGGCGTGCCAGGGATGCATCCACGCAGATGGAGCCCACGAACGAGGACTTCGCGAAGATGCGGGTGCGGTCAGCGGAAGCGTACAGGAAGGAGAAGGTCTTCTCGGTGCCGGCCTTCTGGCCGACCGACTTTGCCTTGGTGTTGTACTCCTCCATGAGCTTCTCAGCCTTCTCGGTGGTGCCCAGCGCAGCGGCAATCAGCAGGAAGTCCTGCTTCCAGTTGATGCCGGTGCCCTCGGTGACCACGGTCGGGGCGATCTTGGCGAGGGACTCGTACACCTCATCCTTCTTGTTGGTGTTGTTGATGAGGATCAGGTCGGGTTTGAGGTTTGCGATGGCTTCCAGGTCGGGGTCGGTGCGCTTGCCGACCTTAGCAATCTTGTCGAGCTCTGCGGACTTATCGGAGAACTTAGTCTTCAGGTAGGTGGGGACCAGGTCGGCGTCACCGGCGGTTGCTGCGCCGACCGGCACGACGCCCAGGGAGAGCACGCCGTCGAGCTGACCGGTGGAGAGAATCACGACCTTGGAGGGTGCGGATTTGATGGTGGTTTCACCGCGGAAGTGCTTGACGGTGCGGGGGAATTCGCCGTCAACGGTGGTGGTGCCCATGCCGGAGGGCAGGGCGGAGGGTGCCACCTTCTTACCGGTCGCAGAAGCAGACGCGGAGGAGGAAGATCCGGAAGTGTTGGAGGAGCCGCAAGCCGCCAGGGCGAGGGCGCCGAAGGAACCGAGTGCGAGTGCGCCGAAGGAGCGGCGGGGGATCTTGTTCGTCATATTTGCCATATTATTAGGATAACCTCATATATGCATATGCGATACTTAATACTTATCTATTGATACGTTAAGCATCCTCCGTCCGCACGGGAGCACACCGCTCCCCCACCACCTCCAAAGCCTATGACACCACAGACCTCCCCCTCTTCCGGACCCACCGTCAGCGCTGCCTCCCTGGCGAAAATTCGTGCCCTCTCCGCTTCTTCGGACGCCGTATCTGGCGCCTCCTCTGGCGGTCAGGGTGGCAAGTCTATCTCGCGTCTGGCGGTTGCGCTCATTATTGGCGGCGTTCTGCTAGTGCTGCTTTGCGCTCTGTCGTTTACGGTGGGTTCGCGCCTGTTCACCCTGGACCGCTCGATTGACGGTTTCCTCCACCCGGAGGCGAACACCATCGAGTCGAAGCTGATTTGGGCGAAGCGTGCCCCGCGTACCGCCGCGGCGTTGCTGGTGGGTGCCGCGTTGGCGGTGTCGGGTGTGCTCATGCAGGCGTTGAGCCGTAACCCGCTGGCTGAGCCGGGTCTGCTGGGTGTGAACTCGGGTGCCGCCGCCTCCGTGGTGGTCGGTGTGGGCGTTTTTGGGGTGTCGTCCCCGTTCGTTCAGCTGTGGCTGGCTCTACTGGGTTCGGGTCTGGCGGCGGCGCTGGTGTTCGTCATGGGCCTGGTGGATTCTAAGCCGAACCTGGATTCGACGGCGCGTCTGGTGCTGACGGGTGTGGCGGTGAACGCCTGCCTGGGCACGATTACCGGCATTATCACAATGTTTAATTCGAAGGCTTTTGATTCGCACCGTTTCTGGGTGGTGGGTTCGCTGGAGAACCGCACCTTTGAGCAGGTGCTGTCTGCGCTGCCCTTTGTGGCATTGGGTTTGGTGCTCTCTTTCATGCTGATCGGTCCTCTGCGTGCCCTGGCACTCGGCGAGGATGCGGCAGCTGGCCTGGGTGTACCGGTGACAATGGTGCGTGGCGCGACGATTATTGCGATCATGGCGCTGTGTGGTGCGGCGACTGCGATTGCGGGCCCGATTGGTTTTGTGGGCCTGGTCGTGCCGCATGTGGTGCGTCTGCTGGTGGGTTCCGACATTGCGCGCGTGCTGCCGCTGTCGCTGGTGTACGGCCCGGTGTTGGTACTTGCCTCCGATATTTTGGGTCGCGTTCTGGTGATGCCGAGTGAGCTTGAGGTGGGTATTGTGACCGCCTTTATTGGTGCCCCGGTGCTGATGGTTCTGGTGCTGCGGTTGAGTACGGGTGCGCGCGGTGCGAAGAAGGGCCGCATGGGTGAGAAGGCGCAGGCGCACGACGAGGCAGGCCCGCCTAACGTGTCGGAGCACGGTCCGCATCGTGCTCACCGTCCTGTTGTGCGTGGTTCGTCTGGTTCATCTGGTTCGAGTTCGCATGGTTCAACTGGCGTATCTGGTTCGTAGGTCCCGGTTTCTGAGAGGTTTTATTGTGAGCGTTGTGTCTCGTTCTGTAGCCGGTTCTGTGCGTATCCCGGGGCGTTACCGCACCCCTATTCCGCATACCCTGCTGGTGGTGGCGGTGCTGGTGGTGGCGGCGGCCGCCTCCCTAGTGTTTGGTAGTTATCAGATGAGCCCTGATCAGGTGTTTCGCCTGATTTTTCAGGGTGAGGGCACGGAGATTGAGCGTCAGCTGGTGTTGAATCAGCGTCTGCCGCGTATGCTTGCCGCCATGGTGGTGGGTGCGGCTTTGGGCTTGTCGGGCGCTATTTTTCAGTCGGTTTCGCGTAATGCTCTGGGTTCGCCGGATATTATCGGTTTCACGGTGGGTTCGGCGACCGGTGCCCTGTCGGTGGTGCTGATTGGGTCGTTGAGTTCTACCGGTGTTGGTATGGGCATGGGCGCTATTATTGGCGGTTTTGCGACGGCGGCTGTGGTGATGCTTCTGGCGGGTGCGCGCGGTGGTGCGACGATGGGTCAGAAGATGGTGCTGATTGGTATTGCGGTGAGTGCGATGCTCAGTTCGGTGAATGATTACTTGATTACGCGCGGTGATTTGGAGAAGGCGGAGGCGGCGAAGACCTGGCAGCACGGTTCGCTGAATGCGCTGTCGTGGAACCAGATGTCGGTTCAGGCGGTGCTACTGCTGGTCGCTATTCCGCTGGTTCTGTTGTTAACGCGCCGACTGCGCACCCTGGAGCTCGGCGACGATTTGGCGGCGGGTTTGGGCCTGCCGGTGAAGAAGACCGTGAACCTGCTGGTGGCAGCTGCCGTGCTTCTGGTGGCTGTGGCGATTTCTGTCGCGGGTCCGATTGGTTTCTTGGCGCTGGTTGCCCCGCAGATCGCGCGCCGCCTGTGGAACACTCCGGGTACGGCGATGTGGCATTCGGCGCTGTTGGGTTCGGTGATTTTGGTGTTGGCTGATTTTGTGTCGGCTCGTGCGTTGGCGCCGTTCCAGATTCCGGTGGGCCTGGTGACGGGCGCGCTGGGTGGCGCGTACATGCTGTGGCTGCTGTACCGTCAGCGCTAGTTGCGCCGCTTGAATCGGTATAAGTGACCGGGTGTTCCCCACTGTGGGGGCACCCGGTTTTCTGTATTTCACGGGGTTTTACGGGGTTTCAGGGGTGGTTTCAGAGGCAGTTTCAGATTTTTCAGAATTTTCCCAGTTTTACCCCGGGGTAGATTAAAAACTGCTTATCGTGTCAGGGGTCGCTCATAGAGTGTAGGTGTTGGAAGGGACGATCCTTCCGACCGGGCACGCCGTCTCCTGCGGTGTTGCCGCTAGGTTGATTCAGCATCTACGGAAGGAACGGTCATGGACAACACCACTCACGAGAGCCAGTACGCAAACGCAGAGATTTCCTGCACCGCCGATGAGCAGCTGTGCCGTGATGCAGAGTTCAACCTGCTGATGCAGGCGGGCACCATCGTTCGTATGGAGCGTTTCAACGTGGATGAGCTCCGCGGCGTTCTGGAGCAGCTGGTGGCTGACGGTTCGTGCTTCCGCACCGCGCCGGCGTCCTCGACTATGGGCCGCGTGATGCGTCACCTGACTCAGGGCGCTTCCGGTTACGAGGCGAACCTGGCTGAGCTACGTGCGGCGGCGCAGAACGCTCTGCTGTTCGTGTTCCCCCTGGAGAAGGACCTGGAGATGTGCCTGCGTTTTGAGCGTGTGCAGGGTACCGGTCTGGCGTTGACTCGCCTGGGCGTGAGCCCGGTCAATGGTGACCTGTGGACTCAGCACTGGGCGATGCGCGCGCTGGAGTGCACTGGCGGCGTGTTTGCGGTGGAGTCCGCTCCGGGGGCCTGCAATTTTGAGCTGCGCCGCGAGATGTTCTACGCGATGCTGTCGCTGGTTGAGCTGTCGACTTTGGGTCTGTCGGCTGAGCCGGAGGACTTCTACATGTTTGCCGATTCGGAGGCTGTGTGTAAGAAGTTTAAGCGTGAGCGTCGTGATTGCCGCCGCGCTATGCGTGCCCAGTACGACCGCGCCGCATAAGGTATATCGTGTATGCCTTATACGGCATACGCGCATATCAGAGCCATTTGTTCTTCTTGAAGAACCAGTAGAGGAGCAGACAGGAACCCACCATGAGCAGCAGCGCGGCGGGGTAGCCGAACTCCCATTTGAGTTCGGGCATGACCTCAAAGTTCATGCCGTAGACGGAGCCAACGATGGTGGGCACCATGAGCAGCGCCGCGTAGGCGGAGATTTTCTTGGTGTCGTCGTTCTGCTGCTGGCCGAGCAGGGTGTCGTGCACGCGCAGGGCGTTTTCTAGGGAGCTGCGAAGGTCCTCGAGGCGTTCTTTTGTGTGCACCACGTGGTCAAGCACGTTGCGGAATTGCCGGGCGAGCTCGACCGCTTCTTCGTTCTTTTCTTCTTCGGATACGCCCGGGTAGGGTGAGGGGTCGAGTGCGCCGGTGCGTATGCCTTCGATGATTCGGCCGATCATGGATTCGAGGGGTCGGCAGGCACGCTGGAAGTCGATGACCTGGTTGAGCAGTTCGTAGATGCGCTGGGCGAGGGAGTTGGCCTCTTGCCGCTCGCTGGGGGAGAAGAGGATATCTTCAATTTCGTCGTTGTCGTTTTCGAGTCCGTCGAGCACGGGTGCGTACCCGTCGACGGTACTGTCGAGGATGCGGTGCAGCAGTCGGGCGGGGGATGCGTCGGGGGTGGCGTAGAGTAGGTTGAACTGGTCGTTGATGTTGCGGTCGCTGCGCTGTTCGTCGCGGACGAGTGCGAGGGTGTAGCGGGGGCCGGTGAAGAGGTGCAGTTCGCTCAGGCGCACTTCTTCTTCTTTATCGAGGTAGATGGCGGGGCGGATGACGGTGAAGAGGGAGTCGCCGTATCGTTCTAGTTTGGCGCGCTGGTGGCCTCGTCCGGCGTCTTCGATGGCGAGTTCGTGCAGGTTGAAGGTTTCTTGTAGCCTGTGCAGTTCGTGGATGCCGGTGTTGGCGTATCCGAGGGCTACGGCAGTGTTGGGCTGCTGGTAGGCGTTAAGGGTTTCTTCTTCGGGTGCGCCTACGCGGATGCGGTCGCCGCTGGGGTAGATGGCTCCGGTGATATAAGTCATCGTTGTGCTCCTCTGAACGCTTTGGCGCCACGTGTGCGAGGCGCTCCTTCCAGCATACGGTATGCGCCCCGCCCGGTCACATGCACCGCGCGCACCCGGCATACAAAAAGCCCCCGGAGGGCACCTATAAGGCAGCCTCCGGGGGCTTTCACGTATTTAGCTATTGAGCTTAGTCTTCGTTGATGAGGTCGCGAACCACAATGGTCTGGTCGCGGTCCGGGCCCACACCAATCGCGGAGATACGGCAGCCAGAAATCTCTTCCAGCTTCAGCACGTACTTGCGGGCGTTCTCGGGCAGCTCATCCAGGCTCTTCGCATCCGAAATGTTTTCGGTCCAGCCGTCGTAGTACTCGAAAATCGGCTTAGCGTGGTGGAACTCAGTCTGAGTCATCGGCATCTCGTCGTGGCGCACACCGTCAACGTCGTAAGCCACGCAGACCGGGATCTTATCCAGGCCGGTCAGAACGTCCAGCTTGGTGATGAACAGGTCGGTGAAGCCGTTGATGCGCACAGCCTGACGCGCCAGCACGGCGTCGTACCAGCCGCAACGACGCGGGCGGCCAGTGTTCACGCCGAACTCGCCGCCGGTGGTGCGCAGGAACTCGCCCATCTCATCGAACAGCTCGGTCGGGAAGGGGCCAGCACCCACGCGGGTGGTGTACGCCTTCTGAATACCGATCACACGGGAGATGCGGGTCGGGCCCACACCCGAACCGACGCACGCGCCGCCGGAGGTCGGGTTGGAGGAGGTCACGAACGGGTAGGTGCCGTGGTCAACGTCCAGGAAGGTTGCCTGGCCTCCCTCCATCAGCAGGGTCTTACCCTCGTCCAGCGCCTTGTTCAGTAGCTGGGTGGTGTCCACAATCATCGGCTTCAGGCGCTCAGCGTAAGACATGAAGTACTCGACGATTTCGTCGACCTCAACGTGGCGGCGGTTGTAGACCTTCACCAGCAGTTCGTTCTTCTGGCGCAGTGCGCCTTCAACCTTCTGACGCAGGATCGACTCGTCCAGGATGTCCTGAACACGCACGCCGAGGCGGCCCACCTTATCCATGTAGGCGGGGCCAATACCGCGGCCGGTGGTGCCGATAGCGCGCTTGCCGAGGAAACGCTCAGTCACCTTGTCCATGGTCTGGTGGTAGGGTGCGACCAGGTGTGCGTTAGCGGAAATCTTCAGGCGGGAGGTGTCAGCACCGCGGGCCTCAAGGCCGTCAATCTCAGCGAACAGAGCCTCAGGGTTAACAACCACGCCGTTACCAATCACGGGGACGGCGTTCTCGCTCAGAATACCCGCGGGCAGCAGCTTCAGCTCAAACTTCTGGCCGTTCACCACCACGGTGTGACCGGCGTTGTTACCGCCGTTGGGCTTGACCACGTAGTCTACGCGGGGGCCGAGCAGGTCGGTTGCCTTACCCTTACCCTCATCGCCCCACTGGGCGCCCACAATCACGACAGCTGACATTTTGTGCTCCTTGAAAGCCTTGAAGATACGCACCGGATTTCACGGCGCGGCGGCGACCTACCGCCTCATGATCCTGGTAGGCACACCTCTTCTAATGATACCGTGCCCACCCCTTTAAGTCCCGTGTAACGAGTCAATAGGCGTGCCGGGTACGGCGCCGGTGAGCCTCACCGGGCACGGCGACGCCCCCATCCGATATTCGGACGGGGGCGCTACCGGTATGAGCTGATGAAGACTACTTGATGATCTCGATGAAGGTCATCGGGTAGGTGTACTGCTCACCGCGGTTTGCTGCCATAGCAGCCAGGCTGTGGAAGATAACCATCAGGATAGCCACAACCAGCGGGACAACCCACAGGATGATGCCCAGGATGCCGAAAGACACCACCATCAGCAGCCAGGAAGCCATGCTGACGAGCCACAGGGAGAAGTTGAAGTTGAACGCGCGGCGGGATGCTTCCTTAGTGAAACCGTAACCGGGCTTGTCCTTGTAGATGAACCACATGACCAGCGGCGCGAGAATACTTGCGGATGCGAAGGACAGCAGAGACAGAATCGCAGAAGCCAGGTGCGCGAGCACTGCCATGTTCTGGTCGTCCTTGGAAGAGACTACGTAACCGTTGGGCTGCTGACCCGGCGCCTGCGAGTAGGAGGGTGCCTGCTGGGAGTACTGGTTGTACTGTTCAGGGTTCTGGGACATCGTTCTTTTCCTTAATCTATCGATGAGTGGATACAGCTAATCGTTGAGGCGCGGCTAATCATTGAGGCGCGGCGGCAGGCTAACTCACCGTTTTCGGCGGGGGCCCGCCTCGCTCTGCCAGGGCGCAACGCTCGTGATGGTTTCACCCTATCAAGGCAAGGTAAATGGAATATTAACCCTCGCCGGACAACAGACAAAGAAACCCGAATATGACAAGAAAAGACGCCCCTGCCCATCCACGCGGTCATATGGGCGTGGAGGGGCAGGAGCGTTATACGGTGTGGATTGGCCGAGGTTAGTCCTGTTTCTCTACACCAGGTGAGCCAGGATGCGCGGCAGGCTCGCACTGTGCTGCAGACTCGCGCTGTGTTGCAGACTCGCGTCGCTTTGCGCATTCCTGCTTTTTCAGTGCCTCATACTCATCGAAGAAACCATGTTTCTTCGTGTATCCGTTGATGCCCATGTAGTCGTCCGGCAGGCGGTTGTACACCAGGTAGTACCAGAACTCGGCATGTGCCGTCTTTGTTTTCTGGATGAGTTCTCTCAGCTGGTTCTTACGCTTCACCGCCTGAACAATACCCACAATCCATAGGATCGGCACCACAAAGAATGAGCCCATACCGATAGTGATGAAGAAGAGCAACATCGACATGCCGGCACTAGAATCGAACATGCTCACCAAAGGAACCAGCACAAACGGGTTCAGTATCAGCAGGACAATAAGCACGGTCTTCCAGAATGTGCGCTGACTCTCGATCTCTTCAATGTTGGAGCCAGCAAACGGATTATTGATGGGAACGTAGCCTACCGGCTGGATCATTGCCGCCCGCGAGGTGGGGTTCTCCTCATTCTTGACCGGGTTCAGGTGGGCAGCGCACGCCTGCATGGGTGCGGACTCATCCTGGGAGCGGTCGAGCAGGCGCATTTCGATGAGTTTCGAGTCGGGGATGCCGAAGAACGGCTCAGGAATGACCGGCAGAATAGCGCCCGGATGCAGACCGAGGTGTTCCAGCCGAACATACTCGCCGTAGGCGTGCGTTGCCTGATTCTGCATAGCCTGGGCCTGCTCTTGCTGAGGCTGTTCAGTGGAGGCGAGTGCTACCGGGTGGTTCGCCTCCTCGTCCTTGCGAGATTCGTGAGTGTCTTCCGAGTCATATTCCGGGGCGTCTTCTGGGGCCTCTTCCGGCTCTTCGATGTCGTCGGTGTCGTGGGAGTCTTCGGGTTCGCCCTCTCCATGCTCAGCGTCTTCATCTTCTGGGTTCTTCCGAGCGGAATCGTAGCGTTTAGGGGCACCGGGGTAGACGTATTCATAATCGGGGTCGGGGTGTTCTAGCTCTTCGTCGTCGGATCCTTCATATAGCTCAGCGTCTTCCGTTGTCGACGGCTGCTGGTCCATGAGTAGCGCCATGTATTCCGGGACGGACTGGTCGGTGTCCCAGAGGGGCTGGTACGCCTCTTCCTTCTCTGCAGTTTCCCTCTTTGCGGCTTCATTCTTTTCAGTGGGGTGCTCTGCCATGGTTGTCTCCTTCGTTCACCAGACATACTCCTAGTGGCACCACCGTACCAGCGTGCGCTGGGCACTCCCTTGAAACCTACCTGATAAAAACTGAGAAAAACCCCCGGACAAGCGCTAACACTGAAGTGTTAACACTGCCGGGGGTCAGCACTACGGGAGCTGGGGTATTCAGAGGAATCTTTTATGATGCGCCGCCCATATGTGAGTTCGGCGGCGCAGGCGCGGGAGTAGAATCCCCAACAGAGCGGGCACCGCAGAATCGGATGCAAATGAACCGCCTGAAAGACAGTACTGACGAATACGCCCACAATTTGATGCATTTAGAAGTAATAAACGCTTCACAAGCCATTTTGAGGTGTATTCTAGTTCACATCTAGTGCGTTCAAGTTCATCTAGAACCCACCAGAAAAAACACACCAGCCTCCCCCAACACTGTGGGAGCCAAGCAAAGGAGCACCGTGCAACACACCGCCTCCCCAAACCCCCGCGGCCGGTCGCACCGACGCCGAATCGGCAGCGGGCTACTCACCCTCAGCATGGCGCTGAGCCCCCTCGCAGCACTGGGCACCACCGCCCACGCCGCAGAAGACCCCGACGCCGTCAAGCAGGTACTCAGCGAAAGCATGAAGAACGCCAGCGGCACCGTCACCGCCTTCGTCCGCTTCAAGGGTAAGGGCGCATTCGAGCAGACCCAGCCCGCAGGCGTACTCGCTGGCACGCAGGCACCCGTCAACCGAAGCGCGCAGGTGCAGGCCATCGCCTCCCAGGTGCAGAGCCAGGCACAGCAGGTCAGCAGCCAGTCCGGCGCGCAGGTCCTCTACACCACCCACAACGCAGTACGCGGCGTGGCAGTGCGCGGTGACGCCGAGTCCATCAAGGCACTCGCCAACCGCTCCGACGTAGAGAAAATCTCACCCATCCTGCCCAAGTACCGCCAGAACGCGGGCGCCGCCATTGACGCAGGCTCCCTCGCCACCTGGACCGGCACCACCAACCCCGCCGGCGCGGGCGGATACACCGGCAAGGGCGTGAAGATCGCCGTCATCGACTCCGGTATCGACTACACCCACACCGACTTCGGCGGCAGCGGCAAGCTCGAAGACTACGAGAAGGCGTCCAAGCTCACCGAGCTGCCCTCCGCAGACTCCGGACTCATCAACCGCACCAAGGTTGCTGGCGGCTACGACCTCGTTGGTGACGCCTACGACGGCACCAACACCGCCGTTCCCGACGGCAACCCGCTCGACTGCACCACCGGCGGCCACGGCACCCACGTTGCGGGCACCGCTGCAGGCTACGGCGTGAACGCCGACGGCAGCACCTTCACCGGCGACTACAGCAAGCTCACCGCAGAGCAGCTCAAGACCATGAAGATCGGCCCCGGTGTTGCCCCCGAGGCTGAAATCTACGCCTTCCGCGTCTTCGGTTGCAGCGGTAGCACCAACGTCGTTATCGAGGCACTCGACCGCACCCTTGACCCCAACGGTGACGGCGACTTCTCCGACCGCGCGAACGTGGTCAACATGTCCCTCGGCGGCGAATTCTCCCCGCAGGACGACCCCGAAGCCTACGCCGTTGACGCGCTCACCCGCGCCGGCGTGCTCTCCGTGATCTCCGCGGGTAACGCCAACGACTACAGCCTGCGCGGCGACACCTACTCCAACTCCGGTCACCCCGCCACCGCATCCAGCGCAATCACCGTAGCTAACGCCTATGGCTCCACCCGCACCGTCGATGCGGCAGAGCTGACCGACCCCGCCACCGGCACCACCCGCAAGGTACGCGGCGACTACAGCGTCTCCTACCCCTGGGCACAGGCGGGCAGCAAGGAATTCACCGGTGAACTCACCGCAATCTCCGAGAACAACCGCTACGCCTGCAACGCCCTCAGCGCTACTGAAGCGGCAGCTGTAAAGGGCAAGTGGGTGCTCATCGACTGGGCTAAAGATGACGGTGAACTCGCCTGCGGCTCCAAGGTGCGCTTCGACAACCTGGAGGCGGCAGGCGCCAAGGGCGTACTGCTTGCAGGCCATGACGAAGAGCCCGGTCTGGGTATTGCCGGCAACGACACCCTGCCCGGTTTCCGCCTGGCAGCATCCGCTGCTAAGGACCTGCGCGCACAGATCACCGCAGCAGAAGCGGCAGGTAAGCCCCTGACCGTGCGCCTCGGCAACGACCTGAAGTCCTCCCTGCGCGTGGACACCGACAAGCTGGATCAGCTGAACCCCATGAGTGCCCGCGGCTTCCACGGCAGCTACGGCTACACCAAGCCCGACATTGCGGCACCCGGCTCGTACATCACCTCCGCGGCGGTGGCGACCGGTAACAACTCCGTGACCTTCAGCGGCACCTCCATGGCGGCACCCTACGTGACCGGCTCCGCCGCCCTGGTCATGCAGAGCCACCCGACCTACACCCCCGCACAGGTCAAGTCCGCCCTCATGAACACCGCCACCCACGATGTGCGCACCGAATCCGGTGCCGTATACGCGGTGGACCGTGTGGGCGCTGGACGAGTCGACACCCTCGCTGCCGTGCAGTCGAAGTCCCTCGTCTACAACGCTGATAAGAGCGGTACCGTGTCCCTGAGCTTCGGCGTGCTCGAGTACGCACCGGATGCGGGCGTTCAGACCCTCACCCGCGAGGTGACGGTCGAGAACACCGACTCCGTGGCACACACCTACGCCCTGTCCTACGCTGAAAGCACTAATATTCCCGGCGTGGAATATTCTTTCCCCTCCTCGGTCACCCTCGCACCCGGTGAGACTAAGAAGTTCGAACTGAGCGTGCGCATCGACCCGTCCAAGCTGGAGAAGACCCGCGACGCGGCAATGGACGCAACCCAGAACGCAACTGACTACTACACCGGCAACGAAACCGTTCCCGCACAGTACCGTCAGTACATTGCGAGCGCCTCCGGCCGACTCGTCCTCACCGAAGACGGCACCAAGGCACTGCGCCTGCCCATCCACGTGGCGCCCAAGCCCGTGAGCACCATGCACGCTGCCGAAGACACCGTCACCTTCACCCAGAAGCCCTCCAGCGACGAGGCACAGAAGGCAGACACCGGCTGGACCAAGTCCCAGATCTCGCTGCGCGGCACCGAGGTCAACCAGGGCGGCTACCGCTCCCTGCTCGGCGCTTTCGAGTACGGTGCGAGCGTGGACCGTGTGGCTCCCACCTCGCTGTCGCTGAACAGCAACGTTAAGGCGAACCTGCAGTACGTTGGTGCTTCCTCGGATGCGCCCGCGCTGAAGGCTGCCGGCGGCAACGCCGATGACGGCACCCTGCGTTTCGGTATCTCCACCTGGGCGAACTGGGATGTTGTCTCCTACGAGAACACCTTCACCGTAGAAATCGACACCGACGGCAACAACCGCGCCGACTACAAGCTGGTCACCGACCGCGCTAAGGGCCTGGACTACCCGCTGGTTCGCCTCTACGGCTACAAGAACGGCAACCTCGTTGAGCTCGCCTACTACCCGCTCAACGGCGCCTGGGGTGACGTGGACACCAACATGATGGACACCAACACCCTCATTATGGGTGCGCCCCTCAAGGACCTGGGCCTGACCAGCGCAAACAACCCGGACATCCAGTACCGAGTCAGCGCAACCACCCAGTACGAGTGGGGCAACGTCAGCGAAACCGGCTGGATCAAGTACCGCCCCTTCAGCCCCAAGCTGTGGTTCAGCGGCGATTCCTCCGCCGTGGCTGGCCTCCACCCGGATGCCCCCACCACCACCCTGACGGCGCACCGCTCCGCTGACGCAATCCCCGCGCTCGGCGAATCCGGTACCCCCGCCAAGGCGCTGCTGCTGCACCTGCACAACGGCACCGGCGACCTCTCCGGCACCAGCGGCGCCAAGGGTAACCGCGCCGAGGTGCTGAACATCAAGGAGCAGCAGACCGAGTACATTACTCCGTCCCGCTTTAGCGATGTGAAGCGCGGCGACCAGTTCTACACCGAGATTTCTTGGTTGGCTCAGCGCGGCATCACCACCGGCTACCCGGACGGCACCTACCGCCCGCTGGAGTCCGTGGAACGTGGCGCAATGGCGGCGTTCTTCTACCGCATGCAGGGTTCCCCGCAGTTCACTGCCCCCTCCACTCCGAGCTTCAAGGACGTGCCCACCACGCACCCCTTCTACAAGGAGATTGAGTGGATGAAGGCTCAGGGCATCACCACCGGCTACTCGGACGGCACGTTCCGCCCCTCCGCACCGGTGAACCGTGACGCCATGGCTGCGTTCTTCTACCGTGCAGCGGGTTCCCCGCACGTAGATCTGCCCGCAACCAGCCACTTCAGCGATGTTTCCACCGATAACCAGTTCTACCGTGAAATCACGTGGCTGGCTTCGAAGGGCATCAGCACCGGCTGGCCGGACGGCACCTACCGCCCGGTGACCCCCATTGCCCGCGACGCAATGGCGGCGTTCATCTACCGCTACACCGAGAAGGTTGCTAACCAGGCCGGCCGCTAGACGGTACCTAACTGGTAGCGAACGGTTCGGGTCCCCTCCCGCCCCCTGCATGGGGGTGGGAGGGGCACCTGGAACCGACAGGATCCGGGGCCTGAAATCCCGGAACCTCTCAAGTTTTGGTGGCGGTTTCACCGGCGGATGCACTCACTCGTCGTCTGCCGGTGGGGCCGCCTCCGCGTATCACCGATACACAACCACAGAGCACACAGCATTACCGAAAAATAGATAATCCGAAGGAGGATTCCATGACAACGCCTCATGCGCCACGCCGCAGAATGAAGGCTGTCGGTGCGACCGGTTTGAGTGCAGCTCTTGCCCTTACTCTCGGCGTTCCCGCCACTTTCTCTGCAGCTCACGCTCAGAGCCCCCAGCAGGTCGAAGGAAGCACTGCGAGCGCATCCGGTGACGCTGCCTCGCGTATCAGCCCGGGCCTGCAGAAGGCTGAAGGCCAGGTCACCGTGTATGTTCAGTTCAAGGGCAAGGGCGCGTATGAGCAGACCCAGTCCGCGGCTGTTCTGGCACGTAAGGAGGCGCCGGCGAACCGTCAGGCGCAGGTGCAGGCTATTGCAGCTCAGGTGCAGTCGCAGGCTCAGTCTGTGGCGGCTGCTTCTGGCGCGAAGCTGATGTACACCACGCATAATGCGATGCGTGGTGCGGCGATTACTGGTGATGCTGCGCAGATTCGTGCGTTGGCGGAGCGCCCTGATGTGGAGCGTATTTCGCCGATTATCGCGAAGGAGCGTATGAACTCCGGTAGCGAGATTGATACGAAGACTCTTGCCACGTGGACTCGTGAGAATACGGGGTACACGGGTAAGGGCGTGAAGATTGCGGTTGTTGACTCTGGTGTTGACTATACGCACGCTGATTTTGGTGGCCCCGGTACGGTGGATTCGTACCTGAAGGCTAAGGCGATGACGGAGCTTCCGTCCGCTGATTCGGGTCTGATTGATCGTAATAAGTTCATTGGCGGCATTGACTTGGTCGGTGATGACTACAATGCGTCGGTGGCTGAGAAGTCGACTCCGCAGCCGGATAATAACCCGCTGGATTGCCGCCCGGATGGTTTCGGTTCTGGCGGTCACGGCACGCACGTGGCGGGTACTGCCGCCGGTTATGGTGTGACGGCGAACGGTACGACTTACCGTGGCGATTACAAGAACCTGACGGAGGAGCAGCTGAAGGGCATGTCTATTGGCCCCGGTACTGCTCCTGATGCTCAGATTTTGGCGATTCGTGTGTTCGGTTGCTACGGCAATTCGAGTGTTGTGATGAAGGCGCTTGATACCGTGATGGACCCGAATGGTGACGGTGATTTCTCTGACCGCGCCGACATTGTGAACCTGTCGCTCGGTGGCGAATTCGCCCCGGCTGACGACCCTGAGTCGTACATGATTAATACGATGGCGCGCCAGGGTGTGTTCACTGTCGCCGCTGCCGGTAACGCCAATAACTACAACGGTGTGGGTGACACCTACTCTGATTCGGGTAGCCCCGCGAATGCGGCTGCCGCGCTGTCGGTGGCGAACGCCTATGGCTCCACTCAGCCGATTGACCGTGTCCGCGTGACCACGAAGACTGGTTTGGAGTGGTTGCAGGGTGATTATTCGGTGAACTTCGATTATTCGAAGGCTACCGCTGATCAGCTGCGCGGCGAGGTTGTTGCCGCTCCGAAGCGTAACCGTTACGCTTGCGAGGCTTTCACCGCTGAAGAGGCGAAGGCTTTGAAGGGTAAGTGGGTTTACTTCGAGTGGGATCAGGACGATTTGACGTTCCCGTGCGGTTCGAAGACGCGTTTTGATAACGTTCAGGCTGCCGGCGGTGTTGGTGTGGTGATGGCTGGTAAGGCTGAGCGCTACACCATCGGCATTGGCGGTAATGCGACTATTCCGGGTCTGCGTCTGACTGCTTCTTCGACGAAGGACCTGGAGAAGGCTCTGGCTGCCGGTCCGGTGACCGTTGAGATGAACCTGGACTACAAGGCTTCGGGTCGTAGCTCCCACTCGCACGCTTTTGATCTGAATTCTTCGAGTGCTCGCGGTCAGCACGGTTCTGATGGCTTCATTAAGCCTGACCTTGCGGCGCCGGGTACTGAGATTGTGTCTGCCGCTGTGGGTATGGGTAATAAGGGTGTTTCCTTCACCGGTACCTCCATGGCGACCCCGCATGTTGCCGGTATTGCCGCTCTGGTGATGCAGGCGCATCAGGATTACAACCCGCAGATGATTAAGGCTGCGCTGATGAACGGCGCGTCCACCCCGATCAAGAATGAGCAGGGTGCGCAGTACGCGGTGGATCGTGTGGGTACGGGCATGGTGAATGCTCGCGCCGCCGTGGACGCGAAGGTTATTGCTTACGATGCGAAGACCCCCGAGCGTGTTTCGACCGCGTTTGGTGTGCTGGAGTACACCCCCGATTCGGGTATTCAGACTGTTCAGCGTGAAATCGTTCTGGACAACACCGATTCGCAGGCTCACACCTACACTCTGAACTACGAAGCAAGCACGACCATCCCGGGTGTGGAGTACTCCTACCCGCAGCAGGTGAGCGTGGGTGCCGGTGAGCGTAAGAACGTGACCGTGACCGTGCGTATTGACCCGTCCAAGCTGGAGAAGACCATGGACCCGGCGATGAGCGCCGACCAGGTCGCTCAGGACTGGACGAGCGGTAAGACTCTGGCTGCCGGTAAGCGCCAGTACATTGCGAGCGCTTCTGGTCGCCTGATTTTCTCTGAGAATGGCCGCGAGGCGATCCGCCAGTCGATTCACGTGGCACCGAAGCCCGTCTCGAAGATGCGTGTTGATGCGTCCCGTATTGATTACAAGGGTATTGCCGATAAGGAATCCACGGTGACTCTGCGCGGTACGACCCTGAACCAGGGCGGTTACCGTTCGCTGCTGGGTGCGTTTGAGCTGGGTGCGGTCAGTGACCGTATTCCGTCCGGTCAGCTGAAGCTGCCGTCGAACCAGGCTGTTGACCTGCAGTATGTGGGTGCTTCCTCGGATGCTCCGGCGTTGAAGGCTGCGGGCAAGAACCCGAACGATGGTTCTCTGTTCTTCGGTATTTCGACCTGGGGCACCTGGGACAGCATGCACTGGGGCCGTCAGGTACAGGTGCAGATCGATACAAACAACGACTCCACCGCAGATTACGTTCTGGAAGTAACCCGCGAGAAGGGTCTGGACTACCCGCTGGTGAAGGTCTGGTCCATCTCCGGTAACGCATCCACCGTGGTGGCTCGCTACCCGCTCAACAGCGCCTGGGGCGACACCGACACCAACACCATGGACACCAACACCATGATTCTGGGTGTGCCGCTGAAGGACCTGGGCCTGACCGCTGAGAAGGCTCAGACCATCAAGTACACGGTGCAGACCGACACCTGGTACAACGACGGCAACCCCTACGTGGACACCACCTCCGCTATCGAGTACTCCCCCTTCAACCCCGGTGTTTGGTTCACCGGTGAGGAGTCGGGCGTGCCCGGCCTGTTCGTGGACCGTGACGGCGGTCAGCTGACCGTTCACCGCAAGAACAACAACAAGGAGCGTCAGGCTCTGTTCCTGCACATGCACAACGCGACCGGTGACCTGAGCGGCCGTAAGACCGCTAACGGTGTTGCCGCTGGCGACCGTGCGCAGGTCGTGAAGGTGGCTCGCACCATCCACGATGCACGCTTCACCGACGTTCCGGCGGATAACCAGTTCTACCGTGAAATCACGTGGATTGCTGCCCGTCAGATTGACCGCGGCTACCAGGACGGCACCTTCCGCCCGCTGAACAACATGGACCGCGCAACCATGGCTGCGTACTTCTACCGTATGAGCGGCTCGCCGCAGTACACCGCACCGTCCACCCCGAGCTTCTCGGATGTTCCGCTCAACCACCCCTACTACAAGGAGATTGAGTGGATGAAGGCTCAGGGCATCACGACCGGCTGGCCCGATGGTACGTACCGTCCGGAAGGTTCGGTGAACCGTGACGCGATGGCTGCGTTCTTCTACCGTTACGCGGGTTCGCCCGAGTACACTGCCCCCGCGCAGGCTCGTTTCACGGACGTTCCGACCGACAAGCAGTTCTACCGCGAAATTTCGTGGCTGGCTGAGCAGGGCGTGACCACCGGTTGGCCCGATGGTTCGTTCCGCCCCGTGGAACCGGTACACCGTGACGCTATGGCGGCGTTCGTGTACCGCTACAGCACGGGTGTGCTGAAGGAAAGCCCTGAAATTTAGGGGCACAGAATCTAAAAACCCTGAGATCTAGGGTTTATAAGGTTTTACCGCTGTAGGTGCTACCTCAGCAGGTTCTACCGAGCAGGTTCTACCGAGGGAGCCGTACCGTTGCAGTTGATCTGCGGCGGTACGGCTCCCTTTTTCTGTGGCCGAGTGCTTTCTATTGACACGTAATATTCCGTAATACGAGTCTGACTAGGTTATATAAAGAATCGTTGAGACAATGGATGAAGGTTTCTTCATGACCGGCATGAACCTTGACGTTCACGCCGCATGGACACGCCGCACGGACACACTGGAAACGCAGTGCAGACGCACCGTAGCACTCGCGGTACGGAACCCCCGGCGCACCGCTCTCAGCGCAGAACCCACGGCACTGAAATCCCGGTGAAGAAACCGCTAAGAAACACACCTTCAATAAAAGAATCAAGGAGCATTCAGTGGCAACCTTCCCTGAAGCTACCCCCGCGCGAGCAGCCCGGCACACACAGCCGGGTCGCCTCAAGCAGCTGGCACGTAGCTGCGGCGCACTCACCCTGGGGCTCACCCTCGGGCTGACCGCTCTACCGTTCGGTACCGCCGCCTACGCGGCACCGGGCGTAGTACGCGGCGCAGACCGGGATGCACCCCACCAGAACACCGGCACCGGCGAGAACAACAACGAAGTTCTCTCCCCCAGCCTGGACGGCGCCACCGGCGAACGCGCCGTGTTCGTCCGATTCAAGGGTCAGGGCGCGTACGCCCAGACCCAGCCGGACGCGGTCCGCTCCCGCGCGCAGGCACCCGTCAACGCGCAAGCACAGGTGCAGGCAATCCGCGCCAGCGTGCAGCAACAGGGCGCCTCCGCGGCGAAGGAATCCGGCGCGCAGGTCCTGTACACCACCCACAACACGATGCGCGGCGTGGCGCTCTACGGTAACGTCGAGCAGATTCGTGCGCTCGCAAACCGTGACGATGTGGAACGCATCAGCATCATTGAGGACATGGCACCGCAGAACAGCGGCACCCTCCTCGATACGGACACGCTCTCCGTGTGGGCAAAGAGCCCGGCGAACCCCGCCTCCACCGGTTACACCGGCAAGGGCGTGAAGATTGTCGTGCTCGATACCGGTATCGACTACACTCACGCCGATTTGGGTGGCCCCGGCACCCAGGAGGCCTTCGAGAAGGCGAAGGCATCTGACACGATTCCCGAGGGCAGCTACGATCCGAAGAAGTTCCTCGGCGGCTACGACCTGGTCGGTGACGACTACAACTCCGCTAAGAAGGAAACCTCCACCCCGCACCCGGATGCTAACCCGCTTGACTGCGGCGGCCACGGCAGCCACGTGGCGGGTACCGCGGCAGGCTACGGCGTGAACGCGGACGGTTCGACCTTCCACGGCGACTACTCCAAGCTCACCGAAGAGCAGCTCAAGGACATGAAAATCGGCCCCGGCTCCGCACCGGACGCCCAGCTGATTGGCCTGCGCATCTTCGGTTGTAAGGGCACCACCGCGTTCGTCCCCAAGGGCCTGGACCGCGTGCTCGACCCCAACGACGACGGCGACTTCTCGGACCGCGCCGACATCGCGAACCTGTCGCTCGGCAACGAGTTCGGCGTGTTTGATGAGACCGTGAACTACGCGGTCGGCTCCCTCTACCGCGAGGGCATCCTCTCCGTGGTTGCGGCGGGTAACGCCAACAACTACAACGCCGTGGGCGACACCTACTCCAACTCGGGCGGCCCCGGCACCAGCGCCTACGGCCTGACCGTGGCGAACTCCATCGGCTCGACCCAGCTGGTGGACCGCGTGAAGATTCTCGCCCCCGCGAACGAGGCGGACACCTACGGCGACTACTCGGTGAACTTCGACTATTCGAAGGCGACCGAGGAGCAGCTGCGCGGCACCGTGGTGCGTGCCGCCTCCCGCAACCGCTACGGCTGCGAAGCATTCACCAAAGAGGAAGCCGCCGCACTGAAGGGCAAGTGGGCTCTCATCGACTGGGCGGACGCTGACGGCTCCGCACCGTGCGGTTCGAAGGTGCGCTTCGACAACCTGCAGGCGGCGGGTGCGACCGGCGTGGTGCTCACCTCGAACACTGAGGTCGGTGACACCGCTATCGGCGGTAACTCCTCCATTCCGGGCGTGCGCCTGGCAAAGAGCCAGGTGGAGCGCCTTTCCGCGCAGATTGATTCGGGTGAGCTGACCCTGCAGCTCGGCGAGAACCTGCGCGACTCGATTCGCGTGCCCAACGGCAAGCTGGATCAGGCGAACACCTCCACCGCGCGTGGTCTGCACGGTTCGCACGGCATCACCAAGCCGGACGTTGCGGCACCGGGTACGAACATTTCCTCCATCGAGGTTGGTAGCGGTACCGGTTCGAGCGTGAAGACCGGTACGTCCATGTCCACGCCCTTTGTTGCCGGTGTTGCGGCGCTGATTATGCAGGCGCACCCGGAGTACGGTCCGCGCATGCTTAAGACCGTCATCATGAACACCGCCGACCACCACATGCAGGACGCCTGGGGCAACCCCTACGCGGTGGACCGTGTGGGTACCGGCCGCATTAACACGCGTGCGGCGGTGGCTGACCGCGTCATGCTGTTCAACGCGGCACGCCCCGAACAGGTTTCGGACACTTTCGGCGTGCTCGAGTACACCCCGAACGCCGGCGTGCAGACCCTGCAGCACCGCGTGAGCGTTGAGAACACCGACTCGGTGGCGCACACCTACACCCTGAACTATGAGGGCAGCACGAGCATCCCGGGTGTGGAGTTCTCCTACCCGCAGTCGGTGTCTGTGGGCGCCGGTCAGAAGGCAACGTTCACCGTGACCGTGCGCATTGACCCGTCGAAGCTGGAAAAGACCCGCGACCCGTCCATGTACCCGAACCAGGATTCGGTGAACTACTCGACCGGTACGGTCACCATTTCGGGTGCCCGCCAGTACATTGCGAGCGCTTCGGGCCGCCTGATTCTGACCGATGCTGACTCCTCGGCTGTGGTGAAGACCCTGCGCATGCCCCTGCACGTGGCACCGAAGCCTGTATCCGCGATGCGCGTAGCCGGTGCAGATATTCACTTTGACACGAACGGCGTGGGTGCCCTGGAGCAGCGCCTATCGCTGCAGGGAACCGCAGTGGATCAGGGCGGTTACCGCTCCCTGCTGGGTGCCTTTGAGCTGGGCGCTTCGAGCCCGCGCATCCCGACCGCGAAGCTGGGTGTGGGTTCGGATTCCCGCATGGACCTGCAGTACGTGGGTGCCGCCTCGAACGTGGCGGCGTTGAAGGCTGCCGGTGCGGACACCTCCGACGCGCGCCTGTCCTTCGGTATTTCCACCTGGGGTAACTGGCAGGAGGTGACCCCGCGCGGCTCCTACTACGTGTTCGTTGATACCAACAAGGACGGCACGAGCGACTACCGCCTGCAGACGGTGCGTGAGAAGGGCCTGGACTACCCGCTGGTGAAGGTTTCTAAGCGCAGCAACGGCAAATGGCAGGCAATTGAGAACGGCCTGTACCCGCTGAACGGCACCTGGGGTGATACGGACACCAACATCATGGATTCGAACACCCTGGTGATGACTGTTCCGCTGAGCGTTCTGGGTCTGGACCCGAACGCCGAGTCCACCGAGATTTCGTACTCGGTGACCACTTCGAGCGCGTTCTCCGCTACGACTGTGGTTGATACGACTGATTCGGTGGTGTTCAACTATGCGGCGCCGAAGCTGTGGTTCAGCGGCGAGTCGGCGGGCGTTCCGAACCTGTTCGTGGATGCACCCTCCACTCAGCTGGTGGCGCACCGTAACGGCGACGCGAAGAACGTTTCTGCGCTGTTCCTGCACATGCACAATGCGACCGGCGACCTGTCCGGCGTGAACGGTGCGGCGGGTGAGCGTGCGCAGGTTCTGCGTGTCTCGTCGAACTCTGAGGCTACCGCCGCGAGCGCACACTTCAAGGATGTTCCGGCGGATTACCCGTTCGTGAATGACATTAACTGGCTGGCTCAGCGTCGTATTACGACCGGCTACCCTGACGGCACGTTCCGCCCGAATGGTTCGGTGGAGCGTGGTGCGATGGCGGCGTTCTTCTACCGTATGGCGGGTTCGCCGCAGTTCACTGCACCGAGCACTCCGAGCTTTAAGGATGTGCCGCGTGATCACCCGTTCTTCAAGGAGATTGAGTGGATGCGTGCCCGCGGTATTACGACCGGCTGGTCGGATGGTACGTTCCGTCCGAATGCTGCGGTGAACCGTGACGCTATGGCGGCGTTCTTCTACCGTTTTGCGGGTTCACCGGCGTATTCGGCTCCTGCGGTGTCGCCGTTTAGTGACGTGTCGACCGGTAGCCAGTTCTATCGTGAGATTTCGTGGTTGGCTGAGCAGCGTATTACGACGGGTTGGGCTGATGGTTCGTTCCGTCCGGTTCAGCCGATTGAGCGTGGCGCGATGGCGGCGTTCTTGCACCGCTATAACGTGCGTGTGCTGAATAACCGCTAGTCGGATGCGGATGTGAGGGCCGTGTCGGGGTGGAGTTTTCTGCCCCGGCACGGCCTTTTCTGTGGGCTGTTATGTCTGCGGCGTAGACTTAAGTTATGCGTGAATTACAGGTTCAGAACGGCGAGGATGAGACGCTGTCAGCTACTCGGGATGTCCTCGATCAAGAGGAGCTTCTGAACGCGGCGGCTGACTTCGTTGACCGCTATGAGAGCGTCTTTGAACATCTAAGCCGCTGATATTCCTTCGAAAGAAATACCCCCGGTAAACACCACAAGCCCTTAAACCCACATAAACCCAAGAAATTTTTATGAAAATATTTTATGAAAACCATAGAAAAGCACAAAATCAAACATATTTCAATACAGTGCAATATATGATATTTTCAACAGTATTTTTCCTGGATTAATCCACTCCAAATCTGCTAATCTATGAAACACAACACACCGTTAATTTTTCGATTTATTATTAGGAGGAAATTATGTCTAATATTTTTTCCAATCTTCGTTGGGGCATCTTGCCCTTGGTTCTGGTAACCACGACTGCAATGGCCATGAGCACCCCTGCTTCTGCCATGAGCACAGTCAATTTCAGTGACTCAAACCTAACTCATCAGGAGATTAAAGAATCACTGGACAACCTTAAGCGGGAGCATAATTCAATACTAAATTCAGACCCTCGCTCATCTATTGAGAAGGCTCTCTCTCCTGCCCCCTCCATCCCCAGCAACCCTGCAGATGGTGTCAATATCGGTGATATCAATATTTCTCTTCCTAAATCAGACCTTGCATCAAGTTCCATTCCACTAAGTGAAGGCGCATTTACCTATCCTGCAGAAGGAGATAGTGCCAATACCGTTATTGCTTCTTCAGGTGCGGTGCAGATGCTTACTACCATCGCTAACAGGAGTGCTGACCAGAACTATTCATACGAACTCTCTCTTTCTCCGGGTCAGTACCTCCAGGCAACAGAGGATGGAGGAGCAGCCGTCTTCGATGCCTCAGGTCAGATGCACCTCAAGGTAGCAAAGCCTTGGGCCAAGGACTCCAATGGAATGGATATCCCGACACATTACGTGGTCGACGGTAATACGCTAACTCAAATTGTTGAACACACTTCTGTACCCAATGCTGCTTATCCTGTAGTAGCAGATCCCTTCTGGCTGGCGCCTTGGGCAATTCGGTGCCTATTTGGAATCGGCGTCAACACTATTACTATTTCCCGCATTATGAGTTTTGGAAGTCCCGAAGCAATTCTGGCAGGTGTGGGCTATACAGGTCTTCGATGCATTATGGGGCGTTGATACTCATGGCAAAAAATAAAGAAGCCCTCTACGACGAGCTTGTTGACATACAGAACAAGATTGATCACCACCCAATGATTTCTGGGCCTCACGCCGAAGCTAGTAGCCTTGTTGAAATCATGAAAGAACAGGGTTATTCACATGAAGAGATTGAAAAATCCCTCAAAGACCAAGGACTTCCAAGTATTGTCGATATTGGCAAAAATACTATTAGCGGGATGTTTAGCCTTTGGTGGCTTAACTATAAAAAAAATAATATAGAGGCGTCAATCGAAAAAATCTCCCGCAAGGAAGATCGTCGAAAAAATTAATACACCTAAAATGATTTAATACTATTAGGGATGTAATTTATTTTTTGACGCCATTCTCATTCTAGCTAAATACCCCCGGCGGATGCTGTACGCGTCTGCCGGGGGTATTTGCTTGCCTCACCTCTGCCCGAGGCGGGCTAGTTAGCGCTGGCGGGCTTCTTTACGGTTGATTTTCTCAATGGCGGTTTCCACCTTGGACTTGCGGTGACTGAGCTTCCAGAGGCTAAAAGACTGCAGCAAGGTACTCTTACCTATCTCCACGAGGGAGGGCAGCCCCTGCCCGGTAAGCGCCTCATCGATTTCTTCCGGGGTGGCGCCCTGCTCCTTCATCTGCTCGACGATGATGTTCGCCTCCGCTATTTTCCCCGAGGTGAGCGGGTGGTTTTCGAGGCTGGTTTCGATGTCTACGAGCTCGTCGTAGAGTTCAGTTTTTGTCTTTGCCATGGTGCTGTCTTCACCGTCCTTGGTTGACGTGTTCTGTGGCGTAGCGGGTGTGTGGGTGTTCTCCCTCATCACCGGCTATATTGAACGGTATTTGAACCGTATGTTCATGCTAACAGCCGCACGGGTTGTCGCACAGGGTTTTTACCGGTGAGTATGCTGTGTATTTTCAGGGCTGAAACGATACTGAACCCGCCGCGTACGCCGCGCTGAACGCACCGTGTGGAACACTACCTCGCCTCCCTCGGCGGTTCACCGCACGAGCTATAAGGTGGAGCGTACACTTAAGTCATGCGTGAATTACAGGCACAGATCATCCGTGAAATGGGCGTCAAGCCCAACATGACCGAAGAGCAGGCACGCGAAGAAGTGGAGCGCCGCATCCAATTCATCTGCGACTACCTGGAAGCCACCGGAAGCCGCGGCCTGGTACTGGGCATCAGCGGCGGCATCGACTCCACCCTGGCGGGTCGCCTCTGCCAGCTGGCGGTGGACCGCCTCAACGAGCGTGGCCGCACCACCGAGTTCGTGGCGGTGCGCCTGCCCTACCGTGTGCAGCACGACGAAGAGGACGCGCAGGAGGCGCTGCGTTTCATCCAGCCCACCCGCTCCCTGACCTTCAACATTGCCGAAGCCGTCGACGGTTTCGACAGCGCCTACACTGCCGCGACCGGTGAGCAGATCAGCGACTTCAACAAGGGCAACGTGAAGGCGCGCGCCCGCATGATCGCCCAGTACGCGATTGCTGGCGACCCCGGCTACCTGGTGGTCGGCACCGACCACGCGGCGGAGTCCATTACCGGCTTCTTCACGAAGTTCGGTGACGGCGGCGCGGACCTGCTGCCGCTGTACGGCCTGAATAAGCGCCAGAACCAGCTGCTGCTGCGTGTTTTGGGCGCTTCTGAGCGTCTGTGGGCTAAGCCGCCGACTGCTGACCTGCTGGACGGCGTGCCCGGCCGCACCGATGAGGATGAGCTGGGTCTGACCTACCCGCAGATTGACGACTACCTGGAGGGTAAGGAAATCGACGAGGCGGCGGCACAGAAGCTGGAGCAGATTTACCTGCGTAGCCGCCATAAGCGCACTACCCCGGTGACGATTTTTGATTCCTGGTGGAAAAACTAGGCGGAAGAACTAGCGCCTCCACTAGCGTAGAAACCAACGTGAAAGCCCCAGATCCCTTGGTGGGAGTCCGGGGCTTTTACTATGTTTTTGCAGACCGAGGGCTATGCCTTCTGTTCGGGCTGTGCGGCGGCAGCCTGAGCATCAGATTCCTCAGAACCTTCAGCTTCAACCTCAGCCTCAGCCGGGGGCACCTTCGAGCCGCCCGTAGCGAGGAACAGCACCAGACCCAGCGCGCAGGCAAGCACCTGAGTGAAGGGGAACGCCCAGGTCAGGCCCTTAAAGCCGAACCACATATTGCCGAAGTACACGGCGGGGAAGAACAGCAGCGCAATGCCGAGGGTCATCAGCATTGCCGGGCCGCCCTTACCGGCCGCCTGGAACCAAGACACAAACACGATGCTGACCGCGTTGAACACGGCGGCGAGCATCAGCGCGACCAGGACCTCTTCACCGGTGGAGACCAGGCGCTCATCACCAACCACGGCGAGCAGTTCGCGGCGGAAAATCAGCACCGGAATGGTAATGGCCGCGGAGGTAATAACCGACAGGATCGTTGCGGTGCGCAGCGCCTGCTTCACGCGGGCGCCGTTGCGGGCACCGTACGCGTAGGCGTACAGCGGGATACCGCCCATGCACAGGCCCATGCACAGCATTTCGGGCACCATGTTCAGGCGCATTGCCAGGCCGAACGCCGCCACAGTGTCGTCACCGTAGGAGGCGGCGAGGTTGTTCAGCAGCAGGGCGGCGAAGATCAGGTTCAGGCTCTGAATGAGCTCAGCAGCACCGACCGCAACCACGGGCTTAATGATGGCAGGGTCGAGGGAGAAGTCGCGGATGTTCGCGGAGAAGTTCTCGCTCTGACGCATCAGGAACAGCAGGTAGTACAGCATGGACGCACCGTTGGCCAGTAGCATCGCCCAGCCGGAACCGGCAATACCCATGCCCATGATGGCGATGAACAGCACGTCGAAGATGCAGGTGACGACGGTGCCGACAATAATGCCGTACATGGACTGCTTGGCGTAGCCTTCGGATCGGACCAGCTGTTCGAGGGTGAACATGCCAATGGCGAGGGGCGCTCCGAGGAACATGAGGTGCACGTAGATGCGGGTCGGCTCGTAGGAGCCGCCGGAGGCACCCATGATGCCGGTAATCGGGTCGGCAAGGATGAAGCCGATAGCGGCCGCGATAACGCCTACACCGAGTGCCGAGTAGAGCGCGAAGGAGGTGACGCGGTGGATTTCGTGGGCGGGCTGGCCTTCGCCAAGCTTGCGGGAGGCGAGGGTGGAGGCACCCAGACCGAACAGGCCCGCAATTGCCATGATGACGCCGAAGACGGGCACGCCGTAGCCGGTGGCGGCGAGCTCTTCGACGCTGCCGTAGTGGCCGACGAAGTAGGAGTTCACCACGTTGTAGATGCTGGTGATGGCGAGGCCCAGTGCCATGGGCACGCCGAGGGAGAGGAGCGCCTTGAGGATGGGGGCGTCTTTGAGCAGGTAGATGTTCTGCGGGTCTTCGCTTACGCCATGAGGACCCTGAGGGCCGTGTCCTGCAGCGGGTGCAGCATTGTTGGGTGCGCCGTTTTTGGGCGCGGTGTTTTCAGTCTGCTGAGGTGCCATAGACTCCTGTGGTTCTGGTCTGTGTCGTGTCCGGTGCGCGATGAATGACGCGGTAAGAGGCGTGGTTCGCGCGAAAAACGGGCTAGTGTATTGTACCGCCTCCACGTAGTGGTGGGGCTAGACTTAATTTTTCCTGAGTTGATTATAGCAGGTTTACCGCCTCCACGTAGTGGTGGGGCTAGAGGTTTAGGCATAAAAAGTAACGAGGCGCCCCTCCCCCGCTGTTGGGGGTGGGGCGCCTCGCCTCATACGTATCGCATGTAGGAGTGTGAGCTATTCGAGTTCAACCGGACCAAGCACGCGAACCTCCTCAATATCCAGGATTTCCTGAATCGCGTGGAGCACATTCGTGTCGATTATGCGCTCATTACGCAGGCGCTTGAGCACGCTGCGTTGCTTCTCCAAATGCCGCAGGCGCAGCTCTTTCTCAAGGTCGCCCGCTTCAATAATGCGGCGGGCTTCTTCCGGCGCATTCGCACCGTCTTTACGAACGGCGTGCAGGTTGCGGTGTATACTCGCGTTGTACATCTGTTCGTCGGCAATGCGGTCGATAATCCACTGTGGTGCACCAATTTCCTGGCCGATCTCAGCCACAGAGTCGAAGGACTCGGCAATGATCGTGCGGATTGCTTCATTAATCTCATCTTCTTCGGTGGTATCAACCGGAATTTTCGCCCACCTAATAACGAGCGGCAGGAGCATCCCCTGAACCACCATCGACAGCAGAACCACGCCCGCAACAACAAAGATAATAAAGTCACGCGCGGGAACATCAGTCGGCACGGAGAGAGCCACCGCGAGGGAAACACCGCCGCGCAGTCCCGCAAAGGTACTCACTACACGGCCACGGAAAGTTGTGCGCAGCTGCTTCTGCTTTTCTGAACGGTCAAGGGCACGAATAATACCAATCGAGATGTGCAGGAAAATAAAACGCGCCGCAATGGAAACAAGCCATGCCACCACAATCACGGCGAACGTCAAAGCCCACGCATAGTTGTATTCACGAAGAACATCATCCACAGGCGCTGTGGCGCTGGGCAGCTGAACACCCACGAGCACGAAGAGCGCACCGTTCATGACATAGGTGACAAACGACCAGATGGGCAGACCGTAGAAACGGTTTTGGGGTTTGATGGTATCCGGTCCGCGATAGGTCAGGTAGAAAGCGGCGACCACCACAGCCACCACTCCGGAACCTTTCATGCCCTCAAAAGGCTCGATCTCTTCAGCCAGGAAGAAAGCAATAAACGGCACGGTAAACATGAACACGCTGAAGTTCATGGGGTTGCCGATGTGCGCACGCAGCTTATCTACACCCCATCCGACGGCCAGGCCAACGAGAGTTCCAATCAGGAACGAGAAGAAGAACATTCCGGATGCAGTCCCCAGGGTAAGTTCATGACCACCCGCAAGCTGCAGGGCGAGTGCGAAAAGAACTAGGGTGGTGCCGTCGTTAATGAGTGCTTCCGCTTTAAGGGTGGTGATGGAAGATTTGGGGAGTTTGCCGTTGAGCGTTGCCACGGCCACAGCATCGGTGGGGGCGAGCGCCACACCGATAATCAGCGCCACATGCCACAGGTAGACGCCCATAAATGTGTGAAGCACCCAGGCGATAACGAACGCCGTGAAAATTACGAGCACCGTGCCCGAGAGCAGAATGCCGCGCAGACGGGCGCGCGCCTCACGCCATGAGGTGTTGCGGGTTTCCCAGAAGAGCATGATGGGCAGGAAGATTTCGAGGATGACGTGCGGCGGCAACCCAACCTCGCGCACCTCGTGCATGGCGTGAACGGGGATGAGCGCCAGTACAAGCCCCGTGAAAATGAGCATAATGGCGGGGGTTATCCGTATTTTATGGGCGAGGATATTACCCAGAAGAATTGCCAGCGATAGGGCAATGATGACTTCAAGCAATTTGGTGTGTTCCTTTTGGATGTGGCGGCTGGTTCATGGTGTGCGTCTGATAGACGGCTGATGTCCGCGAGTGTGCGGGTGCCAGGGTGCCCAAAATGTTTTGCTCGTTCCCTGGGCCGTGAGGCTTCCGCATGAGGACGAGTGCGGGCGTAGCTTCTATACTTTACCGTTGTTCAGTGCGGGTGGGTGGATGTTTACCCTGAGCAAAACCTTGCCTTATGGCCGCTCGGGATGTGAGTTTATGGGAGGCGACCTGCGTGCATCCGGCGGGTCTGCTCAGCCGGGCCTGCTCAGCCCATGAACCGCCCTACCCTGACCGCTTTTCATGACGTTTTGTGTCGTTCTGACGTGAACTTGGGGTCGTACTGTGTCAGAGAACAGAAAATCCGCCCCTGTGAGTGCGCGCGAACACTCAGAACGTGAGAAGATAAGGTCATGACTGATAACAACACCGTAACCGGCAGCCCGCTTGTTAAGCGCGGCCTGGCCGACATGCTCAAGGGCGGCGTCATCATGGACGTCGTCACCCCCGAACAGGCTAAGATCGCTGAAGATGCTGGCGCTGTTGCCGTCATGGCTCTCGAGCGCGTTCCCGCGGATATTCGTGCGCAGGGCGGCGTGGCTCGTATGTCTGACCCGGACATGATTGAGGGCATCATTGATGCTGTTTCGATCCCGGTCATGGCGAAGGCACGCATCGGCCACTTCGTTGAGGCTCAGATCCTGGAGACCCTGAAGGTCGACTACATTGACGAGTCTGAGGTTCTTTCCCCCGCTGACTACGTGAACCACATTGATAAGCACCAGTTCAAGGTTCCTTTCGTGTGCGGTGCTACCAACCTGGGTGAGGCTCTGCGCCGCATCACCGAGGGTGCCGCTATGATCCGCTCGAAGGGCGAGGCTGGCACCGGTGACGTCTCTGAGGCGACTAAGCACATCCGCACCATTAAGCGTCAGATTGCTGAGCTGCAGGGCCTGTACAACACCATGCCTGACGAGCTGTACGTGAAGGCTAAGGAACTGGCTGCACCGTACGAGCTGGTTCGTGAGGTTGCTCAGACCGGTAAGCTGCCCGTGGTCATGTTCACCGCTGGTGGTGTGGCTACCCCCGCTGACGCTGCGATGATGATGCAGCTCGGTGCTGACGGCGTGTTCGTTGGTTCCGGTATTTTCAAGTCGGGCGACCCGGTTGCTCGTGCGAAGGCTATTGTGAAGGCTACTGCTTTCTACAATGACCCGGAGAAGGTTGCTGAGGCTTCTCGCGGCCTGGGTGAGGCTATGGTCGGCATTAACGTTGCTGACATTCCGGCACCGCACCGCCTGGCGGAGCGCGGCTGGTAATTCGTGCGCGCACCCCGCATTTGGGGTGAGTGTTTGATGAGGGGGTGGGGTTCGCTGAGGCGGGTCCCACCCTCCTTGTGTTTGTTGTGTTTGTTGTTTTGTGAAGGGAGCGGTGATGGTTGAGAAGGTTCAGCCTACCGGTGTTTTGCCGGGTGAGGGTTTGACGGTTGGTGTTTTGGCATTGCAGGGCGGCGTGAGTGAGCATGCGGAGATGCTGGAGTCTTTGGGTGCGCAGGTGCGTTGGGTGCGTACCGGTGAGCAGCTTGAGGGTCTGGATGCGCTGGTTCTGCCGGGTGGTGAGTCGTCGACGATTGACCGTTTGGCCCGTATTTTTGGTGTGCGTGAGCCGCTGATTGAGGCGATTTCTTCGGGCATGCCGACTCTGGGTACGTGCGCTGGCCTGATTATGTTGTCGAAGCGTATTGATGATCCGGCGCCGGGTCAGCAGTCGCTGGGTGTTTTGGATGTTTCGGTGGGTCGTAACGCTTTTGGTTCGCAGGTTGATTCTGCGGAGGTGCGTCTGCCGTGGCTGACTCCTGCCGGTGATGAGGTGGTTATTGATACGGCGTTTATTCGTGCGCCGATTGTGACTGGCACTGGTGAGGGTGTGCAGGTGACGGCTCGTCATGAGGGGAAGATTGTGGGTGTGCGTTCGGGCAACTTGATTGGTATTTCTTTCCACCCGGAGGTTACGGGCGATACGACCGTGCATGAGGAGTTGCTGGCTCTGGCACGCGAGGTGAAGGGCAAGTAGCCCCTCCCTTTAGTCCCGTTGAGGACCGTTTAAAGAGTTGTGGCGGTGACCGTTGTTCGGTCACCGCCACAACTATTTTTTGAGGGGGCTTATGCGTGAGTGGGATTATGGGCGGGCGCTGCTGGGGGTTTGAGGCTGGGCCTTCCACTGCTGGTAGGCGCTCGTGGCGAGGAATCGTGCACGGTTTGCGTCGCTGCGCGTCTTGATGTCTGCGGGGGCTGCCTCGTACCACTTTTCGTAGAGACGAATAATCATCTCGGGGTAGGCGGCTTCTTCCAGGTCTGCGCGGTGGGGGATGAATTCGTTGCGGTCCTTGATGTCTCGGTACTCGCTACCTGCGAAGGGGTCGGTGAGTCCAACGCTGGGGCGGGCGTTGTAGGCATCGATGTTTTGAACGTATTCGGGGAGGGTGCTCCGCCCTGCTTTGAGTGCGGCATGGCATTTACTGTCGATTTCGCTGGGCTCAATCATGTGGGCACCGTCTGCGAGGATGTTCCGGTACTGGATGTACGCGGGGTATTGTTCATCGGTGCGCGGGACGGGCTTGGTGGCTTCTGCTGAGGCGATAGCTTCGGCGGAGTATGAGGAGCAGCTGACGGTGGGCGTGGTGCTTGCCGTTGCTGAGGCGCTCGCCGTGGAGGGTGAGGAGGTGCTGCTTGCCGCGGTGTTTGCACCACCGCAGGCGGCAAGGAACAGGGGCAGGGTTAAGAGAGCGGCACCGTATCGCAGTGCGCTATAGCGGGGGTTGGGGGTCCTAGAATTCAGGGTCATGATGTTACCTCATTGTGGGCTGGAACATACCGATTTGACCCTCACTATACGGGCAATTTTGATACATGGTCAAGAGAAAATTATGTTTATTTTTTAAAATCCAACAGCTCGAAAGAAAATCGACGGACAAGCTTATTCAGTGCCTTGACCTGTGCAAATATGGATACCATCGGATTCTTAAGGTAAACATGTCACTAAAACACCAGCACTAGATATTGCTATTTGCCTGATAATCAGCAGAAACCAACATGCCCAGAGGAGCACGGTCAGGGTGCCGATGGTGCAACCTCCAGCTCCGTAAAAGCCTGCATCTCGACGACTCAAAGCTTCTATAGGAGATAGTAGATAAGTCCCCTAACGTATTCCCAGAGCAGTAGCGAGATGACGCACTGCGCAACAAATGCGGCTATAGCTGCGAGGGTTGGTATCCAGTAGCTACGCTTAGAACATGCAATAAAAACTGCTATAAAAATAATGCATGAGACAATATCGGGACCCAAGAGAATGAATACTTGCAAATCATATGGCCACGATATTCCATGCATATATTCTGTAGGGACTTTACATGGACTGACGATATAGCTTTTTACAATTTCATAAGTCCCATACATTTTAAAAACTAAATATAGCGACGCAATCCAAAAAATGCCTATGCGAAGCTTGACACCCAGCCATATACTAAAAATCTGCCACAAGCTAGCTAATACAACTCCCACCACAAAGAAGGGCAAGTAGAAATAGCTTTGCCACCCAACACATGGCGAGACAAATCTATCGAAATCTGTATACAGGGCAGTTGGGAAAATATAAAAAAATTGCAATACAATGAGAAATAAGATATACAAAATTATTTTCTCATTTACGGCGAACATCTTATAAGTAGAATTCATGATGCCATTTCCTTTCAATAGCATAAAACGCTAGTAGCGCAACAAAACTAGATTCAACATATCCACTCTCAGTTACTCCCTCTGACGAACCACTTCTTTACAGAGATGATTACCCCACGCCGCTCCGTCACGGAATGCCCATCATGGAACATAGCTACGGCGGTGACAAGGTGATGGCGCACCATCATTGGTAAAAAATTCTCAAAAACAAGTAGTGTGCAACATGTGTATAACGTATTGTGGGTTACTTTACAGCACACATAGACCCTATTCAAGAGGTAAACAGCTCCCACCCCCGAAAAATTTTTAAAAAATAAGGGCGCTGGGAACCTTACGTTCCCGGCGCCCACTCCCCAGCTGTTCACACCTCAGCGGGATTCAATTTAGAGGCGGAAGAAGCCTTCCACTGCGCGCGTCATGTACGCCATATCGTCCACATGGCACATCTCGCGCATCGATAGGTATCACAATCCACCTATAATATTTGGTTGTGGCGAATAATTTTCAAGAGGACTCGATACTATCGTCAGCAATAGGAATATGAACTGCCAGATTATTCGAGGCTTCTACACCAGATTCAACAGAGAAAAACCAAGGATCATAACTCATCCCCATAGAAGGTAGATTAATTCTATCAAGAGAGGTCGATGCAGTAATAAGCACTCCTGTGTAAATAACCCCTAGTTCAATACGAATATAACTACCCGCTGGAATGGAAGACCCAAAGATAATACGATACTCAGATTCAACACTTTGCTGCTGAAGAGTAACCGGAAATTTACTTTGTTGACTATACGCATATATTTGGCCCGTATCTTGCGCAAGGCCGGAATCCCTCACCATAGGCGGAATAATATGACAATCCAGAATCTCGATCCCCTCAAAGGCTGATGCATCATACGAAACCCTCACAAAAGAGCCGTCAGGTACAGAGCCAGGCCCACCGGAGGTGACAGTTAATGAGGTAGGGATAACCATCGTTTGGCGGGGAATATCCTGCTCAAAAACATAATGGTCTAAATTCATATGCCGCCAAGTTACCCCCAGCTGCGCAGACCACGGAGCGGTTTCGAAAATAGCAGGTTCAGGCATGTCTATTTTAATAATAGGGTGGTCTTCTAGAGCCAGTGATACATGAGAAATATCAGGAATAGCACGTGAATACCCCGGAGTAAGGATTGCACTTTGAGGTGGACGCGCATATGCATAGATGAATCGATAAGAGTGCCCTGCACGAAGAATGTCTCGAATAGTAATCTCTGCACTACCCCGAGCAAGATCCAAGGCTCCAGAAGTACGAATATACTCAGAATCTGACAAGGGATTCTTGAGATTACTAGGAGGTTCATCTTCCAAAAACTCAGGAAGCTGAGCATACTCATAGTATTCAGGATCCCATTTGAGCGTGAGAGTAGGGTGACTACTAGGGAAAATAGTCACACTAGGCGTAATGATAATACCCAAGGTGACCGGGATGGATACAAACTCCCGGAGGTTAAGGGGTAGTAGATTAGTCTCCATGCTAGGCAGCGGTTGGATCGAAGCGGGTCCAAGCAAATCCCCACGATTCCTCTCCGATGCGTACGCAATATTTGGTAACGCAACAAGCATAGGGGCAACAGTCAGGAACGTACGACGACTAAGAGAGTTCAAAATATCTCCTTAATATTAAAGGCAAACTAAAGATAATCCAAAATATATTATTTTACAAATAATATGGTTACTGAACGTGAATTAGATGAATGATGCGAACAAAACTCCTAACTAATATAATCCTACGAACATAAAATGATCAAACACATCCCAACAAATGCAAGCAATGCGAATACAGAAAAAATCCAATAGTTCCACCTAGGGAACACAATAAAAACTAATAGAAAAACGGTGCATGATACAATACCGGGACCCAGTAGAATAAAAGCTTGTAAATCATATGGCCACAATATCTTACGTTCATACTCTATAGGAAAATCACAGGGGCTCATAAAATTATCTTTTACAAGATTATGAGTCGTATATAATTTAAAAATTAAATACAACGAGACTATCCAAAAAAATACCTAAACGAAACTTCATGACCAGCCACAAACTTAAAACTTGAGATAACCTACTAAGTACAGCTACCACTATAAATATCGTGATAGTTACTTTGCACCCCAGAACACGGTGAAATGAACCTGTAGGAACTTATATAAAGAGTATCCGAAAAAGCATACGAAAAAGGTAGAATAATAAGAATTAATATGTATAAAATTACCTTCTCGTTAACGGAGAATGGCTTACTCCTAAGAGTCATATTTACATGCCCTTCCCATGATCAAAGAATCATAATATTCCTCAGCCATAATATTTGCCTGGGCAAGACTCGGGTATGTACTAACATCCGATGCCTTTTTATAAATACCGTCAATTGCATCATTTACCATTGGAGATATAATTCCTTTCTTTTCAAGAAGAATTCGGATAGGACGATTACCATTATAAATAGATGAGAAAATTCTCATAACTTCCTCTTTTCTACCCCCAAATCGATACTCAGCAAATTTTTTGAGTCGAATTCGAGGAGGCTGCGCATACAACTCTCTTAGCGCTTCAGATAATTTCTTCTCAGGAGCAGATGAAAGAATTAATGCCAAAAGCCATGCATCACAGTCAGCGATAAAATCTGCATACCCAAACTTTGATACTCCGGTAGATCCAATTTTCTGACGGATAAACAACCTGAAATCTCCTCGGGGATCCTTTTCCCATTCATCCCACAGGGAGAGAAGATCAAGACCCCATCCACCTATGTCCCCAAGAGGAATTTTGAAGTACTCACGCTTTAGTCCCCATTGAAGATATGCAATTGTAGAAACTGCAAAATGTTTGTAGTCTCGACAATTGTTAGCATCCCAGTCAGAAGTATTTGTAAGATGCTTCTCCGAATAGAACCTATTATCGTTTAATGAAAGGCTATTTGGAGTATAGGCAATCCATATCCCCCTTTTCTCGAATCCCCAATAGCTACCCAGTCGCGCTACATGGAGGATACTAAACGCACTATACGAGCATCTGTGCATCATGCCGCTAGGAGGAGGTGCTGTCGGAATATTTGGGGCAGCATTATATCCATCTTTGTAGTATTGATCAAAAATAACTTCACATTTTACTACCCATTCAAAAAATTTATCAAACTCAGAAACAGCACTTCCACCCTGGCCATTAGTATCGACTGTTCCACTCCAAACAGGAGGGGCAACTATCTTGGAAACATCAACGCCTGCATTATCCCGAGATACCGCTACACGGTCTATGCTTCCACGCCTCGGACCAAATACACCTTGCACCTCGACTACCTGATTAAAATCCCAGCCATCAGGCAGAACGAATCCCATATTCCCACTAAATCCCCATGACATACCAGATACAAATAATCCATCTACTAGACCAAGGCTACGCAAGACCCCACATACATTTCGTGTACCATAAACACCTGCACGGTATGAGCGGGAAGAGGGAACAGACTCTAGCGCAGACTTTACTCCCCTAAAATAAGCAGCGACCGGGCCTGAAATCTCGTCGCCAATAGGGTCAAAATCTACCGCAAAATAAATAACAGCTCCAAAAGGCAATCCCAAGACACGACCCCTAACAAGAGCCTCCAGACCTTGTTCATACCCTAAACTGTAGCTCATTGACTCAAGGGAGTCATTAGACCTTTGGTAGATAGGAAATAAGCGCAATCCAGCATCAGAGATATTTTTGAATTCCTGAGCTCGGATGTATTTTTGTCCTGGCCCAACTAGGTACCGGCCAACATGAGTATAGCCAGCTGCACGCATTTGTTTTGCTTCAGAAGCAGTAATAAAAACGTTTGTGTCTAGTCCCTTCAGCACTCGATCGGTATCTCCGTTAGAAGCAATAATCTCGCACCATGTTGTATAATCACACAACCCGCTAACATGCAAAGCTGCACGGCGCTGAAAATTCTGGACTTCACGCACAATATCACCGTCGAATTTACCCGAAAGGGAAACAGTACGGTGTCCATTAAATCTCAGACCAATTTGTGCAAGAAACACCCACGTACCAGATGAACCTTGTCGTAAGGCAGGCTGCTGACGTAAGTTTTTTCTTGTTGTCGGGCCGAACCATCCATTAGCTATATTTTTTAAACCCAGCTCATACTGCACTCCGTACACAAACGAGGAGAGAGTACGCCGAGAAAATATGCCGTCAGTAGGGCACAGTTCATAGCTGGCTTCAGACCAGTACTTACCATTCAGCCACTGCTGGCCCTCTCGGATTTCTTCGTAAGATGCAGGAGCTCCCTGATATTGTGGGCGCACGTATGCATCCATTGATAGCAAGGAAGCCATAAGTTTGGCGTTCACATCACGGCTACGGAGATTAGGCGGCAGACCTATATCTTGTTTGATTTTTACGATTGAGTCAGAAAATTCCTCAAATCGAATGAGAAAAGCGTCCTTAGGACCCTTAGGAAGTTTAGTAGTATCCGCCCCTGCATATCCTTTGCACCACAAGGCCCCAGAGAGAATCGCTAGGATTCTCGCGTGGACTCCTGATGTCTGGTTGAGATTACCAATCTTTAGATTCCACAATGATGTTGTGGTTTCTCCGAAACGAGACGAGAGGTCTTTAATACCAAGCTCTATCTGAAGTGCTCGGGTGAGCGCAGCGATAGTAGGCCATCCGGTGTTTCCAGTTTCCGGCGCATTAACCCACCCTGGATGGGTCTTATAGGTCCGGTTTAGCCATCGTTGAGTGTCGAGTACACGATGATCCATAAATGTTGCTTTACCTTTCTGAACTACCCAATACCAACATAGAGTGCAGTTCGTCATCAAGAGAAAATCTCTATACAGACTCCAAATATCCAATATTTTGGCTTGTCATTGCCGTAATTATAGCCACTTACCAACCTACTGTCTACGATTTCTGTTTATTTTTAAAAACCAACATTTCCCATTGACAGGCAGTCAACTAGGTAGCTAGAGTACCAGTATGGAAAATATCTCTCGTAAACAATTTGTAATTGGATCAGGTCTCAGCATGCTGGCTGGCATGATGGGTATGCCCAACGCAAATGCTGCCCAGCCCCAGGAATCTTCTGAGAACTTTGAGGCGATCCTCCATCATGGCGCATACTTCCCGACTGAAGAAGAATTGAGGTCTGCTGGCCTCTCGGAAGCGGAGATTGACAAGTACCGTGCAGTGCTGCGTTCCGCCCCTTCAGAAGTTCTCGAAGCAAGTCGTCTGAACCGAGAAAAAAGTGCCTCAGTGACTTCTAAGCCTGTTCAGCAGGAAGGTAATAAGAAGGCAAAACCTTACTTCAAGACATCGTTCGTTCTCAGGTTCCCTAATGGGTCGATTCGCCGCATTAGGCAGTCAGGAACTGTCAATGTCGGAGGAGTTGAAGTTGATGCTTTCAACCCCGGCACGTTGCGTACTTCTCGTGTTCTGTACCGTAGTCCGTATGGACCTAACCAATATATTTGGGGCATCTGGCGACATGGTAATTACTGGAATTACCTTCCCCGCTACCATGCACAGACTTACTCAGCAACCCACTACACCCTCATTCTTCAGGTAGAGCTGAGGTAAGGGTTCCAAAATGAAGCTATATAACACTAGTTTTATTATTCTGAGTTGTTTTCTACTTGCCTCCTGCGGTAGCTCCACCAGCACGGCATCCAGCACTCCGGCACCCTCGAATACGACCGTGACTTCCTCCCCGTCAGCAGCAATCGCCACCGGGTCTACCTCCTCTTCCGCGGCGAAGAAGACCTCCACCCCCTGCCTTGAACCTGACGAAGCCGCGAAAGCTCAAACCCTCAAGCAGCAGGAAGCCATCAGCGCCGACCGTGGTACGGCACTGCCCTCCTACGTCTCTGCGCGGCATGTTGTGCGCAACCAGGCGAACTTCCCCACCCGTGCCGAAGCTGAGTCAGCGGGAGCCGAGTGCCTGGCACTGTACGAGAAGAACAAGGCCGATCACGCCTACGCCGCAGCATGGGTGCGCGCTATCGATGACAATAACGTGGCAAGCGGAAAGGTAGCCTCCGGCCCGCGCACTGACATCCAGAGCGCAGACCCCTACAAGGCAAGCAACTACGTCGATATTCGAGAGGGTAAGGAGTACTTCCCGACCCGACAGGAGTTGCTTGCGGCAAACTACCCCGAGAACTACATTGTTGCTTTTGAGGCGTGGGCGCAGCAGGCGCCAGCCGATGTGAAGCAGAAGAGCGACGCGAACCGTGCGGCCGCTAAGGATACTCGCTGGTCTGAGGTGGTAACCCTACCCAGCCCCGATAACCCTGTCTAATCGAACCCCGTCTAATCTGAGTCTGTCTCATCTTAAAAATAGTTGTGGCGGTGACCGTTGTTCGGTCACCGCCACAACTGTTATAGGGTGCAGGTTAGGGCAGGAGCGCCAACCCAAACTCAATAATGATTAGCGCGACAGCACACGCGAAGAGTACCCCACGCGGCACATTGAACTTCTGCCAGAGCCTATACAGCTGGCTGGGAACCCCCCAAATAATGACTGCCCGATAGGCAAGCGTCATCAGGGGGCCACCCCACTGAATAATCATCAGGGCAAGAGCAAAACCCACGCCGAGCACATCCAGGATGCGCCGGTGCTTTAGCACCTGCTCCCTCTCCTTCTGATAGCTAGGGTTGTTTAGTAACCTTGGTGGTGCTTTTTTCAGTTGACCCACAATGATCAAAACCGCCAGCGGGATCAGAGAAATACCGAAGAACATGGGAACCGCCTTTCATGTTGGGGTTCGCTCGCTACGCCGGTGACGAGCTGATGGTGCACCATCATTGGTGAAAAATTCTCAAAAACAAGTAGTGTGCAACACGTGCATAACATATTGTGGGTTACTTTACAGTACATATAGACCCTATTCAAGAGGTAAACAGCTCCCCCCCCCGAAAAATTTTGAAAAATTTTTAAAAGATATGGGCGCCGGGAACCTTAGGTTCCCGGCACCCACACCCCAGCTGTTCATACCTCAGCGGGGTTCAATTTAGAGGCGGAAGAAGCCTTCCACCGCGCGGGTCATGTACGCCATATCGTCCACATGGCACATCTCGCGCATCGAGTGCATCGACAGCAAACCAATGCCCACATCAACGGTGCGCATACCCAGGCGAGTCGCCGTAATCGGGCCAATCGTCGAACCACACGGCATATTGTTATTCGACACGAACTCCTGATACGGCACACCAGCCTTCGCACACGCCGCCGCAAACACGCCAGCACCCACCGAATCCGTTGCGTAACGCTGGTTCGCGTTAATCTTCAGCAGCGGACCGCCACCGGGCAGCGGCTGCACGGTCGGGTCGTGGTGACCCTGATAGTTCGGGTGCACCAGGTGACCGGCATCAGCCGACAGGCAGAACGACGCCGCCACCGAACGGCGGTACTCCTCCGTGCTCTCACCGCGCGCAGCGGACAGGCGCACCAGAATATCCTCCAGGAACGGGCCAGCCGCGCCACTACGCGACTCAGAGCCAAGCTCCTCGTGGTCGAAAGCCGCAAGCATCACAGTCTCGGTGGCGTGCTCGTCCGCGTTATCAGCAACGTAACGCTCCAGCGCAGTCAAACCCGCATGCACCGAAGACAGGTTATCCAGGCGGCCCGATGCAAACAGCTCCTGATCGGCACCGAAGCGGCGCGGCGGCTGCGAATCAGCGAACAGCAGGTCGTAACCCACAATGCTTTCCGGGTCGACCGGCTCGCCGTCAATCACGTGCTTCGCCATGTAGCCGAGCACGTCATTCTCCGCCGGGTCTACGCCCCACACGGGGTACATGTTGAACTGCTTGTCCAGCACCAGTTCGTTACGCTTGTGGTCCAGGTGCGGCGCCAGCTGCGGGATGCGCGCAATCGCGCCGGTACGCACCAGGCGGTCCTTCAGCTCCCCGCCCTCAAGGACGGTGAGGCGGCCCGCCACGCACAGTTCGCGGTCCAGGAATGAGTTCAGCAGTGCACCGCCGTAGTTCTCAACAGCAATCTGGTGCCAGCCCTTCGTGGTGATGGAGGAGGAGGGCTTGACCTTCAGGGAGGGCGAGTCGGTGTGTGCACCCAGCACGCGGTAGCCGCTTGCCTTCTGTGCCTTTGCACCACCAGCCCAGGCGATAATCGCACCATCGCGAACGACGAAGTGGCGGCCGGTTGCCACCTGCGGGCCCCATGCTTCAGTCTCTACAAGCTCGGTAAAGCCTGCTGCTTGCAGGCGGCGCGCTACCGTGCGCGCGGCGAGGTAAGAGACCGGCGAATCCGCCACGAATACGGCGAGGTCTTCAATATTTTTTACAGCATCAACAGTCATGGTTTAACCCTACCTTTTCTTGGGTGTTGACGGGGTGACCCGGGCTGATAATCCACGCGGTGTGAAGTATGAGCCCTGGTGAGGCTCGCATGGAGCGGGAGGGGCGGGTTGGGGTAGCCAAGCTAGAGTAGCCCGCCGCATGCGCTAGTTATCGCAGGCCCCAGCCATCGCGACCCTTAGTTATCAACCTTGAGCGGTTGTGTTTCACGTGAAACCTCGCCATGACGAGCGCGTGCATTGAAGATCAGGCAGGCGAGCACCACGTATACGCCTTCCAGCGCGATACCCTGTAGCGCATCCACGGGGGTCACGCCCTCGGAGGCGAAGGGATCCATGCCAGCCACCATGGACAGCAGCATCAGGATCACGTTATTTGCCACGTGCAGGCTGATGGAGGCTTCCAGACCGCCGGTGTACCAGCAGAGGAAACCGGCATAAATACCCATCGCAAGAATCGTGCTCTGACCCCAGGGATCGTAGGCGTGGGAGAGCATGAACAGTACTGCGGGCAGCACAATCGGCAGCCAGGGGGTGCGGAGCCAGCGGCCAAGCATCTGCATCATGAAGCCGCGGTAGGCGAGCTCTTCGGCGTAGCACTGCACGGGCACGAGGAGCAGCATCATCGCCACATAAACCCAAAATTCAACCTGTGGAGGTTGAAAATAGCGGTATTCGGGCAGGCTCGCACCGCTCACCGCCAACGCTACGGCGTAGTAGATGCCGTAAACCGCAAAGCTCAAACCCAGATACGGAAGCAGCAGTGAGCGGCGCAGGCGGCCCGCCACCGAATGAATCAGACCCCAGGGCTTAGGGCCCACGACCAGGCGCGCAATAAAGAGCGAAGGCACGATGGCGATGAGGGAGAGGAAGGTCAGCGCGAACAGCGCCGGGTATTCCATGATGACGGCGCGGTTCGTCGCTACATCCTGGAGGGAAAGTCCCGAACCCATAATCGCCGCAGCCAGGGCAACTGAAATCATCAGGTTGAGGCCAATAAATACGGCGACGCCGAGCAGACCTTCCAGCAGGGGTGAGAACCAGCGGGATTTCGGGTCGGCGTGGGAGAGACGGTGGTAGGCAAGACCGGCAGGCGCAGTAGCGGCGGGGGTTCCGGCGGCTACCTGCGGGGGCGCGGGAGGCGGTATCGTGTTCATTCTTTAATCCTAGCCTCAGCCTTTAATCCTAGTCTCAGCGGGTTCGGGGGTGACCAGGCATGCGGAAACCTTCAAGTACTGATTGATACAGAATGTTTCAAAACCATTGAAAAAGCCGTGAATAAGGCCAAAAACCCACCATTCGCGGGGTTCATTTTCTGAACCTATGCAATAATTTGTAGCGATAATACGCTCATATACATAGTCGCTGATGACCGCTCTTCCGGGGTGTTTTTTCAGCACCAGAAAGGCTGCTTTCTTATGGCACTCGTCTTCAATCCGCCGCCCAACTGGCCCGCTCCTCCTGCCGGATGGGCCCCCACTCCTACGTGGCGTCCTGACCCCGCGTGGGGTCCCGTTCCTGAAGGTTGGCAGCTGTGGGTCGAAGAGCCCGAGCCCGAACCCATTCAGGTTGAAGAGGCCACTATTGAGCCGCTGATTCCCGAGGAGCCCGCTGTTGAGGCGGCTCCCGCTGAACAGGTTGCTGAGCAGGTTGTTGAGGCGCCCGCGGCTGAGTCTGTTGAGCCCGCTGTTGAGGCTGAGCAGCCCGCCGAGGTTGCGGCACCGCTGACCGTTGAGGACGTTGACCTGGAGCAGCTCGCCGCTGAGCTCGAAGGTGAGCAGATCGTCGAGGTCCCGGAGGTGGCAGCACCCCAGGCTGAGGCATCCCCCGTTGAGGTATCCCACGCTGAGGCGCAGCAGGTAGAGGCACCTGCGGCTGAGTCCACTGAGGAATCCTCCGAGCCCAAGCCGATGCGTCACCTGACTCAGGTTCCGCTGACCGGCACCACTCTGCCCGAGCAAGTTCTCGCATCCCAGTCTTCCGCAGAAGAGCCTGTAGTTGCAGAGCCCGCCGCTGAGGCTGTTGAAGCTCCCGTAGCGCCGGTTGTCGAGCCTGTTGTTTCTGAGCCTGTTGTTTCTGAGCAGGCTGCTTCCGAGCAGCCCGTTGAGGCTCACGTTGTTGAGGCTCCGGTTGCTGAGCCTGCACTCTCTGAGCCGGTAGTTTCCGAGCCCGCTGTTTCCGAACCTGTTGCAGAGCCCGCAGTTGAGTCCGTCGCTGAGGTTGCTCCCGAGGCACCGGCGGCAGCTGAACCGGTCGCTGAGGCTCCCGTTGCTGAAGCTCCCGCAGCTGAGGTTCCCGCCTCCACCGAAGAGGCTCCGCACACCATCGAGAGCTCCCCGCTCGTTGAGTTCCACACTCCGGAAACCGAGCGCACCGTCAACCTGTCCGAGCGCACCGTGAACCTGTCTGAACAGCCCGGTCAGAACGTGCAGGGCGGCCAGAACGCACAGTTCATTCCGGCGGGTCAGGCACCGAACGGCTTCCAGCCGAACCAGGCTGATGGTTTCCAGGGCCAGGGCTTCCAGGGTGGCCAGTACCAGGGTCAGAATTTCCAGGGTCAGGGCTTCCAGGGCGACCAGAACGCGCAGGGCGGCCAGAACGTCCAGGGCGGTCAGAACGTCCAGGGCGGTCAGTACCAGAACAACCCCTACCAGGGTCAGCCGTACAACGCTCAGCAGCCCTACGCGGGTCAGGTGTCCGATCAGGACCAGGCAACCGTGGCGCTGAGCAACCCCTACGTCACCGAGCCCGCAGATCAGGGCGAGGACGGCTCCGAGAAGAAGGGTCTGTTCTCCGGCACCAAGATTTGGGGTGTTATCGGTGGTGCGCTGGCTCTGCTGATTGTTCTCATCCTGGCGATTGTCATGCTGATTCCGCGTGGCGGCTCGACCCCCACCTCCGGTTCTTCCGAGTCTGCGAGCGCGGCGGCTACTTCCGCTGAGGCCTCCTCCGCGGCGGCGGCATCCTCTGAGGCTTCTTCCGCAGCACCCGCATCTGAGAGCGCGGCAGCGGCTTCGGCTTCTTCCGCGGCACCGGTTGCTGCTGCTGAAGCGAAGATGCCCGAGGGTGAGTTCAAGGAGTACAAGAAGACCGTCACCGACAACAAGGACACCATCGAGATTGAGAAGATCAAGGGCGATGTGTCCGCAGGCCTGCTCTACTACGAGTTCAAGCCCGCAGACGGTGTGGTGAACGCCTTCATCTCCAGCCGTGATGAGAAGGGCAACAGCAGCGCAGGTGTGAGCGTTATCGACTCGACCCGCGACGGCAAGGAGCTCAAGGGCACCGCATGGATCGACGCGAGCGGCCACTCCACCCCCACCCGCAAGCTGGACCTGACCGGTAAGGGCGAATGGACCATCCGCGTCTACGATGCAGACTCCGCACCCAACTACAAGAAGGGTGAGAAGTTCCAGAGCACCATGAACCACTACGCTTTCACCTACGAAGGCACCGAGGCGACCATGGAGTTCCAGACCAGCGGCCCGACCACCCGCGGTTTCAGCGTTCTGAACGCGACTAAGAACGATCCGTTCTTCTCCTCGACCCTGTCGCCGGTGAAGAGCAGCATTCAGTGGGTTCAGAGCAACAAGAGCTACCTGCAGGTTCGTACCGACTCCAACGTTACCTGGAGCATCGGCACTAACTAGCGGCTTGGCTGACTAGGTCAGCAGGCCGAGTAGGTCAGCAGGCTGAGCATAGAAGTATCCCCCGCATCCGTGATGGGTGCGGGGGATACTTTTATGCCGGGTTACTTTTATGCTGGGTTACTTTTATGCCCGGAGGCTGCGCTTCTGGGGTTCTGCCCGGTGGGCTTTCCCCCCCCTGCTGGAGGCGCCCGCCGCTATGAACAGGTAGCAAGCTTGAGCGAGCAACCGCCGTGAGCGAGGCTTCCTTAGCGGGAGTACTTCGCCTCCGCCAGTTCGGCGCCTGCGGCACGTGCCGCACGCCCCACCAACTGACGATTCGCCAGGTACACGAAGAACGTCACCAGAATAAACAGGTACATCAACTGGTACGGCATGGTACCCGCCATCAGGCCCAGGGAGCCTTCGGGCACCATCAGAATCTGATCCGAGCTGAAGTGCGGGGAGAACATTATCACAATCCAGAACGGCGAAATGTACATGCCCACCAGCGCCGCGGTCGCCAAGACAACAGCCAGTGTGAAAACAAAGGAGCTGACCCGCTGGTACATGAGCGGGAAGATCTCCATAACCACGGCGGCGAGCATCAGCGGGTACCAGGTGTTGTGGTGCGACCAGCTAATCGGCGAAATCTGCAGCATCATGAACGCGGTCAGCGCCAGCTGCGCCATGAGCGCGCGGGCACGAATCAGCGGAACCAGCAGAACCGCGGTGACCAGCACAATCAGCAGGGTCAACGCCACCTGCACCACGGACAGGGCGGTCGCCGTCAGGTGATGCTGCAGGCCCGCGTGGGTCAGCGTACCCATAATCGACACATTATCGAAGTAGCTGAACCAACCCACACGCGAAGTATCACGCAACGCGTGGAACCAGAACGTCAGCGACTCCTCACGAATCACCAGGAAGCCGATACCCACGGTCGCGGCGAAGCTCGCACCCAGGGTCGCAATGCCCTTCCAGTCCTTACGCATGAGCAGTAGCAGACCGAATGCGAGCGGGGTCAGCTTAATACCCGCCGCAATACCCAGCAGCACGCCGCGCGGAACGCGGGTTGCCGGGCGCATAAAATCGGCAAGAATTAGCGCCAAAATGATGGCATTAATCTGCCCAAAGTGCGTGGTGAGGCGCCACGGGCCGCACATCCAAATCAGCGCCGCAATCAGCGACACCATACCCCAATGACCCAGGTGCTTCTGCAACGGCAGACGCCACGAGCGGCTCCGCGCGTAGGAGTACAGCAGGTACGCGCACCAATAGCTGAGCGCGCAAATAATGGCGGTAATCAGCAGCATGCTCTGCGGTTCGGTGAGGAACGCGAGCGGGTAGAAGAGCAGCGCCGCAAACGGCGGGTACGTGAACGGCAGGCCGCGCGTGCTGAAGGTGTACAGCTGGTAGCCGTCCGGGCCATCCGCGAGGGAGACAGCACCCAGGCGGTACACGTAAATATCGTCAGCCGCCGCGTGCGTCACGTAGTCAAAGGCGTAGAGGGCAACCAGGATGAACAGCAGGTGCGCCCAGAGAGCGCCGCTACGCATGCCGGGGATGCGGTCAAAGAAGCCCAGAGGCGCAGGTTTTGTAGGTTCCGCAGCGGTTGCCTTGGCAGTTCCCTTGGCGGTTTTCTCGGTGGGTTCGACAGTTTCCGCCGCGGGTTCAGTAGCGGGCTCAGCGGCAGGCTCTGTGCTTTCTGTAGCACTTTCTACAGCGCTCTCAACAGCCGGTTCCGCAACCGCGGTAGAAGCCCAGGGAATCCTCGGCGCAGCCGCCGCAGTATTCTCCGCGGTCTTCACCGCGTTCGTAGCGGAGTTCTTATCAGTATTCTTCACAGGGGTCTTTTCTAGTTCCTTATCGCGGCTCACGGGGTTGCCTCACGAGAAGCAGCGGCACGCACAGACTGGGCGCTCTCGGTCACCAGGTCGCGAGCGCCCCACCAGCCCAGCGGTGCATCGCTACGCACAGAACCGTACTGCACGGGCTCAACCTTCGCGCCACGCACCGGCGCGCTCAGGGCGGCAACCGACCAGAGCGTCATCGTCACCCACAGGCAGAACGCCGGAACCGCCGAAACCGCCAACGCACCCGGAGCCAGCTGCTCCAAACCCTCCGCGCTACCGTGGAACCACGACGCAATCCTAATCGGCGACAGGTACAGACCCAACACCGCAACCACCGCGAACACGGTCGCCGTCACGCGCAACCACGACGGCTGAACCGCAAAATAGGTCGGGAACGCATCCAGGATGAACACGGCAGCCAGCAGAGGCAGCAGCACGTTGTGGTGCGACCAGCTAATCGGCGACAACGCCACCATCAAGGAGGCGGTCACCGCCACCTGCGCCAGCGCGGCACCGCGGCGTTCCAGCTGGTACAGCAGCGCGGCGGTCAGCACAATCGTGACCAGCGCCAGGACGTAGTAGACGGGCTTCGCGGCGCTCTCAGAGAGGCCGAAATGCAGCAGCCAGCCCTGAATCGAGACGTTATCCACAAAGTTCAGGCCACCCACACGCGAGGGGTTCGTCAGCGCGGAGAACCAGAACTGAGGCGCGTCCTTAGGCATCAGAATGAAGCCCAATGCAATGGTGCCGAAGAACGTCGCACCCAGGGTCGCAATGCCCTTCCAGTCGCGGCGGACCAGCAGAATCAGACCGAACACGAGCGGGGTCAGCTTCACGCCGCCCGCAATACCAATCAGCACGCCGCGCGGAACGCGGGTCGCCGGGCGCACAAAATCGGCAAGAATCAGCGCCGTAATGAACGGGTTAATCTGAATCAGGTCCAGGGTGCGCTGCCACGGGCCCGCTGAAACCACCAGAATAGTCAGCACCGCAATCGTGCCGGCACGACCAAAGTACTGCTGCAGGGGCAGCTCGCGGCCGCGCGCATTCACGTAGTTGTACATGATCGTGGAAATCCACCACGCCACCACAGCCGAACCGACGACCATAATGACCATGCCGACTTCCAGCGGCATGAACGCGAACGGTAGGAACAGCATCGCCGCGAACGGCGGGTACGTGAACGGCGGCTTGTTCACGCCATGATCGTTCAGGGTCGGGGAGTACAGGTCCTGGGTGAAACCCTCGTTATCGAAAATGGTCATCGCACCCAGACGGTAGATGGAGAAGTCCATACCGGCGAAGGGGTTGGTGAGCATTTTGACGACGTATCCACCGCCAACAATGAGGATAAGTGCCACAATAGCGATTTTTCCCCAGATGGGGGTGGTGGAGTCAGTCCTTGTCACGAGGTGCTTGTCCTTACCTTGGTGCCGGCGGATGCGCGCGTAGGGTGGGCGGGCATCGGATTTTGGAATCCTAATAGTTTATCGCGCGCACCTGTGAAGGGTGCATCGGGGAGCAGAATCAGGGGAGAAGATTTACAGGGGCAGAATCGCTCGAGTGAGCAAGCGCAACCATCACGGTACGAGCCGCCTTCATATGCACGTAATGTCTTCAAAATTGGTACTACAGGGGCAATATAATGGGCTTATTGGCGCTCCGCCTGCCCCAATGCAGGGCCCGCCCCAACGCAGGGGCCCCAACGCAGGGGCAAGCGATGCCACCCCGCACACCGACGTCCACGAACAACCAGCAGTGAAAGCAGTGATCACGTGAGTGAACATCTCGGCACCCCACCCGAAGGCGAGAACACGAACGGCAAGCCCGCAAGCCTCTCCGGAGGCGGCTCCTCCGGCCTGAGTATTGGCCCGCGTCCGGCTGATGCGCCCGGCGCAAACCTCACCCCCGAAGAGGTTGCACGCCGCGCATCCGGTCGCGGTACGTGGCATCGTCGCGCCTCCAAGCCCGTCTCCCACTGGATGTTTACCCTTGTCGGCGTACTTCTGCTGCATAAGTTCATTCCCAATAGCGGCTGGCTGCTGGTGCACATTGTCACCCTCGGCCTGATTACGAACTCGATTCTGATTTGGTCGCAGCACTTCACCGAAGCGCTCATGAAGATCAAAATCCCTGACGAACACCGCGGAACCCAGGTGCGCCGAATCTTCATTCTGAACGCCGGTATTCTCGTGCTCATGATCGGCATGATCGGTCAGCTGAGCGTGCCCGGCCTCTACGCCGCCACGGTGGTGGGCGCCCTCATTGTCGGGTCGATGGTCGCCTGGCACGGCATCTACCTGCTGAAGCAGGTGCGTCAGGCTCTGCCGTCGCGGTTCGGTGTGACCATTCGCTTCTACATTACGGCGGCGCTCATGCTGCCCCTCGGCGCGGCGTTTGGCGCGATGATTGCCTACCCGAACCTGAAGGGCACCCTGCACGCCCAGTTCCTACTCGCGCACGAGGTCGTGAACGTGCTCGGCTTCGTCGGTATTACCGTGGTGGGTACGCTGGTGACCTTCTGGCCGACCATGCTGCGCACCAAGATGGTTGATAAGGCGCTCACCCACAGCCTGCGCGCCCTGTACCTGATGTGCGGCGGCTTGGCATTGACCCTTGCCGGCTCCATGTTCGGGATGCGTCCGCTCGCTACCGCGGGCCTGGTCGTCTACCTGATCGCTCTGCTCATCGTCGCCTGGGTGATGGTGCGTACCCTGCGCACCAAGCGCCCGAACGAGTACCCGCCGATGAGCGTCGGTATGGGCTTCCTCTGGCTGATTGTTGGCGTGGCGACCACCGCCTACATGGTGGCAACCACCCCGTTCGCCGTCATGGATATTCGTGCGGTCACCCCCATCTTCGTGGTGGGCTTCCTGCTTCAGGTGCTGCTGGGTGCGATGAGCTACCTGCTGCCTCAGCTGATGGGTGGCGGCCCGGCGGTGGTGCGCGCCTCCAACAAGGAGTTCAGCCGTTTCGCGGCGGCACGCGTAACCGCCGTGAACCTGGCGCTGCTGATCTTCATGATGCCCAGCTCCATGGTGGGCCAGTCCATTAAGATTGCCGTCGCTATCGTGGGTGCGTTGGCGCTCATGGCGTTCATTCCGCTCATGGTGCGCGGCGTGAAGGCGTCCGTGAATACCCGCAAGGAAATGATGGCAGCACGCGCCCGCGGCGAGAAGCCCGCCTTCGACCAGGAGGCGCTGACCCCCGCACCCATCCCGCACGCCAAGCAGAGCTTCCAGGCGGCACTCGCGGTTGCTATGGCGTTCCTGCTGGGATTCGCCGTGAACCCGTCCGCGCTGAACCTGCCGTCGGTTTCTTCGTCGGGTTCCGTGGCTGCGACCGGTCAGACCACCACCGTTCAGGTGAAGGCGACCAGCAACTACCGTTTCACCCCCGCCGAGGTGGAGGTGCCCGCCGGTAACCGCCTGGTCGTTGAAGTCACCAACGACGATCAGGGCATGACCCACGACCTGACTTTTGACAACGGCGCAACCACCGGCAGCATCAACCCCGGCGAAACGAAAACCGTCGACGCCGGCATTATCAGCGCCGACCAGGAAGCCTACTGCTCCGTAGCGGGTCACCGCTCCCTGGGCATGGTGTTCAAGGTGAAGGCGACCGGCGCCTCCGCAAACCAGGTGGCGCAGGGTGGCCACAACCACGGTTCTGCGGGCGGCCACAACCATGCTGCATCGGGTAGCACGCCGACCCTCATGACCGTTGCGAACAGCAGGATTGACATGTCCGCAGCGCCCGGCAGCGGCTACAAGTACCGCGACCCGAACATCCCGGCACCGAACACCGCCGAGCGGGTGAACGGCAAGACCGTCCGCAAGGTCACCCTGGAAGTTGAGGAAGTTGACCGCGAGGTGGCGCCCGGCGTGACCGTTCACATGTGGACGTTCAACGGGCAGAACATGGCACCGATTCTGCGTGGCAAGGTCGGCGACATTTTTGAAATTACACTCGTCAATAACGGCACGATGGGCCACTCGCTGGACTTCCACGCGGGCATGGTGTCCCCCGATAACACGATGAAGACCATCGCCCCCGGTGAGCGTCTCGTCTACCGTTTTGAGGCGAAGGCCGCCGGCATCTGGCTGTACCACTGCGGTACCGCCCCGCTGAGCCTGCACATGACCCAGGGCATGTACGGTTCGGTTATTATTGACCCGGCAGACCTTGACCCAGTCGATCACGAGTACGTGATGGTCCAGGGCGAGGCGTACCTGCACGACACCGGAAAGACCGCCTCCGACGGCAACAAGCTGGCGGAGAACTCGCCGGAGCTGATCGCGGCAGGCACCCCCACGCTGACCATGTTCAACGGCCACGCAACCCAGTACAAGGCGAAGCCGCTGCAGGTGAAGAAGGGTGAGCGTATCCGTGTTTGGGTGATGGCTGCTGGCCCGAACCACGGCACGAGCTTCCACGTGGTCGGTTCGCAGTTCGACACGGTCTACAAGGAGGGCGGCTACCTGATGCGCCGCGGCGCGGACGCGTTCGGCAGCCGTGACGGCCACAGTCAGGCACTCGATTTGGCGCCCGCCCAGGGCGGCTTCGTGGAGATGCAGTTCTTGGAGTCTGGCACCTACGTGTTCGTGAACCACTCCTTCTCGGAGATGGAGCGCGGTGCCGCTGGCAAGATCGTGGTGACTGACCGCTAGTAGTGGTCGCCCGCTAAGCACTCACGCTAGACGCTTCTAGCGCCCCGTAAGAGGCTGACCCCGCCCGGTGCATCCTATGAATGGATGCGCCGGGCGGGGTCTTTCTGCGCCGTCTTTCTGCGCCCGCTCATGGCCCCCTACAGAGCCCGCCCGGAGCCCACACAGAGCCCCCGCACGCACCCCGGCAGGAGCCCTGCACGCGCATCGGCGAACTATGCTTTTAGCCTCCTGGGCGAACTTTTCTTAGCCAGGAGCGGGCATGGTGCGCTAGTCTATAGGAATGGCAGATAGCACTTCGAGCGCCTCTTCCGAGCGCAGCGCTACGGGCGCCAACAACCACACCTCCGCTTCGGCGGACGAACAGACTTCTCCTCGGCAGCGTAAAGCTTTCCCGCTTCGCTTTCTCGCCGGGGCACTTGCGCATTGGCAGATTATTGCCTCTGCGGTTCTTTTGGGTGGCGGTGTTGCCGGCCTGGCAGCCACCTATGACGACTATTGCGGTATGACGGAGCTTTCGTATGCTCCGGCGGCTCTCCGACCCGATTTTGAGGAGGGCTCTAAGGTCGCGGGTTTCCGTCCCGGCGTGCTGGCGGCGCAGATTGAGACTGAGAGCCACTGGCGTGTGGGCGTTGTGTCCAGCCAAGGCGCTAAAGGTATTGCACAGTTCACCGATGATGCGTGGAGCGGCGGGCATTACAGCTTCGGTAATGGCGGTAATGTTCTGAACCCGCACGATGCGATTGCGGCGCAGGCACGCTACCTGGGTGAGTTGCGTACTCGCTTGGCGAAGTACGCTTCCAATGAGGATGAGCTGCAGGATGTGGTTCTCGCCGGTTATAACGCGGGTCCGGGTTCTGTGGAGAAGTACGGCGGTGTTCCCCCGTACGAGGAGACTCAGAATTATGTGAAGACGATTCGCGAGCTGGCGAATTCGAAGTACAAGCTGACTTGCTCCCCGGAGTACCAGTTCAAGCAGGCGAAGTTGAGCTTTGTGAATGGTGTGACTCCGGCGATGGCTGGCGTTCATGCGGATGGTACGGCTCTGTCCCCGGAGGAGTCGGCATCGGCTGCGGCGGAGGCATCGGCTTCTGCTTCTGCGAGTGCTTCAGCTCGTGCGTCTGCGAGCGGTTCTGCGGGTTCTTCGGTGAAGCCTTCAGCAACGAGTTCTGGCCGCTAAATCCAGCTTTTGGATAGCCCACTAGGCTATATAGCCGTCAGGGAATATTCCGTTTTATCTATAGTGAGCGGCTGATACCGGTCGCCACTACCCTACTATTCACTCTTATATTTACTCTTAACAGCGCGAGGCGCCGACCCCCATTCTCAGGGGTTCGGCGCCTCGCGCTTTTTAGAGCTGGAGCGTGCCTAGTTGAAGATGGCGCGCACGACCGAGTAGCCGGAGACCGGGTACACGGCGTTCACGGTTGCGGGCTTCTCGCTCTCGTCCGCGATCTCAATGGACTCGGTGCCGCGCAACAGCTCCTCGAGCAGGATGCGCAGTTCCAGGCGTGCCAGGGGCGCGCCGGGGCAGACGTGGATGCCGTCGCCGTACACGAGGTTGCGGGACTGGTCGCGGTGCGGGTTGTAGGTGAGGGCGTCTTCGAAGGCGTCCTCGTCGCGGTTGGCACTTGCCCAGTTGATGGTCACGCGGGAGCCGGCGGGCAGGGTGCGGCCGCCGAGTTCGGTGTCCTGCGTGGTGATGCGGCGGTTGGTGACGAGGGTGTCTTCGAGTCGCATGATTTCTTCGACGGCGAGGGCGATTTCGCTGCGGTCGTCGAGTGCGTTGCCGTCGGCGAGGGATGCGCGCAGGCGGTCCTGCTCGGCGCGGTTGCGTGCCAGGAAGTTGACGAATACACCCACGGTTGCGGAGACGGTGGACAGCTCGCCCACGGTCCAGTTGCGGATGAGGCTGACGATTTCTTCGTCGGTCATGGTGCGGGGCTCTTCGCCGGGCAGCTGCACGGTGTCGGTGAGCAGTTCGGCGGTGACATCCTTGGGGTTGCCGGCTGCGGCGTCCTCGCGGCGTTCGTCGAGCAGCTGGCGGATGTAGCCGTCGAATTCGAGGGCGACCTTGGCGATTTCTTCGCGGTCGCGGCGCAGGGTGGCGACGCGGTTCTTTTCGATCCATTCGGTGAGGGGCTGCTCGAGGCATGCGGGCCAGCCCATGAAGGCGTTCTGCACGCGCATTGCGTATGCCTGGCCAAAGCCCTGCATGACGTCTACTTCTTCGCCGCGGGGCAGTTCTGCGATGAGGGCCTTCACGGCGTCACGGATGACGGGTGCGAACTTTTCGAGGCGTTCGGGGGTGAAGTACTTATCGTTGACGGCGCGGAAGGTAGTGTGTTCGGGTGCGTCCATACCGTTGGGGACGGCGATGTGGCGGGTGGAGACGACGTTGGAGTAGATTTCGGGGTGGTCGAGTACGTGCTGTACGTCGGCGTTTTTGAAGACGGAGTAGCCCATGAATTCGTCGTGGGCGACGGGGCAGCGGCGGCGCATTGCGTCATAGGCGGCTACCTGGTCTTTCTGCACTTCTTCGCTTCGGAGGTCCCAGTCGTTGTGTACGTTCTCAGTCATTGTTCACCCGTGTTCGTTATAGAAGTTGTGGCGTGCTGGATGCGGGCGTCCGGGCGATGCGTATGGGGCAGGGTCGGGCGTGCATTTCAGCACGTGAAGCTATTAGTTATTATTTGACCGTATCACTTTAGGGGTGGTGGCGCAGGGTAGGGGTTCCTTGCTTCTCATTCAACGAACAGTGCAGGTGGGGTGAGGGGCACGGGACATACGAGGCGGGACGCACGAGGCGGGCAGCGCCTCCACCGGGGAGGGGCCGCCCGCCTCGCAATATGCAGCGCTTCAACGCGAGGGGCTAGTTTTTAAGGAATTTCTCTTCGTTTGTAATAACGAAGTATGAGGGGTATTCGCGCCCGTTCAGAAGAGCGTTGTAGTGCGGTATTTTCTGGGTTTTGATGAGTTCACCGGACTCAACGGAATAGGCTTGAATATAGGTTTCTCCTTGCAGCTCGTACATGGCATAGAGATTCTTCTCGGTCCAGTAGTATGTAGAGACTTCCTTTACTCCTTCTGGGATCTTGAGGCTGAATCGTACAGTGTTGTGGGCGGTATCAATATTGGTTGAGATGATTCGCCCGTCGTGATGGACCCACCAGATGTCGTCCCCGTATGCGTGTATTGCATACGGTGCACCTGAAGGAATATTTTCTCCATGTACACGTTTGCTCGCTTCACCGGTAATTTGGCGTTCTGTATGCTCTCCTGTTTGCACATTAATTACTTCGAGCATGGATCCGTCAATATCTTTTAAATCTGCATATTGGTAGTCGGTAATGCTTTGCGGGTAAGTCTCATGGATTTTCACAATTCTATTCCCTGCACACACGATGTGGGAACCATACATTGTGTTACTTTCGAGACTCTTCGAGAACATTTTTTCATTTGAAGGGTTCGGGTACACGCGGGTAAGGAACGTGGGGTTCCTTGGGTGTAGGTATTGGTTATCTGTTCCTTCGTAATTGCTGATTTGGTCGTATCCCCATATACTGCCGTCGGCGCACTGAGCTGTCCGGAGTATATTATTTTTAATTCTCTCTTCCCTCATCTCACCATCTTTTACAATTGTCACAAGGAATACATAATCACCACTTCCATCCGCTCCGTAATTATCTATAGCTACAATAGTGCTATCGTCTGCAACGTACACATCTTCACTGTAATCATTTTTTGTTTTCTTTGGGTATGTGTGCAGTTTATCGGAGAGGGTGAATAGCGAATTTGTATCTGTGAAATACAGGTTTTTATCTTTATATTTAATTGGCGAGTTTCGAACCCCAACATTTTTGATTCTTGACCATTTTTGGGTTTCTGAGTTGTAGAATGCTACGCCTCCTCCAGCATTCGGCAGGTATGTTGAGTCGCCTGCAATGGATATAGCGATGCTGCTTTCGTTGAGGGCCTTACGGGGGTCGTTTGTTACTGGGATGGTCGCACTACAGCCTGACAGGAGGAGGGCGCCGATAAGTCCCAGGCGCATACTTCCTGAAAAACGGGATGTGGTCATTGCTACCACCTCGTTTCGTAGAGATGTATCCAGCGTGAATCCTTGATGTCTGTCGGGTACACGCCGGGGCCACCGTCAGAGTCGAGGTCCACGTTAGGATCCGTGCTCTTATAGGCGGCCCAAACTAGCTGCGAGCAGTTATAAGAATTGGCATGTAGGGCGTTCATGACACCCTCCTTTCAGCGGGTCACCTCGTGGCATCCCGTTATCGGTCCTATGTCTTCATCGATACATAACACCGGAAACTGTCTAACTCAGCAGGCCATACATTAGATATTATTTCTGACCAGGTGAGTTTTTAGTGTTCCGTACCTCATTCTATCGTTAAGAGGGTCCACGATGCAGGAAAAACGCAAGGCGGGCAGCGCCTCCACCGGGGAGGTGCCGCCCGCCTCATGCGTACCTGAAAAACCGCCGGGTTTAGCGCCCGCGTGCGGAGGGGTAGATGCTACCGTCCATCACGCCGCGCTCCACCTGTTCCAGGCTCACGCCGCGAGTCTCCGGCAGGTTGCGGAACATCAGCAGCGCAATAATCACGTTCACCACGGCAAAGCCGATGAAGGAGCCGGTCAGACCGACCGCACCCAGAATCACGGGGAACGCCAGCGACAGCATACCGTTCATCATCCAGCCGCTAAACGCCGAAATGCCCATACCCGCCGCACGCACACGCAGCGGGAACAGCTCGCTCATAATCACCCACGTCGACACGTTCAGGCAGGTCTGCATCGCGCCCACAAAGCAGACGATGAGCACCAGCAGAATCCAGGGGCGCGCCGCGTTATCGGCGGGCAGCAGCATGGATGCGCCCGCAATCAGCACGTGGAAAAACGCGGTCGAACTATAGCCGGTAATGACCATGACGCGGCGCGGTACACGCTCCATCAGACGCAGCGACAGGATGGAGCCGAGCACCGCAATCGTGCCCGGTGCAATGTTCGCAATGAGCGCCGCGGATTCGCTGAAACCGGCTTCCTTGAGCACCTTAATGCCGTAGTACATGATCGAGTTGATGCCGGTCAGCTGCTGACCTGCGCCGACCAGAATACCGACGAGCAGGATGCGCATGAACCAGCCGCGCACGCCCGCACTGTCCTTAGCCGCCGCGGTGTTCTGGGCGGTCGCCTCCACCTGCAGGGTGCGTTCAATGTCGGCAATCTCAGCCTCGGCACGCTCGGTGGAGCGGATGCGCTTCATAACCTCCAGCGCCTGCTCACGCTTGCCGACGCGCAGCAGCCAGCGCGGCGATTCGGGCACACGCAGCATGCCGACGAACAGGCCGATGGCGGGCAGGGTGCAGATGGCGAACATCCAGCGCCACACGCCGTCGTGTTCGCCCCACAGGTTGCCGATGAGGGCGTTCACGATGAACGCGGCAAGCTGACCGCCCACGACCATGAGTTCGTTGCGGCCGGAGAGGGAGCCTCGAATTTCGTAGGGTGCGAGCTCTGCAAGGAATACGGGTACCACGGCGGAGGCGCCACCGACCGCCAGGCCGAGCAGGGTTCGTCCGGTGATGAGCACGGCGACGTTGGGTGCGAAGACGCAGGTCAGGGCGCCGAAGAAGAAGATGGTGGACAGCCCAATGATGGTGGTTCGGCGGCCGTACCGGTCGGAGATGCGACCGCAGGTGAGCGCGCCAATAGCCGCCGCGAAGGCGAGGGATCCGGTGACCCAGCCTTGGGCGGTGGAGTCCATGCCGAGTTCGCGGCTCATGGGTTCGAGCGCGCCGTTAATCACTCCGGTGTCGTAGCCGAAGAGCAGACCGCCGAAGGTGGCGATGAGTGCAATGATGCCGAGGTATCGGCTGTGCTTCCCGGTGCCCAGCGGGGGCAGGGTGGAGGCGGTGCTCTGTGCGCTCATGGTGTCCTTTGATGCCGAGGGGGGAGGTGAGATTACACCGACATTGGTGGTTCTTCAGCCCTGTCAGTGGGGTAGGTGAGGTGCGTCAGGTTAGACGCACCTCACCTAATCCTAGCGAAAACGTTCGGCGGGTGATATTTATTTCTCACCGCGGACATTTTTCAGCATATTTTACGGCCGCCTGGTGCGACCGTCTGAGCGCCCCTTTGAGAGGGAGCCCGCGTTTAGACGTTTAGAACAGCGCGATCTTCTCGGGTGCCGGGAAGATAGCGTCCAGGGCGGCGAGGTCCTCAGCGTCAAAGCGCAGGCAGGCTGCCTGCGCGTTGGCGCGTACCTGTCCGGCGCTGGTCGCACCGGCAATGACGGAGGTGACCGGCGACTGCTGCGCGAGCCAGGAGAACGCCGCCTGCACCTCGGTGATGCCGCGCTCGGTGCAGAAGCTGTGGAAGGCTTCGAGCTGGTCCCAGTTGGCGGCGTCGAGCACGTTCTTCTTGGAGTGGGACAGGCGCGAACCGGCGGGAATGTTGTCGCGGCGGTACTTGCCGGTCAGCAGGCCGTTAGCGAGCGGGAAGTACGGCAGCACACCCATGCCGAAGTGTCGTGCGGCGGGCAGGATTTCGAGTTCTGCGCGGCGGTCGAGCAGGTTGTAGTGGTTTTCAGCGACGATGAACCGTTCGGTGCCGAGTTCGCGGGCGCAATGTTCGGCGTGGGCGAGCTGCCAGCCGGAGAAGTTGGAGTGGCCCAGGTAGCGGACCTTACCGTCGCGTACGAGCTGGTCGAGGGCGCTGAGGGTCTCTTCGATGGGGGTGTTCGGGTCGGGGCTGTGGTAGAAGTACAGGTCGATGTAGTCGGTGCCGAGGCGGCGGAGGGACCCTTCGACGGCGCGCATGATGTAGCGGCGGGATCCGCGGGCGTTGCGGTCGTTGCCGTTGAGGTCACCGACGGGCAGACCGAATTTGGTGACGATGGTCAGTTCGTCGCGGTCGAGGCCGAGCTGGGTGAGGGCGGTGCCGAACATGGTTTCTGAGAGGCCGGGTTCGGCGCCGTAGAGGTCGGCGATGTCGAAGAAGCTGATGCCGGCGTCGACTGCGGCGGCGATGACTTCGTTGGTGCCTTCTTGGGTGCGGGTGGGGGTGCCGGGGCGGCCGAGGTTGTTGCAGCCGATGCCGACGCTGGGTACGACGAGGCCGGAGTTGCCGAGCCTGCGGTAGACGGGAGATTCAATACGTTCCATGCTTTTAACTCTACGTTGTGTGGGTATGTTGCGAGGTTATTTCCCTTCCAGTTGGGAGGCGAAGAGCTTCCTGAAGCGTGATGTAGGGTCGGTCGTTAGGTCTTGGTAGGTTCCTTGCTCCACAACACACCCACCATCCAACACCACCACAGAATCAACACCACGCAACGTCCACGCAC
>ERZ773246.58-NODE-58-length-59456-cov-27.3909_pt1 | contig 59456 bp, 56 predicted proteins | sample MGYA00580519_ERZ773246 | MGnify/ENA primary metagenome ERZ773246 (study PRJEB29015, sample SAMEA2738153) | human oral metagenome | biome: human oral; feature: human-associated habitat; material: saliva | place: China | collected 2246 ...
CCACCTCCGCACAGTTGAGTAGGGCTGTAAAAGCTGATGAAATCAGCGTAGTAGATCCCACTCAACCACTGCGTCTTGCTCGACAATCCAAAGACAATTGAGAGGCTAGGACTTTTGTCCCAGCCTCTTTTTGAATAAAAAAAGAAAAGTGGGCTTAGATGATTGTAAAATGAGGCATTGAATTCTTTACAATTCTTTGTCTTCTTTTTCTATTTTAGAGGGGATATGATATAATAAGGAGATAAACATAAGGTGGTAAATATGGCAAAATTAATTCCTGGGAAAATCCGTTCAGAAGGAATCCTTCTCTATGAAAACGGCAAAGTAACCCTACAGGAAATGAAAAATCAGTACCTCTATTTCAGAATTGACAATGACTCCCTCCGATATAGCCTGGATGATCAAGCAATTTTTTGTAGTTGTGATTTTTTCCAGAAGAAAAAATTCTGTGTGCATTTAGCTGCGGGTGAAGCCTTTTTAAAAAATGATGAAAAAGGGAAGGAACTCTTGCTTGGTTTGGAGCAAGATGCAACAGAAAGCCAAGAAACAAAGGAAAAAGTATCCTTTGGAAGTTTGTTTTTAGATCAGGTCCTACCAAAAATTGAAAGTAAAGAGATCCGTTTTGGTCTCTCAGCAACCGGTCATGTGGACGACTATTCTGGTCAGTTTTTGTGGACCCTTCGTATCTATCGCAGACCGGATGAGAGAACGTATGTAGTGCGGGATGTTGTGGCTTTTTTGCAAGCTATCAGAAAACAGTCCCATTTTGCGATTGGGAAAAGTTATTATGAGCCGATTTCCTATGCGGCCTTTGACCCTGAAAGTCGCGCCTTGATACGATTCTTAGAAGGGTTATTATCGGGGGACACGGTACATGATGCTCTATTCTTTCCAAATGGAGGTCGTCACCTTTACTTTCCAATGAGCTTCTTTGAAGAGGCTGTGCAATTATTGATGGATTTACCGTCCTTTACCCTTGAAGTCGGGATGGATACCTATCAGGAAGTTTTCTTTCAAGAACTCCAGGAAGATTCAGGCTTGTTTTCTTTCCAAGTCGTGGAAATGAAGGAGTTTATCGAACTACAGGTCCAAGTGTCTTCCTATAAAATGGTGGAAGGTCGCTTTCTTTTGGCAAATGGCCATTTCTACCAAATCTCGCCCCTTCAAAAGATTTTGATTGAGGCGGTTCAGAGTTTACCCCTATCCAGTGATCAGAAGAGACATGTTCAGTTTGATTTGTCGGATCAGACCAAATTGACCTATAGCTTAGAGCAATTCAGGAAAATTGGTGAGGTGAAAGCACCAAGTAACTTCTATATCCATGATTTTCAACCTCACTTCACCTTCGATTTATCTGAACAGGGAGAAGTGTTGTTAGAAGTAGCCTTTGTCTACGAGGACCGTATCGTTCGTTCTGAGCAAGATCTCAAGGATCTGCCTTATTCCAGTAACTTTGATAAGGAACGTATGGTTTTTGAAACCATTTTGGCAGCTGGTTTTACCAATCACTTTCAGACCAAACGGTCTCCTCTACTTCCTAAACAAATCTATCCTTTCTTTCAGCAGACCCTTCCATTATTTGAACAACTAGGAGAGGTAGAAGTTTCGGAGAAATTGTTGGATTTGTATCAGGTGGAGAAGCCCAAGATTGACATTCAAACCAGTGGACGACTGCTTGAAATTGGTTTTGAATTTGACTCCATTGATCCCTCTGAAGTTGACCAAGTCATGAGTGCCTTAATCGAGAAGAATGACTATTATATCAGTCAAACAGGAAAGGTCCTTATCTTTGATGAAGAAACCAAGCAGATCAGTCAGACCTTATTGAATCTTCGTGCAAAGAAGACAAAGACAGGGCAGTTGCAAACCAATCGCATTGCAGCTTTCCAGCTCTCCCAGTTATTTGAGACGGCTGACAATGTCCAATTTTCTGAAGAGTTTCGTCATTTGGCTCATGATTTGATTCATCCAGAGCAATTTCCATTAGGTAAGCTGCAAGTAACAGCTAAACTACGAGATTATCAGGAACTAGGAGTCCGCTGGCTATCCATGCTTAATCACTACGGTTTTGGGGGAATTTTGGCAGATGATATGGGACTTGGAAAGACACTCCAGACTATTGCCTTTCTCTCGAGTGTTGTGACATCAGATTCTAAGATTTTGATCTTAGCTCCATCTAGTTTAATCTATAATTGGAAAGAGGAGTTCGAAAAGTTCGCCCCACAAATGAAAGTAGAGGTCATTTATGGCCTTAAAGCAAGTCGCGACGAGATTATTGCAAGCAATCCTCAGGTAGCGATTACCAGTTATGCTTCCTTCCGTCAGGACGTAGAGCAATACGAAAAAAATCAGTACCAATACTTAATCTTGGATGAAGCGCAGGTCATGAAAAATTCCCAAACCAAGATTGCTCAATACTTACGGAAATTCGATGTTCCTCATACTTTTGCTTTGTCGGGAACACCAATAGAAAACCATGTGGAGGAACTCTGGTCGATTTTCCAAATTGTTCTTCCTGGTTTATTTCCCGGTAAAAAAGAATTTAAACAATTGAGTCCAGAGACCATTTCTCACTACGTCAAGCCTTTTATCATGAGACGGAAAAAAAGTGAAGTCTTGCAGGAACTTCCGGATCTGATAGAGATGACCTATAAGAATGAATTGGCTGACGATCAAAAAACAATCTATTTGGCTCAGTTGAAGCAAATGCAAGATCGCATTCTAAGCTCTTCTGAAGAGGAACTCAATCGCAGTAAGATGGAAATCTTATCTGGCTTGATGCGTCTTCGTCAGATTTGTGATACGCCATCTCTCTTTTTAGAGGACTACGATGGAGAAAGTGGGAAGCTAGATAGCCTTCGAGAACTGCTAGAGCAGATCAAAGATGGCAACCAACGGGTTTTGATTTTCTCACAATTTAGAGGGATGTTAGATATCATTGAAAAAGAGTTGGACGCTCTGAAGATGACTTCTTTTAAAATCACGGGATCTACGCCAGCTAATGAACGCCAAGACATGACCAATGCCTTTAATTCCGGTCAAGGAGATGCCTTTCTCATTTCCTTGAAAGCAGGTGGAGTTGGTTTGAATTTGACAGGTGCGGACACGGTTATTCTAGTTGACCTATGGTGGAACCCTGCGGTAGAAGATCAAGCCATTGGCCGTGCCCATCGAATGGGACAAGATAAGAATGTTGAGGTCTACCGGATGATCACTCGAGGGACCATTGAAGAAAAAATACAAGAGCTCCAGACCAGCAAACGTCATTTAGTTTCTACCATATTAGATGGTACCGAAACGCGCTCTAGTCTTTCTATTGAAGAAATTCGGGAAATTTTGGGTATTTCGGTGGAATAACTTGAAAAATAAAATGAATAGTTTATAATTAATGAAGTGTCGAAAGGAAGAAGAAGGATGACGGATAAGCATTTCCCACAAGTAGCAGATGATGAAATCATGCTAACTCAAATGCCCCATATGAATTTATATGATGACGGGGACTTCATTAGTAATATTCTTGGAGAGTATACAGATAAAAATTATTTAGAATGGGAGCCGATTGCTACTGGAAAAACTGCAGAGCAGCCCTATCAGAAATCCCTTCAAAAGTCTCTTCAAAAACCATTTGAAGTGCCCAAGTCAAGAAGGCAACCAATGGCTCCGGATTTCAAGGAACCTGTTGATAAAAAAAGCCCGGCAAATCGCTACGCAGAAGAGGCGCGTGAAGCAGCGCGAGCTGATTTGAAAAAGAAGCGAACGGCTCCTTATTTAACAGCAGATATCGCCTCTAAACCCAATCGGAAAAAATTCACCCCTTCTTTCATGCCAAAAGTGAAGCCAACAGCTCCTTTTCAAAAAGAAAATCCAGGTGAATTAATCAAATATGGCGAGCGACTGAAACAAGAGCAATTGATTCTTTTAGAGGAGACAGAGGAACTTCCGGTTCAAGAGTCCCACCAAGAAGAAAAGCCAAAGAAGAATAATTATGATTTCTTGAAAAAGAGTCAAATCTATAACAAGGATCATCAAAACATCCAAACGAGACCCATTAAACAAGAACTCGATGTGACCAATCTGGACTAGCAGGAGGAGAAACTATGTCAAAAACATTTCATTTTATCGGAATAAAAGGAGCAGGTATGAGCGCCTTGGCTCTGATGCTCCATCAGATGGGACACACTGTACAAGGATCTGATGTGGAGAAATACTACTTTACACAAAGAGGTTTAGAGCAGGCAGGGATTACCATTTTACCATTCAGTGAAGAAAATCTTACCGGTGATCAAATCTTGATCGCCGGGAATGCCTTTAAACCTGAAAATAATGTAGAGATTGCTTATGCAGATGCTCAAGGCTACACCTATCAACGCTACCATGAATTCTTGGGTGAATTTATGCGTGATTTTGTCAGCATGGGAGTAGCAGGAGCTCACGGGAAAACTTCTACTACAGGGATTTTGTCCCATGTCTTGTCTAATATCACAGATACCAGCTATTTGATTGGTGATGGAACTGGCCGTGGTTCCAAAGGTGCTAAGTACTTTGTCTTTGAATCAGACGAGTACGAACGTCACTTTATGCCTTACCACCCAGAGTATTCGATTATCACCAATATTGATTTTGACCATCCTGACTACTTTACTGGCCTAGAAGATGTCTTTAATGCCTTCAATGATTATGCCAAACAAATCTCCAAAGCCTTGTTCATCTATGGGGAAGATCCTGAGCTTCGTCGGATTACAGCTAATGCCCCAATCTATTACTATGGCTTTGAAGAAGAGGGCAATGATTTTGTAGCCAGTGATCTCTTGCGTTCTACTACTGGATCAACCTTTACTGTTCACTTCCGTGGAGAAGATTTGGGACAGTTCCAAATCCCATCCTTCGGACGTCACAATATCATGAATGCTACAGCGGTCGTTGGTTTGCTTTATATCGCTGGATTCGATCTTGATTTAGTTCGGGAACACTTAAAAACATTTGGCGGGGTCAAACGTCGCTTTACAGAAAAGATTGTCAACGATACCGTCATCATTGATGACTTTGCCCACCATCCAACTGAAATCATTGCTACTTTGGATGCGGCACGTCAAAAGTATCCAAGTAAGGAAATCGTAGCGGTCTTCCAACCTCATACCTTTACTCGGACGATTGCTCTCTTGGATGAATTTGCGGATGCCTTGAACCAGGCCGATGCAGTTTACTTGGCACAGATTTATGGATCAGCCCGTGAAGTGGATCATGGGGATGTAAAAGTGGAAGATCTAGAAGCGAAAATCATCAAGAAATCAGGTGTGATTACAGCTGAAAACGTTTCTCCACTCTTGGATCATGACAATGCTGTCTATGTCTTCATGGGAGCAGGAGATATCCAGACCTATGAATATTCATTTGAACGTTTACTTGGGAACTTGACCAATAACGTTCAATAAGGAGATACCATGCAACCAAACCTTAGGATTCGGTTTGCTAAAGAAATTGATTGGGATGAGATCGAACAGATCACGTCCCAAAATTTTTCTTTTCAAAGTGCTAAACGACAAGAACTGAACGGATTCAGGACCCTGGTCTTGGAATTTGAAGAGCAAGTGATTGGGAGTTGCCTGATTCAAACAGAGGATCAGCTCGAAAATCCCTCTTTAAAATTATTGTGGTTGGAAATTCTTCCAGACTTTAGAAAACAAGGTTTTGGTACCTTGTTACTGGCCTCACTCAAGTCTCTTGTAGCTCAAGAATCCTTGTTAGGGATTCATGTGCTCTGCCAGGAAGAACTGATTCCGTATTTTGAAATGAATGATTTCCAACTAGAGATAGGGGGTAACGAAGAAGGAGTTGAGGGCTATCAACTAAGTTGGTGCCTGTCCCTATAGAAAGGAAGAAAAATGAACATTCGTCGTGCAACTATTGATGATTTAGAAGCCATTCTTGCCATAGAACTGGAAAATTTTAGTCCAGAAGAAGCAATAGATGAGACAGTGCTTGCCAAACATATCGAATCGTTTCATAATAGCTTTTTATTGGCTGAAAAGGATGGCCAGCTCCTAGGCTATCTAGAAGGACCAGTTACTCAAAAGAGATATGTGGATGACCGTTCTTTTACAGTGGATGTAAGGGATGAGTCGCATCTACCAGGAGGTTTTATTACCATTACAAGTCTTTCGATAGCTCAGTCTGCACAAGGCTTAGGGGTTGGGAAAGCCCTGCTTGAGACCATGAAGAGGGTTGCTTTAGAAGAAGGACGGGAAGGGATCAGCCTGACCTGTCATGATTACTTGATTGAGTATTATGAAAGGAACGGCTTTGTAAACGAAGGTCGCTCGGCCTCTAACTATGCTGGGGAAGTCTGGTACGATTTAGTATGGGAGGTCCCATCAAGTAAGTAATCAATAGGATTTGAGGCCCTCAAGCCTCGTTCCTATTGATTTTCTATCCCTTTTAAGATATAATATTAAGGATTATGACAAGGGGGGTCAAGTATTTGACTGATAACCAACAAGAGAATGAAAAATTATTAAGCTTTAAAGAGCGGATTCTCCGTGATCTTGAAGAAGCGAATAAGCAGATTGTACAGGTTGAAAAAGAATATGATTTACCTGTTCAAGAAATCTCTAGTCCAGAAAACAAAGAAGAAGAGACGGAAGGATCACTTCCTGAACTTGTGTCAGAAGAGTCCGAAGTTCAGGACAAAGTAGAAATTCCAGAGGAAGCAGAAGTACCAGAAGTTACGGAAATTCCCGACCTTAAAGGTAGAGAAGATGAAACTCAAGAAGAAACACCTCTACCAGTTCAAGAGCCAACTCGAGAACCAGAAGTCTCAAGTCAGCCCGTAAAAGTTTCGAAAAAAGAAACCCCGGTATCTAGTGTTTCGCGCAAGGATCGTGACCAACGTGTTCAGAAAAAGAAAAAACAGAATACTATTGCTAAACGAATCGTCTTGACGGTTCTAGGAATTCTTTTTGTCTTAATGGTTGCAACTGGAATTTTCGCAGTGACCTATGTTCGATCTAACTTAAATGCAATGGATGTCAAGTCTACAGAGTTTGTAACCGTTGAAATTCCTGCTGGATCTAGCAATCGTGAAATTGGGACTATCTTGGAGAAAAAAGGCTTGATTAAGAATGGTCAGTTCTTCAACTATTACACCAAGTTTAAGAATTATGGAAACTTCCAATCCGGTTATTTCAATCTACAAAAGAGTATGGATCTAGAGACCATTATTCAAAAATTGCAAGAGCAAGGGACCAAAACTCCGGAACCACCGGTCTTAGGAAAAATTACGATTCCTGAGGGCTACACAATTGATCAAATCGCGCAAGTGGTTTCTGTGGATGCTAGTTCTAAATCTGGTGCCAAGACTCCATATACGCAAGAAGAATTCTTAAAAGTAATCCAAGATGATGCTTTTATTGAAAAGATGGTAGCCAAATATCCTAAGTTACTAGCAACCTTACCGTCCAAAGAAAGTGGGGTACGCTATCGCTTAGAGGGCTATCTCTTCCCAGCTACTTACGGTTATGGAAAAGATAGTAAAATGGAAGATCTTGTGGACCAAATGTTAGCTGCAATGGACCAAAATCTTTCAGCCTACTATGACACTATGGAAGCTAAAAACATTGATGTCAATGAGGCATTGACTCTGGCTTCTTTGATTGAAAAAGAAGGCGCTACAGATAAAGACCGCAAGGATATTGCCAGTGTCTTTTATAACCGTTTGAATCAAGATATGCCTCTTCAAAGTAATATTGCCATCTTATACGCACAAGGTCAATTAGGCAAGAAGACGACTCTGAAAGAAGACGCAACGATTGACACCAATATTGATTCACCTTATAATATCTACAAGAATACTGGTTTGATGCCTGGTCCAGTAGATAGTCCAGGGCTATCTGCAATTGAAGCAGCCGTCAACCCAAGCAAGACAGACTACCTCTACTTTGTCGCAAATGTAGAGACAGGGGAAGTCTATTTTGCGAAAACTTTTGAGGAACACACTAAAAACGTGGAAGAACACGTGAATAGCAAATTAACAGAAAGCAGCTCAAACTAAGGAGGATGTGGCATGCCACACCTTTTTAGTTCGAAAAAAATAATAGAAAAGAGAAAAGAGAAATAAATATGGCAGAAAAAACCTATCCAATGACCCTTGCTGAAAAGCAAAAGTTAGAACTTGAATTAGAAGAATTGAAATTAGTTCGTCGTCCAGAAGTTGTAGAGCGGATTAAAATTGCTCGTTCATACGGAGACCTTTCAGAAAACAGTGAATACGAAGCAGCTAAAGACGAACAGGCTTTTGTTGAAGGGCAAATCTCCAGCCTAGAAACAAAGATTCGCTATGCTGAAATTGTAGATAGTGATGCAGTCGCTGTTGATGAAGTAGCGATCGGAAAAACAGTCACCGTACAAGAAATTGGTGAAGACGAAGAAGAAGTTTACATTATTGTTGGTTCAGCGGGAGCGGATGCTTTTGCTGGTAAGATCTCAAATGAAAGCCCAATCGGCCATGCCTTGATTGGAAAGAAAACAGGAGATACTGTGACGATTGAAACACCTGCTGGAAGCTACCAAGTAAAAATCTTGAACGTTGAAAAAACAGAATAAAAAGAGAGTGGGACAGAAATCGGTCATTCGTAAGAATTCGATTTCGTCGTCCCACCTCCGCACAGTTGAGTAGGGCTGTAAAAGCTGATGAAATCAGCGTAGTAGAGCCCACTCAACCACTGCGTCTTGCTCGACAATCCAAAGACAATTGAGAGGATAGGACTTTTGTCCCAGCCTCTTTTTTTATAGTAATGGAAAAGGCCGAGATATTATCTCGGCCTATTTGTATGTATTAGTTACGGTTTCGTTGTTTTCCAGCATTTCGTTTTTTGTTTCCGTTAGTTGGAAGGGAACGATGAGCGTTGGCTGGATTGGTAGGTGTGATATCCTTTTTAACGCGACGTCCATTGGATGCTGGAGCTTTTGGAGGATTGTTTTTATATTCCTCAGCTACTTGTTTCCGCAATCTTGGACGGATGAGGTAGTTGATGACAAATTGTTGAATAATTTGTACAAAACCACCGACTACCCAGTAGAGGGTTACACCAGCTGGTGCCATCAAAGAGAAGACTGCAATCATAATTGGACTCATGAGAGCCGTTTTCTTCATAGTTTCTCTTTGGGTTTCATCTTCGATACCATGGAGAGAGAGCATGCTTTGAATGTAGTAAAGAACAGCAACAACTAAGGTTAAAGCCAGACTTTTTGAACCGAGATCAATGCCAAGGAAACTGCTCTTGTTGACTCCTGGAGTATATTGAGCTGCAAAATAAAGAGCTGAGAAGAATGGCATTTGAATCAACAAGGGCAAGCATCCAATACCGCCGAATGGGCTGACGCCGTTTTCTTTTTGGGCATTCATCAATTCAGAGTTGGCAAGAAGTTTTTCTTCTTGAGTCTCTGCATTTTTGATACGTTCTTGAATCGGTGCAAAGATCGGTTTGAGGTAGTTCATCTTTTCTGATTGGTAGGTTGCCTTCCAAGATTGATAAATACCTAGAGGGAAGATAATGATTCGAACGATTACGGTTACTAGGATAATCCCTAAACCAAAGCCAAGTCCAAGATCCGTCGCAAAGAAATTGATGGCTTCTCCCATTGGTTTTCCAATGAGATTCCAGACGAAACCGGTCGGTTGTTTGGTCGTCTTGTCAATGCTGACACATCCCGTTAAGAGGAGGAGGGCAGACAAGCTGAGGGCTGCAAGTAGATAACGTTTATATTTTTTCACGAGTTTTTATCCTTTAATTTTAAATAATACCTTTCTATTCTACTGTTTTTTTATCAAATTAACAATAGTTCTCTGGACTTAATTTGAAATTTTAAAATCTTTGTAGGGTTCGAAGTTTGCCAGATGGACGTCTAGATAAGAAACCTTGGAAAAAGGAGTAGGACCTTTTCGTATTTCTTGGATAAATTTGGCCATGAGGGCATTGTCTTCGCAGGCGGCAAGGATAGTGACTGTGCCGTCATCATTGTTCCAGACTCGACCTGTAATACCTCCGATTTCTAGTGCTAAGCTATAAACTCCCCAGCGGAAGCCAACACCTTGGACCCGACCTTGGGCTGTCATTTCAACTTTTTGCATGCTTGTTCTCCTTGTGATTGAATTCCTACTCAGGACGGAGAAGCTCCTCCTGTGAATGTGGTATAATAGTCTTATGAATATTATAACCTCTAAGTCCAATAATGGGATTAAAAAAGTTAAAAAACTTCATCAAAAAAAATACCGAACAGACTCCTACCTCATCGAAGGATGGCATCTTTATGAAGAAGCTGTCAATCATCAGGCACCGATTGAACAAGTCTTTGTTTTGGAAGAGTTTGTAGATAAGATCAAGATAGATGCGAAGGTGTCCATCGTATCTCCTGAGGTTTTAGCAGAAATTTCTGATTCAAAAAGTCCTCAAGGAATTGTGGCTGAAGTCAAGATAAATCCGATCCACCATCTTCAGCTGACCCAAGGACGGTATTTGTTGTTAGAGGATGTCCAAGATCCAGGCAATGTTGGAACCATGATTCGGACTGCTGATGCAGCAGGCTTTGACGGAGTGTTTTTAACCGATCAATCTGCGGATTTGTATAATATGAAAACCTTGCGCTCCATGCAGGGAAGTCATTTTCATCTTCCTGTTATCCGTTTAAACAGAGAGCAACTCTTGACAGGTATTAAAGAGAGCCAGCTCCCCATCTATGCGACCACCTTATCCAAGGACTCCGTTGACTATAAGAAAGTGGAAAAAGTCCCTGCTTTTGTATTAGTTATGGGCAATGAGGGCCAAGGTATCAGTTCAGAGATGGCTGAGAAAGCAGATCAGCTGATTCATATCTCGATGCCGGGTCAAGCAGAAAGTCTGAATGTCGCAGTTGCAGCAGGGATTTTGATGTTTTCTATGATTTAAGAAGAGTGAGCTAGTCAGATTTAAGGAGGTGAGACTCGTGTATCGGAAAGATAAAGAATATATGGCTGAAGTGGGACATTTGATTCAACACCCAAAACTTCAAAAATTAAAGGAAATTCCGCATCATATTCACTCCAATCGTTTGGAGCATTCTATTCATGTTAGCTACACCAGTTACCGTATTTCTAAGAAGATGGGCTGGGATACCAAAAGTACAGCGAGGGGAGCTCTTCTGCACGATCTTTTTTACTATGATTGGCGTCAAGTCAAATTCAATAAGAGCCATGCTTGGGTCCATCCACGAATAGCTGTACGAAATGCAAAAAAGATAACAAGCCTCAATAAAAAAGAAGAGGATATCATCCTCAAACACATGTGGGGATTGACGCTTGCTCCACCACGTTACAAAGAATCTTTCCTCGTGACCATGGTCGATAAGTATTGGGCTATCAAAGAAGCCTCAGAACCAATGAGAAAAAAGTGGTCAAAGAGGAGACTTTTCCATCGAAAAATGTTAAAATCATAATAATTTAAGTTTGAAAGGAATGATTGATTATGAATCAACAAACCGTTATCCACGAACAAAGTGGCCTTAATAGCTTTTATAGCAAAATTTATTCTCTCGTCGGAGTTGGAGTTGGAATCTCAGCTGTTGTATCAGCTTTGATGATGACCCTTTTCCAAGAAACCTTCATGTATATTCTAATTCAGGCTCCATGGGTCTACTATATTGCCATTGCCGTTGAATTGATTTTGGTCCTTGTCGCTTCTAGACAATCGGTGAAAAACAATCCTATGGCCTTGCCTCTCTTTTTAACCTATTCCGCTTTGAATGGCTTTACCTTGAGTTTTATCATCGCTCGCTATGCTCAAGCGACAGTTTATAAAGCTTTTGTAGTCAGTGCCTTGATGTTCTTCATCATGTCAGCGATTAGTCGTGTGACCAAAAAAGACTTGTCTGGAATGGGACGAGCCTTTATGGGAGCCTTGATTGGTATCATCATTGCTTCAATTGCGAATATTTTCTTACAAAGCTCTGGTATGGATTATGTCCTTAGCATCCTTTGTGTGATTATCTTTGCAGGTTTGACTGCTTGGGATAATCAAAAGATTCGTTATGTCTATGAACAATCCAATGGTCAACCAACCAATGGTTGGGTAGTTGCCTTGGCTTTGGAACTTTATCTTGATTTTATCAACTTGTTCATCAATATCTTACGTATTTTTGGACGCAATGATTAATAGAAAGAGCCGGGGAACCGGCTTTTTTTGTTGGAAAACTTGTGATATACTAAAGAAAATTGATAGAAATGAGAATCTTCAAATGAAACGTCCATTTATTAGCAGGGAGAAATTAAAACAAATTACTGAAACCTATCCAACTCCCTTTCACCTATATGATGAAGCTGGTATCCGGCAGACAGCTCGTGCCCTCCATCAAGCTTTTTCTTGGAATCCAGGTTTTAAAGAGTATTTCGCTATCAAAGCAACCCCTAATCCAGCCATCCTAAAAATCCTAAAAGAAGAAGGATGTGGCGTGGATTGTGCTAGCTATGTGGAATTGTTGATGGCTCAAAAATTAGGATTTACGGGCCAAGAGATTATGTTTTCTTCGAATAATACGCCGGCTGAAGAGATGGTCTTTGCCCGTCAACTAGGAGCGACTATCAACTTGGATGCCTACGAAGATGTAGCTTTTTTACAGTCAGTTGCGACTCTACCGGAGGTTATCTCTTGCCGCTATAATCCAGGAGGGGTGTTTGAACTGGGAACGGATATCATGGATCACCCTGAGGAGGCTAAGTTCGGCATGACCAAGGAGCAATTGATCCGAGCCTTCCGTGAGTTAAAAGACTTGGGGGTTAAGCGCTTTGGAATCCATGCCCTCTTGGCTTCGAATACCATCTCTAATGATTACTATCCAGAATTGGCTAAGCAATTATTCCAGTTGGCTGTAGAAGTTGTTGAAAAGACAGGGGTGACTTTGGATTTTGTCAACCTTTCTGGAGGGGTTGGAGTGAACTACAAACCAGAAGACCAGCCGAATGACATCGCTGTGATTGGGGAGGGGGTTCGTCGTGCTTACGAGGCTATTTTAATCCCTGCTGGCTTAGATCAAGTAAAAATTTATACGGAATTAGGCCGCTTCATGTTGGCACCACATGGCTTGTTAGTCACCCATGTCACCCATAAGAAGCAGACTTATCGGACCTATCTAGGAGTAGATGCTTCGGCTGTCAACCTCCTCCGTCCTGCTATGTACGGGGCCTACCACCATATCACCAATCTCGATCGTCCAGAAGGTGAGACAGAAGTAGTCGACATTGTTGGTAGTTTGTGTGAAAACAATGACAAATTTGCCAAGAATCGGGAGTTTCCTATCTCTGAGATTGGGGATCTCTTGGTCATCCATGATACAGGAGCGCATGGTTATTCCATGGGCTATCAGTACAATGCCAAGCTTCGCTCTGCCGAGATTTTATTAGAAGAATCGGGCCAAGCTCGTCTCATCCGACGGGCCGAAAAACCAGAGGATTACTTTGCAACATTGTATGGCTTTGACTTTGAAAAATAGGGCCTTTTTGGTATAATAGAAAATGTGTAAATATTGAATTTAGGAGAAAAACACTTATGTCTACATTTTTGACAATTTTATTGATTATCCTTGCTTTCTTTGGTGGGATGTTGGCAGGTATGTACCTACTTCGCAAGCAGTTTGAAAAAGAATTTGCATCAAACCCACGTTTGAATGTTGAAGCGGTTCGTACCTTATTGGGAGCTAGCGGTCAACGTCCAAGTGAAGCGAAGGTACAACAAGTTTACCGTCAAATTTTGAACCAACAAAAAGCATCTTTGAATACGAAGAAGAAATAAAAGCAAGACTGATGACACAATAAAATAAGTAGGGGGACTTTAAGATTTTTCTTAGTCCCTTGTTTTGAAAGGAAGGCAGATGGACAATCGACCAATTGGTTTTTTGGATTCGGGTGTCGGAGGGTTAACCGTTGTACGCGAATTGATGCGACAACTACCCCATGAAGAGGTCGTCTATATTGGTGATTCCGCCAGAGCACCCTACGGCCCGAGACCAGCAGATCAAATTCGTGATTATACTTGGGAGATGGTTCGTTTTCTCCTAACGAAAAATGTGAAGATGATTGTTTTGGCCTGTAATACAGCGACAGCTGTTGTATGGGAAGAGGTAAAAGAAGCCTTGGATATCCCTGTTTTAGGAGTGATTTTACCAGGTGCTTCCGCAGCGATCAAGGCGACGAGAAGCAAACGAATTGGCGTAATTGGGACACCGATGACAGTCGCCTCAGATATTTATCGTAAGAAGATTCAAAGCCTGTCACCAGAAATGGCAGTAGAGAGTTTAGCTTGTCCGAAATTTGTCCCTTTGGTTGAATCCAATGAGTTGCAGTCCAGTGTTACAAAAAAAGTCGTCTATGAAACCTTGAAACCCCTTGCCGGGAAGGTAGATACGTTGGTTTTGGGTTGCACTCATTATCCTCTTCTTCGCCCTATTATCCAAAATGTCATGGGGCCAGAGGTTCAATTAATTGATAGCGGGGCAGAGTGTGTCCGGGATATCTCGGTCTTACTCAACTACTTTGAGATTAATCGCAGTCGTCAATTGGACGATTGCCACCATCAATTTTATACAACGGCCAATGCAGCCAGTTTTGCAGCGATTGCCAAGACCTGGTTGCAGCAAGTCGTTCATGTGGAGCATGTAGAATTATGAACCAAAAGATATATGAATACAAAGATGCCTTAAATTGGTTTCTAGCTGAATGGGGAGAGCGGAGTGACTATAACGAATATAGTGAAGTCTCTTCAGAAGCTTCTGAGCTTGTTGACTTAGTAGAATCACTAGTTGGAGACACAGACTTGGGCTTCCCGCTGAATGTTACAGTTGTCCGTTACGCCTCTAGTTTGCAGTTTTTAACCTTCCTCTTTCAAATTGTGGAGGAAACAATAGGCCGGAAAATTGAAATCGTGCAACGCCAAGGAGCCCTTCTCATTGTAGAAGGAGAACAATTGCTCTCCGTTAATCTGCCAAAGAATGGTCTTCCACTTGCAGATTTTTTGGGGCAGAAAGGCCTCAAGGATCGCTTGTTAATCGCTACTCGGAATGAAGGAAAAACCAAAGAGTTTCGTCAGATTTTTGAGCAAATGGGCTTTGAAGTGGAGAATCTCAATGATTATCCTGATCTTCCAGAAGTAGCTGAAACAGGAATGACTTTTGAAGAAAATGCCCGCCTAAAAGCTGAGACGATTTCACAGCTAACAGGGAAAATGGTCTTGGCGGATGATTCAGGCCTTATGGTTGACATCCTTGGAGGCTTACCAGGTGTCTGGTCTGCTCGCTTTGCAGGTGAGGGAGCGACTGATTTAGAGAACAATGCCAAGCTCTTACATGAGTTGGCGATGGTCTTTGAATTGAAGGATCGGTCAGCAAAATTTCATACAACCTTAGTGGTTGCCAGTCCTGGTAAGGAAAGCCTTGTTGTGGAGGCGGATTGGCCAGGATACATCAATTTTGAGCCAAAAGGCGAGAACGGGTTTGGCTATGATCCCCTCTTTCTAGTTGGAGAAACAGGTAAGACATCTGCCCAACTAACTCTAGAGGAAAAGAATCAACAATCGCATCGAGCTTTAGCCGTGAAGAAATTAGTGGAGGTATTCCCAGCATGGCAGAACAAGTAATCATCGTCATGAGCGATTCTCATGGTGATCGTCAGATCGTAGAAGAGATCAAAAACCACTATAAAGGAAAGGTCGATGCCATTTTTCACAACGGGGATTCTGAGTTAGAAAGTACCGATCCTGTATGGGAAGGCATTCATGTTGTCAAAGGGAACATGGACTTCTATGGGGAGTACCCTGAACGTTTGGTGACGCAATTGGGTCCTACTCGGATCATTCAAACCCATGGCCATCTTTTCCAAATTAATTTTAGTTTTCAAAAGTTAGATTTTTGGGCCCAGGAAGAAGATGCAGATATCTGCCTCTATGGCCATCTGCATATTCCGGATGCTTGGAAGGAAGGGCGTACCCTTTTTCTGAATCCTGGGTCAGTCAGTTTACCGAGGGGGCCTATTCAAGAGTGCCTCTATGCTAAAGTGGAAATTGATGCAGATTCCTATCGAGTTGAGTTTTTAAATCGGAAACATGAGGTGTATGAACCTCTTACAAAGGAGTTTGATCGATGATCGCTAAGGAATTTGAGGAATTTATTCTTCGAGAAGAAAAAAATTTTTTGACTCCAGCGCGCAATTTAGCTGTTTTGATTGATACGCACAATGTGGATCATGCTATCTTGGTGCTCAGTCAAATTAGCTACACTCGTGTTCCTGTTGTGACCGATCAGATGAAGTACGTAGGGACGATTTCTTTAACAGACATTCTTTCTTACCAAATGAAACATGATTATTCTGATGAAGTCTTTTCATCCATGGACATCGTTCATATGACAAAAACGGATGGAGAGCGCTTAGGGAAAGATTATACTGTGACAGAAGTCTTGCATAAGTTGGTAGAGGAATCCTTTCTACCGGTTGTTTCAGAGGATGGAGTCTTTGAAGGAATCATTACTCGAAAATCCATTTTAAAAGCCATCAACTCCCTCATGCACAATTTCTCAAATGAATACGAGATGAGGAAAATATGAAAGAATACATAGCTAGTTTTATCAAAGAAAAAGACTTAAGTGAAAATTCGCAGGCGGCCTATTCTTATGATTTGGATCAGTTCGTGGATACGATTCATAACCATGTCTCAGATACCAATCTTCGAATATATCAAGCTTCGATTAAGGATTTTAAACCAGCTGTTCAAAAACGGAAGCTTTCTGCCGTCAATCAATTTCTATTTTATCTTTATCAACATCAGGTTATTGAGGATTACCATCGCTTGGTCCTTCCAAAAGTCTCTGTGTCCAAGAGCCACGATCAAGAGTTATTGGATTTATCCCTTTTGTGGGAAGGCTCGGACCAATCCCAAGGACGCTTGATTGCCCTCTTGATTGTCGAGATGGGCTTGTTACCTAGTGAAATTCTTCAGTTGAAAATCGTTGATATTGAACTCGATTTTCAGGTTTTACGTGTAGGGAAAGAAGGACAGAAACGGGTCTTGCGCATTCCGGATGCTCTTTTAGGAGAGTTGACAGATTTGATGACTGGGACGTATTTATTTGATAACAAGGGCAAGCCCTATTCGCGTCAGTGGGGCTTCCGTCAATTAGAGTCCTTCCTAATGGAAAAAGGTTTTGAAAATCTTTCAGCGCAATCCTTACGGGAACAATATATTTTAAAACAAAGAGAACAGGGGATGGATCTGTTTAGCATCGCCCGAGAGCTAGGTTTAAAAACCCTAGTAACTCTAGAAAAGTATAAGTAATGGATATTAAAATAAAGGATTTTGAAGGTCCCCTGGATCTTCTCTTACACCTCGTTTCAAAATATCAGATGGATATTTATGAGGTCCCTCTGATTGAGGTGATCGAGCAGTACTTGGCTTATCTGACGACCCTTCAAGCCATGCGCTTAGAGGTCGCTGGTGAATACATGCTGATGGCCAGTCAGTTGACCTTGATTAAGAGTCGGCGTCTCCTTCCCAAAATTGCGGAGCAAGCAACGGATGAAGAAGATTTAGAGCAGGACCTCCTGTCTCAAATCGAAGAGTACCGGAAGTTTAAATTATTGGGTGAAAAGATGGCTCTTCAACACGAGGAGAGAGCCCAGTACTTTTCAAAACCAAAAACGGAATTAGTCTATGATGATGCAGAATTGGTCCATGATAAGACCACGATCGATCTTTTCTTAGCCTTTTCAAAATTGTTGACGAAAAAGAAAGAAGAATTTCGACAAAATCATACGACCATTGTCCGAGATGAGTATAAAATTGAAGACCTGATGAATGAGGTTCGTCGCTTGTGTCAGCCTGGTAAGAGAATCTTGCTACAAGATATTTTTGAAGAAGCCAAGGATGTTAACGAACTGATTACTGTCTTTTTGGCAACTTTGGAGTTGATTAAAGTACAAGAAGTTGAGGCTCTTCAAGAAGAACCATTTGGAGATATTATTTTAGTAGGATTAAAGAATGAGTAAAATTGCAGAGATGGAGGCCCTCTTGTTTGTTGCAGGAGAAGATGGTTTAACAGTGAGGCAGATTGCAGACCTCCTATCCCTTCCTCCTACAGGAGTGATTCAAAGTTTAGAAAAACTGGCCCAAAAGTATGAGCAGGATCAGGATTCTTGTATGGCTTTGTTGGAGACAGCGTCAACTTATAAATTAGTGACCAAGTCCCAATATGCAGAGCTGTTACGCGAGTATTCAAAGTCGCCAATGAACCAAAGTCTCTCTCGTGCCGCCTTAGAAACTCTATCTATCATTGCTTATAAACAACCGATAACTCGGATTGAAGTCGATGATATTCGTGGAGTGAACTCTAGTGGGGCCATTTCAAAATTACTTTCTTTTGAGTTGATTCGAGAAGATGGGAAGAAGGAAGTCATTGGGAGACCCAATCTCTATGTGACGACAGATTACTTTTTGGATTACATGGGGATTAACCATTTAGACGAGCTACCAATTGTTGAAGAGACTGAGTTAATCGGTCAAGAAAGCCAATTATTTACAGAAAGAACTGAGGAAATTGATGAGAATTAACAAATATATTGCTCATGCTGGTGTCGCAAGTCGCCGCAAAGCAGAGGAATTGATTAAGCAAGGCCTTGTCACTGTAAATGGTCAAGTGGTGCGCGAATTGGCGACGACGATCAAGTCGGGGGACAAGGTAGAAGTAGAAGGACAACCAATCTACAACGAAGAGAAGGTTTACTACCTCTTAAATAAACCAAGAGGGGTCATTTCCAGTGTATCCGACGATAAAGGGAGACCAACTGTTATTGATTTGCTACCTCAAGTCAAGGAACGGATTTATCCTGTCGGTCGTTTGGACTGGGATACTTCTGGTGTCCTGATTTTGACCAATGACGGTGATTTTACGGATGAAATGATCCATCCGCGTAATGAGATTGATAAGGTTTATGTTGCGCGTGTGAAGGGCTTGGCGAATAAAGAAAACTTGCGTCCCTTGACACGTGGTGTGACCATTGATGGGAAAAAAACCAAGCCAGCAACTTATGAAATTCTAAAAGTTGACCCAGAAAAGAATCGATCTGTTGTCCAATTGACTATCCATGAAGGGCGCAATCACCAGGTCAAGAAGATGTTTGAAGCTGTTGGCCTTTTGGTGGATAAATTGTCTCGGACCCAATTTGGAAATCTAGACGTTTCTGGACTTCGCCCTGGTGAATACCGCCGACTCAATAAGAAAGAAATCAGCCAATTGCATACTCTTGCGGTGACAAAGACGAAAAAATAATGAAGAAATGTGCAATTGGACTTGTTCGTCTCTATCAACGCCTTCTTTCGCCCCTCTTTCCGCCTTCCTGTCGCTATAATCCTACCTGTTCCAACTATATGATTCAGGCTATTGAACGGCATGGTTTAAAAGGGATTCTGATGGGGCTTGCTCGGATTCTCCGTTGCCATCCCTGGAGCAAGACGGGAGTGGATCCAGTTCCAGATCATTTCAGTCTGAGGAGCCACCTAGAAGAGGAAGAGAAAGGCAAAAATTAAGATAGAACATACTTTAATCAAAAGTCTCACTCAGAGCAAAGAAAAAGAGAGTGGGACAGAAATCGGTAATTGGTTAGAATTCGATTTCGTCGTCCCACCTCCGCACAGTTGAGTAGGGCTGTAAAAACTGATGAAATCAGCGTAGTAGAGCCCACTCAACCACTGCGTCTTGCTCGACAATCCAAAGACAATAAAGAGGCTAGGACTTTTGTCCCAGCCTCTTTTGTTTTTTTAGCGGTCTGACCAAGTGCGTGGCATAAAGAGCAGTAACATAGGGTAGATTTCCAACCGTCCTGCAATCATGGCGATCGATAGTAGGAGCTTAGAGATTGGGCTAAAGATCGCGAAGGTATCCGTTGTTCCAATCATCGGTCCGATGTTGTTAAAGCAACTAAAGACAGCGCTGACGACCGTCATAAAATTATTGCTATCAAAGCTGACAATCGCAATGAGAGAGATCATAATCAAGGTATAGACTACGAAGTATTTTAAGATTTTGTGCTGGGTATCCTTATCCAAGGCTGTGCCATTCACATGCAGGGTCATCACCCGATTGGGTGAGAGGGTCGAACGAATTTGATTCTTCCCGATTCGAGCTAGAATTAAGAAACGAATGACTTTCAGCCCCCCGGCAGTTGACCCAGCCGATCCACCAATCACCATGAGCATGAGGAGGAGGAACTGAGAAAAGAGCGGCCAATCAACAGTATTGCCAAAACCAAATCCAGTCGTGGTAATGACGTTGGACACTTGGAAAAAGGACATTTCAAAACTATCTGCAAAATTGTGATAGAGATGCAAAATGTTGCAGGCAATCAGTAGGGAAGAAACACCAACAATCATCAAATAGGTACGAAGTTCTTCATCGCCGAAAAAGGCTTTGAACTTGCGAAGCATGATGTAGTAGTAAAGGTTGAAGTTAACCCCAAAGACCAAGACTCCGAAACTGACCAGATAGGTGATGAGAGTTGAATGGTAGTGGGCAATCCCGTCGTTAAAGACAGTGAATCCACCAGTTCCTGCTGTTCCCATGGCAATGATAAAACTATCATACAGGGGCATGCCAGCACGGAAGTAGATAATGACAAAGAGGAAGAAGAGGGCCAGATAGAGGTAATAAAGGATTTGAGCTGTATTCTTGAGTTTTGATACAATTTTACCAAATACCGGGCCAGGAACTTCTGCCTTCATCACTTCGAGGTGGCTGTTCTTATTGTTGTCCATAATTGCTAGGGCAAAAACCAACACCCCCATCCCTCCGATTAAGTGGGTAAAACTACGCCAGAAGAGAAGAGAAGGACTAAGGACGGAGACGTCATTTAAAATGGTTGCACCTGTAGTTGTAAAACCAGAGCTAACTTCGAAAAATGCATCAATGATGTTTGGAATTTGTCCTGAAAAGACAAAAGGAAGAGCACCAAAGAAGGACCAGAGGATCCAACACAAAGCCACAATCAGAACGCCTTCCTTGGCGTAGATGTGAAAATCTTTGGGTTTGAAAAAGGAACCAATGCCTCCCAATACAAGGAGGATGGCAATGGTTGCAAATAGGGAGATAAAGACAGTCGGGCTATCCTTGACAACAAAATCGTTCTTTAGATTGAGAAGTGCAACCACAATCGGCACACAGAGTAACATGGCTTCAATCAGAAGGAGTTTTGCTAAAAGGTAGCGAATCATACTTTTGTTCATGGATTACCCCTCTAACAAATCATAGATTTTAGTGATGTTGCTGATTAGGGTAGTAACGATAATGCGATCCCCTATCAAAAGATGGTCATCTCCAGTTGGGAAAATAGCTTTCCCGTTTCGAATAATGGCTGCGATGAGAACACCTTTTTTCAATTTCAGTTGTGCCAAAGGTTTGCCCGTCATTTTGTTTTCTTCGCGAATCTGGAATTGAAGGGTCTCGATTTGACCGTTGGCAACATGATGCAAGGCTTCAAGATTTGAATAACGGGCATTGTAGCGTCCGCGGATGAAATGCATGATGGTGTCCACCGCAATTCCTTTCGGTGTCACAATACTTGAAAAATCTTGGCGATCAATGATTTCAAGTAAGCTGGTCCGGTTGACCTTGGTAATATTCTTTTGTACACCAATACTATTCAGGAACATGGAAGAGATAATGTTTTCTTCGTCGACGCCCGTTAAGGTTGCCACGGCATCAAAATTACCTGCGCGTTCCTCCATTAGGATATCTTTTGATGTCCCGTCGCCTTGGATGACATAGAGGTCAGGGAATTCTTGACTAAACCATTCTGCCCGTTTTTGATCGATTTCAATCACTTTTAAGTCGATTTTTCGTTTATTATTACTAAGAATATTCAGAAGATAGTAGGAAATCTTACCAGCACCAATAAGGAGGAGACTTTTAACAACCTGAGGACGAATGCTATTGTGGAAATTCACAATTTCCACTCGATTTCCCGTCATAAAAATCTTATCAAAGGCTTGTAAAGTGAAGTCCCCATCTGGAATCGTTAACTGACCTTGTCGTTCGATAGCACAGATAATAATGTTTCCATATTTCTTCCTGAATTGAGAAAGGGTCATCTGACAGAGAGGGCTTTCCTCTTTGATTATAAATTCCATAAAAGCGACCCGTCCACTAGCAAAATGCTCAACAGACAAGGCGTTTGGAAAGTCAATGCTGTTAGCAATGTAGCGAGCTGCTAGAAGCTCAGGATTGACGACTAGAGAGAAGCCAAGAATATTTTTTTCTTTGAAATAAGAATTTGAGTATTCTGGATTCCGGACGCGGACAACGGTCTCTTTGGCTCCCATTTTCTTAGCCAAAACGGCAGATACCATATTGACTTCGTCCTGCTCTGTCAGGGCGACAAAAATGTCGCAGTCAGCCACATCTGCTTGTTCTAGAATTTTAAAGTTGGCACCATTTCCAACAATACCAATGATATCGTAGCGTTTGGTAATATGATTAACAACGGCTTCATCTTGTTCAATCAAGATGACATCGTGATTTTCTGCGACGAGGGAACGACAGAGGGCTGTTCCGACTTTACCGCCTCCAACTACAATAATTTTCATGAATATTTCCTCCAAAGTATGATTCTATCTTACTCTATTTTCAAAAAAAAATCACCTCTTAATGGTGGAAATAGGGCGTAAAGAGCCAGATTCTCTTCAATACATGAAAGAGAATGTAAAAAAGTGAAATTTTTTTGTCGAAATAGTTGACAGGAGGTAGGAAAGTGGTATACTGATACAGTAACCTCATTGATTTACCTCAAACCTGTTGTGAGTTAAGTTAATGAAGTCGTAACCACGCTGTTTGCTGAGCTAGACTCCGGGCAGTGTGGCTATTTTTTTGTCGGAAAAGAGATTGTGATGAATATTGAAGAATTAGCTTATACAGAAACCAAATCAAAAAACCATGTAGTTCTCTATCAACCTCAAATTCCTCAAAATACAGGGAATATCGCTCGCACTTGTGCAGCCACCAATGCCCCTCTCCACATCATCCGTCCTATGGCCTTTCCCATTGATGATCGAAAGATGAAACGGGCTGGACTAGATTATTGGGATAAGTTGGATGTTCGCTTCTATGACAGCCTAGATGAATTTATGGAAGCTGCGGCTGGAGGAAAGGTTCACCTAGTCTCAAAATTTGCTGATCGAACCTATTCTGAAGTAGCCTACAATGATAATGCAGAACATTATTTCATCTTTGGTCGTGAGGACAAGGGTCTACCAGAGGATTTTATGCGGCTCCATGCTGAAAAGGCGATTCGGATTCCGATGAATGATGAGCATGTCAGAAGCTTGAATGTCTCCAATACCGTTTGCATGATTGTCTACGAAGCCCTCAGACAACAAGAATTTTCTGGATTAGAGCTGGTCCATCAGTATGAGGGAGACAAGTTGAAGTAGAGGCTCTTTGCAAAAGGGATTGAGTTGTAACTTTCGATATTACAAAACACTTGCAATAGCAGGTGTTTTTTGTTATGATAAAGGGGTCTTCAGGGCAGGGTGTAATTCCCGACCGGCGGTGACTTTAAAGTGGAAATGCTCTTTTCCTTTTATACTTTGTTGCCAAGCTTTGCCTAACTATAAGTTATGTCTACAGCTTGGCGCCTCGTCTAAAAGAAAAATATCTATTTCCTCTTCTTTAAAGAAGTCCGCGAGCGTAAGCTGATGTGGTGCGATTCCACAACCGACAGTATAGTCTGGATGGGAGAAGACGAGAGAGGAACAAACCTGTTCTTATTGACGATTGACTTGATGGAAATGTTCTTGATTTTATAAGAAATCAGTCTTCGAGCTTTTTTCTTATAGCATCCTGACTTCTTTTGTCAAGTACCGAGGAACTTTTTAAGTTTTCTTTAAAACGATTCGATTAGAATATGGGAAAGGGAATCTTTCCAACTTCTTCTAATTTTAGTAAAAATTGGAGGAACCTATGATGACAAATACTCGTAAACTGACCCTAGTGGCTGTTTTATCTGCACTTTCTTTTCTATTGATGTTTTATCAACTATCAATAGGGATTGATTTTTTAAAGGTTGACTTTAGTACGATTCCAATCTTACTCGCCTTAGTTTTGTTAGATTTGAAGAGCTCATTTGTGGTGATTTTGATTCGATCTGTTCTCAAGTTAGTTCTGAATGGTCGAGGAGCTGAGACATTGGTGGGCTTACCGATTAATATCATTGGTGTTTTAGTCTTTGTCTTAGCATTTGCAGTCATTTGGAATAAGAAAAAAAACACAAGGCGATTTGTGATAGCTAGTCTAGTTGGGACAGTTGGTTTAACCATTTCCATGCTCCTAGTTAATTATTATTATGCCATCCCCCTCTATGCTAAATTTGTTGGTTTTGACATCGCGAAGATGGTCGGAGTTGAAAAGTATCTTCTCAGTATGGTTGTTCCCTTTAATCTAATAGAAGGACTGATTTGGGCTGTTACCTTCTGGATGGTTTACACCGTCGTACAGCCCCTACTTAAAATCTATGAAAAATAAACAATCTCATTTCTTAAAGGGCTCTTTTGCCCTTTTGTTATTTATGATTCTGGGCTATGTAGTCAAATTTTATCCAGAAAATTTAGTCGGAATTGATCAACCGATCCAATCGGCTATTCGCGGGGATTTACCAGCCTATCTGACGGCCTTCTTTACCCGTGTAACAGTGCTGATGAACACACCAGTTGTCACATTTTGGGTTGGCGTCATCGTCCTCTTCTTTGTCTGGAAGAAATGGTATACGGAGGCCCTCCTCCTCACAGGAAGTTTAGTTACAACTGGATTAGTAGTTGTGATTCTGAAGCATATTTATCTGCGTCCACGGCCAGCTCTTCAACACTTGGTCCAAGAAGGGGGCTATTCTTTTCCAAGTGGTCACTCTTTAGCTGCCACCCTCGTCTTCGGTAGTTTGATGATTGTGGTGGGGCAACGGATGACCTCTCAAGTCGGAAAAGTTCTCGTTCAGTTTGCCCTCTTCCTTTGTATGGTGACCATCGTCCTTTCGCGTGTCTATGTTGGGGTTCATTACCCGACTGACGTGACAGGAAGTATGCTTTTAGGATTCGGTCTTTTGCAAATGGTCTTCCCTTATTACGATCGTTTGCGTTTTGAATGGCGCTTTAAGAGTAAGCAGAAGTAAAGTATGAAAGATCTATTTGAAGAAAAGGTTTTAAAGGTCCTGGCTCATATTCCAATAGGATGTGTAGCGACCTATGGACAAATCGCCCAACTCATTGGCTATCCTCGCCATGCCCGGCAGGTCGGCAAGGTTTTGGCCACTTCTAAAAAGGCTGTGGCCTATCCCTGTCATCGGGTCGTAACATCTACTGGTCGCCTGGCTCCTGATTGGGAAGAGCAAGGCACGCTTCTCTGGGCAGAAGGAGTGGAATGCAAATCAAACGGTTGTGTCGATCTTAAGAAATACAAGTGGAAAGCAGAGGAGACTCAACTTTGAGTTCACTCTGCTTTTTTGCTATAATGAGGGGTATGAAATCCTATACGACTTTAAATGATTATTATCGAACCCTATTTGGAGAAAAGACCTTCAAAGTCCCGATTGATGCGGGATTTGACTGTCCCAATCGTGATGGAACTGTTGCTCGTGGTGGCTGTACCTTTTGTACGGTTTCTGGTTCTGGGGATGCCATTGTGGCACCAGATGCCCCTATTCGGGATCAGTTTTACAAAGAGATTGATTTTATGCGCCGCAAATGGCCAGATGTGAAAAAGTATTTGGTGTATTTTCAAAATTTTACCAATACCCATGAATCCGTCGATGTCATTCGTGAACGCTATGAGCAAGCTATCAATGAACCGGGTGTTGTAGGGATTAACATCGGGACACGGCCAGACTGCTTGCCAGATGAAACGTTAGCCTATCTAGCAGAATTGACAAAGCGAATGCATGTGACCATTGAGCTAGGCTTGCAGACGACCTATGAAGCGACATCTGAATTGATCAACCGTGCTCATAGTTACGAGCTCTATGTAGAAACGGTCAAGCGGATTCGTCATCAGGTTCCCAAGGCTGAGATTGTTTCGCATTTGATCAACGGTCTTCCAGGGGAGACGCATGAGATGATGGTAGAAAATGTCCGTCGTTGTGTGACGGACAATGATATTCATGGTATTAAGTTACACCTGCTCCACCTGATGACCAACACTCGGATGCAACGGGACTATCATGAAGGGCGGTTGCAATTGATGAGCCAGGAGGAATACGTGTCGGTCATCTGTGACCAACTGGAAATTATTCCCAAGGAAATTGTCATCCACCGGATTACAGGAGATGCTCCGCGAGAGATGCTGATAGGCCCAATGTGGAGTCTCAATAAGTGGGAAGTTCTGAATGCTATTGAAACAGAAATGCGTCGTCGAGGAAGTGTTCAAGGCTGTAAACTAGGAAAATTGGAGGAGTAGGATGTTGCGACCATTAGAAATGGCCCATGATTTTCTTAGGGAAGTCATTACGGATCAAGATACCGTCGTTGATGCGACTATGGGTAATGGGCATGATACGCTTTTCTTGGCGAAACTAGCCAAAGAAGTTTATGCATTTGATATTCAAGAGCAGGCCTTGGTCCATACGCAGAAGCGTTTGGAAGAAGCAGGCCTTGCCAATGCCCACCTTCTTTTGAAGGGGCATGAAGAGGTTGATTTCTATGTAAACCAGGTCAAGGCTGCTATCTTCAATTTAGGCTATCTTCCTTCAGCAGACAAGTCGATCATTACCCAGCCTAGAACAACCATTCAAGCCATCGATAAACTATGTCACCTCTTGGTCAAAGGGGGCCGGATAGCTATCATGATCTATTATGGTCATGAAGGTGGAGACCTAGAAAAAGATGCTGTCTTGGATTTTGTCTCTCACCTACCTCAACAAGAATTTACGGTCACTAGTTATCGGACCCTCAATCAAATTAATCATCCACCATTTTTGGTCATGATTGAAAAATTAGAAAGTTACCGCCATGGATAAAGAATTTTTAAAAAATAAAATTGAAGCCCTTCGTCACGATTTTGTGGAGTCAACGTCTCATGAACGTGCTGTCGGTTTTTTGGATGAAGCGCGGATGAGCAAAAAGATGATCAAAATCAAGAAGAAGTTAGTCTCTCTTGAAATGGAACGTAGCCAGAAGAAAATTGAGCACAAGGATCTGACAAAGATTGATCAAAAGATCCAAGAACAAAAACAACTCTTTGAGGACTGTTGTAACCAACGATCAGGAGGATAAGAGATGGAGATTCTTGTATACGCCATTGTCTTTTCCCTGGTTCTGATTGTTTCCAATGCGACCAATAAGTTGATTCCGACCTTGCCCTTGCCCTTGATCCAAATCTTCCTTGGGATTGGGCTTGGCTTTCTCTTACCCAATTCGGAGTATCACTTAGATACAGAACTCTTTTTGGCCTTGGTTATTGGTCCCCTCCTCTTTCGAGAGGCAGAAGAAGCGGATATTACTTCTATTCTCAAGCACTGGCGCATTATCGCCTTTTTAATCTTCCCAGTTATTTTTATTTCGACCCTTAGCTTGGGCTGGTTGGCTCATCTCTTGTGGTTAGGAATTCCACTAGCTGCCTGTATGGCAGTTGGGGCAGCGCTCGGTCCGACAGATTTAGTGGCTTTTGCCTCCCTTTCGGAACGCTTTACCTTTCCTAAACGGGTCTCCAACATTTTAAAAGGAGAAGGCTTGCTCAACGATGCTTCAGGTTTGGTGGCCTTTCGAGTAGCTCTGGCTGCTTGGACTACTGGTGCCTTCTCATTGGGACAGGCTAGTTGGGATTTGGTGGTTTCCATTTTAGGAGGTTTTGCGGTAGGGATTGTGACAGCGGCTGTCAACCGTGGGCTTCAGAAACTGTTGTTGAGTGTTCGGGCAACAGATATTGCCAGTGAACTCATTTTAGAATTGAGTCTTCCCTTGTTAACCTTCTTTATTGCAGAAGAGATCCATGTATCAGGGATTATTGCGGTGGTCGTGGCTGGGATCCTAAAGGCTAGTCGGATTAAGAAAATTACCCTACTAGAAGCCAAAGTCGATACGGTGACGCATACGGTTTGGAATACAGTCAATTTTGTCCTTAACGGATACGTCTTTGTCCTTTTGGGGATAGAGCTTGAGATGATTTCTGAGCCAATTCTTAGGACTCCCTTTTACAACAATCTGCTCTTGATTGTGACTGTTCTCTTATTGACGGGATTCCTATTCTTGATTCGCTTCTTGATGGTGTATGGATTTTACTGGTACCGTGGTTTCCGATTGAAAAAATCCATTGATAAGTATCTGAAAGATGCTCTCTTGTTGACCTTTTCGGGGGTCAAAGGAGCGGTGTCTATCGCGACCATTCTGTTAATACCGACGCATCTAGAAGCAGAATATCCAGTTCTCTTGTTTTTAGTAGCAGGGGTGACCTTGTGTAGTTTCCTGATTGGACTTTTCATCCTACCAAAACTATCCGAAGACAAAGAGGAATCCAATGATCATTTGATGCACATTGCTATCTTAAACGATGTCGTCATGCTATTGGAGAAGGAGTTGACGGTGACCAAGCAGAAGGGGCCTCTGTATGCGGCTATTGATAATTATCATGGCCGGATAGAAAATATGATTCTCAATCAGGAGGATAAGGCCACTCAAAGAGACTGGGAGCAATTGAAACTCCTTATTCTCAGTATCGAGAACGATGGTTTGGAACAAGCCTATGAAGAAGGAAAGATTCGAGATAGAAGCTACCATGTCTATCAACGTTATCTCCGATCCATGGAGCAAAATATCAATCGCAATCTGTCATCGCGCCTGACCTATTATTTCTTGGTGCTCTTCCGCCTAATCCGACTCCTTTTCCACGAAGTGTTGACCTTTGGATCCGGTATTCAGGCATGGAAAAACGGAGAAAATTACAAGCTCGAAGCTATCGATTATGACCAGATTGCCGCCTTGTATTTGGCGAATACGGAAATTATTATCGAGAGTTTGGAAAACCTAAAAGGAGTCTATCGCAGTAGTTTGGTATCTTTCCTTCAAGAATCACGTCTGCGTGAAACGTCATTGATTACCAGTGGAGCCTTTGTAGAGCGGGTTATCAATCGGATCAAGCCCAATAATATTGATGAGATGCTAAGAGGCTATTACCTGGAGAGAAAACTCATTTTCAAATATGAGGAGCAACATTTGATTTCGGCCAAGTATGCACGTCGCATGCGGCAAAATGTCAACGAATTGGAAAACTATTCCTTGAGGGAAAGTGCCAATACTCTACCATATGATATGATCAATTACGCTCGAAATCGATAAAAAATGACAGTTCTATCTAAGATAGAAGAAGAAAAGAGATTGGTGACGTTTGTCCCAATCTCTTTCTTTTGTGTATTAGTAGGCTAATGATTACTGGTCTGGCTGAATGTAATAGCGATCTTCCCCGATAGGAATCAGCTGGACCTTCCCCCCATAAAAGGCTGATAGAGTTTCTTGGGTGAGAATATCCTCCTTAGGGCCTTGGGCAAAACTTTGTCCCTCCTTGAGGAGAAGGACATGGCTAAAAGATTTGGTGATTTCCTCCGCATGGTGGGTGACAAAGAGAATGGTCGGTGCCTTTTCCATCTGTTTGATCTGGTGAATCAACTGAAAGATGGCTTCCCGAGCAAATAAGTCGAGCCCACTTGAGGCTTCGTCGAAGATGAGAAGGTCGGGTTCTTCCATGAGACTACGGGCGATAAGAATCGTCTGTTTTTCCCCTTGAGAGAGGGTCCTGTATTTTCGCCCAATCAAAGAAGTAGTACCGATGCGACGCAACATGGAGCGCGCTTCTTCGAGTTCTTTCTCTCCGTAAGTTGTATAGAGGATGCTACTCTTGTATTTCCCAGTGAGGACGATTTCTTCTGGGGATAGAGATTCAGGGATGCGCTCAGAAATAAAGGAGCTAACCACTCCAATTCGCTTGCGGAGCTCAGGAATGCCCCCTTGTCCAAATTGCGTCCCGAGAACAGAAACCTCTCCTTCTGTTTTCCAGTATTCTGCCATTAAGAGACGAAGGAGGGTCGATTTACCAGCACCATTCAGTCCAAGGATGGCCCAGGTTTCCCCTTTTTTAACGGTCCAATTTAAATGGGAGAGGAGGTTTTTTCCTTCTTTTCTTAGAGTGACGTCTTTCAGTTCAATTAAGCTTTCTTTCATCTTTTTAACCTTCATAAAAATATTCTCTATTTTATCATAAATATGATAAAATAGCAGATAGGAGGAAAGGGATGTTTCATAAAAGTAAATTATTTTTCTGGACCTGTGAAGTCCTATTATTAACGATTATATTCTATATTTGGGGAAGTATGGGAAGCCTCATCTCTCCATTTGTATCTGTTCTGAATACCATTATTCTTCCATTTTTGATTGCTGGTTTCTTGTATTATATCACCAATCCTATCGTAGAATTTTTGGAAAAGAAATTTCATCTGAAACGAATTTTGGGCATTCTATTAACCTTGGTAACCCTTTTTGGATTGATTATTTATGGAATTGTTTATATCTTGCCTATTTTGATCAACCAGTTGACAAGCTTGATTAATTCAACCCAAGGCTTGTATTGGGAAGTGCAAAGTTTTGTGACCAAGTTATCTAAAAATCCAGCCTTTCAGAGTATCAATATCCAATCAACCATTCAGCAACTAAACCTATCTTATGTGGATATTCTACAAAATATCTTAAACAGTGTGACCAATAGTTTGGGTAGTGTGGTATCGACAATTGTCAATACGCTCTTCATTCTGGTTATGACGCCGATCTTCCTGGTTTACTTCTTGATTGATGGGAAGAAGTTGCTACCAATGTTAGAGCGGACTATCCTGAAGAATGACCGGCGGAATATTAGCTCCCTCTTAGTGAGTCTCAACCAAACAGTTTCTCGTTATATTAGTGGGATTTCTATCGATGCCTTGATTATTGGAACTCTAGCCTTTATTGGCTACAGTATCATCGGTTTGAAATATGCCTTGGTCTTTGCTATTTTCTCAGCCTTGGCCAACCTTATTCCCTATATTGGGCCGACGATTGGCTTGATACCTATGGTAGTTACTTATGCTTTTACCGATTTCAATATGATGGTCAAAGCAGTCATCTTCATGTTGATTGTTCAACAAATCGATGGAAATATCCTTTATCCACGGATTGTCGGAGGCGTAATGAAGGTGCATCCCATTACCATTATGGTTCTTTTGCTCTTATCCAGTAAAATCTATGGTGTAATTGGAATGATCGTGGCGATTCCGGTTTATTCGATTGGTAAAGAAATCGTGAAATTCCTCGTAGCCTTGTATGAAAATCATAAAAAGACACAAGAGCAGCGCAAGCAAGAAGAGTTTGGAATCATCAATAAATCCTAACAGAATAAACAAGAGGCTGGGACAAAAGTCCTAGCCTCTTAATTGTCTTTGGATTGTCGAGCAAGACGCAGTGGTTGAGTGGGCTCTACTAGGCTGATTTCATCAGCTTTTATAGCCCTACTCAACTGTGCGGAGGTGGGACGACGAAATCGAATTCTAACGAATGACCGATTTCTGTCCCACTCTCTTTTGAATATAGACTTAGAAAGGATAGGCAAAGTACTTGAATCGTTAACTTTTACCTTTCCTTTAAGAAAATATGTTATAATGAATTAGTAATGATAGAAAATCAAGGAGTTTCTATAAGATGATAGAATTGCTTGCCAAAAAGCAGCGACGCCAAATGCGTTTGCTAGAAACATTAATTCGAGAGAAGCGCTGGTTTCATTTGAAGGAACTCGCAGAAATGTTAGATTGTACAGAACGGTCATTGAAGGAGGATCTTTCAAATTTACGAACGGTCTTTAAAGAGTTCTTGATTGAGTCTTCGACAAATGGCATTAAGATCAGCTATGATGATTCGGTTGGGATTGAGGTGGTCTACCATCACTTCTTTAAAGAATCTACAGCTTTCTCCCTCTTGGAATACTTGTTCTTCCATAAGGACGTTTCCAGTGACTTAATTTGTAGACGATATGATCTCAGTCAACAATCATTTTATCGCTTGATTCGAAACATTAACCAAATTATTCAGGAAAAGTACAATATTCGAATCACCTTGAATCCTCTAAATGTCGTGGGAGACGAAGTCGATATTCGCTTTTTCTATTCCCAATATTTTGCAGAGCGGTATTATTATTTAGAGTGGCCATTTCCAGATATCAGAGAACAAGTCATCATTGATTTCATCACCTTCTTCTATAAACTGACGGAAATCCCACTGACTTATTCGATCTTTCATTCTTATAAAATTATGCTGACGGTCTATCTTTACCGGATCAAGCAAGGGTATCGGATTGAAGGGGCCAATAATTTTGAACAATACGCCTATCTTTACCAAGAACTCCCAAAAATCAATGAGATGCTTCGTTATTTTGGCCTGCAACTGGGTGTAGAATTTAACGAAGAAACCATTGAACAGCTCTTTATCATTTTTCTGCAGAAACGTTTTTACTTTACTCCGCAGGATCTGATTGATGCTACCGAGGAAGATGCTGTTACAAAAAAATCCTATATTCTAGCCTCTCAATTTCTTGATCACCTGAGTAAATCTTATGGTTTGGAACTTGAGAATTATGAAGAGATGATTATGCATATTCACAATACCGCCTATTTGGAGCGGCGTGAAATCTTTGGTGAATTTCTTCTCTATGATACCAAGAGCTATACCAATGAGGATTATCGCACCCTCTTCCCGAAATTTTATCAGGATGTTGAAACGGGTTTGTATCACTATCTCAAAGAGATGGGCTTTCATGAAAATCCTGAAAACCTCAAGCATCAGATTTATACCGTATTTTCACATTGGGAAAATCTATTGCCTCAACTATTAAGGAGACGGACGGCTGTCAAGGTCTTAATCATTAGCCGATACGATGACCACCATGCTAAGTCCATGATTGATTTCTTAAAATTCTATTGTACGGATAACTTTGAGTTTTCACAGGTCATCAAGCATGACTTTAATCTTCATGAACTAGAGCACACCGAATATGATGTCATTGTTGCCAACTTTATGATTCCGAATATAAAAGGGAAAAAATTTATTTGTACAAGTAGTTTAACCCTTTTGGAACTTGTAGAAAAACTGAATGTACTCTTTTATGACTTTACACGTTATGGAGTATAACTAAACCTTCCCTCCTCTTTTAGGAGGGAAATTTTTACGACTATGCACCATTTTAAAAAATATGATATAATGGGCATTATTACTATACATTGAGGAGAATATCCATGGAAGACCCTGGCAGTCAGGATTTAATACTGCAATTTGTTTTACTATTTGTATTGACCTTATTTAATGCTTTTTTCTCTGCAACGGAGATGTCGATGGTATCGCTGAATCGTTCTCGGGTAGAACAAAAAGCGGAGGAAGGCGATAAGAAATATATTCGTCTCTTAAAGGTATTGGAAAATCCAAACCACTTTTTATCCACGATTCAAGTTGGTATTACCTTGATTACCATCTTGTCTGGGGCAAGTCTAGCTGATAATCTTGGGAAAGTAATAGCTTCCTGGATGGGAAATACGGAGACAGCGCGTGCGATAGCTAGTTTCCTCTCCTTGGCTTTTCTGACCTATATTTCGATTGTATTTGGTGAGTTATATCCCAAGCGGATTGCCATGAATCTGAAAGATAGCTTGGCTATTCGGACGGCTCCAATTGTTATTTTACTAGGGAAAATCGTTAGCCCCTTTGTCTGGCTCTTATCAGCATCAACGAATCTGGTTAGTCGTCTGACCCCTATGCAATTCGATGATGCAGACGAAGAGATGTCACGAGATGAGATTGCCTATATGCTGGCTAAGAGTGAAACGAGTCTGGATGCTGACGAGATTGAAATGTTGCAAGGAGTCTTTTCACTAGATGAGCTGATGGCGCGTGAGCTAATGGTTCCTCGTACGGATGCCTTTATGGTGGATATCCAAGATGATACCAGAGAAATCATTGAAAGCATCCTGAAACAGAATTTTTCTCGGATTCCTGTCTATGATGATGACAAAGACAATGTTATTGGTCTCATCCATACCAAGCGCCTCCTCAATGAGGGCTTTGTAAATGGCTTTGATAACATCGCTCTTCGAAAGATCCTTCAGGAACCTCTCTTTGTACCGGAAACAATCTTTGTGGATGACCTCTTAAAGGAACTCCGAAATACACAAAATCAGATGGCTATTTTGCTCGATGAGTATGGAGGAATGGCTGGTCTAGTTACTTTGGAAGACCTTCTCGAGGAAATTGTCGGTGAAATTGATGATGAAACTGATAAGGCTGAAAATGATGTGTTTGAAATTGCCCCCAACCTCTATATTGTTCAGGGGATTGTGACTTTAAATGACTTCAATGAGTATTTTGATGTGAAGCTGGAAAGTGATGATGTGGATACCATTGCAGGCTACTACCTGACTGGTGTCGGACGAATTCCAGGGCACAAGGAGCGCTTGAGTTTTGAAGTAGATAGCATGAAGAAACATTTGATCCTTACAAATGATAAGGTGAAAAATGGTCGTGTCACCAAGGTCAAGGTTGAGGTCAGTGACCTAGTCGATGAAGATGAGCAAGTAACAAAAGTTCAAGAATAAGAGTATGAAATCAGGGGTTTCCCCTGATTTTTTATGCTCAATTTAGTCGGATTTGCATATCCCATTAAATTCCTTTATAATAAAATTACTACAGGTTAGAAGGAGATAGCAATGAATCAAGAAGAATGGTTAGCAGAGTTTGAGAGAGTCCATGGTCGACCGGCCACTCGAGAGGAGATACAAGAGGCATTTGGTATGTTTGGAAGTCCAGAAACACAAGCGACTCCGGATACACCGGTAAATCCAATTCAATCTCCATTTGAAGGTGCAGCACCTGTTTCCAATCAAGGACAATTTGGGGGTCCCTTACCGTTTCCAGAACAAGCGAAATTTGGAGATGCAGCACCAACTCCAGAACAAACGCAGTTTGGAGGTGCGACGCCAACTCCAGAACAAACGCCATTTGGAGGTGCGACACCAACTCCAGAACAAACACAGTTTGGAGGTCCAACTCCGACCCAATCCCCATTTGGAGGTGCAAGTTCAGCTCCAAATCAATTCCAAGGTGGAACAAGTCCGTTTCAACAACAAGGACAAGCTTTTGGTCAAGGTGGAGTCCAACCACAAGCTCCTGTTCAGGGGTCTGCTCAAGCAGGAGCAACCTTCTCGCCCTATAACAATTCTCAGATGCAGGGTGGCTATCCAAACAATGGGCAATTGAATTACCAGACTAATTCCCCATATATGGGACAAGCCCCGATACCCGGTAAGAAGTCTAAGAAAGGGCTGATTATTGGATTATGTAGTTTAGTTGCAGTTGCTATCTTAGCTGTACTTGCCTTTTTCCTATTTTTTAAAAACTCGAATAATATTCAAGGAAAATGGTCAGCAACTCCTGAAATGAAAAAGACAATGAAGTCTGCTTTTTCAGGCACTTTCTCTACTGCATCAGATATTTCTAGTGAATTTGTAAAAGATATGGATATGATTGTAGAGGTAGAGGGGAAAAAAGTAACCATTAGTGTGATTGGTAAGATTGATTTCAAGGGAGCTGCAAAGGAACTCTATGATGATGGGGACAATGATTTTTACTCTGTTGAGGATGCCTTAGACTATATCCAGGAAAACAGTGAAAATTCCTATTTAGAGGATTTGGGACTTGAAATCGATGTGAAGAAAGGCACTCTTAAAATGGTAGCCTTTGAAGGTGAGGTGGATGAAAAAGATCACCGATTCATTCAGGATGAAGATGCGAGTCATTTCCTTAAATACGACCTCAAGTATAAAATTGAAAATGGAACCCTGAAAGTTTCCGTGGATGGAAATGATTATGGAATTGAATACTCCTTTAAAAAATAAAACATTCGCTTATCAGGGTTTTTCCCTGATTTTTTATGCTCATTTTAGTCGGATTTGCTTCTCCTATGAATTTCCTTTATAATAAAATAAGTAAAGGTCAGAAGGAGATAGTAGTGAAACAAGAAGAGTGGTTAGCAGAGTTCGAGAGAGTCCATGGTCGACCGGCCAATCAGGAGGAAATCGAACAGGTTTTTGGTCAGTTTGAAAGTCCAGAAACACAAGCGACACAGGATACGCTGGTAAATCCAATTCAATCTCCATTTGAAGGTGCGACGCCATCACCAGAACAAGCACAGTTCGGAGGTCCAACTCCGACCCAAGCCCCATTTGGAGGTGCAAGTTCAGCTCCAAATCAATTCCAAGGTGCAACAAGTCCGTTTCAACATCAAGGACAAGCTTTTGGTCAAGGTGGAATCCAGCCACAAGCTCCTGTTCAGGAGTCGGCTCAAGCAGGAGCGCCCTTCACATCCTATACCAATGCTCAGATGCAGGGTGGCTATCCAAACAATGGGCAACTGAATTACCAGACTAATTCCTCATATATGGGCCAAGGTCCAATGCCAGTGAAGAAGTCTAAAAAAGGGCTTATTATTGGATTATGTAGTCTAGTTGCCGTTGCAGTTTTATCTGTGCTTGCATTTTTCTTTTTTGCTAAAAATCCTAATAGTATTCAAGGGAAATGGTCAGCTACTCCTGAAGTGAAGAAAGAAATGACATCTGGTTTTAAAGAAAGTTTCACCTCGACTTTAGATATCTCTGGTGAATTTTTTAAAGATGTCGAAATGATTGTGGAAGTAGAGGGTAACAATGTAAAAATTTCTACATCAGGAAAAGTTGATTTTAAAGGAGCAGCAAAAAAACTCCTTGAAGGCGATAAAAGTTATTTAAATTCTGTGGAGAATGCATTGGAGTACATTGAGGAACGAAGCAAATGGGGTTACTTGAAGGAAATAGGAGTTGAAATTGATGTTAAAAAAGGAACCATAGATATGGTGTTATTTGAAGGCGAGTTATCTGAAAAAACTCATGAATTTCTTGTAGATAGTGGTGGAAACTTTGTAATGCAATACAATCTCAAATATAAATTGGTAAACGGAATCTTAACGGTTTATCAGAATGAAGAGGATGATTTTAAATTCACCTTTAAAAAATAAGATATTCGCTCATTTAGTGCCCTCATCGGGCACTTTTTTGTTTGGTAACGAAGAAAAAATAAGATAATTAAAAAAATTCTGAATTTAGACTTGACAGCCTTAAAAAATTTCGGTAAGATAGTCAACATAAAAAAACGAAAGCAGAATTTTATGAAAAACACGAACTCCACATTGTTGAATCAAAACTTTTACTTTAGCTACTTTAGATAGTGTTTGTAGACATGAACTCATGGATGCAAACGAAACGAGCAATTTGTTTGTATCTATGTGGCTAAGATTTTTGATTGTGGTCCATATAGATGATATCTAAATGGACGGCAATGCTGGCATACTTTTAAGTTTGTGAGGAATGATACCAACCGTTTAGAATCATCTAAACGGTTTTTTGTATGCTGTTTGAATGTTTTAGAGAAGGAGACATGTTTCATGAAAGTTGTAAAGAAGTTAATTGCCCCGGTTCTGGTAGTTGGTCTACTGATGACCTCCCTCTTGACCCTCCATCACTTGAAGACCTCTAAGCATCAAAAGATTAAGATTGGGATTTCTCAGTATATTACCCATAAGTCTCTTGATGCAACTCGAAAAGGCTTTGTGGAAGAGTTAGCAAAACAAGGCTATGTAGATGGAGAAGAGATTGAAATTGATTATCAAAATGCTCAAGGGGAGCAGAGAAATTTGAAAAACATTTCAAATCAATTATCACAGGAAAGTGACCTTGTGTTTGCCATTGCGACTCCATCAGCACAAAGTATTGCCAATACGAGCAAAAGAACCCCTCTAGTCTTTTCTGCAGTGACGGACCCTCTGGCTGCTAAGTTGGTCAAGAACTTGGATCGTCCTGGTGGCAATGTGACAGGAACGAGTGACCAATCTTCAGATGCGATTACTACACAAGTCGATCTGATTCAAAAGGTTTTGCCAACAGCTAAGACAATCGGAATTCTCTATACGCAAAGTGAGCCCAACTCCGTCGTTCAAAAAGATGAGGCCAAGAAAGTCCTTGAGGCTAAAGGCTACCGTGTCGTAGAGAAAACCATCTTAGACAGTAATAATGTGAAAGCAGCAGCGGACAGTTTGATGTCAGAGGTCGATCTAGTCTTTATTCCAACAGACAACATTATTTCCTCTACGATGGAAACGATCAAACAAGTTTCTTTAAAACACAAAGTTCCAGTCATTGGAGGTTCAATTGAAATGGCTCAAGTAGGAGGGCTCTATACCTATGGGACAGACTACACCGAGTTGGGTCATCAATCTGCCCGGATGGCGATTCGTATCCTGAAAGGGGAAAAGGCAGCCGATCTGGCAGTGGAAGCCCCTAAGAATTTAGAATTGTATGTCAACAAAGAGATGGCTAAGAAATTAGGAATTGACCTCTCTGGTATGAACGAAAAGAAATAGGAGATGGATGATGGATTTAGTATTATCAAGTTTATCTGAAGGTTTATTGTGGTCGATTATGGCCATTGGTATATTCTTAACATTCCGCATTTTAGATATAGCGGATATGACAGCAGAAGGGGCTTTCCCGCTTGGAGCGGCAGTCGTTGCATCCCAAATTCAAGCGGGTCAAAACCCATGGCTAGCAACCCTATTTTCTATTTTTGCAGGGATGTTAGCAGGTCTAGTTTCTGGCCTCCTTCATACTAAGATGAAGGTCCCCGCTCTCTTAACAGGGATTGTGACACTGACTGGCCTCTATTCGATCAATATTAAGATCATGGGGGGCGTTCCTAATTTATCCATTGGAGATTCAAGTACCATCTTCAAATCTGTGATGGGGCTGGGTTTGTCCAATGAGGCTGCTGTCTTTGCTGTTAGTCTTTCTTGTTTGTTATTGGTCTGTCTGATTTTGACCCTCTTAATGAAAACTCAGATTGGCTTGGTTCTTCGTTCAACGGGTGACAATATCCCAATGAGTGAGGCCAATGGGGTGAATGTGGACACCATGAAAATTTTCGGTTATATGATTTCTAATGGACTGGTTGCATTGTGTGGGGCTCTCTTCGCTCAGACAGATGGCTTCTCAGACGTGACTTCTGGAACAGGGACCATCGTCGTAGGACTTAGTGCCGTTATTCTAGCAGAAGTCTTGATCCATGATTTGACCATAGGAGGGCGCTTACTTTCGATTGGAGTGGGGGCAATTGTTTACCGCCTCATTATCCTCAATATCTATGAAATTCCAAACTTAGACCAAAACTTAGTCCGTTTGTTTAATGCTATTCTCTTGGCCTTGGTCTTGTTTGCACCAGAAGCCCAGAAACGTCTCAAGATTCGTGGATTAAAATTAACCAGCAACTAAAAGGAGAAGATAAATGGCAACATTGTTAAAAATCGAAGATATACATAAGACATTTGAAGCAGGAACAGTCAATGAAAACCATGTTCTCAAAGGCTTGGACCTGACAGTAGAAGAAGGAGATTTCATTTCCGTCATCGGAGGAAATGGAGCAGGGAAATCGACATTGATGAACATTCTGGCAGGTGGCTTGCAAGTGGACCAAGGAGATATCCTGTTAGAAGGAAAATCTATTAAGCAGACCAGTGTTCGGAAGCGTGCTAAGGAGATTGCCCGTGTTTTCCAGGATCCTAAGATGGGGACGGCTTCCCGTTTGACCATTGAAGAAAACATGGCCATTGCTAAAAAACGTGGAGCAAAACGGGGCCTTAGTTGGGGGGTCAAAGAAAAAGATCGCGAAGAATTTAAAGCTGCTTTGAAGGAACTCAATATTGGGTTGGAGAATCGACTCAAAGTGGATACGCAATACTTATCAGGGGGACAACGGCAGGCCCTTACTTTGGTCATGGCAGCTTTAGTCAAACCGAAACTCTTGCTTCTAGATGAACATACCGCAGCGCTCGATCCAAAGACCAGTGAAATGGTCATGGAATTGACGCAAAAGATCGTGGAAAGTCATGATTTGACAACCTTGATGATTACACACGATATGAACCATGCTATCGAATATGGCAACCGATTGATCATGCTCTATCAAGGGAAAATCGTGGTCGATGTTAAAGGAGAAGAAAAGAAAAACTTGACAGTTGAAGACTTGATGCGCCTTTTCCATCAGAACAGTGGTGAAACCTTGGTGAGTGACGAATTGGTATTGGGATAAAATAAAGAGAGTGGGACAGAAATCGGTCATTTGTTAGAATTCGATTTCGTCGTCCCACCTCCGCACAGTCGAGTAGGGCTGTAAAAGCTGATGAAATCAGCGTAGTAGAGCCCACTCAACCACTGCGTCTTGCTCGACAATCCAAAGACAATTGAGAGGCTAGGACTTTTGTCCCAGCCTCTTTGTATTGATGTTGTTAGCCACATTTAGCTAATCCTGTTTCTTTTTCTCTAGGAAGCTAGCTGCGAGAACAAGGTTAAGACCCGCTAAGAAGAGTAGGTATGAACTGCTGTGTTCAGTATTCGTTCTTGGAAGTTGTCCTTGCGAAGTCTGATCTTGTTTAGAGGTTGGAACACTCATCAAAGCATCACTGGTATTCGTTGGACTAGGATGCTCTGAAAGAGGAGTATATTGTCCCTTGCTTCCTGAAAAAGCAGAATCCACTTTTTCAGGAAGACTTGAAATGAATGGTCCAGTTTCTAATTTTGTCTTATAGACAATAGCATAGGTTCCTAACTCTTGGACCATGAATTCAATCATGCCCTCTCGAAGTGTAAATTCTAATGGTTGGAGACCTTGATCAGGAGTCAAGACATAGAGTTGCTTCACTTCTCCTGATAGTGGAAGTCGAACCAATACACTTCCCTTCACTGGAACTGGATTTCCCTCTTTATCCCTCAGTTGAAGGTTGAAAGCATCGTAGGTCTCGCCGAAGAGACCTTGGTCAAGGACCTTTTGGATCTCTAAATGACTTTCTGTTCCAATCTCATTTTCTCCACTAATGACCTCTACCTTGCTGGCTTGGTCTTTCAGTACCCGAAGGACATATTCTGGTAGAGAAAGGATAGGTGCTTCTTGTCCAGCTGTGCCGATTGGGTCTGTGTACTCAGGAAGGGTTACTACAGGTGGTTCTTCCTCTCCCAAACTTGTCACAAGAGCAGGTAAGAGAGAGACCACTGGACTAGTGATGGTTTTCCCTCGGATGGCATAGGCTGAGATGATCTGATCTTGTTTTTGATGAGCAGTTTCTGGGATTGGGAGTTCAATTTGCTGGTTTTTAATCGGCAACACTCGATTTCCATCTGATAGGGTGACGTGTTGGTCATCGGTTTTCTTGAGGAAAACAGGATCCTTTGTACCAGGGAATTGTACAGCAATAGCATCCCATTCTCCAGACGGAAGTGTGAGGGTAATGGTTTGATCGCCTGCTTGTATTGGGGCTAGACTTGGAGTATCTAGGGATACTGTTGCTGGCTTCAATATGTCAAATGAATCCAGAGAAATCATCTTTCTACCATCTGGAGAGTTAGGATCCACTGTCAAGGTGAGAATATGATTTCCATTGCTTAAGTTTGTATACTCGCCAATCAATACATTCTTTTCATAGTCAGCACTTGAGTAGAAGTCCAAACTTGGCATTTCTTTTCCATCCAGGGTTACTAAGGCTTTTCCATAGCCAGAAGATTTCAAACCGTAGATGCGGATACCTGTACCAGTGAAAGGAATGATTGCCTTGGCCTCAGAATACTGAGATGGATCTACGTTTTGGAGAGTCGCGTATTTTTCTGTCGTTTGATATAAGCCTGATTCATTCCAGTCTTTGAACAAAGAACCATAGTGGATACGAGGATCTCTGTCATCCATCTTTTCAACAGTCGCGTCTTGACCAGGATAGATTTTAAAATAATCCAAGGAAATTTTTGAGCGTTCATTCCCACGGTTTAAGTGCTCCTTCTTCACGGTCAGAGTTAGGAGGTGATCTCCATCAGGAAGTCCTGTAAAACGACCGATTAGAGCGCTTTTTTCCGTTTCTCCAGATGTGTAGAAATCCAGATTTCCCACTTTTTTTCCATCGATTTGGACTTCTGCTAGGCCCAATTCAGACGATTTGAGACCATAGATTTCAATTCCTCGTCCATTGAAAGAGATGCTAGCAGTTGCATCTTTGTCAGAGTAGCTATCAAGGGATAGGTCGGCGTATTTTTCAGTTCCTGCATACAAGTCAGCATCTTCCCAGTTATTGAAGGCAGGACCGTATTGAACACGAGGATCTCTATCGTCCATCAATTCGACAACTGGTTGGATTGATGCGGCTTCTGATGTTTGCCTTGAGCGCTCCCCAATCATAGCTTTAACGCTATAACTATAGCTATGAAGAGAATCAATGGAACGGTCAATGAAATGAGTGACATTGGTTAGGAATTCTTTGACAGAAGGAGCGTCGCTGCTTTCATCTTTGCTTTCTCGACGAATGATATAGTGAGTCGCATCTTTAACTGGATTGAAATCGAGTTCTGCTGTTACAGCATCTTTTCTCACGGCAGATAGGCGGGTGACCCTCTCTGGTAACTTTTCAAAGGTAACCTGATCCCCTTTTTGAGTGGCAATCTGAATCCGATTGCCTTTCAGAAGAGTTGGTTTGATTTCTTTCCCGTTAATCTTGACAATACTCGACTCGATGTCTGGATAATCGACGACTAAATCTCCACCTGCATGGGAAAGGAAAGCTAATGTCTCTAGATTCTTTTCTTTCCATTTCATGCTGACTTCAAAGTTGCCACGTGCCACGAGACCTGAAACTTGCCCGTCTTTCCAGGCATCTGGAAGGGCTGGTAATGGGGCAATGTAGCCAGTGTGGGATTGAAGGAGCATTTCTGCCATCCCGCTAGTGGCACCAAAGTTACCATCGATTTGGAAAGGCTCGTGGGTATCCCAGAGATTTTCTAGGGTTGAGGATTTGAGCTGTTCTGCCAATAAACGATGGGCACGATTTCCATCAAGCAGACGAGCCCAGAGGTTGATTTTATTGGCCTTAGACCAACCCGTTCCACCATCTCCACGGTGGTTTAAGGTTGCGCGTGCCGCCTCTAGGTATTCAGGCTGATCCTTGTCAAATAAAGTACCTGGGAAGAGACCAACCAGATGAGAAACGTGACGGTGGTGATTTTCAATGCCTTCATTCGTAAATTGAGGACTGTCTTCTTCGTACCATTCCTTGATGCGGCCATCTTGGTTGATATGAAGTGGTTTGAGCTTGTCAAATTTAGCCTTCACTTCGGTAACCAAGTCTTGGTCGACATTGAGATGATTGGCTGCTTCCATATAGTCGTGGAATAGTTGCCAAACCAGAGATTGGTCGAAGGTATTTCCAATCGTAATGGTTCCATGCTCTGGTGAATAGGATGGAGAAGATACCCAACGGTCACTAGATTTGTCGAAGTGCAAGAAGGAATTCCAGAACTTGGCTGTTTCCTTGAGCATTGGATAAATCTTTTCTTTGAGATAGGTTTCATCCTTGGTAAATTTGTAGTAGTCATAGACGTTCTGCATCATCCAAGCATTGGCTGCAGGAGACCAACCCCAATAATAATTCCAACCTGGAGTTGTCCAGCCAAATGGTGTCGCCTGCGTATGAACGAGCCATCCGTTTTCTTGTCCTTCTTTGGATTCGATACCTGCATATTCTTTAGCGGCGATACGGCCATAGTAGCGCATGTCATCAATATAATTGACCATTGGCCTAGCAGTTTCTGCAAGATTGTTCATGTAGGCAGGCCAGTAGTTCATTTGTAGGTTGACATTGAGGTGGTAATCTGAGTTCCAAGGTGGATTGTCTACAGCATTCCAGACTCCTTGCAAGTTGGCAGGAAGGGCATCCGTCCGATCACGAGACGAACTGATGAGGAGATAACGTCCGTATTGGAAGAAGAGCTCTTCTAGTTTTTGTCCTTTTGTTGGATCATAGGTTTGGAGGGCTTCTTTTGTAGTTTGGCTAGATTTGTTACCCCCAAGATTTAGTTGAACACGGTTGAAAAGACTTTGATAGTCCTTGATGTGGTCGTGTTTTAGAGTTTCATAGTCTTTTTCTTTGGCAGCTTCAACGATCGATTTGACAGTTTCTTCTAAATTAATCTCTTTCCGATAATTAGTTTTTGGATTTTGAGCAAAGTTGGTCTTGGCACTGAGTAAAAGGGTCGCATAGCTGGCTCCAGTGACGGTCAAATAGCCGTCTTGGGCAGTGACTTGTCCGTCCGTCTTGATTCCAAGATAGGAAGCAAATTGAAGACCATTATCTTTGACAGTCCCCTTGAGCAAAATACCATTCGAATCAGTGGTAACTCCTCCTTGTTTATAATTCGAATATTCCCAAGAGTAATCGCCATTCGCAAGTAAATCTTCTGTCAAGCTATTCCAAAGGGTAAAATCAAGGGTCTTATCCCCTTTTTTACTCAAGTGGGTCACTGTAACATCGTCAGGATAGCTAGAGAAGGTTTCGCGTTTAAAAGTGGTTCCATCTTGGCTATAAGAAGTAGTCGTGATAGCTTCAGTAATATCTAAGCCACGATGATAGTCGGTAACATTCTCCAGGCCTTTCTTTTGGTTGTTGAAGACCATAAAGATATCACCAAAAGATAAGTAACGGCCATACTGAGCATTGTTTGGGCCTACTAGATGTTCTTCGGCTAATTGTTTGGCTTTTTGGCGGTTTCCTTCTTCCAATGCTTTACGAATTTCTGCTAAGACCTTATGGCGATCCTGATAGTTTCCTCCGTTGTAGTCGGTGCTATCTGGTTGTGGTCCTCCAGACCAAAGAGTTTTTTCGTTGTATTGGATTCTTTCTTCACCGATGAGTCCGAAAACCTTAGCCCCCATTTCCCCGTTTCCGACTGGGAGGGCTTGTTTTTCCCACCCATCATAGGTAGCAGCAGCAGGTTGATTGTAACTTAATTGATAATCTGTTTGTTTTGCCACAGGAGTCTCAACTTTCATCGTTTCCGTATCTTTATTCGTCTCAATCGAAGTAGTCGAATCGTCTGTATGATGACTTTCAACAGCTCTATCAGGAGTTGAGCTTCTTTCTTCAGAAATAGGAGCGATATGTGGATTCTCTGACTTGGATCCTCCAGTTCTGTCAGTCGGACTCTCTATTGATGGGGCAGCTTCAAGGTGGTTGCTTTCGTTTTGACTTCCAACAATACTATCAGCATCTACCTGGTGTAAGCTGAGAAAAAATGCACCTAGTAAAACAGAAGCAGTGCCAACTGTTAGTTTGCGGATACTATAACGACAGGATGTTTCCCAAAATCTTTGGTCCATAGAACTCTCCTCTAATTTTTGAGACCGCTTACATTTTTGATTAAAGACAGTCCCTTCATATTTATTTCTATCAAATCCAATTTAATAGGGAAACAGGAAAATGTCAATAGCATTTAGATAAGATGCATATTTGAGAGTGTTATTTCTTAAAATAGTAGAGAAATAAGAGATAAATAAGCTATTTATTTTTGCCATAGAGAATCGGAAAGAGTAAGACCGGATTAAATGTCCTGTACTAATACAATGGTATGTAATTGAAAAACAGTTTATTTTCTAAAAAATCATTAAAATCCTTTTATTCACAAGGAATCATGTTATAATAAAACCATGAAACGTTTTCAAGAGAGAAGGACAAGACATGGAAAATGAAACAGTTGACTATGGAAAAGTAACAGGAATGGTACACTCTACGGAAAGCTTCGGTGCTGTAGATGGACCAGGGATCCGTTTTATTGTCTTTCTTCAAGGCTGTCAAATGCGGTGTCAGTATTGCCATAACCCGGATACTTGGGCTATGGAAACCAACAAGTCTCGTGAACGAACAGTAGATGATGTATTGGAAGAAGCCCTCCGCTATCGTGGTTTTTGGGGCCAAAAAGGTGGGATCACTGTCAGTGGCGGAGAAGCCCTCTTGCAGATAGATTTCTTGATTGCCTTCTTCACCAAAGCTCAAGAGTTGGGCATTCACTGTACGCTTGATACTTGTGCTCTTCCTTTCCGAAATACCCCTCGTTACTTGGAAAAATTTGACAAGCTGATGGCAGTGACTGATTTGGTGCTCCTTGATATTAAGGAAATCAATGATGAACGGCACAGATTTGTAACCAGTCAGACAAACAAGAATATTTTGGCCTGTGCCAAGTATTTATCTGATATTGGGAAGCCTGTTTGGATTCGTCACGTCTTGGTGCCAGGTTTGACAGACCGAGATGATGATTTGATCGAACTTGGAAAATTTGTCAAAACCCTTAAAAATGTTGATAAATTTGAAATTCTGCCCTACCATACCATGGGTGAGTTCAAATGGCGAGAATTGGGCATTCCTTATTCCCTAGAAGGAGTAAAACCTCCAACAAAAGAACGGGTTCAGAATGCTAAGGACTTGATGGAAACTGAAAGCTACCAAGATTACTTGAAACGGGTTAAAGGATAAATAGATCGAGACAGTTGGTTCTTCCAGCTGTCTTTTTTCTGATGAAATGCATCACTATTCCCTTTCTTTAAACGGAAAAACGTGCTAAAATAGAGTGAATCTATAAATGAAAATGAAGAGGTAGAAACATGTCAAAAATTCTTGTTTTTGGTCACCAAAACCCTGATTCAGATGCTATTGGCTCATCTGTAGCCTTTGCTTATCTTGCAAAAGAAGCTTATGGTTTGGATACAGAAGCAGTGGCTCTTGGAACTCCAAATGAAGAAACAGCTTTCGTATTGGACTATTTTGGTGTGGAAGCACCACGCGTTATCACATCAGCTAAAGCAGAAGGTGCAGAGCAAGTCATCTTGACGGACCACAATGAATTCCAACAATCAGTATCAGATATTGCTGAAGTAGAAGTTTACGGTGTAGTGGATCACCACCGTGTGGCTAACTTTGAAACTGCCAGCCCACTTTACATGCGTTTGGAACCAGTAGGATCAGCATCTTCTATCGTATACCGCATGTTCAAAGAACATGGTGTAGCAGTGCCAAAAGAAATCGCAGGTTTGATGCTTTCAGGTTTGATTTCAGATACCCTTCTTTTGAAATCTCCAACAACACACCCATCTGATAAAGTGATTGCGCCTGAATTGGCTGAATTGGCTGGTGTGAACTTGGAAGAATACGGTCTTGCCATGCTTAAGGCTGGTACCAACTTGGCAAGCAAATCAGCAGAAGAATTGATCGACATCGATGCTAAGACTTTTGAACTCAACGGAAACAACGTTCGTGTGGCTCAAGTCAATACAGTTGATATTGCTGAAGTTTTGGAACGCCAAGCTGAAATCGAAGCAGCTATCCAAGCAGCAAATGCAGCTAACGGATACTCTGACTTTGTTTTGATGATTACAGACATCGTCAACTCAAACTCAGAAATTTTGGCTCTTGGTGCCAACATGGACAAGGTAGAAGCAGCTTTCAACTTCAAACTTGAAAACAACCACGCTTTCCTTCCAGGTGCTGTTTCACGTAAGAAACAAGTGGTACCACAATTGACTGAAAGCTTTAATGCATAATGATAGGTGGGGAAACCCATCGTTAAAAGGAGTTTCGACTCCTTTTTTGCTAGGAGAGAAGTATGTTAGAAAATGGTGATTTGATTTTTGTGAGAGAAAATACGGAAATGGGGCAGGCCATCCAGGCTTCGACAGGTAACTACAGTCACGTGGCTATCTTTTTGGACGGACAGGTCTTTCATGCTACAGTGGAAGGTGGCGTCCTTGCCCAGGCCTCTGAGGACTTCTTTGAAGCTGGAAAAGTCTATGACCTTTATCGCTATGCGGCGATTGATCACGAAGAAGTCAAAAAGCGGGCAGAAAACCTTTTAGGGTCTCCCTACAATGCGTCCTTTTATCCAGATGGAGTTGGTTATTACTGTTCCCAGTTCATCGCTGAATTACTTCCTATCTTTGAAACCATTCCCATGAAGTTTGGAGATGATGAGCAGCAGATTAGTGATTTCTGGAGAGATTACTATAAAGAACTAGGATTAGCTGTACCTCTGAATCAGCCTGGTACTAATCCCAGTCAGTTAGCCCAGTCTCCCCGTCTACAGTTTAAAGAAAGATATACGGATGATTACAATCATTAATCCCACACGTTTGACACGTCAGCCTTTTTTTAAGGATTTGATCAACTATCTGGATCAGCAGAATGATGTGATCCTGCGGCAAATCAAGGCCCAATTTCCAGATCAGCCGGTGGACAAGCTGATGGAAGAATATATCAAAGCGGGCTTCATTCTTCGAGAAAATAAACGCTACACCCTCAGCCTACCTTTCTTGGAATCTTCTGAAGCAGTCAACTTGGATCAAGAGATCTTTGTCCGAGAAGATAGTGAACTTGATCAGGAACTGAAAGCCAAGGTCTTCCAAACGGAACTTCGCAACACGACCAATGCAGCGATTCTCATAGAAGAGACAGACTTCGAGCGAAAGGCACAGACACTGTCCAATTACTTTTACAAGGTGAAACACCAATACCCTTTGACGGAGGGTCAAGAGAAACTCTATGCCATCTTGGGAGATGTCAATCCCGAATATGCACTCAAGTATATGACCAGCTTTTTGCTCAAGTTCCTCAAAAAAGATGAAGTCCAGCAAAAGCGCAGAGACATCTTTGTCGATAGTTTAGAGGTCTTAGGCTATATCCGAAAAAATGATGAAGGGAAATATGAATTAGCAGTGGACTTGGACAAGGAAAGACTGATATTTTTGAAACACTAGAAAAGGCTAGGAAATTTTCCTAGCCTTATTTGATTAGAGGTAACGTTCAGCAATGGCAGCATCACCTGGATATTCTTCTTTTACGCCATTGACGATTTGGTAGCAGTCAGCTCCTTTTCCGGCAATAATGACCGCATCTTCAGGCTTGCTGGTAGTTGCCATCGCCAGTTGAATGGCTTCTTCACGATCTGCGATTTTTTCGACAGGGCGCGTGATGAAACTGCTAATCTCTTCAGCGATAGCCAAAGGATCTTCATGGTTGGGGTCATCCGCTGTGAGGAAGACTTGGATCTCAGGATGGTCTTCTAAGAGCAAGCCAAAGTCCTTGCGGCGACTCTCTCCTTTATTCCCAGTTGAACCAAGGACCAGTGAAATCGTCCCTGTCTGATGGGTTTCAACAACAGAGAGCAGTTTTTTCAAGCTATCTCCATTATGGGCATAGTCAATAAAAACTTTTGCCCCATTCTTTTGAGTCAAGACTTCCATCCGGCCAGGAACACGGGTTTTGGCAATCCCCTTTTTGATGTCTTCAAGACTCGCTCCTAGACGAAGGCAAGCTAAACCTGCAGCCACAGCATTTTCTTGGTTGAAGCGACCGATGAGCTGGGTATCATAATCCCCTGCTAGCTTACCAGTGACAGAAAAGCTAAAGGCTTTTGAGTTGTGGACTTGGTTGGTCGATTGACTACCGTAGAAGTCGTGGTCTTGCTCAGCCACCTGCTCCTCAAGAATGTTAAAATGATCCATATCGCTATTGACGACAACAGCACGGCTATTTTCCATTAAGAGACGTTTATGGTAGAAGTAGTCTTCGAAGCTTGGATGCTCAATCGGTCCGATATGGTCTGGGCTGATGTTGAGGAAAACACCAACATCAAAAGTAAGACCGTATACACGTTTGACTAGATAGGCCTGACTAGAGACCTCCATAATCAGGTGGGTCCGATCATTGGCAACTGCCTGGGCCATCATTTCAAAGAGATCGATACTTTCTGGGGTAGTCAAGGTTGATTTGAAGAAGGTCTTGCCATCCAAAGTTGTATTCATAGTGGATAGCATAGCCGGACGGTGGCCTTGCTCAAGAATCTTGTAGGCATAGTAAGCAGAAGTGGTTTTGCCTTTGGTCCCTGTAAAAGCCAAGAGTTTTAGCTGGCGCTCAGGGTGGCCATAGAATTCCATGGCAAGCAAGCTCATAGCCTGTTTAATGTCCGTAACGATAATGGCCGGGATGCTGACCTCAAAGTCCTGCTCAGCGACATACCACTGTAAACCTTGCTCGATCGCTTGCTCCAAAAATTCCTTCTTGAAATTTGCCCCCTTCACAAAAAAGAGGGTCTCGGAGTTGACCTTTCGACTATCGTAGCTAATTTGATTAAAAGAAACACCACTTGCAGAATAGTGGTATTCTCCGTCTTGTAGGATCTCACGAAAGTTGTGATCCTCTTTTAAAATGTTTAGTACAGTTTCTATCTTCATCATAATCCTATTTTAAACTGAAAGCCCTTATTTTACAAGTGTAAAGGAAAAGTTTATAATGAAAGAAGACTATAAAATAGAGGAAACATATGAGTAACGAAACAAGTAATCAACAGGCCCAAATGCTCCGTGGAACTGTCTGGTTAACAGCCAGTAATTTCATTAGTCGTCTCTTAGGAGCGGCCTATATCATCCCTTGGTATATCTGGATGGGCAAACATGGTGCAGAGGCAAACGGTCTCTTTACCATGGGCTACAATATCTACGCTTGGTTTTTGCTGATTTCAACAGCAGGTGTCCCAGTAGCAGTCGCTAAGCAAGTCGCTAAGTATAATACCAAGGGACAAGAAGAGCACAGTTTTGCCATGATTCGTGGCTTCCTTAAGTTCATGTCTTTATTGGGCTTGATTTTTGCCATTATCATGTATGTGCTTTCCCCAGTCTTTGCAAACCTATCAGGAGGTGGGAAAGACCTAATCCCTGTCATGCAGAGCTTATCTTGGGCGGTCCTCATTTTCCCTTCCATGAGTGTCATTCGTGGCTTCTTCCAAGGGCATAACAATCTGAAACCTTATGCTATCAGTCAAATTGCTGAGCAAGTGATTCGGGTTATCTGGATGCTCTTGACAGCCTACTTCATTATGAAGGTCGGTTCAGGTGATTACGTTGAAGCCGTGACCCAGTCCACTTTTGCAGCCTTTATTGGGATGGGAGCGAGTCTCCTTGTCCTCCTCTATTACCTCTGGAAAACAGGACTTCTACAGCACATTATCCATCGACCAGAGTCTGATAATGAGATCGATACTAAGGCTCTCTTGTGGGATACCATTCGTGAAGCGATTCCGTTCATTGTAACAGGATCAGCCATCCAGCTCTTCCAAATTATCGACCAGATGACCTATAGCAATGTCATGTCTTGGTTTACCAACTTCAGTCGTTCAGAACTCTTGGTTCAGTTCAGCTACTTTTCAGCAAATCCAAATAAAATCACCATGATTTTGATTGCGGTAGCGACCTCTATTGGAGGAGTGGGGATTCCTCTTCTTACAGAGAACTATGTCAAGGGAGATTTCCGGGCTGCGGGTAAGCTGGTTCAAGATAATTTGACCATGTTAGTAGCTTTCTTGCTTCCAGCGACGATTGGAGCAGTAGCCATTGCAGAGCCGCTTTATACTGTCTTTTACGGGAAACCAGATTCCCTCGCTTTGGGACTCTTTATCCTAGCGATGCTACAGACTATTATTTTAGGCTGGTATACGGTACTTTCTCCTATGATCCAGGCTCTTTTCCAAAATCGGAAGGCGATTCTTTACTTTGGCTATGGAGTGTTGGTGAAACTGATTCTACAAGTGCCTTTCATCTATTTCTTTAAAGCCTATGGCCCTCTTCTTTCTACTACGATTGGTTTAATGATTCCAATCGTCCTCATGTATAAAGAAATCCATGTCGTAACTAAATTTAATCGAAAGACTGTCTTTAAACGGAGCTTATTAACAGCTATTTTAACCTTGATCATGCTCTTGGTGGTCCTAGTTGCAGGCTTTATCCTTGGCTTGGTCATCAAACCAAATGGTCGAGTGACGAGTATGATCTATGTAGCTGTGATTGGCGGTGTGGGGATCATCGTTTATGGTGGCCTCGGTCTTCGTCTTCGTTTCTTAGATCGCTTCATCGGTAGCAAGGCGGCTAGTCTTCGAAATAAATTTCATATTTCATAACCAGTAGAGGTTGGGTCCGTACCCACCTCTTTTTTTCATTATAGTTTGAAGCTATATCTAGCTCTTGAAAAAGGAAAAACCGAATCCTCTAAAGAAGTGATACAATAGAGACAATTGAATTTACGTCCATTGGAGGTTTGTATGAGTCACAAAAAAAACATTAACACCATCCTAGCTCAAGCGGGAATTAAGTCAGATCCAGCAACGGGGGCTTTGATTACTCCGCTTCATTTTTCAACCACTTACCAGCATCCAGAGTTTGGTCAATCTACTGGTTTTGACTATATTCGTACCAAGAATCCGACTCGGGTAAACGCTGAAAAGACCTTGGCAGCCATTGAGAGTGCAAAGCATGCCTTGGTGACGAGCTCAGGTATGTCTGCTATTGTCTTAGCCTTTAGTATTTTTCCTGTTGGCAGTAAGGTCTTGGCAGTACGGGATCTTTATGGGGGCTCTTTCCGCTGGTTCAACCAGAAGGAACAAGAAGGACGCTTTTTCTTTACCTATGCAAATTCAGAAGCAGAATTGGTAGAGGGATTGAAAGAGGAAGTGGATATCCTCTATATTGAAACGCCGACTAACCCGCTCATGCTAGAGTTTGATATCCAGAAACTAGCTGCCTTAGCTCATGAAAAAGGGGCAAAAGTGATTGTAGACAATACCTTCTATAGCCCTATCTACCAACGTCCAATTGAAGAAGGAGCAGATATCGTCCTCCACTCAGCGACCAAGTATCTAGCGGGGCATAATGACGTGTTGGCTGGTGTTGTTGTGACTGATGATGAAGGACTCTATGAGCAACTCTTTTATAATCTCAACACAACAGGAGCTGTTCTCTCTCCTTTTGACAGCTACCAATTGATTCGCGGTTTAAAAACCTTGGCTCTTCGTATGGAGCGCTCCACTGAAAATGCGCAGAAGGTAGTAGAGTTCTTGAAGGGGCATCCAGCTGTTAAGGAAGTCTTGTATACTGGCAAGGGAGGCATGGTTTCCTTTAAAGTAAGCCACCAAGAAAAAATTCCAACCATTCTCAACCACTTGCAGGTCTTTACCTTTGCAGAAAGCTTGGGTGGAGTGGAGAGTTTGATTACCTACCCAACAACACAGACCCACGCAGATATTCCTGCAGAGGTTCGTCATTCCTATGGGTTAACGGATGACTTGCTTCGCCTTTCCATCGGAATTGAAGATGCACGGGATTTGATTGAGGATTTAGAACAAGCATTGGCTAGATAGGAGTCCATCATGGGAAAAGAACAATTTTTGACTGTCCCTAATCGTTTGGGGCATCATACTAGCAAGTGGAAGGAGTCAGAGCAAGATCCAGAACTTCTTCCTGCTTGGATTGCAGATATGGATTTTGAATCCTTGCCTGCGGTTCGACAAGCCATTCGAGATTACGCGGATCAATTAGTCTACGGCTATACCTATCCTAGTGAGGAACTTTACCGAGCTGTTCAAGAATGGGAAAAGACAGAACATGGATATGTGTTTGAGAAGGAAGCGATTGTCTTTATGGAAGGAGTTGTTCCCTCTATTTCAACGGCTATTCAGGCTTTCACCAAGGAAGGCGAGGCTGTTCTCATCAATACGCCAGTTTATCCACCCTTTGCCCGTAGCGTCCGCCTCAATCAACGCAAATTAGTGACCAATTCCTTAGTAGAAGTGGATGGACTCTTCCAAATTGATTTTGAGCAATTGGAAAAAGACTTTGTGGAGCACCAAGTCAAGCTCTACATCCTGTGCAATCCTCATAACCCAGGCGGTCGCGTCTGGGAACGAGAAGTCCTAGAAAAGATTGGTCGCCTTTGTCAAAAATATGGGGTCTTGCTTGTTTCAGATGAAATTCACCAAGACTTGGCGCTATTTGGAAATCGACACGTATGTTTTAATACGGTAGATCCAAGCTTTAAGGATTTCACCCTTGTCTTATCGAGTGCGACCAAAACCTTCAACATCGCAGGGACAAAAAATTCCTATGCCATCATCGAAAATGATGCACTAAGAAAATCCTTCCAAGCTCAGCAGTTGCGAAACAATCAACATGAAATTTCTGCCCTTGGCTTTATAGCCACCGAAGTAGCCTATCAGAATGGAAAGGCTTGGTTAGAGGACTTAAAGGAAGTCTTGGAAGAAAATATCGATTACACTGTAGAAGTTTTGCGTGAGCAGACAGATATTGGTGTAATGAAACCGCAAGGGACCTATCTACTCTGGCTTGATTTTTCTGCCTACGGTTTGTCAGAGGAAGAACTCCATGCTCGACTTCATGACCAGGCCAAGGTCATCCTCAATAAAGGGACAGACTTTGGAGTAGAAGGGAAGCAACATGCCCGTTTGAATGTGGCAGCTCCGAAAACCCTAGTCCAAGAGATTGTCGATCGGATCGTAACAAATTTTCCTAAAAAAGGTTGATTTTAAGGGTTGACTTTTCTATAGGGGAGGAGTATACTCAAGGGGAATAACGGTAGGTGAGGCTACCACAAGGATACGGATGACTACCGCAAAGCAGTGGAGACACTACTCGTTGGTCAACAGTCCTGATCGCAAAGGTCAAGACTAAGCTCATTTCATTGCCTTGCGGAGCTAAAGCTTGGACGGTCTATTTTTTGAGAATTTTTATTAAAAAATAAACGACGAGTTTAATGAGTCCTACCTGTAAAAGGGGAGGGCTCTTTTCTTATGCTTAAGAAGCCTCTCACCTATCAAGTAGAGAAGGAGAGCACTATGATACAAATCGATGATCATCCCGAACCGCACATAGCCAGCCAATCGCTGATTTGTGTCATCGGGACTCTATAAGCGTTTGGCTCCTGATTTAAAAGGAGATTCCAATGCAAACAACAAAAGAAAGACTCATTGCTGCATTACAAGATGCAGAAACAAAAACCTTAGCAACCTATCAATCTAGCTGGTCTGGCTTGACGGAAGACCAAGTAGAGGAGAACCGGGATAGCTATGGAGAAAATGTCCTCACAAAGGGACAGGAAAGCTCTATCTGGAAACGGATTGTTGAATCCATCATTAATCCCTTCACAGTCATCCTGCTTCTCATTGCCCTTGTTTCTCTGGTGACCAATGTTTGGTTAGCCAAACCAGGAGAGGAAGACCCAACGACTTCTCTCATTATTGTCGTTCTCGTTCTCCTCTCTGGAGGGATTCGCTTTGTCCAAGAATTGCGAAGTGACAAGGCTGCTAGTAACCTCTCTCGAATGATTGTCAATACAGCAACGGTGATTCGAGAAGGCAAGGAAGCAGAAATCCCTATCGATGAAATCGTTGTGGGCGACTTGATCAAACTGAGTGCAGGTGATATGATTCCAGCAGATGTGGTCTTACTAGATTCACGAGACTTTTTCGTTCAACAATCCGGCTTGACTGGTGAGAGTGATGCTGTCGAAAAAGTTTGTTTAAAAAAGGCGACTAGCCAAAATCTAGACAGTCTCCTAGAGAGTGAGAGTCTGGCTTTCATGGGGACCAACGTTATCTCAGGTCGAGCAACAGCCTTAGTTTTAGTGGTTGGGGATGAAACCATGATGGGAGCGATTGAACAAACCATCAATACCTACGATGAACCAACCTCTTTTGAACGAGAAATGAACACCATCTCTTGGTTGTTGATTCGACTGATGATGGTGATGGTGCCCATTGTCTTCTTTATCAATGGCTTGACAGATGGGGACTGGCTAGAAGCGGGCGTCTTTGCCCTCAGTGTGGGGGTAGGCTTGACTCCGGAAATGCTTCCGATGATTATCACTGCTAGCTTGGCCAAGGGCTCCATTATCATGGCCAAAGAAAAAGTGGTCATCAAAAAGCTCAACGCCATCCAAGACCTAGGGGCTATCGATATCCTCTGTACGGATAAGACGGGAACCTTGACTCAAGATGAGATTGTACTCGAATACCCCCTTGATATTCATGGGGAGCTTGATTTGTCCGTCCTTCGTCGGGCCTATCTCAACTCTTACTTCCAAACGGGTCTTAAAAATTTGATGGACCGGGCCATTATCAGTCGGACAGAACGAGAAGCTAAGAAACATGAAATCGTCAGAGGTTTAGATCAAAGCTTCCAAAAGATTGATGAACTGCCTTTTGACTTTGAACGCCGGCGGATGAGTGTCATCGTCAAGGATGAGCAAGGCCTTGTGAGCATGGTCACCAAGGGAGCCTTGGAAGAAATGTTAGCAGTGTCTCGTTATGTAGAATACAAGGATGAGATTATTCCCCTAACAGACCAAGTGCGAGAAGAAGTCTTGGCAGAAGTAGCTCAGCTTAATGAGCAAGGTTTACGCGTGCTAGGTGTCAGCTACAAATCAAACCTTGAGGAAGGCTATGCCTTTGAAGTAGCGGATGAAGCGGATATGATCTTGACGGGCTATCTTGCTTTCTTGGACCCACCAAAACCATCTGCAGCACCAGCCATCAATATCCTTGCTGAATACGGAGTTGCCACGAAAATCCTTACGGGTGACAATGAAAAAGTGACCCAAGCTGTCTGTGAAAAGGTGGGTCTGGATGTGGACCGCATTTTGCTGGGTAGCGATATTGACAGTCTTTCTGATCCAGAGTTGGCCCAGGCAGTCGAAACCACTACCGTCTTTGCAAAATTGTCTCCGGATCAAAAAGCACGCATTATCCTTCAACTCAAAGCAAATGGCCACAAGGTCGGCTATATGGGAGATGGTATCAACGATGCTCCATCCATGAAGGTGGCAGATGTGGGGATCTCGGTTGATACAGCCGTTGATATTGCTAAAGAAACAGCAGATGTTATCCTTCTGGATAAGGACTTGATGGTCCTTGAAAAAGGCTTGGTAGAAGGACGCAAAGTCTATGCCAACATGACCAAGTACATCAAGATGACCGTTTCTTCCAACTTTGGGAATATCTTCTCTCTTCTCTTTGCCAGTATTTTCCTTCCTTTCCTTCCGATGGCCCCTATCCATCTCATCGTTTTGAACTTGGTTTACGACCTTTCCTGTATCGCCTTGCCTTTCGACCGGGTGGATAAGGACTTTTTGAAGAAACCAAGAATCTGGGAAGCAAAATCCATTACCCGCTTTATGGCCTGGTTCGGACCTATTTCCTCTGTCTTTGACATCCTGACCTTTATCATTCTCTACTTTGTTATCGTACCAATGATTACGGGATATGGCTATGTCCATGGTGCAGATAGTGCAGGACTCTTCATTATGCTCTTTCAAACAGGCTGGTTTATCGAGTCCATGTGGTCCCAAACCATGGTAATCTACATGCTTCGTTCTCCAAAATTGCCCTTTGTTCAAAGTCGACCAGCTTTTGCTGTCATGGCAACGACCCTATTGGGCGCGCTCTTGGTTACCTTCTTACCATATGGCCCATTGGCTTCCTTGTTAAAAGTAGCGCCACTGAATGCTCTCTATTTCCTATTACTAGCGGGGATTCTCTTCCTTTATATGGCAAGCGTCACCCTGGTCAAACACTATTATATTGGTAAGTACAAGGAGTGGCTATAAGATAGCTATTAAAATAAGAAAAGAAAAGGTTTGCATATTTGTAGGCCTTTTTCTTCCTTTTTGATATAATAAGATGAATATAGAGAAAGAAGGAACCACAATGGGAAAACTTGAAGTTATTAAACATCCACTTATTCAGCATAAATTGTCTATTTTGCGTCGGACTGATACCTCTACAAAGGCTTTTCGTGAATTAGTTGATGAAATTGCTATGTTGATGGGCTACGAGGTGTTGCGCGAACTTCCTCTTGAAGATGTAGAAATCGAAACACCTATCACAAAAACGGTTCAAAAACAAATTGCTGGTAAAAAACTAGCAATTGTCCCAATCCTTCGTGCAGGAATCGGGATGGTAGATGGGCTCTTGAGTTTGGTACCGGCTGCCAAAGTTGGGCATATCGGGATGTACCGCGATGAAGAAACCTTGAAGCCAGTTGAATACTTGGTGAAATTGCCAGAAGATATTGATCAACGTCGCATCTTTGTAGTAGATCCAATGCTTGCAACTGGTGGATCAGCTATTCTTGCGATTGATTCTTTGAAAAAACGTGGAGCTAGCCACATCAAGTTTGTCTGCTTGGTGGCAGCACCTGAAGGGGTGAAAGCTCTTCAAGAAGCTCATCCAGATGTTGATATCTTTACAGCAGCCCTCGACGACCACTTGAATGATCATGGCTACATTGTTCCAGGCCTTGGAGATGCTGGGGACCGCTTGTTTGGTACCAAATAAGCGCCTATCCAATCCTTCTTTGGGAAAGTAAAAAATTGACCTTTGTTGACCAATGGGATATAATAGCTTTTATAAAGATTGGAAGGAGAGTTAGCCTCTCGAATCAACCGGATGAAACTCATGAGGTGGTGCCGGTTATAATGGATAAAAGGAGATGAATGAATGATTCCAGTAGTTATTGAACAAACCAGTCGTGGCGAACGCTCGTACGACATCTATTCCCGCTTATTAAAAGACCGTATTATCATGGTAACAGGACCGGTAGAAGATCAAATGGCCAATTCGATTATTGCCCAATTGCTCTTCTTGGATGCCCAAGATAATACCAAAGATATCTATATGTATATCAATACGCCAGGAGGCTCTGTCTCTGCAGGGTTGGCTATCGTCGATACCATGAACTTTATCAAATCAGACGTCCAAACTATTGTTATGGGGATGGCTGCTTCAATGGGAACTGTGATTGCATCAAGTGGTGCCAAAGGCAAACGTTTCATGTTGCCAAATGCTGAGTACATGATCCACCAACCAATGGGTGGTACTGGTGGCGGTACCCAACAAACAGATATGGCGATTGCTGCAGAACACTTGTTGAAAACACGTCACAGATTGGAAAAAATCTTGGCAGAGAATTCAGGTCAAACCATCAAGAAAATCCATGCTGATGCAGAACGGGATAATTGGATGACTGCAGAAGAAACCTTAGCTTATGGTTTCATCGATGAAATCATGGCCAACAACAATCTTGGATAAGGAAACTCAACCACTGCGTCTTGCTCGACAATCCAAAGATAATTGAGAGGCTAGGACTTTTGTCCCAGCCTCTTTTTTAGTCTTTCTAGAAAAAGATAGAATTTTTACCTAAAATTTGCTATACTTGTAACAGAAGCAGAAAGGGATTGTATATGTTTGAGAAGCAAGCTAGAACAGGCTTAATTGTAAAATTGTATTATAATCGAGATGCAAAGAAATTACAGGGAATTGGGGATGTGATCTATCATTCCAAAAAAATGCGCTATGTACAGGTCTATGTCGATAGTCCTCAAGTCCTTGAAATCGTGCAGCAATTAAAAAAAGAACGCTTTGTAAAGAAGGTACAAATTTGCCATATTCAAGAATTGGATCGTGATTTTGTGGGAAGTTTGCATCGTCAAAAGGATGAAACACAAGGAGAAAACGCAATCATTTAAAGGATTGCGTTTTTTATATTGACAATTTTCAGATAATTCGGTATATTCTTAATATCTAT